>LNFM01013772.1_pt1 | contig 11167 bp, 15 predicted proteins | sample 596031 | NCBI WGS metagenome assembly LNFM01 (sample SAMN04254537, study PRJNA301005) | activated carbon metagenome | isolation source: dual media filters at the Ann Arbor, Michigan drinking water treatment plant | place: USA: Ann Arbor | reverse complement strand
CCATCGGCACCTTCAAGAAGACCGGCTCGAACGAGTTCACCGGCGAAATCGTCACCCTCAGCGTCCAGGCCAAGGGCGTGCGCATCGTCCCCGACCAGCGCGCCACCGGCGAGAACGCCCCCAGCCACCGGGTTCTGGTTGGCCGCGCGGAGATCGGCGCCGCCTGGTCCAAGCGCTCCAACGAAGGCCGCGACTATCTGGGCCTCAAGCTGGACGATCCGAGCTTCAACGCCCCCATCTACGCCAACCTCTTCGACGACGAGGACGAGAGCTTCTCGTTGATCTGGTCACGCCCCAACGGGCGGCGCGGCGACTGAGGCCCGCGCAAGGCCCCGGCCGAACAGGCCGGGGCCTTCGGCACCAAGGCGACCGAATCAGTTCTCGCCGAAGATGCCCCGGCGATGCCCCAGCAGCAGCTTTTCAGTGGTCAGACGGCACAAGGGCGACTATAATAGTCGTAGTTCTGGCGTACGCGTAGGTCTGAGTGGGAGGTGATCATGCATGATCACCGCCCGACAATCGCGGGCCGCACGCGCGTTGCTGGGTTGGACGCAGGAGACGCTCGCTGACAAGGCCCGGGTATCACTGACCGCGCTCAAGCGCCTCGAATCCGCAAGCGGCCTCGAGGTGTACGAGTCGACGCGGGATGAGGTCAGGCGCGCCTTCGAACGTGGCGGGATTGTTTTCCTCAACTCCGACCAAGGCGTGGGGTTGATGCTGGTCGATGCAAAGAGAGAAGCCTGACATAGGGGCGCATGCCCACACCACCCGGCCTTCACGCGACGGCGCTGCCGGGATGCAATGCACTCAAAACATCGTTAACAATCCCCTTCAAAATGGATACATCTGTTGTCGGGGGATGCTGTGACTATAGAAGACTTTCTGGACCAGCCGCCTGGCGGCGCAGCGCTCACGGCTTACGACCGTGCGCACCTGAAGCTGTATCTACGACTTCTCGATGCAAACGCTGACGGCGCGGACTGGAAAGCAGTCGTTGAAGCGCTGTTCGGAATCTGTCCCGAAGCCGAACCAGAGCGGGCCGTGCGCGTCCACACCGCCCATCTCGCCCGCGCAAAATGGATGACGACAAGCGGCTACTGCGAGCTTCTCGGCCCTCGTCTACATTGAGGTGATGCAGAACCTGCATCACCTCAACCGGACTTCGTTCTTCCCAGCACCGACTCAACTTGGAATCGTGCCAGCCACAACACTCGCGTTGCTTAACAATTACGCGGAGGCGGCAGAGGATGTCCGAGGAAGAGAGTTGGCGGTCCGAGGCCGCCTATGACTATATCGACCGGCTCACGACAAGTGATCTCGCCTGGGAATTCCTGCGGCGCAACCCGGACTACAGGATTGCCTTTCAGGCACTACTGTCCTCCGGGCGATTGAGCGATGAAACGGCGACGTCGTTCGCCGAGCAATGGGGGCTGTATTTTCGCGGCAGACCCACGCATCACGGCTCTCGCCCAGCCGATCTTCTGGACGCCGCAAACCGATCCGGCGGCGATCATCCTCCAAACCGGCCCGACTCCGTCCGACGGATCGCATCTCAGCGTTGACGATCTTCGGATTCACGCCGTCCTTCATCGGGACGCCGCGCGACTTCGGCTGGATATGCGCGGCGTGCGCTTCGACCTCACTCTTGCCGGTCCAATGGAGGACCGGGCGCTCGCCGCCGTCATCCCTCTCGATGAACTCACACCGGATCGCCTGGCCGCGCTGGGACGGTTCTGGGCGGCCGCAACAGGTCGACCGGTGCCAGACGATCCGCGCATGACGCCGCAACGACACCAGCGGGCACGGCAGATGCTGCGCGCCATCGACGCGCGACACGCCGGCGCCATCTACCGTGTCGTCGCCGAGCATCTCTTCCCTCAGCACAAAATTGACGCAGCGTCCTGGGTCGGCGACCCCATCCGGGAAATCACCATCCGCCTAGCCCGCGACGGCATGAAGCTCGTTCGTGGCGGCTACCGCACATTGCTGCGCCGCCCGCGCCGGGATCGTTGATACCGCCCGAGTGTCGATTTTAGAGTCTTACTTCGACATCGTCTAAGCCGCCGTCTCCGCGCCACCGTGCTCGCAACCCGCCGCTCGTTCGCAGCGGCCTCCCGCGAGACCACGGAGGTTCGATCATGGCCGAAAAAGCCGCCAATATACCGCCACGCTACCTGCGAACGCAGGAGGCGGCGCGCTTCCTCGGACTGTCCGAGCGCACGCTGGAGAAGCACCGCACCTACGGCACCGGTCCGACCTATCGGAAGCTCGGCGGTCGCGTCGTCTATTCCGTCGATGACCTCCAGGCCTGGGCGGATCGCGGTCTCGTTACCTCGACCTCCGACCCGCGCGGCGGGACGGTCCTGCCGGCCAAGCGCCAATCCGCCCCCTCCTCCGCCACCGCCGGCGGCCGCTTTCCGCGCTGAGGCGGCCGGCCATGCTGTCTCGCCACCATCATCGCGACGAGCGCGCGCAGCTCGATCTGTTCCGGGCGCTGCCCGGCGATCTCGCGCCGCGCGATGCGCAGGACCTCATGGCCTACCCGTTCTTCTCGCTCGCCAAGTCGAAGCGCCTGGCGCCGATCGACTTCAAGGCGGGCTCGGTCAAGATCCGGGTAGAAGCCGTGCCCGAGCACGGCATGGCGACTATCTGGGACGCGGACGTCCTCATCTGGGCTGCCTCGCAGATCGTCGAAGCGCGCGACGTCGGCCTGCGCCCGTCGCGCCTGATGGCGACCACACCCTACGAAATCCTGAACTTCATCGGCCGCGGCGTGTCGCTTCGCGACTACGACCGCCTGAAGGCCGCGCTGGACCGGCTGCAATCGACCACGGTCGCGACCTCGATCCGCCAGCCGACCGAGCGGCGGATGCATCGCTTCTCCTGGATCAACGAATGGAAGGAACGCGCCGATCACCGCGGCCGCCCGCTCGGCCTCGAGATGATCGTTCCCGACTGGTTCTACGGCGCCGTCCTCGACGACGCGCTCGTGCTGACGATCGACCGCAAATACTTCGATCTCACCGGCGGGCTGGAGCGCTGGCTTTACCGCCTGGTGCGCAAGCACGGCGGCAAACAGGAGTTCGGCTGGAGCTTCGACTTCCCGCACCTCCACGCGAAGTCAGGCAGTCTCTCCCCGCTCAAGCACTTCGCCTACGACCTGCGCGACATCGTCCGCCGCCAGCCGCTGCCCGGATACCGGCTCACCATCGAGCACTGTGCCGGCGGTCCCGAAATCCTGTCCTTCGTACCCACCGATCCCGACGCCCTCGGCATCCCGCGCCGCCGTCGCCGCTCGACAACTCGCCCTGGGGATAAGCTGTGAATCATCTCGTGCTATCAGGGACCGGCACTATCGTGCCATCGGGGACCGGACTCTCGTGCTATCGGGGACCGGAATCGCCGATTCCTCGCGCTGAATCAGCAGCTTGCGAGCCCTGTAACTTATCTAACCTAGATTCCTACGGAATCTTTCTAACGGAACCGGCTTTTTCGGCCGCTGTGGACGAGTCCCCGATCGCCGGGAGACCGTCATGATCGTCGCGCTCCTCAATCAGAAGGGCGGCGTCGGCAAGACGACGCTGGCGCTGCATCTCGCCGGTGAATGGGCGCGAGGCGGCAAGCGCGTCACGCTGATCGACGCCGATCCCCAAGGCTCGGCTCTGGACTGGTCGCAGCAACGCAGCCGGGAGGGATTGCAGCGGCTGTTCGGTGTCGTCGGCCTGGCCCGCGACACGCTGCATCGCGAGGCGCCCGAGCTGGCGCGTGACGTCGACCATGTCGTCATCGACGGACCGCCGCGGGTCGCCGCACTGATGCGCTCGGCGCTGCTGGCCGCCGATCTTGTGCTGATCCCGGTGCAGCCGTCGCCGCTCGACGGCTGGGCGTCGGCCGAGATGCTGACGCTGCTCGGCGAAGCGCGGATCTATCGGCCGGACCTCAAGGCGCGGTTCGTGCTGAACCGCTGTGCGGCCCGCACGATCCTGGCCCGCGAAACCGCCGAAACGCTCGCGGAGCATGATCCCCCGCCGCTCCTGACCACCATCGGTCAGCGCATCGCTTTCGCTGATGTCGTGCAGACCGGGCGGCTCGCGGCCGAGCAGGACGAGACATCGCCTGCCGCGCGGGAGATCGCCGCGCTCGCCGCCGAGATCTTGAGGATCGGGGCATGAGCGAGCGGTCCCCGAAACGCAGCTTCGCGGCCCGCCCGGCCGATCCGGAAAGCTGGGTCAAGGCGCCAGACCGTCCGTCGCCGCGCGCGGAGGCCGCCGCCGACTTCACTGCCAGGCTCACGATCGACGTCACCGCCGACATGCGCGGCCGGATCAAGATCGCCGCCTTCCAGCGCGGCCAGACCGTCGCCGACATGCTGCGCGCCCTGTTCGATCGCGAATTCCCACCATCCCAAGGAGACGACCGATGACCGGCCCTGTCGCCGCATCCGCGCGCGCCCTTCACGCGCCGCCAGTGGATCTCACCCAGGTCGAACTCGTCTGGATCGAGAAGCAAATCGAGCACTGGATCCGTTTCGGCCGCGAGGTCCGCGAACAGGTCCTCGACCGTCGCCGCCGCATCCTCTCCTTCCCTGCCGGCGCGGCCTTCGCGCTGGTGCGCTGGGCCGCGAACGAGCACGGCACCGTGCTCTCCCGCCTCGACATTCTGCGCGCGGTCGGTCCTGGCGAACCCTGCCAGACAATCCCGACCGTGACGCCCGGCGGCGACATCCTGCTGCGCGTTGATGGCTGGCCGAAGGTCGAGCGCATGCTCCAGCTCATCGACGCCATCGAGGCCATCGGCATCGATCCCGTTGAGGTCGCGCCCGATCACTGGCGACACGTTCACAACCGCCTTTCCGCTGGCGAGACGCCGCGCGCCTACACGGTCCAGCGCCATCGCGCCTTCCTCCTGACGCGGAGGATCGGCGCATGACCCGGCTCGGCTACGTCATCGCCACGACGGCCGCCGTCTCTTTGCTTGGCATCCTGTCGCTTGTTTCCTTTGCGCCGAAGCTGATCTGGAATGCGTCGGCCAGCACGCCGATCGGCCTTTACGCCATCGCGCTAGATCCATCCCCGGAAGTCACCGATCTGGTGGCCGTGCGCGCGCCCGAGCCGCTCGCGAGCTTCCTCGCCGAAGGCGGTCATCTGCCGCGCGGCGTGCCGCTGATGAAGCGCGTCGTGGCGCTTCCTGGCCAACGGGTTTGTAGGACCGGCCTCTCCATCACTGTCGATGCCGTGCCGATGGGCGATGCGCTCGATCGCGATCGTCGCGGCAATCCGCTGCCCGTCTGGCAGGGCTGCCGCGTCGTCGCCGAGGGCGAACTCTTCCTGATGAACTGGGAAGTCCGCGACAGCCTCGACGGCCGCTACTTCGGACCGCTTCCCGCCTCCGCCGTGATTGGCCGGGCCATCCCCCTCTACACCGACGAGGACGGCGATGGCCGCTTCGTCTGGCGCGCGCCGACGCGGTGACGGCGTGCCCATTCCCAATCTCACCGCGATCCCAAGGAGGAAATCATGTCCCTGATCGGTCAATTCACACGCGACGATAACGGCTTCATCGGCCATTTGCAGACGCTCCTGCTGCACCAGGACATCATCATCATTCCGGCCGAGTCGTCCGACGCCGAGAATGCGCCGGATTTCCGCGTTCACGTCTTCGACGGCATGAACAACGAACCCGGCGCCGAGATCGGCGCTGGCTGGAAACGCACCGGCGAGAAGGCCGGCGACTACGTCTCGCTGCAGCTCGACGATCCGACGTTCAGCCAGCCGATCCGCGCCAATCTGTTCCAGTCGGCCGACGACAAATCCGCCTGGGGTCTGCACTGGAACCGCCCGCCCCGGCGCAGCGAGCGGGACTGAGCGATGTCGGCCCGCCGCCATCGCGCTGTCGTCGAGCGGTCGAGTACCGCCCGGCGCACAGCCTTCCTTCTCCTTTCCGGCCTGCTGATCGCCGCGCCGCTTTGCGCCGACGCGAATGCGCAGACCGTGTCGGCCGAGCGCCCCTCTCGCGTCGATCCCTACGGCGCCTTCATCGCCGAGGCCGCGCATCGGTTCGGCGTTCCCGAGCACTGGATTCGTGCGGTCATGCGCGTCGAAAGCGCCGGCGACATGCGCGCGATCTCTTCGGCCGGAGCGATGGGCCTCATGCAAATAATGCCCGCGACCTGGGCCGAGCTGCGCGCCCGATATGGCCTTGGCAGCAATCCCTACGATCCACGCGACAACATCTTGGCGGGTGCGGCGTATCTGCGCGAGATGCACGATCGCTACGGCTCGCCGGGCTTTCTGGCGGCCTACAATGCCGGTCCCGGCCGCTACGAGGAATATCGCGCGACCGGTCGCCCGTTGCCGGCCGAAACACGCGCCTATGTCGCCGCTCTCGCGCCAATCATCGGCGGAAGCGATCTTGCTGCCCCCGTCACGGTGGCGACCGCCGATCCCTTCGCCTGGACTCGTGCGCCGCTCTTCATCGTGCAAGTCGATAGCAGCGCTGGTGCAGTCCAGCGGCAGCGGCACGGCGATCCGGCTGCCCCCTCTGTGCAGGAGTCCGCGCGCGATCCGGTCCTGCCTGCACCGCGATCAGACGGCTTATTCGTGGCGCGAACCGATACTGCGGGGCCGCGATGAGGGGCTTCGCACTTCATGCGGCATTGTCGGGCTCTGGCGTGGATTTGGCGTCAGAGGCGGGAAGAGCAGGCAGCACAACCGAACGATGGCGAGATAAAAGCGCGCGAGGTGCGGCTTGGTGCGGTCGTGTGTTTTTAGAGGCTTATGGCGCATTCGCGCGAGGTGCGCTTGATCGGCACAGCCTGCGCATCCGCCATTTCGCCAAGGATTTCCACGCGATTGCGCGATGTGCGGGGCCTCGGCCATGAGCAGCGAGGACGATTTCCGCATCCGGCCGGGCCGCATCCGATCCACCCGCGCACAACAGGCGCGGCCCTTCATCGCCCAGGCGCTGGCGGCCGCCCAGCGCGCCGGCGGCAGCGTCTCGCGCTCAGGCAAGATCAGCTCGGGCAACCGCTCGCGGTTCGGCCGCGGCCAGCGCGCGACGGTGCAGGCCAATCGCCTGCTCACCAGCCGCTCGCGCAACACGGTGATCAAGACGCGCGTTGTCCGGCACGCCGCTCGGGCCGCACCGCTCTCCGCCCACCTCAGCTATCTCCGGCGCGAAGGCGTCACCTGGGATGGGGAGAAGGCCCGGCTGTTCGGGCCGGAGACCGAGGACGCCGATCCCAAGGCCTTCGCCGAGCGGACCCAGGACGACCGGCATCATTTCCGCTTCATTGTCTCGCCGGAGGACGCCGTCGAGGTGTCCGATCTCAAGACCTATGCCCGCGACCTCATGGGGCAGATGGAGAAGGACCTCGGCACCAAGCTCGACTGGGTCGGCGTCGATCACTGGAACACGGACAATCCGCACGTCCATATCATCCTGCGCGGTCGTACCGATGACGGCCAGGACCTCGTCATCTCCCGCGACTACATCAAGGAAGGCATGCGCGCCCGCGCTCAGGATCTCGTCACCCAGGAGCTGGGGCCGCGGACCGATCACGAAATCCGCCGCAATCTGGAGCGGCAGATCGAGGCGGAGCGCTGGACCAACCTCGACCGCCAGCTTGCCCGCGACAGCTATCGCAGTGGTGTCGTCGATCTTGCCCCGCACCCCGACCGCCAGCCTGACGAATTCCATGCGATGAAGGTCGGCCGGCTGCGGAAGCTGGAGACGCTCGGCCTCGCGGATCAGGTCGGCCCCGGCCAATGGGTGGTGTCCGAGAATGCCGAGGCGACCCTGCGCGAGCTGGGCGAACGCGGCGACATCATCAAGCGCATCCACCGTGGCCTGACCGAGCGCGGCATCGAGCGCGGCGCCGCCAGCTATGTGCTCGCCGGAGAGAGCATGAACGATCCCGTCGTCGGCCGCCTGGTCGATCGTGGTCTCGACGATGAGCTGAAGGGCACGGCCTATGCCGTGGTCGATGGCACGGACGGACGAACACATCACATCAAGCTGCCCGACCTCGATGCGGCCGGCGACAGCGCGCCGGGCTCGATCGTCGAACTGCGCAAATTCGACGACGCGCAGGGGCGCAGGCGGGTCGCGCTTGCCGTCCGCTCCGAACTCGACATCTCCGCCCAAGTCAACGCGACGGGCGCGACCTGGCTCGACCGACAGGCGATCGCCCGCGAGCCGGTAGCGCTTGGCGGAGGCGGCTTCGGCGCGGAGGTGCGCCAGGCGATGGACCGGCGCGCCGAGCATCTCGTCAGCCAGGGTCTCGCCGAACGGCAAACGCGCGGCGTCAGCTTCTCCCCGGGACTGATCGACACGCTGCGGCAGCGCGAGGTCGAGGCCCTTGGCGAGAAGCTCGCTGCCGAGACCGGTCGGCAATTCTCCAAGGCCGGAACCGGCGAGTATGTGGCGGGCACCTATCGCCAGCGCTTCGCGCTCGCCTCCGGCCGCTTCGCCATGATCGACGACGGTCTCGGCTTCCAACTCGTGCCCTGGTCGCCGTCCCTCGAACGCCAAATCGGTCAGCACGTCTCCGGCGTTTCGCGCGGTGCCGGCGGCGTCGATTGGAGTTTCGGCCGCAATCGCGGCCTCGGCATGTAGCCCAACCAAGAAAGGAGTGCCCGCCATGTCGGCGACCAAAATCCTCTGGGGCCAACTTTTCACCGTCTGCCTCATCGTGCTGATGACGACGTGGGCGGCGACACAATGGACGGCCTGGCGGCTTGGCTTCCAGCCACAACTCGGCGTGCCATGGTTCGAGCTGGCGGGCTGGCCGATCTACTATCCGCCAGCCTTTTTCTGGTGGTGGTATTTCTACGATGCCTATGCCCCGCCGATCTTCGTCGAGGGCGCCTATATCGCCGCGTCAGGCGGCTTCATCTCCATCGCGGTCGCGATCGGCATGTCGGTTTGGCGGGCGCGCGAGGCGAAGAACGCCGAGACCTTCGGTTCCGCCCGTTGGGCCGATGCCGGCGAAGTGCGCGCCGCCGGCCTGCTAGGGGCGGATGGCGTCGTGCTAGGAAAATTCGATCGCGACTATCTCCGCCATGACGGTCCCGAGCATGTGCTGTGCTTCGCACCCACGCGATCCGGCAAGGGCGTCGGCCTGGTCGTGCCGTCACTGCTGACCTGGCCGGGCTCCGCCATCGTCCATGACATCAAGGGGGAGAACTGGACGCTCACGGCGGGCTATCGCGCACGTCATGGCCGCGTGCTGCTGTTCGATCCGACCAACACGAAGTCGGCAGCCTACAATCCGTTGCTCGAGGTGCGCCGAGGCGAGTGGGAGGTCCGCGACGTTCAGAATATCGCCGACATCCTCGTTGACCCAGAGGGCTCACTGGAGAAGCGGAACCACTGGGAGAAAACCAGCCACGCGCTGCTCGTCGGCGCTATCCTCCATGTCCTCTACGCAGAGGCCGACAAGACCCTGGCCGGGGTCGCTGGCTTTCTCTCCGATCCGAAGCGGCCGATCGAGTCCACGCTCGCCGCGATGATGAAGACCGCCCATCTCGGCGAGGCCGGCCCGCATCCGGTGATCGCCAGCGCCGCCCGCGAGCTGCTCAATAAATCGGACAACGAGCGGTCGGGCGTGCTGTCGACCGCGATGTCGTTCCTCGGCCTCTATCGCGATCCCGTCGTCGCCGAGGTCACACGCCGTTGCGACTGGCGCATCGTCGACATTGTCGGCGGCAAGCATCCGACCACGCTCTACCTCGTGGTGCCGCCATCTGACATCAACCGGACCAAGCCGCTGATCCGACTAATCCTGAATCAGGTCGGCCGACGGCTAACCGAGGATTTGCAGGCGAAGGGCAACCGCCATCGGCTTCTCCTCATGCTCGACGAGTTTCCAGCGCTTGGCCGTCTCGACTTCTTCGAGAGCGCACTGGCGTTCATGGCCGGTTACGGGCTCAAAGCCTTCCTCATCGCCCAGTCGCTGAACCAGATCGAGAAGGCTTATGGGCCCAACAACTCGATCCTCGACAACTGCCATGTCCGCGTCAGCTTTGCGACCAATGACGAGCGGACCGCAAAGCGCGTCTCGGATGCGCTCGGCACATGCCGGTCATCGCCTGTCGCCCTGGCTCGGTCACATGATGGTCTCGCGCTCGGAGACAGCCCGGCAACTGATGACGCCCGGCGAGATCATGCAACTGCCGCCGTCCGACGAGATCGTCATGGTGGCTGGCACCCCACCGATCCGCGCCAAGAAGGCGCGATATTACGAGGATCGCCGGTTTCAGGAGCGTATCCTGCCGCCGCCAAACGCCGTGAAGCCGACGACGGCCCGGCCAGACGACTGGAGCAAGCTGCCCCTTCCGGAGACGCCAGTCTTGTCGATTGCGAGAGGTGGCGAGCATGAATCGGAAGACGAGGATACGACCGACTCCGAGCGCCGGCATCAACCCGAACTCAGCCGCGCGAAGCCAGTCGAGCGTAAGGCTCCCATCGACAACGAGTTCGAGATCGAGCCGCGTGACGACGCCGATGAGGATGTTGCACGCCTCTCGCGCATGAACCAGACCATGCGCCAGGTCGCGCGCCAGGCGTCGCTCGATCCCGGCGACGGCATCGAGCTTTAGGAGGCACAATGACGAAGCCTCGCAAGAAGCAGCGGCTATCGGTGTATCTCGAACCGGACGTCATGAAAGCGCTCGCCGCGCACGCCGCCCGGCGCGATCAATCCCTTTCGCTGATCGCGGAAGCCGGCATCGCCTCGTTCCTTTCGCCCGACGCCGCCGAGCGCCAGGAAGCGGCCACGACCAAACGGCTCGACCAGATCGACCGGCGAATGGCGCGTATGGAGCGCGACCTCGGCATCGCCGTCGAAACGCTGGCCGTGTTCATCCGCTTCTGGCTGACGACCAACCCGCCGCTACCGGAGCCCGCCCAGGCCGCGGCGCGCGCCAAATCCGGCGAGCGCTACGAGGCGTTCGTAACCGCGCTTGGCCGGCGACTCGCGCACGGGCCGAAACTTCGGCAAGAGATTTCGGAAGACATCGCGCCCGCGCGCGACGCGGATTAATCACGACCGCGCCTACCACAAGTATTCCGGCGTTCCGCCGTTTCCCTGTATTTGTACGCCACAGTACGACGACCACAGCACGGTTGTTGTCAGGCCCTAATTTCTGCCTCTTCTACTCATCCC
>LNFM01012454.1_pt1 | contig 11167 bp, 10 predicted proteins | sample 596031 | NCBI WGS metagenome assembly LNFM01 (sample SAMN04254537, study PRJNA301005) | activated carbon metagenome | isolation source: dual media filters at the Ann Arbor, Michigan drinking water treatment plant | place: USA: Ann Arbor | reverse complement strand
CGCGTGGCGCGGTTGAGCTTCAAGATCTCGGCGTGCTCGGGGTTGGCGGGCGACAGACCGATGAGTGCGGCCTTGATCTTCTGCTGCAGGGCCACCGGCGTGTCGGCGTGCACCGACCAGTTGTAGTTGAAGTAGCCCGGTGTGGTGAAGAACACGTCGACCGCTTTGGTGTCGACCTTGTTCTCGGCGACGAATTTTTTCCACACGGTGATGTCGAGCGCGGCCGCGTCGACCTTGCCACTGACCACCGAGGCGATGGTGGCGTCGTGCGCGCCGCTGTAGGCAATGCGGCGGAAGTCTTTTTCAGGTTCGATGTTGGCGGCCAGCAGGAAGCTGCGCGGCATCAGGTGGCCCGAGGTGCTGCTCTGCGAGCCGAACGACACCTGCTTGCCCTTCATGTCGGCCAGCGTCTTGATGCCCGAATCGGTCTTGGCGATGAAGACCGACTGGAATTTGGTGTCTTCTTCCCGTTGGGCCAGCGGCACGACCTTGCCACCGGAGCGGATGTTGGCCTGCACAAAGGTGAAACCACCGAACCACACCAGGTCGACCTTCTTGTTCACCAGTGCTTCCACCGCGGCGGGGTAGTCGCTCACCGGGGTGAATTCGACTTTGACGCCGAGTTCTTTTTCGAGGTAGGAGGCCAGCGGCGTGAACTTGCGGATCTGTTCGGTGGCGGCTTCTTCGGGGATGGTGGTGACGCGAAACACGGTTTGCGCGTGAGCGGCAGAGGAGACGGCGAGCACGGCGCAGGTGAAGAGTGCGCGCAAGGTGCGTGGGGTGTTTTTGAGCATGGTGAATCCGGTCAAGAGGGATTGGGGAGGGCGTATTAGACCCGACCTGATCCAGAAGCGCGCCGCGCCGGGCGAGTGACCGTCAGCTTTGCAAGACCCTGTAAGAAAGCGGGTCAGCGTACCGACTTTGAAAGACGTCTCCGCTATAAAGACCCTTCCTGAAAGCCCCCATGAACAACCAGACCGCAGCGCCGCCTTTCATTCAGCTCCACCACGAGGACCACGCCGCCTTGCGCGCTGAGCTCGTGGCCGGTCTGCTTCAGACTCCGGCGAACATCGCGCCCAAGTTCCTCTACGACGCCCTGGGCTCGCGCCTGTTCGACGCCATCACCGAGCTGCCCGAGTACTACCCCACGCGCACCGAAGCGTCGATCTTCCAGCAGCATGGCGCCGACATGGCGACCATGGTGCCCGGCGGTTCCATCCTGCTCGACCTGGGCGCAGGCAGTTGCGCCAAGGCCGCGCGCCTGTTCCCGGTGCTGCGGCCCGCCGCGTATGTGGCGATCGACATTTCGGTGGACTACCTGCGCGACACGCTGCAGCAACTGCAGAAGCAGCACCCCGCGCTGGCCATGCTGGGCCTGGGCATGGATTTCTCGGCTCGGTTTGCATTGGGTGCCGAGGTGGCCGACTGGCTGGCCGACGGCCCGGCGGCGCAGGCACCGCGCGTGGTGTTTTACCCCGGCTCCAGCATCGGCAACTTCAACCCCGACGAGGCCCTGGCACTGCTCAGGCAGGCGCATGCGGTGTGCCGCTCGGGTGGCGCGGGCGGGGGCTTGTTGATCGGTGTGGACCGCGTGAAATCCAAAGCCTTGCTGGAACCTGCTTACGACGATGCCTTGGGTGTCACCGCCGCCTTCAACCGCAACCTGCTGCTCAACGTGAACCGTGTGCTGGGGGCCGATTTCGCACCGGCCGCCTGGCAACACGTGGGGCTGTTCAACACGCAGCGCTCGCGCATTGAAATGCACCTGGAGGCCACCACGCAACAGACTGTGCGCTGGCCCGGCGGCCAGCGCGTCTTTGCCGAAGGTGAGCGGCTGCACACCGAGAGTTCGTACAAGTGGGAACCCCACGCGTTTGAAGCCTTGTTGCAGGACGCCGGCTTCGGCCAGTCGCGCCACTGGACCGACGCGCAAGGTTGGTTCAGCGTTTTCTGGGCGCCGGCCTGAGGGTGCGCCACCCCTGCGCGAAGAGCTCGTGACCGCTCACCATCACCACGCCGGCGAGCACCAACAGGGCGCCGGTGAGGAAGCTGGCTTCAATGCGCTCACCCAACAGCCACGCGCCCAGCACCACGCCGAACAAGGGCGTGAGAAACGACAGCACCCCCAGCCGCGACGCCAGGTAGCGGCGCATCAGCCAGAACCAGACCAGGAAACTGACGAAGGCCACCACCACCGACTGGAACACCAGGCTCGCCCATACCAGTGGCGTGGGGTTGAAGGTGGTTTGTCCCATGAAGAAGGCCGCCGGCAGCAGCAGCGCGAAGGCGCCGAGCAACTGGTAGAGCAGCGTCTGCGTGGCCGGCAGGGTGCTTAGCCGGGTGGTGCGGATGACCACCGTGGTGGCACCCCAGGCCGCACCGCCGAGCAAGCCCAGCAGGTCGCCCCACAGCATGCGGCCCCAGTCCTGGTTGCCCTGCGTGTCGCGCAACAGGAACGCAATGGCGATGCCGGTGAAGGCCATGAGGATGCCCAGCCACTGCGCTGGTGCCAGCCGCTCCGACGGCAGCTTCCACTGCAGGCCCAGGGCCGCGAAGATCGGCGCCGTGTAGAGGAACACCACCATGTGCGCGGCCGAGGTGTGGCCCAGGCCTTCGCCCACCAGCAGAAATTCCAGGCCGAACAAGGCGCCGGCCACCGCGCCGGGTTTCCAGGCACCGTCGGCCAGCAGCGAGCCTTCGCCCCGGCGCCACATGAGCAGGCCCACCAGGGCGGCTGCGATCCCTGAGCGCACCGCAATTTGCAGGACGGGTGAGAAGTCGGCCGCGGTCGCCTTCAACACGATCTGCTGCAGGCTCCAGGTGAGGCAGAGCAAGACCATGAGGCCGATGGCGCGGGCGTCGAGGGATAGGCGGGTGTCCACAGAGGCGTTCGTTGAAAAGTGAGGCGCCGATTGTGGCTGTTGCCCCGTGCGCGTTCAGGCGCGCACGCTGCGAAAGCCGGCAAAGATGTCGTTTCGCGTCGCGGGGAAGTAGTTGCGGTACCTCGGATGGCGAATGCGTGGGTGTGTCGCCTTGCTGGCCCCCTTGAGCACCGGGCGGCCGTCGAACCAGGGCTGCGAGTAATCCAGATACGGGTGGGGCGCAAAGCCGGGGAAGGGTGCAAAGGCGCTCGCGGTCCATTCCCAGACCTCGCCCCAGGCAAAGCCCGGAGCGGTATGCGCCGCCACTTCCCACTCGGCTTCGGTGGGTAGGCGCCGCCCCGTCCAGCGGCACCACGCTTGCGCATCGGTCGCACTCAGGTGGCAGGCCGGGGCTTGCAGGTCCAGCGCCTGCCAGACGCCGAAGCGCTGCTTTTCCCAACCATGGGGTGCGCGCCGCAGATAACGGGGAACGCTGGCCAGGCCGGCGTCCACCATCGGCAGATAGCGCGCCCAGGTGACGGGGCTGGTGTCGATCTCGAAGGCATTCACGTCCACGGTGTGGGCACCGAGTTCGTTGTCGAAAGCGAAGCCGGTGCCGGACCAGCCTTGGGTCCAGCGCGTGGCCGGTACGTGGACCGTGGAGACTTCGACAGGCTCGGTCCGCAAGGGCGGCGAAGGATCGGCATGGCCTGCATCGATACCCAGCGCCTGTGCCATGTAGACCGCCGCTTCAGTGTGCATGTCTTCGTGGAAGAGGGCGAGGCGGAAGAAGTAGAGACCGGTGTCGTCGTCGGGTGCGTCTCGCAGGCGATCAAGCGTTTCGTCCAGGCCCGCAGTCAGGTAGGCGCGTGTGGTGTCGGCGTCCGGCAGGTCGAGTTGCCAGCGCCGGTCGTGCGCCACCGCGCTGGAGTCGTACAGCGCGTCGGCGTCGATGCCGCGTGCCGCCTGGCGTGCGGGGATTCGGGCCACGCGCGGGTCCGCCTGCACACCGCGCCCCAGCTGCGGGTTGCGCGCGATCCACCAGTCGGCAAACCAGCCGATGTGACCCAGCTCCCACAGCGGCAGGTTGAGCTCGGGCGTGCAGGGCACGCGCAGACCAGGGCCGAGTGCTCGCTCGAAGGCCGTGAACTGCTCGAGCGTGCGTTTGCGCGCCTCGGTCAACGCGCTGGCCAGCGTTGCCCGGTCGGCATGGCGGGCCATGTCGGCCGCAGGCCACCCGCCCGAAGGCGCTTCGCCCACAATCGCTGACCCGCTCTTGCTCATGAAAAAACCTTCACTCTGTATCGTCACGCCAGCCCTGGCCGATGCCAACAACGGCAACTGGCAAACCGCCCGCCGTTGGGCGAGCATGCTCTCGGGTCATTATCGGGTGAGGGTGGCGCGCGAGTGGGTACCGGGGGATGGGGGCGATGTGCTGCTGGCCCTGCACGCGCGCCGCTCGGCGCCCTCGGTAGCCGCGTGGGCAGGCGCACATCCCGATCGTCCGCTGGTGCTGGCGCTCACCGGCACCGACCTCTACCGCGACATCGCCACCGACGCGAGCGCCCAGCGTTCGCTGGCGCTCGCACACCGGCTCATCGTGCTGCAGGAGCAGGGGCCTCTGGCCCTGCCCGAAGCACTGCGCGACAAATGCCGCGTGTTGTTCCAGTCGGGCACGCGTCGCCAGACGCTGGCCAAGACCACCTCCCACCTGCGGGCGGTGATGGTGGGCCACCTGCGCGACGAAAAATGGCCGCAGACCTTGTTTGAGGCGGCGCGCCTGCTGCGCACCGGCGAGGGCATCCACATCGACCACATCGGCGCGGCACTCGACCCCGCGCTGGACGAGGCTGCGCAGGCCACCGCACGGGACTGCCCACACTACCGCTGGCTCGGCGGTCTGCCGCACGCGGCCACCCGCGCGCGCATCCAGCGGGCGCATGTGCTGGTGCACACCAGCCGCATGGAAGGCGGCGCCCATGTGCTGCTGGAGGCGGTGCTCTGCGGCACGCCGGTGCTGGCGTCCCGCATCGACGGCAACGTGGGCATGTTGGGCACCGGCTACGGTGGCTACTTTCCCCCCGGCGATGCGCCCGCGCTGGTGAGGGCCCTGCGCGACTGCCGTGCGGGCTTGGGCCAGCCCGCTGGCAGGCTGGCTGCCCTGCAAGCACAATGTGAAGCCCGCGCGCCGCTGTTCGATCCGCGCACCGAGCAGGCCAACTTGCTGGCCGTGTTGCACGAGCTGCGCTGAACCTGCGCCACCGAATTCATTTCCCCTGGAGACTCCCATGAACGCACCCACCCCCACCGCCGCCACCCAGCCCCGCCTGACCAGTCTCTCGCACGGTGGCGGCTGCGGCTGCAAGATCGCGCCCGGCGTGCTCAGCGAAATCTTGAAGGGCACGGCGGCCATGCCGATGCCGAAAGAACTGCTGGTCGGCATCGAGACCGCGGACGACGCGGCCGTGTACCAGCTCAACGACGAGCAGGCGCTGATCGCCACCACCGATTTCTTCATGCCCATCGTGGACGACCCGTACGACTTCGGCCGCATCGCCGCCACCAACGCCATCAGCGACGTGTACGCCATGGGCGGCACACCCATCATGGCGCTGGCACTCGTGGGCATGCCCATCGGCGTGTTGTCCACCGCCACCATCGGCAAGATTCTGGAAGGCGGACAGGACGTCTGCCGCGCCGCCGGCATCCCCATCGCGGGCGGCCACACCATCGACTCTGTCGAACCCATTTACGGTCTCGTGGCCCTGGGCCTGGTGCACCCCAAGCGCGTGAAGCGCAACGCCGACGCGAAGGTGGGCGACCGCCTGATCCTGGGGAAGCCGATCGGTGTCGGCGTGCTCTCGGCTGCGCTGAAGAAAGACGCGCTGAGCACCGAGGGTTATGCGCAGATGATCGAGAACACCACCAAGCTCAACACGCCCGGCCCCGATCTCGCGGCGCTGGACGGCGTGCACGCGCTCACCGACATCACCGGCTTTGGTCTTGCCGGCCACGTGATGGAAATGGCGCGCGGCGCCAACACCACCGTGCGCATCGACATGGCGCGGGTGCCGCTGATTGGTGGCGTGCGCGAACTCGCTGCAGCCGGCATGGTCACCGGGGCATCGGGGCGCAACTGGGCCGCCTACGGCCATGAAGTTCGCCTGGCCAGCACCCTGCAGCCGGTGGACCAAGCCTTGTTGTCCGACCCGCAAACCAGCGGCGGTCTGCTGGTGGCTTGCGCGCCCGACGCGGTGGACGCGGTGCTGGCGATCTTCGAGAAGCACGGCTTTGCCGGCGCCGCCGACATCGGCGAAATCGTGGCACCCGCCGCCGAAGGCGTGCGCCTCGAAGTGATCTGAGCCATGGAGCGCAGGCGCATCAGCTCGGGCTCGCCGTTCGAGCGGCAGATCGGGTACTCGCGTGCCGTGGTGGCGGGTGAATGGGTCTTCGTCTCCGGCACCACCGGTTTTGACTACACCAGCATGACCATCTCCGAGAGCGTGGTGGAGCAGGCCGAGCAGTGCCTGCAGAACATCGCCGCCGCGCTCAAGCAGGCCGGCGCCAGCCTCGACGACGTGGTGCGCGTGACCTACGTGCTGCCCGATGGCGCGGACTTTGAAGCCTGCTGGCCGGTGCTGCGCAAGCATCTGGGCACCGCGCGCCCGGCGGCCATGATGATCACCGCGGGCCTGCTCGATCCGCGCATGAAGATCGAGATCGAGGTCACCGCGCTCAAGCAGCGCTGAATCTCCATGACCCACGCCCCCATCCTCGCTTTCGACATCTTCGGCACCGTGGTCGACTGGCACGGCAGCATCCAGCGCGAGGTGGCCGCGCTCTACCCGCAGGTGGACGCCGACGCCTTTGCGCTCGCCTGGCGCGCGGGTTACCAGCCGGCCATGCAGCGCGTGCGTTCGGGCGAACTGGGCTGGACGTTGATCGACGACCTGCACCGGCTCATCCTCGACGATCTGTTGCCGCGGTTCGGACTGACGGATCTGACCGAGGCGCAGAAGCAGCACCTCAACAAGGTCTGGCACCGGCTCGATCCGTGGCCTGACGCGGTGTCCGGGCTCACTCGGCTGAAGACCCGGCACACCATCTGCAGCCTGTCCAACGGCAACATCGGCCTGCTCACCAACATGGCCAAGCGCGCGGGGCTGCCCTGGGACTGCGTGCTCTCGGCCGAGGTGTTCCGCGCCTACAAACCCGACCCCGCCACCTACCTGGGTGTGGCCCGAGTGTTTGACGTACAACCCTCCGAGGTCATGCTGGTCGCAGCGCATCAGGACGATCTTGCTGCGGCGCGGGCCTGCGGTTTGCGCACCGCCTACATCGAGCGGCCGCTGGAGTTCGGAATCAAGCACCCCAAAGACGTGTCACCCGATGCGGCCAACACCTTTCACGCGCACAACCTGGTGCACCTCGCCGAGCAACTCGGCTGCTGAAGGACGCGTTGGCCCTCTGTGTCCATGCGCGTAGCATGGGTCGCACACACGGCATTGCAGGAGAAGGCGCATGAGCAGTCGAATCGGGTACTCGAAGTTCGCCAACCAGATCGCCCGGCTGAGCGGACGTCCCAAAGCGTTTGTGCTGGCGGCCGCTGTGATCGTGGTGTGGCTCGTCACGGGGCCTCTGTTTGGTTTCAGCGACACCTGGCAGCTGGTGATCAACACCGGAACCACGATCGTCACCTTTCTGATGGTGTTCCTGATCCAGAACACACAGAACCGGGACTCCGAGGCCTTGCAGATCAAGCTCGACGAGTTGATCCGCGCCACCAAGGGTGCGCACAACGCGTTGCTGGACCTGGAAGAACTCGAGCAGGAGGAGCTCGACGCGTTTCGCCAGCGCTACGAGACCTTGGCCAGCGCGGCCCGCAAAGACCTGGAGCGTGGTGATCAGGACACCGGTTCGCCCGAGGCCTGACGCGGGCTGAGGCCCACGCGGTAGCGCTCGATGAAACCGCGGTCGATGCGGTCCTTCCAGCGCCAGGCCCACGCGCCCTCCAGACTGAGCGGCCCGTAGCTCGCAATGGCGTGGCCAGTGCCGCACGACAGCAGGTTGAGCGTGTTCGTGGGTGGTTGGTGTGCCTTGAGCGGCTTGCGCTGGTGAAACGCCAGCAGGTTGTGCGCCAGCGGCGGGCCGGCGCGCACCGCGTACACGCCGCTTCGCGCGTGCGGCACGTCAGCGCGGCTGGCCACGTCGCCAGCGGCAAACACATGGGGGTGGCTGGTGCTCTGCTGAAACGCGTTGACCAGCACGTGCCCGGATTCCGACAAGGTCAGGCCACTGCCTTGCAGCCACGGTGGCGCGTGGGTGCCGATGGCCAGCAGCGGCACATCGCAGGCCAGGCGAGCGCCATTGCCCAGCACCACCTCGCCCTCGCCAATGCCCACGCAGGCTTCGCGCAACACCGTGATTCCGCGCCGCTTGAGTTGGCGCAGCACTTTGCGTTGCACGGCGGGGCGGTAGTTGTCGGCCACCTCGGGCCCGCCGGTGATGAGCGTGAAGCGTGCCCCCGCCATGCCCTGCTGGCGGATGGCCTGCTCGGCCGCAAACACAAGTTCGATGCCCGCAGCGCCTGCGCCCACCACCGCGAGCGACACCGGCTTTTGTTGCGCCAACGCCATCACCTGCGGCCAGAGCTGGGCAAAGGCCTCGATGGGGCGCACAGCCAGCGCGTGGGTGGCCGCACCCGGCATGTCATTCTCCAGGCGGGCGCGGTCGATCACGGCGCCGGTGTCGATGGACAGTTCGTCAAACCCCAGCGTAGCGGGCACGCCCTGCGCACCGCCGGCCGCCGTGATGCTCACCGTGTTGCCCACCGGGTCGATGCTGTTGCATCGGCCCTGCACCCATCGCGCCCCGGCCGCTCGCACCAGCGGCTCCAGCGCAATGCGGCAGTCGGCCTCGGCGTAGTGGCCTGCCACGAAGCCGGGGGTCATGCCGCTGTAGGTCTGGTACGCAAAGGGGGTGAGCACCGCCACGTCCAGATCGGCGGGCCGGTGCTGCGCCAGGCTGGCCAGCACGTGCACATGGGCATGACCGGCGCCGAGCAGGAGGAGTTTCTTGATGCCGTGGTGCATGGGCTCCGATGGTACGTGCCGTGTCAAGGCCCGCGTCCGGTCCACCGGAGATCAGCCACCCAGCCGCTGCTGGTGCTGGCGGTGTTGTCGCTGTCGGCACCCAGCAGCACGCGGGTGATGCGGGGCGTGGGAGCCCCTGCGGGCAGTTCGTCGGCGAACAGCGTCGCGAAGTCCTGCGCCACGTCGCGCGATTCGCTCACCCAGCGCGCCAGCGGCGCACCTTGCCCCTGCAGGCTGATGAAGCGCACGCGTTTCGTGTACGGGTTGGGGCCCTGGGTGAGGGCGGGGTGGGTGCTGTCCCACACGTAGCAGACGGTGGCGGCTGGCAGCGCCTCGCCGCTCACGCTGCGCGCGATGCGCAGCACGGTGCGTTCCACAAAAGGCACGCGGTCCAGCGGGTGGTCGAACATCACGCAGACCTTGAGCGCGGCGTCGTCACCGGCTTTGGTGAGGATGTCGGGCGCGGTCTTGCCGCCCGAGAGCGGTGTGTCCAGCCGCCAGCGCCACTGCAGCAGGGTGGGTGAGGGGCCGGTCCAGTCTTGCACCAGCGTGCCGTAGCTCGACCCCGTGATCACCTTCACCGCCGACACGCCGTCTTCGCGGCCCGCTTCAAAGCGCGTGGGCGGCAGGTCGGCCTTGGCCTTGGGGAACCCCACAAACCGCCACGCGGCGTTGAGCGTGCCATCGGACTGCACCAGAGCGGGCAGGGGCGTCTGTGCCCAAGCGCCCAGGCTGGCTGCAAGCAGCCCCGCCGCGATGACGCGCATCGGCGCCATCATCCGCGCCGCCAGTCGTGAAACCGCCCCACCCAGGCCAGCAGCTTCTGCGGCGCGTGCGCACGTTTCCATTCACCCGCTGCGAACTTGTTGGCCTCGGCCAGCGTGGGGTAGGTGTGGATGGTGCCCAGGATCTTGTTCAGGCCCAGGCCGTGTTTCATGGCCAGCACGTACTCGGCCAGCAAATCACCCGCGTGCGTGCCGACGATGGTCACGCCCAGGATGGTGTCCTTGCCCGGCACGGTGAGCACCTTCACGAAGCCGTGTGCCTCACTGTCGGCAATGGCGCGGTCGAGGTCGTCGATGCCGTACTTGGTGACCTCCACCGCGATGCCCTTTTCTTTCGCCTCTTGCTCGTTCAGACCCACGCGCGCCACCTCGGGGTCGATGAAGGTGGCCCAGGGAATCACGCGGTAGTCGGCCTTGAACTTTTTGAAGTCGCCGAACAGCGCGTTGACCGCCGCGTACCAGGCCTGGTGGGCCGCCACGTGGGTGAACTGGTAGGGCCCGGCCACGTCGCCCGCCGCGTAGATGTTGGGGTAGAGCGTCTGCAGGTACTCGTTGGTCTCCACCGTCTTGTTCGTCGGAATGCCCAGCTCTTCCAGGCCGTAGCCGGTGAGGCGCGCGCTGCGGCCCACAGCGCACAGCAGCTCGTCGAACTCGATGCGTTGTTCGGTGCCGGCGTGTTCGACGACGAGAACGCCACCCGTGCGTGGATGGCCTTCGACAGGCTCAGGCCGAACGGGATTTTTCTCCACGCGCAAGGCCTTGTGGCCGGTGCGCACATCCACACCGTCTTTCACGAGCGCCTGGCGCGCCAGCTCGCTCACTTCTTCGTCTTCGCGCGCCATCACGCGCGGCCCCATTTCCACCTGCGTCACCTGCGATCCCAGGCGCGCGAAGCTCTGGGCGAGTTCGCAGCCGATGGGGCCGCCGCCCAGCACCACCAGGCGCTTCGGCACCTCGTCGAGCTGGCCAAACTTGTCCCACATCGTGTCGCTGGTCACGTAGCCGCTGTCTTCCAGACCGGGCAGGGGCGGCACGAAGGGCCGCGCGCCGGCGGCGATCACGATGCTGCGGGTGGTGAGGGTCTGCGTGCTGCCGTCGTTCAGCGCGATCTCCACCGTCCATGGGTTCACCAGCTTGGCGTAGCCCTGCAGCACCTCCACACCCAGCCCGGTGTAGCGCTCCACGCTGTCGTGCGGCTCGATGGCGCGCACGATGTCCTGGATGCGTTGCATCACCGCCTTGAAGCTGAAGGTGGGTGGTGTGCTGTGCAGGCCGTAGGTCTCACCAAAGCGCATCTGGTGGGCCAGCTTGGCGCTCTTGATGAGCGCCTTGCTGGGCACGCAGCCGTAGTTCAGGCAGTCGCCGCCCATCTTGTGCGCCTCGACCAGCGTGACCTTGGCCTTCACCACCGCCGCGATGTAGGCCGACA
>LNFM01023403.1_pt1 | contig 11169 bp, 7 predicted proteins | sample 596031 | NCBI WGS metagenome assembly LNFM01 (sample SAMN04254537, study PRJNA301005) | activated carbon metagenome | isolation source: dual media filters at the Ann Arbor, Michigan drinking water treatment plant | place: USA: Ann Arbor | reverse complement strand
CGGTTAAATATGTCGCTGCCAGAATCAGGCAAACGCAAGATATTCTTGAACAAAAAATCGCGATAGAAAATGCGTCGTTTTATGCGGCAGCGCCTATTTCTACTTTAAGTGAAATTGATTTTTTAAATGCGGTATTGCAAGAAGCCGATTGTTGGCTACATTTAGATATTAATAATATTTATGTCAACAGCGTGAATTTTAGCGATAACCACCAAGATGCCCTTAAAAATGCGTCTCACTTTTTACGTCAGATTCCTAAAGAGCGCATTGTGTACAGTCACATTGCAGGCCATTATCAAGAGTCGCCCAACTTGCTTATTGATACACATGGCAAGGATGTAGTAGCGCCAGTTTGGGATTTATTAGCAGATGCCTATCAACTATTTGGTGTTTTTCCGACATTGCTTGAGCGTGATAGTCACATTCCACCACTGCCAACACTGATGCAAGAAGTGAATAAAATTGCAGCTTATCAGGCAGACTATATATACAAAGCCACCTCAAAAATGGTGGCTACATGTTAGATTTTCAGCAATATCAAGCGCAATTCACTGCCTATATTCGTAACCCTATACACAATAAAAAACCGCCTAAAGTGAATGCCAGCCGTTTGGCAGTTTATAAAAAAGCAGTTTTTAACAATATTGTCGACTCTGTATCGGTTTGCTTTCCTGTTTGCCAAATAGTCATTGGCAAACATGCTTGGCAAAAGTTGATGCGTGAGTTTGTGGCAACTTATGCGGCGGCCAGTCCAATTTTCAGAGAAATTCCGCAGCAGTTTTTATTGTTTTTAGACAATGTTGAAACTGTGCCTGCTTATTTTAAGCAATTAGCGCATTACGAATGGGTTGAGTTAGTAGTCAGTAAACAACAATCCAAACAAACTATATTGAGTGACTTAACCGATTTTTTGCACGAAAAACCGATGCTTGCTGCGGCACATATGCTGCTGGAATATGATTATCCCGTGCATCAAATATCCGCTAAATTTAAGCCTAAACAGCCTAAAAAAACCACTTTCCTAGTATTTAGAAATCCAGAATATCAAGTCAAATTTATTGAATTAAACCCAATTACTTATCGTCTTTTGCAGTTAATTGATTTCGAAAATTTAAGCGGTGAGCAAGCATTAATTCAGCTTGCCCAAGAAATCGAACACCCTGAAGTTGCAGTGATTATTGAATTCGGTTCAGCTATTTTGATTGATTTATTCAATCAACAAGCCATTATTGGCAGCCAAAAAATTGATTAGTATCTAATCAAACAACTGCGCTTCACGCTCAGTTGCTTGATGAATCACTTGTTTTTTCTGATGTGAATCTAGATCCCACCATTGCTGAATTTCTTCCAGCGTGCGGTAACAGCCTTGGCATAGGCCAGTTAAATCATCCATACTACACACACCGATACAAGGAGATTGAATGTCTAAATCGGACATTGAATGCTTTCTTTCAATTTTCGTTAAAAATCAATCAGTATTTAATTTAGCTTAAAACACCATGGCATTGTTTGTATTTTTTACCAGAGCCACACGGGCACGGATCATTACGGCCTACCTTTATGCCGTCACGAACCACTGGCTCAGCAGAGTCGATTGGGGGATTATTTTCACCCGCCATATCACTTGTTGTATTCGCTAACGCTTCGTCAAAATCTGCATGTTGATATTGCACATTAGCAACATTCTGCGGTTGCTCTACTGCTTCTACATCATCGCGTGTTTGCACCTGCACCAGCATCGTCACTTTAGTGACTTCACTTTTCACTGCATGAAGTAAGTTTTCAAACAACACAAAAGCTTCACGCTTATATTCCTGTTTAGGATTTTTTTGCGCATAAGAACGTAAATGAATGCCTTGGCGCAAATGGTCCAAAGCGGCCAAGTGTTCACGCCAATTCCTATCAATACTTTGCAGCATCACCGCACGTTCAAACTGGCGCATATTTTCTTTGCTGGCGAGCGCTTCCTTAGCTTTGTACAATTCCTCAGCCGCATCAAACACACGCTCACGCAGTGTTTCTTCATGCAAGTCAGGATTATCTTCCAACATTCTTTGCAAAGGTAAATCTAAGCCAGTTTCTGCAATCAGATTTTTTTCTAAGCTTGGAATATCCCATTGCTCTTCTACACTGCCTGGTGGAATATGTGCACTAAAAATACCTGCAATCACATCATTTCGCATTGCGGCAATCGTTTCACCAATATCAGTGGCTTCCAGCAATTCATTGCGTTGCTCATAAATTACTTTACGTTGGTCATTTGATACATCATCAAACTCTAATAACTGCTTACGAATATCAAAGTTGCGACCTTCCACTTTGCGTTGTGCATTTTCAATCGCGCGACTTACCATAGCATGCTCAATCGCCTCGCCTTCTGGCATTTTCAAGCGCTCCATAATCGCAGAAACGCGATCACCAGAGAATATACGCAATAATTGGTCATCTAACGCCAGGTAAAAACGGCTAGAACCTGGGTCACCTTGACGACCTGAACGGCCACGAAGTTGATTATCCACGCGGCGTGATTCATGACGCTCTGTGCCGATAATATGCAAGCCGCCTGAGGCTAAAACTGCATCGTGTCGTTGTTGCCATTCTGCTTTTAATTGCGCTGCTTTGGCTTCTTTTTCGGCATCACTTAAACTCGCATCTGATTTAACCGCATGAATACTGGCTTCTGGGTTACCACCCAATACAATATCTGTACCACGTCCAGCCATATTGGTAGCAATGGTAATCGCGCCAGGTTGGCCTGCTTCTGCCACAATATGCGCTTCGCGCTCATGTTGCTTAGCGTTCAATACTTCGTGTTTTAAGTTGGCTTTTGTAAGTAAACGCGAAATGATTTCAGAGTTTTCAATTGAAGTCGTACCGACCAAAACTGGCTGACCAATCGCTTGGCATTGCTTAATATCTTCAATCACTGCATTATATTTTTCAGCAGATGTACGATAGACTTTATCCATCGCATCTTTACGTAACATGCCACGATGGGTTGGAATCACCACTGTTTCCAAACCGTAAATCTGGTTAAATTCGTAGGCTTCTGTATCCGCAGTGCCAGTCATACCGCTTAGCTTTTCATACATGCGGAAATAGTTTTGAAAGGTAATTGATGCCAATGTTTGGTTTTCTTTTTGAATGGCAACACCCTCTTTAGCCTCAACCGCTTGATGCAAACCATCTGACCAGCGACGACCTGGCATCATGCGGCCTGAGAACTCATCCACAATCACAATCTCACCATCGCGCACCACATAATGCTGGTCCAAGTTGAACAGATTTTGCGCACGAAGTGAGGCATATAAATGATGCACTAACGTAATGTTGGCAGCTTCGTATAAGCTGGAGTTTTCTGCCATCAAGCCAGAGCTGGCTAGAATTGCCTCCGCGTGTTCATGACCTGCTTCGCTCATGGTGACTGTTTGCGCTTTTTCATCCACCCAAAAATCGCCTTCACCATCTTCAGTGGTTTGTTTGGTTAGCTGTTTAGCAACGGCATTAATTTGATTATACAAATCAATACTATTTTCTGCTTGGCCAGAAATAATCAGCGGGGTACGCGCTTCGTCGATTAAAATCGAGTCCACTTCGTCAACCAGAGCATAGCTTAAAGCACGTTGTACACGCTCACCTTTGGTAAACACCATGTTATCGCGCAGGTAATCAAAACCAAACTCATTATTGGTGCCGTAAGTAATATCCGCCGCGTAGGCCAATTGTTTAGCATCATGCTGCATTTGTGATAAATTAATGCCAACACTTAAGCCTAAAAAGTTGTATAACTTGCCCATCCATTCCGCATCGCGTTTGGCCAAGTAGTCATTCACTGTTACGACATGCACGCCTCTGCCAGTAATAGCATTGAGATAAACAGGCAATGTAGCCACCAGCGTTTTACCTTCACCCGTACGCATTTCGGCAATTTTTCCGGCGTTAAGTACCATGCCGCCGATTAATTGCACATCAAAATGCCGCATACCCAAAGCACGCACACTGCCTTCGCGCACCACTGCAAAGGCTTCTGGCAATAATTTTTCTAGGCTTTCGCCTTGCTGAAAACGCTGCTTGAAACTTTCCGTTTTTTCACGTAACTCATCATCTGACAATGCCTGCATAGCAGGCTCTAGCGCATTAATTTCTTTTACCGTTTGGCCGTATTGCTTCACAAGCCTATCGTTACGACTACCGAAAAATTTTCTAAACAACGTGGATAACATGAAGAGACACCGCTTTTCCGAAACTTCGGAAACCTATAAATAAGATTGGACGAAAAAAATTGATTATATTGTATGGATATTGGGTAGTTAATGTTTATTTCAATACAGAAAACGTGCAATTAACGCAAATTTATTGAGATTACCTATTTAAATATTGGCGTGGATCTAATGGGTTACCATTTAATCTGATTTCGTAATGTAAATGCGGCCCAGTAGAGCGGCCCGTGCTGCCCACTTGCGCGACTACTTGACCTTTAACCACACGTTCGCCCGCTTTCACTAATAGCTTAGAAGCATGCGCATAGCGCGTTTCTAAGCCAGATCCATGATCAATTTTGACTATATTACCATAATCAGGTGTTCGCTCTGCACTAGATACAATGCCGTCTGCAGCGGCGCGGATATTGGTACCCGTATTAGCGGTAAAATCCAAACCTTCGTGAAAAGCCTTGTTACCATTAAACGGATCAATTCGCCAGCCATAACTGGATGAGTTGAACGCTGCATCTACAGGGCTGCTATTAGGCAACATATCTTTGAGCACACTTTTTTGTAAAATCTTCGCTTCTATCTTGCTCATATAATCGTCACGCGCACCAACTGCTTCTGTCAGCTCTAATATTGCCGCTTTTAATTCAGACTCTGACATCGCATGTGATCTCACCAGCGGCCCACCACGCCCATCTTGTTGTAGACCGCCCAATGGTTTTAGATGAGGATTATTGACGATTTTTTTTTCATTTTCTCCCACCAATTTAGCCAATCGCTGATTTTGTGCATCAAGACGCATCATACGTGCTTGTAACTCGCCTAATTCTTTGGCGTAAGCGTCTAAATGGACTTGAGATGAAATAATAGAACTTCTGATTTGCGGCGGAAGTAAGGCTCTCATGCCCTGTTGTTTAATATTACTTTGAGGGGTAATAAATAACAAAGTGAGCATCACTGGAAATAACACTAAAGCAGCCACCAGCAAGCCCGCCTGCAGTGCAGACAAACTTTTGGCTTTGGCCATGCTGTTAGAAACCAATATAATATTCATTGCGTTTTTTCATTCATATGCATTTAGCAAGGTCTCATTGCATTCTTTCAGTGTATTCTTTTAGTCACCGCGAACTTTGCAGTAAAATCTATATTATGCGCAAAATTGATACCTTAATTAATCAACATAGCCAGCATCAACACAATATGCTGGGCGCTTTAACACAGCAATTGCAATCGCATCAGTTATTACAACAATTATGGGTTGCTGTATGTCCTGAAATACTCAGCCACTTTAGCACTGTTGGCAACTTGAGCAACGGTCAATTAACCATTTTTGCACATAGCGCAATTGTTGCCAGTAAAATCAAATTAAGTCAGGCTAACTTTTTGACTCGATTACAAAATTTACAACAAACTAAGCCTGCATTTAGGGAATGTAAAGTTACTGCAATTAGTGTGAAAGTGCAAGTTAAATCTCACCCAAAAGCAATCGCTCAAACACCGCGCAAACTATCCAAACAGGCCGCAATTAGCCTTAGAAAATTGGCACTAGATTTAGGCGAGTCTGCACTTTCTGAACAACTTAACTCGCTAGCTAACAAAATTTAATCAATTTTTAGTGTTAAGTTTTCGTTATTCAAGCGATTAAAGCCTAAAACAGCCCTATTAAAGGTTGATTTGGTAGCTTATCTGTCTGTAAAAAATTCAAATATGCGTTACGTATTGCAGCGATTTAAATTGGCTACAAACCCTTATATTCGCTCATTTTACGCTGACAATTTGCAACAAAATCATGTGTATTGTCGTCATGCATTTTTAGTGCCATAATGCATTGAGTTGTTACAAATTAATTACATTTTTTACAACTAGTTAGCATTATTCTAAAAAAATATTTTCATCATGTCAGTCGCATTAATAATCACCATTGCAGCAGCCATTTTAGCCGTGCTTTACGGCGTTGTAATGAGTAAATGGATTACCAATTTGCCAGCAGGCAACGCACGCATGCAAGAAATTGCAGGCGCCATTCAACAAGGTGCAGCAGCCTATTTAGCCAGGCAATACAAAACGATTGCGATTGTCGGTGTAGTGTTAGCCATATTGGTCGCTTTCTTTTTAGGTACTACCACGGCGATTGGTTTTGTTGTGGGCGCAGCATTATCTGGCGCATGTGGTTTTATCGGCATGAACGTGTCTGTAAAAGCCAATGTGCGTACTGCGCAAGCCGCAACAAATGGCATTGTGCCGGCGTTTGATGTCGCGTTTAAAGGTGGCGCCGTCACTGGCATGTTGGTCGTTGGTTTAGGCTTGCTAGGTGTTGCGGGTTTTTACTGGTTTTTAGGTGCAGAAAATGCAACTAACTTAGACCCATTGATTGGCTTGGCCTTTGGCTCATCCCTTATTTCAATTTTCGCACGTTTAGGTGGAGGTATTTTTACTAAAGGTGCAGATGTAGGCGCGGATTTGGTGGGTAAAGTAGAAGCTGGTATTCCAGAAGATGACCCACGTAATCCAGCGGTGATTGCGGATAACGTAGGTGACAACGTGGGTGACTGTGCAGGTATGGCAGCCGATTTGTTTGAAACGTATGCAGTGACGTTAATTGCCACGATGGTTTTAGGCGGTTTATTAATCACTGATGCAGGCGCTAATGGCATTCTCTACCCATTAATGTTAGGCGCGGTTTCTATCGTTGCTTCTATCATTGGTTGCTTCTTTGTAAAAGCATCACCTGGCATGAAAAACGTGATGCCAGCTTTATACAAAGGTTTAGCGGTTGCGGGCGTTTTATCCTTAATCGCGTTCTACTTTGTTACGCAGCATCTGTTCCCACAAGGCTTAACAGCAGGTGACTTAACCATTTCTGCGAATCAATTATTTGGCTCATGCGCAGTGGGCTTGGTGTTAACAGCGGCTTTAGTTTGGATTACTGAATACTACACAGGTACGCAGTACGCACCTGTGCGCCATGTAGCGCAAGCTTCTACTACTGGTCACGCAACTAACATTATTGCAGGTATTGGTATTTCAATGAAATCAACAGCTTGGCCCGTTCTTTCGGTTTGTTTGGCTATTTGGGCTTCGTTCCATTTAGGTGGTTTGTACGGCATTGCCATTGCAGCAACTTCGATGTTAAGCATGGCAGGTATTGTGGTGGCTTTAGATGCTTATGGCCCGATTACCGATAATGCAGGCGGCATTGCAGAAATGGCCGAATTACCGAGCAGCGTACGCGATGTAACCGACCCGTTAGACGCAGTTGGTAACACAACAAAAGCGGTCACAAAAGGTTATGCAATTGGCTCGGCCGGCTTGGCGGCATTGGTATTATTTGCCGATTACACACATAAACTAGAAGGCGCTGGCATTGATGTCAAATTCGATTTAAGCGACCCAATGGTGATTATCGGCTTATTTATCGGCGGCTTAATTCCATTCTTATTTGCCGCAATGGCAATGGAAGCCGTTGGCCGTGCGGCTGGCGCAGTGGTTGAAGAAGTACGCCGCCAGTTCCGCGATATCAAAGGCATTATGGAAGGTACTGCAAAACCAGAATACGGCAAAGCGGTTGATATGCTGACCACGGCGGCCATTAAAGAAATGATGATTCCGTCACTCTTACCAGTCGCAGTGCCAATTGCAGTCGGCTTATTGTTAGGCCCAGTGGCATTAGGTGGATTGTTGATGGGGACGATTGTGACAGGTTTATTTGTCGCGATTTCAATGTGTACTGGCGGCGGCGCTTGGGATAACGCCAAAAAATACATTGAAGATGGCAACTTTGGTGGCAAAGGTTCAGATGCGCACAAAGCCGCTGTTACTGGCGACACCGTTGGCGATCCATATAAAGACACAGCTGGCCCTGCAGTGAATCCATTGATTAAAATTATCAATATTGTGGCGCTGTTAATTGTGCCGTTGCTGCATGTTTAGTGAGACTTAAACAAGTTTAGCTCAACAAAAAAGGCGACTGAAATCGCCTTTTTTGTTGCTTATCAAGTTAGCCTGTATTTCTAAGCCCAGCCGCAATACCATTAATCGTTAACTGAATCGCAAGCTTTAATTTTTCATCTGTTTCACCAGCGCGATAGCGCTTAATGAGTTCCACTTGCAAATGATTCAGTGGGTCTAAATACGGCAAGCGATTGCGAATAGAATAGGCAAGTGTTGGATTGCTGCTTAAGCGCTCCGTGCAGCCTTGCAGCAAATTAAGCGCCTGCGTAGTGAGCACATACTCTGCTTCTATTCGGCTAAAAATAGACTCTCTTAGTTGTTTGTCTGTCACTAAATGTGCATAGTGGCGCGCTACCACTAAATCGCTTTTAGCTAATACCATATCCACATTGGCGATTAAAGTTTTAAACAATGGCCACACTGCTAACATTTCTTGCAGATTTTTTAGGCGGCTTTCATAAACGCTTTCATCTTGATGCAAATATTGATGTATCGCACTACCTAGTCCATACCAGCCTGGTAATAAAAGTCGGCATTGTCCCCAAGAGAATCCCCAGGGAATCGCGCGCAAATCTTCAATACGCCGCGTGGATTTTCTAGCGGCTGGGCGGCTACCAATATTCAATTCGGCGATTTCTGAAATGGGCGTTGCGCTAAAAAAGTAATCGGTAAAACCAGGTGTTTCATAGATCAAACTGCGATAACTGGTCATCGCTGTGGTAGATAAATCTTCCATTACTGCCTCAAAAAATCGCCTTTTTGAAGCGTTAAGTGACATCTCTGGCAACAATGTGGCATCAATTGTGGCAGCAACTAATGTTTCTAAATGTTGGCGCCCTACTTTGGCATCAGCATATTTATTCGCAATGATTTCGCCTTGCTCGGTTAGGCGTATTTGCGCATCTACCGTGCCGCTGGGCTGCGCCATAATCGCCTGATAAGTTGGTCCGCCACCACGTCCAACTGTGCCGCCGCGTCCATGAAACAAACGTAATTTAATTTTAGCCTGACTAAATAGCTCAACCAGCGAAACCTCTGCTTTGTACAACTCCCAATTAGACGTCAAAAAACCGCCATCCTTATTGCTATCCGAATAACCCAGCATAATTTCTTGCTCGTTGCCTTGATTGCGCAATACATAGCGAATACCCAATAAACTCAACCACTGCCCCATAATCATGGGTGCGTTGCGTAAATCGGCGATCGTCTCAAATAGTGGCACAACATTCAGTGCCAACTGGATTTTTTGCGAGCCCCATACACCTTTCAGTAAACCCGCTTCTTTTTGTAGCAAGGCAACTTCTAGTAAATCAGACAACGTTTCGGTATGCGAAATAATATATTGCTTAATAGTTCTGCTACCAAATTGCTGCTTTATATCACGCGCTTTGTTCAACACCTCAATTTCAGTATGCACCAACTCAGAATATTGCTGATAAGGCGAAAACAATAAACGCGGCTGTTTTAATTCATCTAATAGCGTTTGGATTTTTTCATCTTCTGTTAGCTCATCGTACTCAAAATCGTAGCCAGCTTTATTAAAAAGCTCTTTAATCACCGCCTCGTGTACATCGGACGATTGACGAATATCCACAGTCGCTAAATGAAAACCAAACGTTTCAATGGCTTTGGTTAATTTTCCTAAGCGCGCATAAATCAACGCCTCGCCGCCAAATGCTTTAAGCGAATCCACTAGCACATTTAAATCTGCCAACAAATCAGTGGCATGAAGATAAGGCACAGCTTGATTTGCATTTTCGCGCAATTCTAATTGTGGCAATAATTGCTTGGCCGTTGCAATCAATCGGTCGTAAATACCATTTAATGCCAGCCGATAAGGCTCATCTAGGCGATGTGGCGATTGATCTAAAGACAAATGTGCCAATTCTAAAAGCGCAGGATTCACATTCACCAAACGCGTAGAAATCGACAACTCGCGACGCAGCGCATCCAGCTGTTTTAAGTAAAACTTAAACGCAGTAGCGCTTTGCATACCAACGGCTTGGGTTAGGGTTGCGCCATTCACAAACGGGTTACCATCGCGGTCGCCACCTATCCAGCTGCCCATCTGTAAAAAACTGGGCAATTGAAACGGCTTTTCTAACTCAGCGGCATATTGTTTATTTAAATCGCGCTCTAAATCCTGCAGTATTTCTGGAATCACATTTAAAAACGTGGTTTCGTAATAACTAAGCGCGTTTTCAATTTCATTGACCACCGTGAGTTTTGAGTAGCGCACAATGCGCGTTTGCCACAATGAGCAAATAGCAGCCTGAATCAATAAATCGTTGTTTTCCAACTCACGTTTTGAGATTAAATTGGCGCGCTCTGCCAGCAAAAAAGAGAGTTTATGCTCAATATCTAAAATACTTTTGCGCTGCACTTCTGTGGGGTGAGCAGTTAACACAGGCGAAACCAGCGCATCTTTAAAAAACGCTTCTACCGCCACAAAAGGCAAGGCTTGGCGAGCGATTTCATCCACAGAATGCGCCAACATGCCCGGCAATAGTTTGTCTTCATTCAAGCGCGTTTGCTGGCGCGCAAATAAATCTTCGGCAATATTCACCAAATGCTTAAAGTAACTAAAAGCGCGCACCACCGAAATGGTTTGCTGCGGCGATAGGTTTTTAAGCAATTTTTCTAAAGTTAATGTCGCTTTTTGGTCGTTTTCGCGGTGAAACTTAACGGCGGCTTGACGGATTTTTTCAATCAAATCAAAAGTTGCTTTGCCGTCTTTGGCTAAAATGGTTTCGCCTAACACGCGGCCTAAATAGCGAATATTATTTTTTAAGCCTAAGTTTTGCTCATTTTGATTGATCGCTTGAAGTGATATTTCGCTCATACCATTGCCGTTTAAAAGAGATTTAAACAATATAAGCAACAACCACACCATGCGTTAAATCATATTAAATCTCAATATAAACAAATAGTTATGTTTATTTTTGTAAACAATTTTGTATAACTTGCACGTTTAATGTGCAAGTTATACAAAGCCATGCATATTAAG
>LNFM01012452.1_pt1 | contig 11169 bp, 5 predicted proteins | sample 596031 | NCBI WGS metagenome assembly LNFM01 (sample SAMN04254537, study PRJNA301005) | activated carbon metagenome | isolation source: dual media filters at the Ann Arbor, Michigan drinking water treatment plant | place: USA: Ann Arbor | reverse complement strand
ATCCGCATCCCCAGCGGCAAACCCGGCAAGGACGGCTCGGTGGCGCTGCAGCAGATCGCCGAACGCGCGCAGGGCGACGACAGCACGCTCACCCTGGTGGTGCTGCCGCGTCTGGACAGCATGACCACCAAGGGTGCCTGGTTTGGTGCACTGGAAAGTTTCGGCCTCACCGTCAAGTTCGACGCTATCGACCGGCGCAACCTGCCAGCGTGGATTGCCCAGCGCCTGCAGGCCCAGGGCCAGCGGGTCGCCGCGGGCGAGGAAGGCCAGCGCACCCTGCAGTTTTTTGCCGACCGCGTCGAAGGCAACCTGCTGGCTGCGCACCAGGAAATCCAGAAGCTGGGCCTGCTGTACCCGGCCGGCGCAGGGGAACCCTCTTCCGTGCTGGGCTTCGACCAGGTCGAAAACGCCGTGCTTAACGTCGCGCGTTACGACGTCTTCAAACTGTCCGAAGCGGTGCTGGGCGGACAGGCGCTGCGGGTACAGCGCATGCTCGACGGCCTGCAGTCCGAGGGCGAGTCCGAGGTGCTGGTGCACTGGGCACTGGCCGAGGACATCCGCAGCATGAAACGCGTCAAGGACGCGCTCCAGGCGGGCCGGCCCATGCCGATGGCGCTGCGTGAGAACCGCGTCTGGGGCATCAAGGAAAAGTTGTTCGAACGCGTGTTGCCCCAGATCGGCGAGACCACCCTGGCGAATCTGCTGCACGCCGCGCACAAGGTCGACGGCATCGTCAAGGGCTTGAAGCAGCCCGACTGGCCGGCCGACGGCTGGCAGGCACTGCAGCGCCTGGCCAGCATGGTGTGCAGCGCCTGTGCGGCACCGACCGCCGCCTCCCGCGGCGCGCGCCAGGCTGTGACCAGGACCTAGCGCATGCAGCACACCGCCTCGCTCTCCAAAAAACTCATGCGTATCGGCGCCGGCTTGCTGGTGGTGGCCCTGGCTTCGATCGGACTCACCCTGTGGGTGACCTGGCAACTCGAAGGCGGCGCTGCGGCCGTCAACGAAGCTGGCCGCATGCGCATGCAGACCTGGCGGCTGGCCAGTGCCGTGCAGGCCCGCGTGGAACCTGCCGAACTGCAGTCGCTGGTGGCCCGGTTCGACGAAAGCCTGATCCTGCTGCGCGAGGGAGACCCCTCCCGCCCGCTGTTCGTGCCCTGGGACGACCAGGTGCGGGCGCGTTTCAACGATGTCGAGTCCCTGTGGCGCATCCAGCGGCCGCTGTGGCTGGCCGAGCCGGCGCCGGCGGCGCCGGACCTGCTGAAGGCGGGGGGCGCGTTTGTGGACGCCAGCGACCGGCTGGTGCTGGTGATCGAGCAGCACCTGTCCCGGCTCACTGCCATCCTGAACCTGTTCCAGTTCCTGATGATGGTGCTGGCCATCGGCGGGGCGGTCATCATGCTTTTCACCGGCTACATGTACGTGATCAATCCCCTGGCCCAGCTCAGGGAGGGCTTGCGCAAGCTGGAGTCCGGTGATTTCAGGACACGCATTGAGGTCGATACCGCAGACGAGTTCGGACAGGTTGCGGCCGGTTTCAACCACATGGCGGCAACCCTGCAGTCGCTCTATGAGGGGCTGGAAGCCAAGGTCGAGGCCAAAACGCGGCGCATCGAGGCGCAACGCGCGCGACTGGAAGCCCTGTACAAGGTCAGCGCTTTTCTGGCGCAGGCCGACAGCATCAACGAACTCGCCCGCGGTTTTGCCCAGCGCGTACGCACCGTGATGAAGGCCGACGCCGCCGCTGTCCGCTGGTCCGATGACGCCAACCAGCGCTACCTGATGCTGGCTTCCGATTGTTTCCCGCAGGAACTGGTGGAGGAAGAGCGCAGCCTGCTGGCCGGCGCCTGTGCCTGCGGCAACCTGCGTCCTGATGCGCGCACCCGTGTGATTCCCATCCTCAGCCACGACGAGGCGCCGGTGCGCCATTGCGCCAAGGTCGGCTACGAAAGCGTGGTTGCGGTGCCGATACGCCTGCAGCAGCGCCTGCTTGGCGAATTCAACCTGTTCTTTCGCACGCCCGTTCTGCTGAGCACCGACGAAATTGAGCTGCTGGACGCACTGGCCAGCCACCTGGCCAGTTCCCTGGAAGGTTTGCGCGCCGACGCCCTGGACCGCGAGGCGGCGGTGGCGGAGGAGCGTGCGCTGCTGGCGCGCAACCTGCATGACTCGATCGCGCAATCCCTGGCCTTTCTCAAGATCCAGGTGCAGCTGCTGCGGACAGCCGTACAAAAGGGACAGGCTTCCCAGGTGCAGGGTGCACTGGATGAACTGGACGTGGGTCTGCGCGAAAGCATCGGCGATGTGCGGGAGTTGCTGGTGCATTTCCGTACCCGAACCAATACCGACGACATTGAGCAGGCCCTGCAGGAAACCCTGCAGAAGTTCCAGAGCCAGACGGGCCTTCCTGCCCAGTTGCAGGTGCAGGGCCAGGGCCTGCCACTGCCTTCAGACGTGCAGGTGCAGGTGTTGCATGTGCTCCAGGAAGCGCTGTCCAACATACGCAAACATGCGGGCGCGACGCAGGTCGGCCTCGAAGTGCACAAGGGCGCGCGCTGGCGTTTTGTGGTGCGCGACAACGGCGCCGGCTTCGACGCCGCCAAACACCCCGGACAGTCCCATGTTGGCCTGAACATCATGCGCGAGCGGGCCGGGCGCATAGGCGCCGAAGTGGAGATCGTTTCCAGGGCCGGCCAGGGAACCACCGTGACACTGACGCTGCCACCCCATCCGGAGGTCGGCAGCGGCGTCGCCGCCATGACCCCGGTCGTCGCGGCCCTGACCGCGGGCGCGCACGGCGACTGAGGGAAACAGATGACGATGCCCATTGCCCTGCTGGTGGTCGATGACCACACCCTGTTTCGCCGCGGTCTGGTCGCTTTGCTGTCGCAGGATGAACGTTTCCGTGTGGCGGGCGAGGCCGGCGACATCGGCGAGGCGCTGCGCTGCGTGGAACGCAGCAAGCCGGACCTGATCCTGCTGGACAACCACCTGCCCGGCGTTCTGGGCGTGGACGGCATTGCGACCCTGAAGGACGCCGCCCCCGGCACCCGCATCCTGATGCTGACGGTGAGTGAGAACGAGGACGACCTGTCCGCAGCCCTGCAGGCCGGCGCCGACGGCTACCTGCTGAAAACCGTGGAACTTGATCGCCTCGCGGAATCCATCGTCAAGGTGCTGGACGGAGAGTCGGTGGTCAGCCCGGAAATGATGACCAAACTGGTAGCCGCCTTCCGGTCCAAGGTCCCGTCAAACGCCCATGGTGAGGCCGCTGCGGTGAATGGTGACCGCAATGGGGAGGTGCCGGCGCCAGCTCGGCCGGATGACTCCGCCATCGCGCTGCTGTCGGCGCGCGAGCGCGAGGTGCTGGCGCTGATCGCACGCGGCGACAGCAACAAGGTGATTGCCCGCAAGCTGGACATCGCGGAGACGACGGTGAAGATTCATGTCCAGCACATCCTGCGCAAGCTGCAGCTCAGCTCACGGGTGCAGGCCGCCGTTTACGCGACTGGCCGCGACCTGACTTGATAAAAATCAAGGCCAGCGCAGTTTGACCCGGCAGTAGTTCTTCAGAACGAGACGGCGGGGCCCGTCATCGCTTCTTTTATGACGCATCCCTGTTCCTAAGGAGGATATTCAGAGGCGCGCCAAAAGCCGACAGTCATGCCATGTCTCAGGAGAACATGCATGAGTTCTGAACTCGGTAATTCAAGAAAAGCCTGGTCCGTGCTGATTGTCAGCACGCTGGCCTTCACCGTGTGTTTCATGGTCTGGATGATGTTCGGCGTGATCGGCATCCCGATCAAGAAGATGCTCAACCTCAACGCCACCGAGTTCGGTCTGCTGGCGGCCACGCCGGTGCTGACCGGCTCCCTGATCCGCGTCCCGCTGGGCATATGGACCGACCGCTACGGCGGGCGCATCGTCATGACCATCCTGATGGCCATCACCGTGCCCGCGATCTGGCTCATGAGTTACGCCACCGCCTACTGGCACTTTCTGGTGATCGGCCTGTTTGTCGGCCTGGCCGGCGGCTCGTTCTCGGTGGGCACGCCTTACGTAGCGCGCTGGTTCCCGAAAAACCGCCAGGGCATGGCGATGGGTGTGTACGGCGCCGGCAACTCGGGTGCCGCCGTCAACAAGTTTGTCGCGCCGGTGCTGCTGGTGGCCTTTGGCTGGGCCATGGTGCCGCAGGTGTATGCGGTCATCATGCTCGCTGCGCTGGTGCTGTTCTGGCTGTTCAGCCACAGCGACCCTTCGCACCTGGTGCCAAGCCACGTCAAGTTCAGTGACCAGCTCAAGCTGCTCAAGGACCCGAAGGTCATCAAGTACTGCCAGTACTACAGCATTGTGTTCGGCGGTTATGTGGCCCTGTCGCTCTGGATGGTCCAGTATTACGTGGGCGAGTACGGTCTGGACATCCGCGTGGCCGCGCTGCTGGCAGCCTGCTTCTCCCTGCCGGGCGGCGTGTTGCGCGCATTTGGCGGTGTGTTGTCCGACAAGTATGGCGCGCACAGCGTCACCTGGTGGGTGATGTGGGTGAGCTGGGTCTGCCTGTTCCTGCTGTCCTACCCGCAAACCGATTTCACCATCCTCACGGTCAATGGTCCGGCAACCTTCCACATCGGCCTGAATGTTTACACCTTCACTGCGTTGATGTTCATCCTCGGTATTGCCTGGGCTTTTGGCAAGGCCAGCGTTTTCAAATACATCAGTGACGACTACGGCGCCAACATCGGCGCGGTCAGCGGCATTGTGGGGCTGGCTGGCGGTCTGGGCGGCTTTGTGCTGCCCATCATCTTCGGCGGCCTGATGGACCTGACCGGCATCCGATCCAGCGCATTCATGTTCATGTACGGAATCGTCTGGGTCTCGCTGATCTGGATGTACTGGACCGAGGTGCGCCGCACCGAAGTCATGGGCAAGAACGCGTCCAGCGCGCAGGCCTGAAACAGCTCATTTTTTGAGAGAACAAACATGAATACCAAAACCAGTTCCAGCGTTGACATCACCGACTGGCGTCCCGAGGACGAGCAGTTCTGGGAAAGCACCGGCAAGCGCATTGCCAACCGCAATCTTTGGATTTCCATCCCCAACCTGTTGTGCGCCTTTGCGGTGTGGTTGATGTGGGGAATCATCACTGTACAGATGCTCAATCTGGGCTTCCCCTTCAAGCCGGCCGAGCTTTTCACGCTGACCGCCATCGCCGGCCTGATGGGCGCCACGTTACGCATCCCCGCGTCGTTCTTCATCCGACTCTCGGGTGGGCGCAACACGGTGTTCCTGACCAGCGCGTTGCTCATCATTCCGGCCATCTGGACCGGCATCGCGCTGCAGGACAAGGCCACGCCGCTGTGGGTGTTCCAGGCCTGCGCCTTCCTCTCGGGCATCGGTGGGGGCAACTTCTCGGCCTCGATGAGCAACATCAACACCTTCTTCCCCAAGAAGCAGCAGGGCCTGGCACTGGGCCTCAACGCCGGGCTGGGTAACTTCGGCGTCACCACCATGCAGATCGTGATTCCGCTGGTGATGACGGTGAGCCTGTTTGGCGCATTCGGTGGCGGCTCCATGGTGCTGACCAAGGACTCCGGCTGGATTCTCGGCAAGATCGCGACCGGCACGCCGACCTGGATTCAGAACGCAGGCTTTATCTGGGCGGCGATCCTGGTGCCGCTGGTGGCAGCCGCATGGTTCGGCATGAACAACCTTCTCACGATCACGCCCAACCACGGCGGCACACTGGCCGCCTTCGGCAAGATCCTCTATCTCTACGGCCTGGCCTTCCTGGTCGGTGGCCTTGGCCTTTACCTGTACCTGCCGGCGCCTACCGGGCTGGGCTTGCTCAATATGTGGGTCGCACTGCCTCTCATCATCGTGGCCACGCTGCTGGTGATGAAGCTGGCCGCCTTTGGAGAGATGAAGGGAAACCTCAGCAAGCAGTTCGAGATATTCAAGAACAAGCACACCTGGTCAATGACGGTGCTCTACATCGTCACCTTCGGCTCATTCATCGGCTTCTCGATGGCCTTGCCGCTGTCGATCACGGTGATCTTCGGCTTTCAGCACATCCCTGACGCTGCCGGCGTGATGCAACATACGCTGAAGAACCCCAACGCACCTTCGGCACTGACCTATGCCTGGATCGGCCCCTTTGTCGGCGCGCTGATCCGTCCTTTGGGCGGCTGGATCTCCGACAAGGTGGGCGGCTCCATCGTGACCCAGGTGATCTCTGCCGTGATGGTGGTCGCATCGGGTGCGGTGGGCTACGTGATGATGCAGGCCTATGGCTCGGCCACACCTGAGCAGTACTTCTCGACCTTCATGTGGCTCTTTGTGGTGCTGTTCGCCGCCAGTGGCATTGGCAACGGCTCGACCTTCCGCACCATCGGTGTCATCTTCGACCGCGTGCAGGCCGGCCCGGTGCTGGGCTGGACCGCAGCTGTCGGCGCCTACGGATCATTCATCGCCCCGGTAGTCATCGGCCAGCAGATCAAGGCCGGCACGCCGCAATTCGCCATGTACGGATTTGCCGTCTTTTACGCGCTGTGCCTGATTTTGAACTGGTGGTTCTATCTGCGCGCCCGATCGGAAATCAAGAACCCATGATCGAAAACGCTACAAAAAATATAGCTGCTTACGCAATATCTACGCGGGCCAAGGCCTGATTTCTTTCAAATTCCTTGTTCACAGAGGTCTCCCAATGAGTCACTTTCTTGATCGGTTGAGCTATTTCTCCCTGCCCCGGGAAGAGTTTTCTGAAGGCCACGGCGTCACCACAGGTGAAGACCGCACCTGGGAAGACGCTTACCGCAACCGCTGGGCGCACGACAAGATCGTGCGCAGCACCCACGGGGTGAATTGCACCGGCAGCTGCTCCTGGAAGATTTACGTCAAGGGCGGCATCGTCACCTGGGAAACCCAGCAGACCGACTACCCCCGCACCCGCTGGGACATGCCCAACCACGAGCCGCGTGGTTGTGCCCGCGGTGCCAGCTACAGCTGGTATTTGTACTCCGCCAACCGGGTCAAGTACCCGATGGTGCGCGGCCGCTTGCTGGAACGCTGGCGCGCCGCCCTGGCAGTTAGCAAGACACCGGTCGATGCCTGGGCGCTGATTCAAAACAACCCCGAAGCCCGGCGCGACTACCAGCAGGTGCGCGGCATGGGTGGCTTTGTGCGCAGCACCTGGGATGAAGTGAACCAGCTGATTGCTGCGGCCAATGTCCACACCATCAAACAACACGGTGCTGACCGGGTGATCGGCTTCTCGCCCATCCCCGCCATGAGCATGGTGAGCTACGCCGCTGGGTCGCGCTACCTGTCGCTCATCGGCGGCGTGTGCATGAGCTTTTATGACTGGTACTGCGACCTGCCCCCGGCAAGCCCGCAGATTTGGGGCGAGCAGACCGACGTGCCGGAAAGTGCCGATTGGTACAACAGCAGCTTCATCATCGCCTGGGGTTCCAACGTGCCCCAGACCCGCACGCCCGACGCGCACTTCTTTACTGAGGTGCGCTACAAGGGTGCGAAGACCGTGGCGGTAACGCCGGACTATTCTGAAGTAGCCAAGCTGTCTGACCTGTGGCTGCACCCCAAGCAGGGCACCGATGCCGCGCTGGCCATGGCCATGGGCCACGTGGCGCTCAAAGAGTTTTACTTCCCCGATGGTGGCAAGCAGCGCTCAAGCTACTTTGACGATTACGCCCGCCGCTACACCGATCTGCCGCTGCTGGTCATGCTGAAGGAACACACTTTGCCGGATGGCACCGTAACCATGGTGCCCGACCGCTACCTGCGGGCCAGCGACTTCAACGGCAAGATGGGCCAGAAGAGCAACCCCGAGTGGAAGACGGTCGCCTTTGATACCGCCGGAAAAGCGGTGCTGCCCAACGGCTCCATTGGCTTCCGCTGGGGCGAGCCTGGCCGCGAAGATGAAGGCAAGTGGAACCTGGAAGCCAAGGAAGCACGTGGCAACACCGATGTGAAGTTGAAGCTGTCCGTCATTGAAGACGGCGAGCAGGAAACCCAAGTGGTGGATGTGGGCTTCCCGTACTTCGGAGGGCGGGACACACCGAACTTCACAGCCAACACGCAGAACGGTGAGATCAACCATGCCAAGGTACCTGCCGTGCGGCTGCGCCTGGGCAAAGCCGGTGAAGAGCGCTACGCGATGGTTGCCACCGTGTTTGACTTGCAGGTGGCGCAGTACGGCATTGACCGTGGTTTGGGCAGTGGCGCCAAAAACTTTGACGACAACGCTGCTTACACCCCTGCATGGCAGGAGAGCATCACCGGTGTGCCGCGGGACCAGGTCATCACCGTGGCGCGCCAGTTTGCCGACAACGCTGACAAGACCCATGGCAAGTCCATGATCATCATCGGTGCGGCCATGAACCACTGGTACCACGCCGACATGAACTACCGCGGCGTGATCAACCTGCTGATGATGTGCGGCTGTATCGGCCAGAGCGGCGGCGGCTGGGCGCACTATGTGGGCCAGGAAAAACTGCGCCCCCAAACCGGCTGGGTGCCCCTGGCCTTTGCCACCGACTGGGTACGCCCACCCAAGCAGATGAACAGCACCAGCTTCTTCTACGCCCACACGGATCAGTGGCGCTACGAGAAGCTGGGCATGGGCGAGATTGTGTCCCCCACGTTGAGCGAGGCCGACAAAAAAGCCTTCAGCGGCAGCATGATTGACTTCAATGTGCGCTCCGAGCGCATGGGCTGGTTGCCCAGCGCACCCCAGCTCAAGACCAATCCGATGCAGGTCGTCAAAGATGCGCAGGCCGCCGGCCTGGATACCAAAGACTATGTGGTCAAGGCGCTCAAGGACGGCACGCTGGAGATGAGCTGCGAAGACCCCGATGCACCGCAAAACTGGCCGCGCAATATGTTTGTGTGGCGCTCCAACCTGCTGGGCTCCAGCGGCAAGGGCCACGAGTACTTTTGCAAACATTTGCTGGGCACCGAAAACGGCGTGCAAGGCAAAGACCTGGGCAAAGACGACGCCAAGCCTGCCGAGGTGAAGTGGCACAAAGATGCGCCACAAGGCAAGCTGGACCTGTTGGTGACGCTGGACTTCCGCATGAGTACCACCTGCCTGTACTCCGACATCGTGTTGCCGACCGCCAGCTGGTACGAGAAGAACGACCTCAACACCAGCGACATGCACCCGTTTATTCACCCGCTGAGTGCAGCGGTGGACCCGGTCTGGCAAAGCCGCAGCGATTGGGAAATCTACAAAGGTTTTGCCAAGAGCTTTAGCGAAGTGTGCGTGGGCCACCTGGGCGTCGAGAAAGAAGTGGTGCTTTCACCCATCATGCACGACACCCCCGGCGAAATGGCACAGGCCTTTGAGGTCAAGGAATGGAAGAAGGGCCACTGCGAGCTGATCCCCGGCAAAACTGCCCCGCAGATCACGGTGGTGGAGCGCGACTACCCCAATACCTTCAAACGCTTTACGGCGCTGGGCCCTTTGCTCGACAAAATGGGCAATGGCGGCAAAGGCATAGGCTGGAAGACCGGCACCGAGGTAGAGCAGCTCGGCCAGCTCAACGGCACCACGCTGGAAGAGGGCGTTTCCAAAGGCATGCCACGCATCGTGTCGGACATCGACGCTTGTGAAGTGATTTTGCAGCTGGCCCCCGAGACCAATGGTCACGTGGCGGTGAAAGCCTGGGAGGCGCTGAGTAAACAAACCGGGCGCGACCACACCCACTTAGCGCTGCACCGCGAAGACGAAAAGATTCGCTTCCGCGACATTCAGGCCCAGCCGCGCAAGATCATCAGCTCACCGACCTGGAGCGGTATTGAGAGCGAGACCGTGAGCTACAACGCGGGCTACACCAATGTGCACGAGTACATACCGTGGCGCACCCTCACCGGCCGCCAGCAGTTCTACCAGGATCACCCCTGGATGATTGCCTTCGGCGAGGGTTTTGGCAGCTACCGCCCCCCCGTGGATTTGAAGACCACGGCCGGTATTCACAACATCAAGCCCAACGGGAACAAAGAGATCCAGTTGAACTTCATCACGCCGCACCAGAAGTGGGGCATTCACAGTACCTACAGTGACAACCTGATGATGCTCACGCTGAACCGTGGCGGCACGGTGGTGTGGTTAAGCGAAGACGACGCCAAGAGCGCCGGTATTGTGGACAACGACTGGGTGGAGTTGTTCAACATCAACGGCGCCGTGGCAGCACGCGCCGTCGTGAGCCAGCGCGTGAACAACGGCATGGTGATGATGTACCACTCGCAAGAGAAGATCATCAACACCCCCGGCTCCGAGATCACCGGCGTGCGCGGCGGCATACACAACTCGGTCACCCGCATTGTGCTCAAGCCCACCCACATGATTGGAGGCTACGCCCAGCTGAGCTACGGCTTCAACTACTACGGAACGATTGGCACCAACCGCGATGAATTTGTGGTGGTGCGCAAGATGGACAAGGTCGACTGGCTCGATACCCCGGCGGACGACCACCTCGTGCGTGCGTATCAATCCCAAGGCGAAAACCCCTGAGCCCACTGCCCATTATTCGGAGTCAAACATGAAAATACGCGCGCAAATTGGCATGGTGCTGAACCTGGACAAGTGCATTGGTTGCCACACCTGTTCCGTCACCTGCAAAAACGTCTGGACCAACCGCCCCGGTGTGGAATACGCCTGGTTCAACAACGTCGAGACCAAGCCCGGCATCGGTTACCCCAAAGAGTGGGAAAACCAGGACAAGTGGAAGGGTGGCTGGGTCCGCAAGGCCGATGGCTCCATCGTGCCCAAGCAAGGCGGCAAATGGTCGCTGCTGATGAAGATCTTCAGCAACCCCAATCTGCCGCAGATTGACGACTACTACGAGCCCTTCACTTTCGACTACGACCACCTGCATTCGGCCCCCGAGATGAAGCACGCGCCCACGGCGCGCCCACGCTCGCTGATCACCGGCAAGCGCATGGAAAAGATTGAATGGGGCCCGAACTGGGAAGAAATCCTGGGTGGCGAATTCAGCAAGCGCAGCAAGGACGCCAACCTGGCAGGCTTCGAACAAGCCCAAAAAGACATGATGGGTCAGTTTGAAAACACCTTCATGATGTACTTGCCCCGGCTGTGCGAGCACTGCCTGAACCCGGCGTGCGTGGCGAGCTGCCCCTCGGGCTCGATCTACA
>LNFM01012451.1_pt1 | contig 11169 bp, 9 predicted proteins | sample 596031 | NCBI WGS metagenome assembly LNFM01 (sample SAMN04254537, study PRJNA301005) | activated carbon metagenome | isolation source: dual media filters at the Ann Arbor, Michigan drinking water treatment plant | place: USA: Ann Arbor | reverse complement strand
ACGTATTCCACCGGTTCTCACTACATCACGAGGTCAGCTTCTAACTACATCACGAGGTCGGCCGGAAGTGTGTCGCGATCCGCGGTCTCTTCTCAAGCGGCGGCGATGAGCTTGGCCATGGTGGCTTCGTCGACTTCGAAGTTGGAGAATACTGCCTGCACGTCGTCGTCGTCCTCGAGCACGGCGATCAGCTTCATGATGGTCGCGGCCGGTTCCTCGCCGACCTGGGTCGAGAGGTTCGGTTTCCACACGGTCTTGACGCTTTCGGGCGCTCCGAGCTTGGCTTCGAGGCCCTGCGCAACCGAGCCCAGGTTTTCGAACGCACAAGTGACGAGGTGGCCGCTGTCGTCGGAAATCACGTCATCGGCGCCCGCGTCGATCGCGGCTTCCAGAACGGCGTCGGCGCTACCCGCGGAAGACTTGAACACGATCTCGCCTACGCGGGTGAACAGGTGGGAGACCGAGCCGGTCGAGCCCAGGTTGCCGCTGTGCTTGGTAAACGCGGCACGGATCGCGCCGCCAGTGCGGTTGCGGTTGTCGGTCAGGGCCTCGACGATGATGGCGACGCCGGCCGGGCCGTAGCCCTCATAGCGGATGTTCTCGTAGGTCTCGGTGTCGGCGCCCGCCGCCTTCTTGATCGCCCGTTCGATGTTGTCCTTCGGCATACTCTCCGCACGAGCTTCCCGGATCGCGAGGCGCAGGCGGGGGTTCATGTCGGGGTCTGGCAAGCCGTTGCGGGCCGCAACCGTGATTTCCCGTCCGAGCTTGGCGAACAGCTTGGCCTTGGCCGCGTCCTGGCGACCCTTGCGGTGCATGATGTTCTTGTATTGCGAATGTCCGGCCATGTTGCTCTCTCGGGCGGTCTTGTCTCGTGTGTTAATCGCGCGCCGCTTCGATGGCGGCTCAAATTATGCTCTAGGCCGGGTTCGTCACGAAATCCATATGTGACTGGATCCTTATGTGATCAGCCCGATCAGAGGCCGGGTCCCGCCTTTACACCCTTCGCACCTTGGCATATGGCATACCAGAGGAACGCCGCATGAGCAGAGGGTCAGTTGCATGTTGACGCGCGAGCAAGCCGAGCGTTTCGCCATTCGCGAGCTGATCGACAACTGGGCCGTCTGGCGCGACGCGACACTCTGGGACCGTTTCCGCGACGCGTGGCACCCGGAAGGGCAGATGTGGGCGACCTGGTTCCAGGGTAGTTACGAAGAGTTCATTGCAGCGAACAAGGAAGGTTTCGCGAAGGGCGTGCGCATTCTGCATTTCCTCGGCGGCTCGTCGATCGACCTCGTGCTCGACAACAAGCCTCACCCGCGCGCCATCGCTCAGACAAAGATGACGATCAGCCAGCGCGCGACCGTGCATGGCGTCGAGGTCGACGTGCTCTGCACGGGCCGCTTCTACGATTTCCTCGAGCAGCGGGACGGCAAGTGGGGGCTCGTGCTGCGCCGGCTCTGCTATGAAAAGGACCGGATCGATCCGATCGATCCTAGCGCGACGCTGAAGCTCGATCCGGCATTGCTCGCCGAGTTCCCGATTGGTTACCGGCACCTCGCCTATCTGCAGACGCAGGTCGGCTACAAGGTCAAGAAGGACATGCCGGGCCTCGTCGGTCCCGATACCGACGCGCTCTACGCGAAGGGCAAGGGCTGGCTCGAAGGAAAACCCGCGATCTGAATCCCTAAATTTTCCGAAACAACAATCTCCCGGGAGACACCAGAGCCATGACCGTGAAGTCGGATATCGAAATCGCACGTGAGGCCAAAATGAAGCCGATCGCGGAGATCGGCGCGAAGATCGGCATTCCCGCCGATGCGTTGCTCCAGTACGGACCGACCAAGGCCAAGATCTCGTTCGAGTACATCCAGGCCCAGCAGTCCAAGAAGGACGGCAAACTGATCCTCGTCACCGCGATCAACCCGACGCCGGCCGGCGAAGGCAAGACGACGACGACGGTCGGTCTCGGCGACGGCCTCAACCGTATCGGCAAGAAGGCGATGAGTTGCCTGCGCGAGCCCTCACTCGGGCCATGCTTCGGCGTCAAGGGCGGCGCTGCGGGTGGTGGATATTCACAGGTCGTACCGATGGAGGATATCAACCTCCACTTCACCGGCGACTTCCACGCGATCACATCCGCGCACAACCTGCTGTCGGCGTTGATCGACAATCACATCTACTGGGGCAACAGCCTGGGCATCGACGAGCGCCGCATCGCATGGCGCCGTGTCATGGACATGAACGACCGCGCGCTGCGTTCGATCGTGAACTCGCTCGGCGGCGTTGCCAACGGCTTCCCGCGCGAGGACGGCTTCGACATCACGGTCGCGTCCGAGATCATGGCGATTTTCTGCCTTGCCTCGGACCTTCAGGATCTCGAGAAGCGGATCGGCAACATCGTCATCGGCTACACGCGTGACCGCAAGCCGATCACGGCCAAGCAGCTCAAGGGCGACGGCGCGATGACCGTGCTGCTCAAGGACGCGCTGATGCCGAACCTCGTGCAGACGCTCGAGAACAACCCCGTGTTCATCCACGGCGGTCCGTTCGCGAACATCGCACACGGCTGCAACTCGGTGCTCGCGACAAAGACCGCGCTCAAGCTCGTCGACTACGTCGTGACGGAGGCCGGCTTCGGCGCCGATCTCGGAGCCGAGAAGTTCTTCGACATCAAGTGCCGCAAGGCCGGCCTGAAGCCCGCCGCTGCCGTCATCGTGGCGACCATCCGCGCGCTCAAGATGCACGGCGGCGTCGCCAAGGACGAGCTCAAGGGCGAGAACACCGCCGCAGTCGCCAAGGGCTGCGACAACCTCAAGCGGCACATCCAGAACGTGAAGAAGTTCGGCGTGCCGCCGATCGTCGCCATCAACAAGTTCATCACCGACACCGACGCCGAGATCGCCGAAGTGATGAAGGCCGCGGAGAGCATGGGCGTGAAGGCGTTCCTATGCGAGCATTGGGGCAAGGGAGGTGCCGGCATCGAGCCGCTCGCACGGCACGTCGTCGAAGTAGCCGACAGCGGGCAGTCGAACTTCGCACCGCTCTACCCCGACGCGATGCCGCTATGGGACAAGGTCAAGACGATCGCGACCGAGATCTACGGCGCGTCCGATATCGTGGCGGACACCAGCGTGCGCAACCAGTTCAAGGACCTGCAGACGAACTATGGACACCTGCCGGTGTGCATGGCGAAGACGCAGTATTCGTTCTCGACGGATCCGAACCTGCGCGGCGCGCCGTCAGGCCACGTGGTTCCGGTTCGCGAGTTGCGCCTATCGGCCGGCGCCGAGTTCATCGTGGTCATCACCGGCGACATCATGACGATGCCGGGCCTGCCGCGCGTGCCGAGTGCGGACACCATCCGCCTCAACGACAAGGGCCAGATCGAGGGGCTCTTCTGAGCCACTCGTTCGAGTAGTCAGCCGCTATCGCCCGTCGCCGGACTTGCGTCCGCGGCGGGCGATTTCTTTTCTGCGGCAGGGCCACGATCCCGCCTCGCGCCCCCGACGAGCTCGCCGAGCCGCTTGCCGAAGCCGGTGACCGTTTCGCACATGCCTTCGACGGCCTGGAGGTTGCGCTCCCCGCGGCGAAGACGGCGATCGAGGGCTGCCATCGTGCGGGCCATGCCAGCGTCCTCGTCGTCGAGCCACGTCCGGAACACCGACGCGTAGACCGAGGCGAGACCCAGCGTACGGACCACGCCGCGCGAGCCCGAAGAATCGATGCCCGCGGCCGATAGCATCCATTGCTGGGAAGCCAGCGCGCTACCGATCAACGAGAGATCTGGATCTGCGTCCTTCATGATCGCGCGGATCGCGGGCTTGTGCGGTGCGAGCAGATCGAAGCGTGCCATGACAACCTCGAAGATCGCGTCGCGCGGGCCTTCGCCCGGTTGCGGCTTGCGGGCCTTGGCGAGCAATGCGTTATCGACGGCGCGAACGAAGCCTCTGACGATCGCCGGCTTGCCGTCGAAGTAGGTGCGGACATCGGCGAGCGTCAGGTCTGCCGCATCCGCGATCTCGATCAATGAAACGTCTTTCCAGGGCCGTTCGGCGGCCAACTTCATGGCGGCGGCGATCAGCCGGCCCTCGGGTGTCGTCTCGTCGATCATGAAGGCTCGCTCCAGGTAGGGGGAACATACCGATAGTGTGGGAGTAAGAAGCGCCGGTTACCAGCCCCTGAACGGCTTCTGGCTTCTCGGTCGCACCATGGCGCGGCGATGCGCCCTGGGTTAAAGAAAGCCGCCCGGACGACTCGTCCGAAATTCGTCACCGCCGATCGATCAGGAAGAACCCGACCATGGGGAAGAACATCACGCTCAAGGCCAGCGACGGCCACGAGTTCATGGCCTACCGTGCCGAACCCGCCGGCACGCCCAAGGGTTCAATGATCGTGATCCAGGAGATTTTCGGCGTCAACGATCACATCCGCAGCGTGTGCGACCGGGTCGCCGCGAACGGCTACATCGCGTTGGCACCGGCACTCCAGGATCGCGCGCAGAGGGGGTTCGAGGTCGGCTATTCGCCGGCTGACGTCGAAAAGGGCCGGGAGGTTCGCGTTAAGGTCGCGAACGAGGATTCGCTCAAGGACCTGCGCGCGACGTTCGATTACCTGAAAGCACAAAACGCCGGCAAGATCGGCACCGTCGGCTACTGCTGGGGTGGCTCTCTCGCATGGCTCGCAGCGACCGAGATCGACGGACTCGCCGTGGCGATCTCGTATTATGGCGGCGAAGTCGCGGGCAATGCGGACAAGTCCGCAAAGTGCCCGGTCATGTTCCACTTCGGCGCGAAGGACATGTCGATCCCGATGGACAAGGTCGACATCGTGAAACAGAAGCTCGGCGCCACGCATCCGGTCTACGTCTACGAGGAAGCCGGTCATGGCTTCTCGTGCGATGCGCGCGGGTCGTTCCATCCGGCAAGCCATGAACTCGCGCTGAAGCGGACGCAGGAATTCGCCGCCAAGCATATGGGCTGATCTGGGGTTGAGGGTTGGAAGCTCAAGCGCTTTACGAGTAGGTTGGGTCAGGGTCCGCTCCTTCGCGGGCCGCGGCCCAACAATTCACGGCACGCCCTATTAGACATGGAAGTGACCATGACGACATCCCCCGCCACTCGCCACCAGACCCTCACCGTCGATATCGGTGGTGTGAAGGTCGGCGGCGGGCATCCGATCGTCGTGCAGTCGATGACCAATACCGACACGGCGGACGTCGATGGCACCGCCAGGCAGATCGCGGCGCTGGCGCGGGCGGGCTCGGAGATCGTGCGCATCACGGTCGACCGTGACGAGGCGGCGAAGGCTGTCCCGCACATCCGCGAGCGGCTGCTCAAGATGGGTGTGAAGGTGCCGATCGTGGGCGACTTCCACTACAACGGTCATACGCTACTCGCCGACCATCCGGCCTGCGCGGAGGCGCTCGACAAGTACCGCATCAATCCGGGCAACGTCGGGTTCAAGGACAAGCGCGACCGGCAGTTCTCGTCGATCGTCGAGCAGGCGATCAAGTGGGGGAAGCCCGTTCGCATCGGCGTCAACTGGGGCTCGCTCGACCAGGAACTGCTGACGCGGTTGATGGACGAGAACTCGAAGAGCGCTGCGCCGAAGGATGCGCGCGCCGTCATGCACGAGGCGATGGTGCAGTCGGGCCTGTTGTCGGCCGAGCGGGCCGTCGAGCTCGGATTGGGCGCCGATCGCATCGTGATTTCGGCCAAGGTCTCGACGGTGCAGGATCTGATCGCCGTCAACACGCTGCTGGCTTCGCGGTCTCGCTATGCACTGCATCTGGGATTGACCGAAGCCGGTATGGGTTCGAAGGGCATCGTCGCATCGTCGGCCGCCATGGGCATCGTGCTGCAGGCGGGCATCGGTGACACGATCCGCTTTTCGCTGACGCCGGAGCCGGGCGGCGATCGCACCCTCGAGGTGCGCGCGGCACAGGAACTCCTGCAGACGATGGGTTTGCGGACTTTCATGCCGATCGTCGCGGCCTGCCCGGGCTGCGGGCGGACGACATCGACGGTGTTCCAGGAGCTTGCGCGCGACGTGCAGCAGATGTTGCGCGATGGCATGGCCGAATGGCGCTCGCGCTATCCAGGTGTGGAAGGACTCAACGTCGCCGTCATGGGCTGCATCGTGAACGGGCCCGGCGAGAGCAAGCACGCCGACATCGGCATCTCGCTGCCCGGCACCGGGGAGACGCCGTCCGCGCCGGTATTCATCGACGGCAAGAAGGCGATGACCTTGCGCGGCGCGAACATCTCGGCGGAATTCAAGGAGATCGTCGAGGGGTACATCGAGAAGAGGTATGGGGGCGGTGCGTAGGCCGGCCCAACTATGATTTGGTTTCCAAAATCCACGGTAGGTTTCACGCTCGACCGCAAAATGGAATTCTGTCTGCCTCACCGGCGCGCGAAGAGGCGCTCGATATCGGTGCGCTTCAGTTCCACGTAGGTCGGGCGGCCGTGGTTGCACTGGCCGGCTTTGGGCGTCGCTTCCATCTCGCGGAGGAGGGCGTTCATCTCTTCGGGCGTGAGGCGGCGGCCCGCACGGACGCTGCCGTGGCAGGCCATGGTGGCCGCGACTGCGTCGAGGCGCTCCTTGAGGACAAGGCCGGAGCCGTCGCCGAGCAGGTCGGCAGCGAGATCCTTCACAAGGCCGGTGATATCGGCTTTGCCCAATAGGGCCGGCACTTCTCGCACGATGACCGAGGTCGGGCCGAACGGCTCGAGGCAGAGGCCCAGTTCGGCCAGTTCGGCGCTGGCTTCGGAAAGGACGTCGACAGCGTCGCTGTCGATCTCGACGACTTCGGGCAGGAGCAGTCCCTGGCGCACGACGCCGCCGGCTTCCAGGGCCGTTTTCAAACGCTCGTAGACTAGCCGCTCGTGGGCCGCGTGCTGATCGACGATGACGATACCGTCGCGCGTTTCGGAGACGATGTAGGTTTCGTGAAGTTGCGCGCGGGCGGCGCCGAGCGGGCGCTCCACTGCGGCGGGACAGGGCTCGGCAACGGCTGCTGCGGTGTCCGCGCTCGGCAGGTCGAAGCCTTCGAGGGGGGCTTGATAAGCAGCGGCGAGGCCGGCCGAGAAGCCCGATGTCGTACTGTATGGCTGCGCCGGCGACCACGAAGGAGCGGAGGCAAATCCGGACGATGGGCGGTAGCTTTGTGAGGGTCCGCCGCTAGAAGGTGGGCTCACAACCTCCATCTCGGCGCGGCGCGAAAGCATATCGAGGGCCACGCCGCCACCTGCCACCGTTGCGCGATGGCCAGCGCGCGCGAGCGCTTCGCGCAGGCCGCCGATCAGGAGACTGCGGACGGCGCCGCCATCGCGGAAGCGCACCTCGGACTTCGCCGGGTGGACGTTCACATCGACTTCGCGTGGATCGAGATCGATGAACAGCGCGAGTAGCGGCTGCCTCGCCTTCGGCAGCATGTCGCCATATGCCGCCCGAACGGCACCGACGAGTAGTCGATCGCGCACGGGACGGCCGTTGACGAACAGGAACTGCATCGCGGCGTCCTGGCGGTTGAGCGTCGGCAGGCCCGCGAAACCGGAGATCGAGATGCCCTCGCGGCCACCTTCGATCTGGATGGCGTCGGCCATGAACTCGCGGCCCATGATGCGGCCGAGACGTTCCAAGCGGCCGGCGCTGTCGTCGGTGCAGGCCGACAAGCGAAGACTCGCGCGCTCGCCGGTGACGAGCGTGAAACCGACCGTTGGCCACGCCATCGCGATGCGCTTCAACGTGTCGGAAATCGCGCGGTTCTCGGCAGGCTCGGATTTCATGAATTTGAGGCGTGCGGGCGTCGCGGAGAAAAGCTCGCGAACTTCGACGCGCGTGCCGAAGTTGTGTGCGGCCGGTTTCAGATCCCCCTTGGCACCGCGATCAATGGTGATCGACAGGGCTTCCTTCGAGCCTGCTGCGCGCGTGGTGATCGTCAGATGCGCAATCGAGCCGATCGACGGCAGCGCTTCGCCGCGGAAACCGAGGCTGCGGATATCGAACAAGTCCTCCTCGGAGAGCTTCGATGTCGCGTGACGCTCCACCGCGAGCGCCAAGTCCTCCGGTGGCATGCCAGAGCCATTGTCGCTGACGCGGATCAGCGCGATGCCGCCCCCCGAGGTGACGACCTCGATGTCCGTACTACCGGCATCGAGCGCGTTTTCGACGAGTTCTTTCACCACGCTCGCCGGGCGCTCGATAACTTCGCCGGCCGCGATGCGGTTGATGGTTTCGGGAGAGAGCTGGCGAACCGGCATTATCCTGCCTAGCGGATCGATTGTCGGGAACGCGGCGCGACTCGGTGTTACTATACCATCCCCTTGTTCAAGGCTCCGTCACCGCCGGGGTCAAGGAAGGCATGCCGGGAACGCACAGCAAGTTTGCCGCCGGTGCATTCGATGTCGCCAAGCGGCAACGGCCTTCGTCCAATCGTACATACTGTTTCTGAGCATGATTCAAAATGGCTGCGCGCCTGTTGTATGCCATCTCCAGTGAAAGTGATTCGGTAGACTCATTCACAGCAAAAGGACCCTCGCATGAGACGTGAGCTTAGCGTGGCTATCGGTATCGTGGTGGCAACCTTGATCGGCTCGACTGCCGCTGGCGCTCAGGGTCTCGAGTTTCTTCATTCGCAGCGCGTCGAAGGCGGCCGGGTCTGCTTCAACGATCACTTCCATTCCGGATCGAGCAGCGGACACGCAACCCGCGCGGCAGCCGAGAAAGACGCCATCGCCGGCTGGTCCAGCTTCACGGTGCTGGAATACGGCAACCGGTGGGGCAGCTGGCGGATCGCCGGCAGCAAATCGATGAACTGCTCGCAGACGAGCGGCTGGGGCTGCCAAGTCGAAGCGCGTCCGTGCCGTCCGAACGTGGGTGGAACCAGCGGCGGCTCGCGCCGCGCCCGCCCGGCTGCGAAGAGACAGTAGGGCCACCTCGCCAGAAATGCATAGAAGGGCTCGATCGATGAGGTCGAGCCTTCGTGTTTCCAGCGTCCGTCAGCGACCGCCGGTGAATGCGCGCCGCAAGATGGTCTGGAGTATTCTCCAGCCGAACCGCATCACGACCATACGCACGATCCAGCTCACGATACCCCGGCTCTGAAAGCCCATCGCAGAGCCCAGGATGCTGCGAACGATGCGCCAGAGTGCGCCGCCGCCGACGTTCGAACCGGCGCTGCCCCCGCGCCTGACGATGTCGGACAGATCACCGTAGGGGTTGCGGCCGGCAACCGGCCCAGGCAGCGACATGCCTTCGGGGCCGGGCAAGGGCGAGTTGCTGCCGCCGGGAAATCCGCCTCGTCCGCTTCCACTTCCACTTCTACTTCCACTGGGCATCGGATACGGCATGTTGCCGCTCTGGCCGCCGTCGCGTCCAGAAGGTGCAGGTGCGCCGCCTCCGAGATCAGGGATCTTGGACAGGATGTCGCCGAGGCCACCGCTGGTTTTGCGGGCGAATGCGCTCATCACCATCTGGATGATGTAGGGGAGCATCGCTGAAATGATGCTCGCGCCGACACCGCTCGCAGATGCTGCGCGGGCCGCCACGGCGCGACTGCCGTCGCGATTACCGAATACCTGTTCGAGGAAGGCATTGCCGCGGTCGCGCCCGGCTTCCGTGGCGAGATCGGGTGGGGCTGCCTGCGCCTGTCCGAGCATGGAGAGCATGTCCGCCACGCCACCGCGCGACAAGCTATTGCGCTCGAGTCTCCGCGATACTTCCGGCAAGACGCTGCCGATCACGGCCTGAGCCTGCTCGGGCGTCAGATCGAAACGACGTGCGAGATCGTCGAGATCGCTGCGCATCGCACCGTCAGCCAACACGTCCGACACTTTCATGCTCGACTTTCCCACTTCCCGAATTCGGCCCCGCCGCGTGCAAAGATCGCTGCAAGCCAGCCTACACGAGGCCGATGCGAGGGACCATGGCGGGTTGCGGCGAAGCACCTCGCGGCAGGCAATGGCGATGCGATTGCGTGGGCGGGCGAGTGCAGGCAAGCTCGGGCAAAAGCACACGGTTCCAGGGGACAGCCGCGGAATGGCCTTTCGACAATTCGACGCCAAAATCGCAGACACGACGCTGTTTGCCGCGCTCATCGCAGCTTCATCGAAGCACGGCTCGGGCAAGCCGATCCTGGAAGATACGGATCGGCGTCCGCTGACCTACAAGCGGCTGGTCCTGGGCGCGTTGGTTCTGGGCGCCAAACTGACCGAGGGTACGCGGCGCAACGAAGCGGTCGGCGTGCTGCTGCCCAACGTCAACGCGATGGTGGTGTCGCTGTTCGGGCTGAACGCATTCGGGCGCGTGGCGGCTCTGCTGAACTTCACGGCCGGATCGCGCAATCTCGTCTCGGCCGTGCGCACCGGCCAGATCTCGAAGGTGATCACGTCACGGCGGTTCGTCGACCAAGGCAAGCTCGACGACGTGATCGCCGCGATCGCCGCTGCCGAGATCGCGCCTGGAAAGCGCGTGTCGATCGTCTACCTCGAAGATGTCGCGAAGAGCATCGGCACGCTCGACAAGATCAAGGGGGTGGTGCGGAGCCTGATGCCGGGCAGCGTTCATCGCGGCTACGCGATGCGGCCGGAGCAGACGGCCGTCCTGCTGTTCACGTCGGGCACCGAGGGCACGCCGAAGGGCGTTGCGCTGTCGAGCCGCAACCTCGTCGCCAATGCGCGACAGATCTACCAACACGCCGACGGCGCATTGTCGCCCGCCGACGTGATGATGAACCCGCTGCCGATGTTTCATTCCTATGGGATGACGGCGGGCTCGCTGATGCCGCTGCTGTCGGGCTTGAAGGTCGTGCTCTATCCGAGCCCGCTGCACTACAAGCAGATCCCGAAGCTGATCCGCGAGACGCAGGCGACCGTGATGGTGGCGACGGACACGTTCCTGCAAGGCTATGGCCGCGCGGCGGAGCCGGACGATCTCGCCAGCGTGCGGTTCGTGGTGGCGGGTGCCGAGCGCGTGAAAGACGCGACGCGCGCGCTGTGGGCGAAGGGCGGCACGACGATCGCTGAAGGCTATGGCGCAACGGAGTGCTCGCCGGTCATTGCGTGCAATCTGCCGAACGACAACCGGCCGGGAACCGTGGGGCGGTTGCTGCCGGGCATCGAGTACCGGCTCGATGAGGTGGAGGGGATCAGTGAAGGCGGCAAGCTC
>LNFM01012450.1_pt1 | contig 11171 bp, 11 predicted proteins | sample 596031 | NCBI WGS metagenome assembly LNFM01 (sample SAMN04254537, study PRJNA301005) | activated carbon metagenome | isolation source: dual media filters at the Ann Arbor, Michigan drinking water treatment plant | place: USA: Ann Arbor | reverse complement strand
TGGGGAGGGGCAGGGCGTGCGCGTCGCGTCGGTGCCGCCGACGATGCCCCTCCCCAAACTCTCCGATTAAAACCCGCGGTCCAGGGGGCCGTAGCCCCCTGGTGGGGGGAGGTCCGGAGGGGGGCAAAGCCCCTCTCCGGCACGCCCCGCCTTCCCGCCCGCGCCGAGCGGTGCGACATAGCGTCATCGCGTATGGAGGGCTGCCATGGACCGCTACGATCTCATTCTGAAGGGTGGCCATGTCGTCACGCCCTGGGGTGTCGAGGCGGCCGATGTCGCGGTGCGCGACGGCCGCATCGTCACGCTGGGCCACCTGCGCGGCGCCGAGGCGGCCGAGACGATCGACTGCGCCGGCCTGCATGTGCTGCCTGGCCTGATCGACCCGCACGTTCATTTGCGCGACCCGGGCGATCCGTCCGTGGAAACCATCGAGACCGGCACCAAGGCCGCGATCCTGGGCGGCCTGGCGGCGGTGTTCGACATGCCCAACACGGCGAAGTCCGTCGTCAGCCGCGACATCCTGGACGACAAGCGCGCCTTCCTCGAAGGCCGTGCGTATTGCGATGTCGGCCTGTATGTCGGCGCGTCGAAGAAGAATATCGGCGAGCTGGCGGAGCTCGAACTGCAGCCGAATGTCTGCGCGGTGAAGGTCTTCGCCGGGTCTTCCACCGGCGACCTGCTGGTCGAGGACGACGCCAGCCTGGAAGCCGTGATGCGCGCTGGGCGCCGGCGCATCTGCTACCACTCGGAGGACGAGTATCGCTTGCAGGAACGCAAGCCGATGTTCACGCCGGGCATGCCGCATCGCAACCACATGGTCTGGCGCGATGTCGAGACCGCAATGCTCGGCACGAAGCGCCTGATGGCGATCGCGCGCAAGACCGGCCGCGCCGCGCATATCCTGCATGTCTCGACCGCCGAGGAACTCGCCTACCTGCGCGACTTCCGCGATGTCTGCACGGTCGAGGTGCTGCTCAACCACCTCACGCAGACCGACGAGGCCTATGACCGGCTCGGCGGCTATGCGGTGATGAACCCGCCGATCCGCGACCAGCGCCACCTCGATGCCGCCTGGGCGGCGGTGGCAGATGGCACGGTGGACTGCATCGGCTCCGACCACGCGCCGCATTCGCGGGAAGCCAAGGAACGCCCCTGGCCCAATACCGCCGCGGGCCTCACGGGCATCCAGACGCTGGTGCCGCTGATGTTGGACCATGTCACCAGCGGGCGGCTGTCGATCTCGCGCCTGGTGGACCTGATGTGCGCCGGCCCGGCGCGGGTCTATGGCGCGCTGAACAAGGGGCGGCTCGCCGCCGGCTACGATGCGGACTTCACGCTGGTGGACCTCAAGCGCCAGCGCATGATCCGCAACGACTGGCTCGCCACCCCGGCCGGCTGGACGCCCTTCGACGGCACGGTCTGCACGGGCTGGCCGGTCGCGACCATCATCCGCGGCCGTGCGGTGATGCGCGAGGACGAGGTGCTCGGCGCGCCCATCGGCAAGCCGGTCTTCTTCGCCGAGACGCATCGGTGACGGCCGAGGAGGCCATCGCCTCCCGCCGGTCGATCCGCGCCTACCTGCCCACGCCGGTGCCGCGCGACGTGGTGGAACGCATCCTCGACATCGCCGCGCGTGCGCCCTCCGGCACCAACATGCAGCCGTGGCGTTGCTACGCTCTGGCCGGCGCGCCGTTGCGCGCGCTGTGCGATGCGCTGGTGGCCGAAGCCGGCGCCAAGGTCGAGGCCGAATACCGCTACTACCCTGCGGAGTTCTTCGAACCCTACCTGTCGCGCCGCCGCAAGGTGGGGTGGGACCTCTACGGCCTGCTCGGAATCGCGCGCGGCGAGACCGAAAAGATGCGCCACCAGCATGCGCGCAACTTCACCTTCTTCGGCGCGCCGGTCGGGATCATCTTCACCATCGACCGGCGGCTCGAGATCGGCTCCTGGCTCGACTACGGCATGTTCCTCGGCAATGTCACGACGGCGGCGCGCGGCATGGGGCTCGACACCTGCCCGCAGGCCGCCTTCGCCCCGCACCATGCGACCATCCGCGCCATGCTCGGCATCCCCGACAACGAGGTCGTGGTCTGCGGCATGGCGCTTGGCCACGGCGACCCGACCGCGCCGGAGAACAGCCTGGTGACGGACCGCGCCCCGGCGCGCGATTTCTGCGCCTTCCGCGGATGGGACGGCGACTGACCGCCTGGCCTGCCGCACGCCAAGCAAGGGAAGAAGCGCGGCAGGCACACGCCACGCCCCGCAAGGAACGATGGAACCGCTCACCGGCCGCGCGCTCTGGCTGCGCCTGTTGCTGATCAGCGCCCTGTGGGGCGCGGCCTTTCCGCTCATCCGCTACCTGGCGCTTCAGATGCCGCCCTTCGCGGTGGCGGGCGTGCGCGGCGTGCTGGCGGCCGTCGCGGTCCTCGCCTTCCTGTGGTTCCGGCGCGAATTGGGCGGCATCTCGCGCAGCGTGATGGTGACGGCGGTCGTGCTCGGGCTGCTCGCCGGCGTCATCCCGAACACGCTGATCCCGCTGGCGCTGCAACGCATGGAGGCCGCGCCGGCCTCGCTGGTGCAGGCGGCCGGGCCGCTCATCCTGACGTTGATGGCGGGCCTGTTGCTGAAGAACGAGAATCCCACGCCGCGCATGCTGGCCGGCATCGCGCTCGGCTTCGTCGGCATTGCGATGGTGGTGGGGTCGGGCGGCCTCGGCGGGGGCAGCATCACGGGGTCGCTGCTGGTCCTGGGCGCGACGTTTTCCTATGCGCTCAGCACCATCTGGGTGCGCCGGGCGGAACGCGGGCCGGCGGCCGCACTCGCGCTCGGGCAGCAGGTGGTGTCGGGCGTGCTGTCGGGCAGCCTGGCGCTGGCGGTGGATGGGCCGGGCGCGCTGGTGCTGCCGATGGATGTCTGGGTGGTGGCGGTGATCCTCGCGATCTTCGCCACCGCGGTGCCGCTGACGTTGTTCCTGGGCCTGGCGACGCGCGCACGGGCGGCGGATTCGGCGATGGTCGGCTACATCCAGCCGGTCTTCTCCACCGCCATCGCGGCGGTCTGGCTGGGCGAGGTGCCGTCCTGGCAGGTGGTGGCCGGCGGCGCGGTGGTGCTGGCGGCGGTGTGGCTGGTCACGGCGCGACGCTGAGTACAGCTTTGGCGGAATGCTCAGAGCGCGACGAACCGCGCGATCCTCAACCGCCGCGCCACCTCGGCGGCCGCCAATGGCACGACGGTCCCGACGAACACCAGCAACGGGAAGAGCATGGGCGTACTGATGCCAAGGCCCTTCGTCATCAGGATTCGCGTACCGGCCAGGGCGAGAACATGCAGCACGTAGATCGGCATGCTGCGCTGCCCGAGATAGGCAAGCGTCCGCTTCAGCGTCCCGCTCGCCTGGGCGGACATGATTGCGACGGCGGCTGTGGCGGCAATGGCGGCGGGAAACGCCGCATGATGCCAGGCGAGGCCGGCAAGCCCGCCGGCGCGCAGTGTGGCGAAGGCATCCGGCCCGCTCGCCGCGATCAGGTACGCCATGGTCGAGCCGCAGACGATGGCGGCGGCCAGCACAATGGCCGCGGTCAGTCGGCGGTCGAGACCAACGGGCGCCGCCACCCATCCTCGCGCGCCCACAAGGCAGCCCAGGGCGAAGAACGGCATCATCCGAGCCCCGAGCGACAGCACGATCGGCAGATCCGCCGGCATCGCCAGGAAGGCGAGACACCCAAGCCCGACGAACCCGACGGCCCCGATCAAAGGGAGCAGCAGCACTGCCAGCAGGTGCATCAGCGCGAGCACGTACAGAAACCAGAATTGCGACGGCGGCGAGACGAACAGCATCCCTTTCAGGGCGCCCGGCACGTCCACGACCGGCGCGTTCACGAGCGAACCGGCGGCGCTTATGACCAGGATCTGCGTGCCACCCCACAGGACATAGGGCCACACCAGGCCGGTCAGCGTCCGTCTGCCGATCCCGGCGGCACCGCCCTGCAGCCTGTCCGGGATGAATAGCCCGGACAGGAAGAAAAACAGCGGCATGTGGAACAGGTAGATCGCCAGCATCAGGGGTCGGAACCAATCGGTGGCCGGCGTGATACCGGCGTCGATGAGACCCCCGATCGCGTGCCCGACGACGACGAGCAGGATGCCGATTCCCTTGGCGACGTCGATCCAGGCCACGCGCTCGGCGCGGGCTGCCCTTGCCGCGGTGGCGACCGCCACGCGACGGTCAACCCCCGATAGTTTGACCGTGACTGACATCGGCGGATCGTCCAGTCAGCACTGGACACGCCTCAACGTCGCTGCGTGAAAACTTCTGGATGGATCGCGGGACAACCGGGCCCACACACGGCGACGAGGCCGACGATTCAGACCGGCGGCCGCATGCCGCGACTCGTGAACCGGGCTTGCGGCCGCTGCCATGGCTTCGATTTCGAGCGCGCCGCCATACCAGCCCTGCGCGCATACCGGTCGGCCAATTGGGCCGCCAGTATCAGTCAGCCCGCCCCTTGGCCGGCGTGCGCGAGAAGATCCAGGCTATCAGGGCCGGCGGCAGCCCACCCACGAGCCGCGCCATCGCATAGGTCGGCCACGGATAGGCGATGCGCACCCGCCCGCGCGCGATGCCATCCAGCGTGTGCCGCGCCGCTTCCTTCGCATCCATCAGGAACGGCATGGGGAAAGGGTTGCCAGCGGTCATCGGCGTTCGGACGTAGCCTGGGCATACCGCGTGGATTCGAATGCCGCGCCGGCGCTCGGTGGCGTCCAGGCATTCCGCCCAATGCTTGACCGCGGCCTTGCTGGCGCAGTAGGCGGGCGCCCCCGGTGCCGCCACGAAGGCGGCCAGCGAGGCCATCACCGCCACCCGCCCGCGCACCCCGTCCGGGCCCGGCGCCTGCGCCGCCATGGCCTCGATGGCCGGCAGGGCGGTGTTCAGCACGCCGGTCACGTTGGTGGCGAAGATGGCGCGCGACTGCGCCGCGGGCTCCGTGCCATCGCCCGTGCCGGCCGAGATGCCGGCATTGGCGACCACCAGGTCGAGCCGCCCGGCCCCACCGATCCACGCCGCCATGGCATCGGCATCGGTCACGTCCAGCACCGCCGGGCGCACCTCGGCGCCGCGCGCGTGGCAGGCGGCGGCGGCCTCCTCCAGCCTGGGGCCGTCGCGCCCGGACAGGTGCAGCACCGCGCCCGGCCTGGCGCAGGCCTCCGCCAGCGCGCGCCCCAGGCCCGACGACGCCCCGGTGATCAGCACATGCGTCCAGCCCGCTTGCATCGCGCCCCTTCCGGGGGGAGAAGCGGCGCCATGGCCACGCACCCCCTCTCCTCCATGACCGGCTTTTCCCGCGAGGGGGGCAGCCTGGCCGACGGGTCCTCCTTCATCTGGGAATTGCGCTCCGTCAACGGGCGCGGGCTCGATGTTCGGCTGCGCCTGCCGAACGGCTACGACGCGCTGGAGGCGCCGCTGAAGGAAGCGGCCGCGCGGCTGCTCAAGCGCGGCAACGTCAACGCGACACTGACCGTGAAGCGCGAGGACCGCGCCGCGGCGCGCCTGACGCCCGACCCCGCGGCGCTGGACCAGGCGCTGCGGATCGCGCTCGACCTCGCCGCCCGCATCCCCGGCGCGCCGCCGCCGCGGGCCGAGGCGCTGCTGACCCTGCCCGGCGTGCTGCGCGCCGAAAGCATCGAACCGGACGAGGCCGAGGAGGAAGCCAAGCGCAGCGCCGTTGCCACCGCCTTCGCCCAGGCGCTGGACGGGCTGGTGGCGTCGCGCCGCGGGGAGGGTGCGAAGCTCGCCGACATCCTGGGCGTGCTGCTGGACGAGGTGGCCGCGCTGCGCGACCTGGCCGCGACGGAAGCCGCCGGCCAGCCCGCCCTGCACGCCGCCCGCCTGCGCGAGAGCCTCGCCGCCCTGCTGGAGGGCGAACGTCGCGTGCCGGAGGACCGCCTGGCGCAGGAAGTCGCGCTGCTGGCGTCCAAGTCCGATGTGCGCGAGGAACTCGACCGCCTCTCGGCGCATATCGCCGAGGCGCGGCGGCTGCTGACCTCCGGCGAGGCCATCGGGCGCAAGCTGGACTTCCTCACCCAGGAATTCGTGCGCGAGGCGAATACCCTGTGCAGCAAGTCGGCGACGACGGCCCTCACCCGCATCGGGCTCGAGCTCAAGGCGGCGATCGAGCGGCTGAAGGAACAGTCGGCGAATGTCGAGTGATGCGCCCGGCGCGCGACGTGTCGCCGGCCGTGCGGATCAGTCCTCCGACAGGCGCAGCGGCAGCGACGGGTCGCTGTCGACCAGGATGGCCGCGGCCACCTGCAGGCCGACGAGGGTGACGAGGATGATGGCGAGAGTCGGGTACAGCATCGGAATGCCCTTTGTGCTGCGTTCCCCCCTAAGCCCTTCGACAATCTGGATTGGTGCGATGCACAATACAAGGGTCCAGGCGTCGTGATCGCGCGACGCGGCATGTGCCTGGTGCTCGCCGCGGCACCCGGGGCCGGCAAGACCTCGGTGTCGCGTGCCCTGCTGGCGACCGAACCCGACCTGTCGCTGTCGATCAGCGCCACCACCCGCGTACCGCGCCCGGCCGAACAGGAAGGCGTGCACTACTTCTTCAAATCCGACGCCGAGTTCGACGCCATGGCGGCATCCGGCGAATTCCTGGAACACGCCCGCTTCCTCGGCCGCGCCTATGGCACCCCGCGCGGGCCGGTCGAGGCCGCGCTCGCCGCCGGGCGCGACGTGCTGTTCGACATCGAATGGCAGGGCCACCGCCAGATGAAGGCCACCCTGCCCGAGGACGTGGTCGGCATCTTCCTGCTGCCACCCTCCCTGCCCGACCTGGAAGCCCGCCTGCGCGGCCGAGGCCAGGACAGCGAGGTCGAGATCGCGCGGCGCATGGCCGCCGCGCGCGAGGAAATCATCCACTGGGACGAGTTCGACCACGTCGTGGTCAACCGCGACTTCGACGCGACGGTGGCGCAGGTGCGCGCCATCCTGCACGCCGCGCGCAGCGAACGCCGGCGCCAGCCCGGCATGGCCGGCTTCATCGCCGGCCTGCTGGCCGGGTAGCGTGCATGCCGTTCGCAGGCGCTCACACCATCCACTCTACCTCCTTGTTTTTGCGAGCATCTTTACCCGTTCAAACGATCCCGTTTGAGCGGGCGATGCTTTAGCCCATGGCGATCATCCTCGAGATCGTCGCACCGGTCTTCGCCATCATCGCGCTGGGCTGGGCCGCGGCGGCGCGCAAATGGGTGGATGATGCGGGCTTCCGCACGCTGATCTGGTTCACCTTCACCATCGCCTCGCCGGCGCTGCTGTTCGCCGGGGGCACCTCGGGCAGCGTGGGCGGCGGGCCGGCGGCGCTGGTGTTCTTCGCGGCGGCGCTGGTCGTCTATGGCGCGGCGATGTGGCTGGCGCTGCGGCAATTCTCGCTGAACCTGGCCGAGGCCGGGCTCTTCGCGCTGAACTGCACCTTCGGCAATACCGTGATGATGGGCATCCCGCTGATCGCCGCAGCCTATGGCCAGGCGGGGGTGGCGGTGCTGCTGGCGCTGATCGCGCTGCATTCCATGGTGCTGCTGAGCCTCGGCACCGTGGTGGCGGAACTCGGGCTGCACCGGCATGCGCCGCTCGGGCGCGTACTGCGCGCGACGCTCACGGGCGTGCTGCGGAACCCGATCGTGATGTCGGTGGTGGTGGCGCTGGCCTGGAGTACGCTGGGGCTGCCGGTGCCATCGGCCCTGCGGCGCACGCTGGAACTGCTCGGCGCATCCAGCCCGCCGCTGGCGCTGTTCTGCCTGGGCGGCTCGCTGGCGTCGTTCCGGCTGGCCGGGTCGCTGCGCGACGTGGCGTGGTCGCTGGTGCTGAAGCTGGCGGTGCTGCCGCTGCTGGTCTGGGGGCTGTGCATCGCCTTCGGGCTCGGCGCGCTGGAAACCGCCGTGGCGGTGACCACGGCGGCGCTGCCGACCGGTGCGAACGCCTTCATGCTGGCGCGGCGCTATGCGGTGGGGGCGGAGCGATCGGGCGCGACGGTGCTGGTCTCGACCGTGCTGTCTGTGTTCACGCTGGCGGCGGTGTTGGCCTGGTTCAGGGGGTAGGGGGCGCCGCTCTCAACGCCCCGCGCCGCCAGCGGCGACCAGCCGCGCCAGCGTATCGAATTCCGCGACCGTCAGCGTCTCCGCCCGCCGCGCGCCGTCGATGCCCGATGCCGCCAGCAGCGCCGGCGCATCGCCGAGCGATTTCAACGAACCGCGCAGCATCTTGCGCCGCTGCCCGAAGGCCGCCGCCGTGGTGCGTTCCATGGCCGCGAACAGCGCCGGCCCCGGGTCCTCCGCATGCGGCGTGAAGCCGACCACCGCGGACCACACCTTGGGCGGCGGGGTGAAGGCGCCCGGCGGCAGGCGCAGCAGCAACTCGCACCGGCAGCGCCACTGCGCCAGCACGGCAAGCCGCCCATAGGCCGGCGTGTCGGGCGCGGCGCAGATGCGTTCCGCCACCTCCTGCTGGAACATCAGCGTCATGCCCTCGATCGCGGAGGCGGCGCGCAGCCAGCCGACCAGCAAAGGCGAGGCGATGTTGTAGGGCAGGTTCGCGATGATGCGCCGCGGCGGGGCCAGCAGTGCCACGGGATCGACGCGCAGCGCATCGCCCCCGATCACCCGCAGCCGGCCCGGATGCGCCGCCGCGAGTTCCGCCAGCGCCGCCACCGCGCGGCGGTCGAGTTCCACCGCCACGACCTCCGCCGCGCCGGTCGCCAGCAGCGCGCGGGTCAGCCCGCCGGGGCCGGGGCCGATCTCCAGCACATGCCGGCCATCGAGGCCGCCCGCCAACCCGGCAATGCGTTCGCACACCGCGGGATCGAGCAGGAAATGCTGCCCCAGCGCCTTGCGCGCATCGAGACCGTGCCGCGCGACCGTCTCGCGCAGGCTGGGCAGGCCCTGGATGGTCAAGGCCTCAGCCGCGCCGCTGCGGCGGCGTGGCGGCGGCGGGCGTGGCGGGCGTGGCGGGCGCCTGGTTGCGGATATCGATCTGCGCGCGACGCTGCAGGTCGCGCTGCACCTGGCGCGAGATCAGCTCCACCCTTTCGCGCAGCAGCCGGTCACGCGCCTGGTCGGGCGTGAGTTCCGCCAGGTTGCGCGTCTCGCGCGTGCAGACCGCGATGATCAGCACGCCATCGGGCGAGATGATCGGCTGGGTCGGCCGCCCGATCGGCAGGCTCGTCAGCAGTTCACGCAGTTCGGGCGGGTTCACCGTGTCCTGGCGCACCTGGCCGGGGTCGGCCGGGCGTGGGCCGCCGCGCGCCGCGGCCTCGACCTGGTCGCAGCTGCGCGCGGTCTCGGACAGGCGTTGCGCGGCCTCGACCTGGCGCAGCTGCTGGGCGGTGGGCGCCGCCGGGTTGACCTGCCCCTCGAAGGGAAAGAACGCCTGGCGCAGCGTCAGCATGGTCGCGATGTCGCGCCCGGCGGTGCGCTTGGCGCGCAGCTGCGCGATGACGAAGCCGCCGGGCACGCGGATCGGGTTGGAGACCGCGCCCTCGGGCATCTGGCGGACGATGGCGCCGACCTCGGGGTCCAGGCGCTCGGGCTGCACCCAGCCGAGGTCCCCGCCCAGCAGCGCGGTCTGGGACTGGCTGAACTGCGTGGCCACCATCGGGAAGGGCGCGCCCTGGCGCAGCCGGGCGATCACGTCGTCCACGAAGCGGCGGACCTCGGTCTCCTGGCCGGGGTTGGTCACCGGGATGTAGATTTCGCTGACCAGGAATTCGGGCTGGCCGGTGCGTGCGCGCGCGGCGGCGAGGTATTCGTTGATCTCGGCCTCGGAGATCTGCGCCTGGTTGCCGAGCTGCCCGCGCAGCAGCCGGTTCCAGCCGATCTGGGCGCGGATCTGGTCATACAGCACGCGCGGGTCGATCCCCGCGCGGCGCAGGTTCTCCCGCAGGCCGCCGGGCGGCAGGCCGTTGCGGTTCTCGATGTCGCCCACCGTGCCGGCGATGTCGGCGTCGGTGACCGGAATGCGGCGGCGCGCCACCTCCTGCGTGCGGAGCCGTTCGTCGACCAGCAGGCGCAGGATCTGGTCGTTGGCGCGGCCGGGGGTCTCCCCGGTCATGCCGGCGGTCAGCGCCAGCAGGCGGCGGCGGCTGGCGACCTCGTTAGCGGTGACGACATCACCATTGACCACGGCGGCCACACGATTGGCCTGCGCGCGCGCCGGCGAGGCCGGGACCGTCAGGCTGATCATCGCCGCGCCCAGCAGGGCCAGGAGCGGTGTGCGGAGGGGGTTTTGCATCGCGGCTGTCATGACCGTGCCTTCATACGACCCGGGGCAGGCCCGGGGAAGCGTGGTGCGCCCGGGAAATCCCCTGGACACATGCTGCTGGCGGCACGCGGCCCAGCCCCATGCCGTGGCCACGCAAGCGATCCGCCGGGAACCCGGCGATCGCGAAGGGCCGTGGTCGCGGCCCGAACAGCATTTGGGGGCCGGGATAGGCCGATGCCAGAGGTCGACGCTCCCTGCCGCCGCGATCAGATCGCCCGGAACCCGACATCGCCGATGGTCTTGAGGCCGATACGGAACAGCAGCACCGTATTGGCGGGATACAGGTCGTTGGTCGCCGGATCCTGGGCGAAGCGCTTGAGGAAGCGGGCCTCGAACAGGAAGCATTCATCCTCGTAGGCGACCGAGGCGGTGACCACGACCGGGCGGTTGATCTCGATATCGTAGCGACCGAAGGCACTGACGCGCCAATTGCCGAATTGCTGCTGGACGCCCAGCCCGACCTCGTTGCGGTCCTGCACCGGCGTCAGGTAGGGCGTGGCCGGCGTATACAGGTAGCCGGCGGTGACCGTGGTGCGCGTCTCGAAGCTCACATTGGTCGACAGGTCCATGAAGCGCACGTCGCCATTCTGGTTGGCGAAGCGCCCGCGGCCGAGGAATTCCAGCCAGGGTGTCGGCATCACCCGCGCCCGCGCCACGTAGTCCGACGCACGGTCCTCGACCCCGCTGCCAGCATAGAACGGCCCGCCGTCGCGCTGCGTCCGGTACGATGCGCCGGCCAGGCCCTCGACCATGCCGCCATTGGGGAAGTACCAGGCGCCGCGCAGCGCGTAGTCGATGCGCGTGCCGCCTTCCTGCCGGTCGCGGCCATAGAAGCGGTTCAGGCTGAACAGGTTGG
>LNFM01016900.1_pt1 | contig 11172 bp, 11 predicted proteins | sample 596031 | NCBI WGS metagenome assembly LNFM01 (sample SAMN04254537, study PRJNA301005) | activated carbon metagenome | isolation source: dual media filters at the Ann Arbor, Michigan drinking water treatment plant | place: USA: Ann Arbor | reverse complement strand
TTGCCGGCGAACTGGTTGAGGTAACTGAACACCTGCTTGGCGATGTCGGGCGGCACCAGGCTTTGCACCAGCCAGCGCTGCAGCGTGACCTGCATCCGATCGAACATCGGGAACGCGCTGAAGATGGCCAGCGCCACGGTGAACAACGGCACCAGCGAGATGGTGGTGGTGAAGGTCAGGCTGCTGGCGGTGATGCCCAGGCGGTCTTCACGAAAGCGTTCGCGCAGGGTGATGGCGGTGTTGGCCCAGGGAAAGTTCAGGGCGTCGCGCCACAGTGCGCGAGCGAGGGTTTCCAGGGCACGCGCTCTCTCTTTGAAGGTCATCCCGGTATCATGCCATTTGCTTTTTCTTCCTTGCCATGTCCGATATCTCCTCCCCTCCCGCACCAGAAGCCCTCCTCCCGAACCAGGGAGATTCGGCACGCGCCGTCAACGCCACGCGCTGGCTGGCGGTGGGCAGCCTGCTGGGCCTGATCGTGCTGGGCTTTTTGTGGGAGATGTGGCTGGCGCCGCTGCGCGAAGGTGGATCGTGGCTGGTGCTCAAGGTGCTGCCGCTGACCATTCCACTGGCCGGCCTGCTGAAAAACCGCATGTACACCTACCGCTGGGTCAGCCTGATCGTGTGGCTGTACTTCACCGAAGGTGTGGTGCGCGCCACCAGCGACACCGGCCCGTCCGTCTGGCTGGCGCTGATCCAGACGCTGCTGTGCGTGGCCTTGTTCGTGGCCTGTGCCCTGCACGTGCGCATCCGCCTGCGCGCGGCCGGCAAGGAAGCCGTGGCGGCCGACGTGGCCAGCAACACCGCAGCAGCTCAAGGCACGGCACCCGCTGCTCCCGCCCAGCCATGAAGGCGCAACACGCCGAACTGCTGGCGCAACTGCGCCAGACCATTGGCGCAGCGCATGTGCTCACGCACGAAGACCCGGCCACCGATCTGTCGGCCTGGGAACATGACTGGCGCAAACGCGCGCACGGCCGGGCCCTGGCGGTGGTGCGACCCGGCAGCACGGCCGAAGTGGCAGAAGTGGTGCGCGCCTGTGTCGATGCGGGCATATCGCTCGTGCCGCAAGGTGGCAACACCGGTCTGGTGGTCGGCTCGGTGCCCGACGCGTCGGGTACGCAGGTGGTGTTGAGCCTCATGCGAATGAACACCGTGCGCGCCATCGACCCAGCCAACCTCACCATGACGGTGGAGGCCGGTTGCATCCTGCAGGCCCTGCAGGACACGGCGGAGAAAGCTGGTTTTCTGTTCCCCCTGAGCCTGGCAGCAGAAGGCAGCTGCAGCATCGGCGGCAACCTGGCCACCAACGCCGGCGGCACACAGGTCGTGCGCTACGGCAACGCGCGCGACCTCTGCCTGGGTCTGGAGGTGGTGACCGCACAAGGCGAGGTCTGGCACGGGCTCACCGGCCTGCGCAAAGACAACACCGGTTACGACCTGCGCGACCTGTTCATTGGCAGCGAAGGCACGCTGGGTGTGATCACGGCGGCCACGCTCAAGCTCTACCCGTTGCCGGCGGCGCAGCTCACCGCCTGGGCCGCGCTGCCCACGTTGGACGCTGCCGTGGCCCTGCTGGGTCTCGCGCACCAGCATCTGGGCGCGGGCCTCACCGGGTTTGAAGTCATGGGCCAGTTCGCGCTCAGCCTGGTCGACAAACACATGCCGCAACTGCGGGTGCCGCTGTGGAAAGACACGCCCTACTGTGTGCTCGTGGAGAACAGCGACAACGAATCCGAAGCCCACGCGCGAGCCCAGTTCGAGCGCCTGCTGGAAACGGCCTTCGAGCAAGGCTTGGTGACCGATGCCGTGGTGGCCGAAAGCCTGGCGCAGGCCCACACGCTCTGGCACATCCGCGAGAGCATTCCACTGGCACAGGCCGAGGAGGGCCTGAACATCAAGCACGACATCAGCATCCCGGTCTCGCACATCCCGGCCTTCTGCGCCGAAACCGACGCTTTGCTGCAGCGCGAGATCCCCGGTGTTCGGCTGGTGAATTTTGGCCACCTGGGCGACGGCAACCTGCACTACAACGTTCAGGCGCCCGAAGGCGGCGATGCCAAGGCCTTTCTGGCGACGCAGGAGACCCGCGTGAACACGCTGGTTTTTGACGCGGTGGCGCGTTACCATGGCTCGATCAGCGCCGAGCACGGCGTGGGCAGCCTCAAGGCCGACCACCTGCCCCACTACAAAGACCCGGTTGCCCTGGGTCTGATGCGGGCCATCAAGCAGGCGCTGGACCCGCACAACCTCCTGAACCCCGGCCGCGTCCTCACACCATGATGTCCCGACACCTGCTCCGCTGCCTGCTGGCGCTGGCGCTTGCCGCCACGGGGCAGGCGCACGCGGTGGACACCGCGCAGCGCCAGGCCTGGCGCGAACAAGCGCAAGGGCTGGAGCACGGCGAGGGCGTCAAGCGCGACACCGAAGCCGCCATCCGCCTGTATTGCCAGGCTGCGCTGGCGGGCGATGCTGTGTCGGCTTACAACCTGGGCTGGATCTACGCCAATGCCCGCGGCGTGGAGCGCAACGACGGTTACGCCGCCCACTGGTTCGCGCGCGCTGCGCTGCTGGGCGACACGCACGCCGAAGGCATGTTCAACCGCCTGGCCACGCCTGCCGACAAACCCGAGTGTGTGCAGCAGGCCGAACGCACCGAACTGCAAAAAGCCAACGAAGCGCAACAAGCGGCAGACGTCACCGCGCTGTCCACGCGTTACCAGGATCTCGTGGGCGCATCATGAAGATCGTCTACAAGCTCGCGCCGCAGTTCGGCATCCAGCCCGGTCTGGCGTTTGCGGTGATCCGCGCCGAGTCCAACTTCAATGTGAATGCCCTGTCCGACAAGAACGCGCAGGGCCTGATGCAGCTCATACCCGAGACAGCCGAGCGCTTCCGGGTGCGCAAGCCGTTCGACGCCGAGCAGAACATTCGCGGGGGCCTCTCTTACCTGCAATGGCTGCTGGCCTATTTCAGGGGCGACGTGCCCCTGGTGCTGGCCGCCTACAACGCCGGTGAAGGCACGGTCGACCGCTACCGCGGCGTGCCGCCCTACCCCGAGACCCAGGGCTACATCAAACGCATTCAGCAGGTGTTCTCGCTGCAACAACACCCGTTCGACGCCCGCATCACCACCCCTTCGCGGGCCCTGCCCCTGCGTAACCCATGACCCGTCCCATCCGATCGCAGTACGAAGACTTCATGCGTCACGTGTTCACCACGGGCGTGCAGAAAACAGACCGCACCGGCACCGGCACCACCAGCGTGTTTGGCCACCAGATGCGCTTTGATTTGAACGAAGGTTTCCCGCTGGTGACCACCAAGAAGGTGTTCACCAAGGCCGTCATCGTGGAGCTGCTGTGGTTCCTGCGCGGCGACAGCAACGTGAAATGGCTGCAGGAACGCGGCTGCTCCATCTGGGACGAGTGGGCGCGCGATGACGGCGACCTCGGTCCTGTGTACGGCGTGCAGTGGCGCAGCTGGCCCACGCCCGATGGCGGCCACATCGACCAGATCGCCGAGGTCGTGAAGCAGCTCAAGACGAATCCGGATTCGCGCCGCATCATCGTGAGCGCCTGGAACGTGGCCGACCTGAACAAGATGGCGCTCATGCCCTGCCATGCGTTCTTCCAGTTTTACGTGGCACCGCCCACGGAGGCAGGTGGTCGCGGCAAGCTCAGCTGCCAGCTCTACCAGCGCAGCGCCGACATCTTCCTCGGCGTGCCCTTCAACATCGCCAGCTATGCGCTGCTGACCCACATGCTCGCGCAGCAGTGCGATCTGGATGTGGGCGACTTCATCTGGACCGGCGGTGATTGCCATATCTACAGCAACCACCACGATCAGGTGGAACTGCAGCTTTCGCGCGAGCCCATGGCCTACCCGACGCTGCACATCAAGCGCCGCCCGGCCAGCATCTTCGAGTACGAGCTCGACGACTTCGAGGTGCAAGGCTACGAACACCACGCGGCCATCAAAGCGCCCGTCGCGGTTTGACAGCCGTTTGACAGCGCTGTGATCAACCGCCGCCAACTGTGGGCGCTGCTCGCGCTCACGCTCATGTGGGGCGTGAACTGGCCCATGATGAAGCTGTCGCTGCAGGAGCTCTCGCCCCTGTACTTTCGCGCCAGCACCATGCTGCTGGGTGCGCTCTGGCTGTTTGTGTATGTGGCGCGGCGCGGTGAGCGCATGTGGCCGGCCCGCGCCGAGTGGGTCACCATCGCCTGGCTGGGTTTGCCCAACGTGCTGGGCTGGCACACGCTCTCCATCTTCGGCGTGAAAGAGCTGGCCTCGGGCCGCGCTGCCATCCTCGGTTTCACCATGCCGATCTTCACCGTGCTGATCGGTGCGGCCTTCTTTGGCGAACGCATCACACCACGTGTGCGCCTGGCGGTGGTGTGTGCGGGCATGGCCATCGGACTTCTGCTGTGGCACGAACTGCAAAGCCTGAGCGGCCGGCCCGTGGGCATTGCGTGGATGCTGGGCGCGGCGTTCTGCTGGGGCCTGGGCACGCTGATGTTTCGCCGCGCACACTTCATGCTCTCGCCCATGGTGGTCACGGTTTGGATGCTGCTGCTGGGCAGTGCGGTGGTGTGGGCGCTGGCGCTGGCGCTGGAGCCGCTGCCCGCGCCGTCCAGTTTCTCCACCCCCATGTGGATCAGCTTGGTGTACGGCGTGTTCATCAACTACGGCGTGGCGCAGCTGATCTGGTTCGGCATGGCGCGCGACCTGCCTCCGGCCACCAGCGCGATGAGCGTCATGGCGATTCCGCTGGTGGGCACGCTGAGCGCCACTTTCATCGTGGGCGAGGTGCCGCACTGGCAGGACTGGATGGCCATCGGCTTTGTGATGATGGCCATTGCCAGCGTTCTGCTCCCCCCTCGCACGGCAAGGCCAGCGGCACAATAACGGCCATGCCCGCACCCACACCGACCCGCCCCCGCCTGCACCTCATTTTTGCGCGCGCCGCCAACGGCGTGATCGGCAAGGACAACGCCCTGCCCTGGCACCTGCCCGAGGACATGGCGCACTTCAAACGCACCACGCTGGGTTGCCCGGTGATCATGGGACGTAAGACCTGGGAGTCGCTGCCTGCGAGGTTTCGGCCGCTGCCAGGCCGGCTCAACATCGTGGTCACGCGGGACGCACAGTGGCAGGCCGATGGCGCAGCGCGCGCCGGCTCGCTGGAAGATGCCGTGGCGCTGTGCCCGCCCGACGCCGACGCCTGGGTGATCGGCGGCGCGCAGATCTACGCTGCCGCAATCGATCTGGCCAGCACAGCGGTGGTCACCGAGATCGCACAAGACTTCGAGGGCGATGCCTTCGCCCCCGTGTTCGGCCCTGGATGGCGCGAGACCGCGCGCGAAAACCACACAGCGGCCAACGGCCTGCCGTTCGCCTTCGTTACCTACGCACAGAAAAGTTGAAGCCATGCAAATCGCCACCTGGAACATCAACTCCCTCACCGTGCGCCTGCCCCAGGTATTGGACTGGCTGGCCGCGAACCATGTGGACGCCATTGGCTTGCAAGAGCTCAAGCTGGTGGACGAGAAGTTTCCGTTCGATCCATTCAAGGAAATCGGGTACCACGCCGCCGCCTTCGGCCAGAAGACCTACAACGGCGTGGCCATCCTGAGCCGCACACCGCTGCGCGATGTGGTGCGCAACATCCCTGGCCACAGCGACGAACAGGCCCGCGTGATCGCCGCAACGTTGGACACGCCCGAGGGTCCGCTGCGCCTGGTGAACTGCTACTTCGTCAACGGGCAGGAGCCTGGCAGCGACAAGTTTGTCTACAAGCTGCAATGGCTGGCCGCGCTGCACCGCTGGATCACCGAGGAGATGCAGGCCCACCCGCGGCTGGTGCTGGTGGGCGACTTCAACGTGGCGCCCGAAGACCGCGACTCCTACGACCCGGTGGGCCTGAAGGACACCATCCACCACACGGTGGAGGAGCGCGCGCATTTCCAGGCGCTGCTGGCCCTGGGTCTGACCGACGCGTACCGCCAGTTCGAGCAACCCGAGAAGAGCTACTCGTGGTGGGACTACCGCATGCTGGGCTTTCAGAAAAACCGCGGCCTGCGCATCGACCACATTCTCGTGAGCGAGGCGCTGCGCAATGGCGTTAAAGCCTGCACCATCGACCGCGCACCGCGCAAAAATCCACAACCCAGTGACCACGCGCCGGTGGTGGTGACGCTCGCCTGAGCGGATCAGCCCAGAAACGCCGCTGAACTGGCTTTGCCAGGCCGCAGGCTTTGCCCTCCCTTGCAGGGGGGTGGCGCGAAGCGCCGCGGGGGGTCATTCCAGGTTCAATTCCTGGATCTTGCGGGTGATGGTGTTGCGGCCAATGCCCAGCTTGTGCGCCGCCTCGATGCGACGCCCACGCGTGTTGACCAACGCGGTCTGAATCAGCTTGGTCTCGAACCGGCGGGAGAGCACGTCCCACACATCGGTGCGACCTTCTTCCAGCAGGGCGAGCGCCTCAGCCTGCAAACCGAGCTCCCAGCCGGGCATCAATGAAGGCACCCCGGCCTCATGCCGGGGCTGTGCGTCGGCCACATCGAAACCCGGCAGGCCGACGTGCAACGCTTCAGAGACTGCCACAGACTCTGCAACTGGCGCTGCGGCAGGCACGACCATCGCATCTGGCAATGCTGTCAGCGCCGCCACCGACGTACCCGCCATGGCCAGCACCTCGGGCGGCAGGTCCTTGAGTTCGATCACCTGAGCGGGCGCCATCACGGTAAGCCAGTGGCACACGTTCTCCAGCTGGCGCACGTTGCCCGGGAAATCAAATGTGCCGAGCAGGCGAATGGCCGGCTCTGAAATGCGCTTGGGCTCCACGCCCAACTGCTTGGCGCTTTGCTGCAGGAAAAAACGCGTGAGCATGGGCACGTCTTCACGGCGCTCACGCAGGGCCGGCAAGCGCAGGCGGATCACGTTGAGACGGTGAAACAGATCCTCGCGAAACACACCTTCCTTCACGCGCTGCTCAAGATTCTGGTGGGTCGCGGCTATCACGCGCACGTTGGCCCGCACCGCGCTGTGGCCACCCACGCGGTAGAAGTGCCCGTCGGACAACACGCGCAGCAAGCGCGTTTGCAGGTCGAACGGCATGTCGCCGATTTCGTCCAGAAACAGCGTGCCGCCATCGGCCTGCTCGAAGCGGCCGCGGCGCATGGTCTGCGCGCCGGTGAAGGCACCACGCTCATGGCCGAACAGCTCGGACTCCAGCAAATCTTTGGGAATGGCCGCTGTATTGATGGCGACAAACGGTCCGGCCGCGCGCGGTGAATGCTTGTGCAGCGCGCGCGCCACCAACTCCTTGCCCGAGCCCGATTCGCCCGTGATGAGCACCGTGACCTGGCTCTGGCTCAGCCGCCCGATGGCGCGAAACACATCCTGCATGGCCGGCGCCTGCCCGAGCATTTCGGGCGCTGCGGTCATGCGTTCTTCGGCCACCTCTTCGCGCTGGCTCTCTTCCACCGCGCGGCGGATCAGCTCCACCGCCTTGGGCAGATCGAAGGGCTTGGGCAGGTATTCGAAAGCACCGCCCTGAAACGCAGACACCGCGCTGTCGAGATCGGAGAAGGCGGTCATGATGATCACCGGCAGGCCGGGCAGCATTTCCTTGACCTTCTCCAGCAGCTCAAGGCCTGATCCACCAGGCATGCGGATGTCGCTCACCAGGATCTGGGGGCCTTCGCTCTCGGGCGTGTCGGACAGCGCCTTGAGCACGTCCTGTGGATTGGTGAAGCTGCGCGTGGGCAGGTTCTCGCGCAGCAGCGCTTTCTCCAGCACGAAGCGGATCGATTGATCGTCGTCCACTATCCAGATCGGCTTCATGTGTATGTCGTCCCTTCTTGTGGCTCAGCGCTCGGCAGTGGTTTGTCGGTTCTAGGGCAAAGGGATCAACAGCTTGAAGTCTGTACATCCCGGCACGCTCTCACACTCGATCAATCCGTGGTGCTGCTGGACAAAGGTTTGCGCCAGCGTGAGTCCCAGGCCGGAGCCGCCATCGCGTCCCGACACGAGCGGGAAAAAAATGCGGTCCTTGATCGAGTCTGGAACGCCAGGCCCGTTGTCAATGACATGCAATTCCAATGCCAGCCGATAGCGCTGCTTGCCAAACGTCACCTGCCGACCCACGCGGGTCTTGAAGATGATCTGCGCATCGCCCGCCGCAATGCGTTCGGCCAATGCTTGCGCCGCGTTGTGCGCGATGTTGAGCACGGCTTGAATCAGCTGTTCGCGGTCGCCCCGAAACTCGGGAATGGAGGCGTCGTAGTCGCGTACCACGCGCAACCCCCTGGGAAACTCGGCCAGGATCAGCGAACGAACACGCTCGCACACCTCGTGGATGTTCACGTCGCCCACCACGTGTGGGCGGCGGTGCGGCGCGAGCAACCTGTCTACCAGCGACTGCAGCCGGTCGGCCTCGTGGATGATGACCTGTGTGTATTCAATGAGCTCGCGCGAATCGAGCTCCATCTGCAGGAGCTGCGCAGCTCCCCGGATACCGCCCAGCGGGTTCTTGATCTCGTGCGCGAGGTTTCTGATGAGCTCCTTGTTGGCCTGCGCCTGGTCGATCAGACGCTCCTCGCGCTCCTGCCGGGCCTGTTGCTCCAGCGGCAACAGCTCCACCACCACCTCACCCTTGCTCTCGGTCTGCGCCACCACCACATGGACCGGCAAGGCTTCGTGGTTCACACGCTTGAGCCAGGCGTCGTAGCGCAGCGCAGCAAACTCGTTGCCGCGCGCGCCGCCGAGTGCACTTTCCAGCAGCGCGGGCTCGGTGAAAGAGTCCTGAAACCGGGTGTTGGCGATGCTGCGCCGTGAAGTTCCCAGCGCATCTTCGAGCGCTGCATTGGCGTAAAGCACATGCCCGTCGGCGTCAACCACCGCCACCAGAGTGGCCAGCATGTCCAGTGACTGGAAGCGCCCCACTGTGGCAGCGGGCCGCTTCACGCCGTCAGCACCGATCGATTTCGACGGTGCCCGGCGCTTGATGGAGGAGGGAGTCGGTGTCTTTTTCAAGCCGCTCATCTTGCGGCATTGCCCGAAGACGCGGGCAAACGACCGAGTTCGCGCTGCAGGCCAGCCACATCGCTCTCGGCGCGTGCCACCGCGGCCTTGAGTTCGGCCACGCGGTCCAGGTAACGCTGGTAGTTGCGCGACTCGATGCCCTGCTTCTCGGGCTCGCCGTTGGCGTATTCCTTGCGCGCCTCGGTCAGCCGCCCTTCTGCCTTGCGCAGCTCGGTTTCCAGTATGGCCTTGGCGTCGCTGTCTCGGGCGCGCTGGGCCGAAGGATCGACGCGGTCGTTGCCGCTTCGCGGGGCTGCAGCAGAACTGCTGCGTGCAGCGGGCGCGGGCTTGGTGCCTTCAACGATGGTGATGTTGCCACCTTCCATGGGCGTGCAGTTGCGGCTCTTGGCCACCTGGGCGTTGTTGGTGTACTCGTTGCCGCAGCGGTAAATGCGCTCCTGGGCCTGCGCGGGCAGGGTGCACAAAAGCACGGCGCCTGCAACAAGGCTTGGGAAAAGAGAGAAATGCATGGGGGACATGGGCACAAGGTCTCCGTTGGGTCGACACGGCAAAGACTGCGCCGTTCATCGCGAATCAGTATGACGGAAAACCCTTTGAAAAGTGCCGCCGCCGGCGCCGTTCACAGGGCCAGATGTCGCTCCAAAACAAAAAAGGGACGGCTCGCGCCGTCCCTCGTCTGCTGACTGGCCCGGTCAGACCGGGCGGTTCATCAGAGGCTGTAGTACATGTCGAACTCGACCGGGTGCGGCGCCATGCGGAAGCGCGTGACTTCGGCCATCTTGAGTTCGATGTAGGCGTCCAGCATGGAGTCGGTGAACACACCACCCTTGGTCAGGAAGCTGCGGCCCTTGTCGAGGTACTCCAGCGCCTGGTCGAGGCTGTGGCACACGGTAGGCACCAGCTTGTCTTCTTCGGGTGGCAGGTGGTACAGATCTTTGGTGGCGGCTTCGCCCGGGTGGATCTTGTTTTCCACGCCGTCCAGACCAGCCATCATCAAGGCCGAGAAGGCCAGGTAGGGGTTGGCAGAAGGATCGGGGAAACGCGCTTCGATGCGGCGACCTTTGGGGTTCGCCACGTACGGGATACGGATCGAGGCCGAGCGGTTGCGGGCCGAGTAGGCCAGTTTCACAGGGGCTTCGAAGCCAGGCACCAGGCGCTTGTACGAGTTCGTGCCGGGGTTGGTGATGGCGTTCAGGGCACGGGCGTGCTTGATGATGCCGCCCACGTAGTACAGGGCGAATTCGCTCAAGCCAGCGTAGCCGTCTCCAGCGAACAGGTTCTTGCCGTCTTTCCAGATCGACTGGTGAACGTGCATGCCGGAACCGTTGTCGCCAGCGTACGGTTTGGGCATGAAGGTGGCGGTTTTGCCGTAGGCATTGGCCACGTTCCACACCACGTACTTGAGCACCTGCGTCCAGTCGGCGCGCTCAACGAGCGTGCTGAACTTGGTGCCGATCTCGTTCTGGCCAGCGCCCGCCACTTCGTGGTGGAACACCTCAACCGGGATGCCCAGCGATTCGAGGATCAGTGACATCTCGGCGCGCATGTCTTGCGTGCTGTCGACTGGAGGCACGGGGAAGTAGCCACCCTTCACGGTGGGGCGGTGGCCGCGGTTGCCGCCTTCGAGCTTGGCGCCGCTGTTCCAGGGTGCTTCGTATTCTTCAATCTCGCACATCACGCGGCCGGGCTCATTGCTCCAGCGCACGCCGTCGAAGATGAAAAATTCGGGTTCCGGTCCGAAGTACGCGGTGTCGCCCAGGCCGGAGGCCTTGAGGTAAGCCTCGGCGCGTTTGGCAATGGAACGTGGGTCGCGGTCGTAGGCCTTTCCGTCACCCGGCTCGATCACGTCGCACTGCAGGAACAGCGTGGTTTCTTCGAAAAACGGGTCGATGTTGGCGGTGTTGGAGTCGGGCATGAGCTGCATGTCCGAGGCTTCAATGCCTTTCCAGCCGGCCACCGACGAGCCGTCAAACGCGTGGCCCGAGGTGAATTTGTCTTCGTCGAAGTGGGACACAGGCACGGTGACGTGCTGTTCTTTGCCCCGGGTGTCGGTGAAACGGAAGTCAACGAACTTGACGTCGTTGTCCTTCACCATCTGCATCACGTCTGCGACGGTCTTGGCCATCA
>LNFM01012448.1_pt1 | contig 11174 bp, 16 predicted proteins | sample 596031 | NCBI WGS metagenome assembly LNFM01 (sample SAMN04254537, study PRJNA301005) | activated carbon metagenome | isolation source: dual media filters at the Ann Arbor, Michigan drinking water treatment plant | place: USA: Ann Arbor | reverse complement strand
CGCGTTGCTCCGCTGCGCCGGTCTTTCGTGACGCTCAGCGGTAGCGGCCGTGCTTCTGGAGGACCTCGATCCTGTAGCCGTCGGGGTCCTGGACGAAAAAGAACTTCGCGAGCAGCGCGCCTTCGCGGTGGAATTCCTTGACCGGATTCGGGTTGAGGCCCGCCGCCGTGAAGCGGGCGTGCTCGGCGTCGAGATCGGCGACGGCGAAAGCGATGTGGCCGTAGCCGTCGCCGAGTGCATAAGGCCCGGTGCGGTCGTGGTTGATCGTCAGCTCGACCTCGAAACCGATCTCCGGATTGCTCAGATAGACCAGCGTGAAGCCTTCGAAAGCAAAGCGATCGGCGATCTTCAGGCCGAAGGCTGTGTCGTAGAAGGCGACCGAACGGGCCTCCTCGAGCACGCGGATCATCATGTGGATGGCTTTGGCCACGCTTGCAGGCTCCTATTTCGGCTCTGTCAGGGTCTTGAGATAGGCAATCACCAGCTTGCGCCGCTCGGCGTCGCGCTGGCGGTAGGCCATGATGGTGCCGGGCCGCATCGCCTGCGCGTCCTCGATCCAGCGGTCGAGCGTCGGCTCGTCCCAGACGAAGCCGGAACTCTTCAGCGGTTCGGAGTATTTGAAGCCGTCTCGGGCTGCCGCCGGCTTGCCGACGATGTCGTAGACATTGGGTCCCTGACGGTTGGGCCCGCCCTTCTCGGCGGTGTGGCAGACGCCGCAGCTCGCGACGAATTGCTGGCGCGCCTTGGCGAGGTCGATGTCCTGCGCGGATGCGGGCGATGCCGCGAGGAGGAGGCCGAGGCCGCACGCGGCCGCACCGGCAAACGGGCTTCTGGACGGGACATCTGCTGCGATGCGCCGGGCGCGACCGGCGGAATGCGAAGGCAAGGCTCTCGACCTCTCTCGATCAGGTCGGGAGAGCCTAGGAGCGCGTTCGCCACAGCGGGTAGTATAGGATTACTACAAACTAAAGTTGATCATGACCGTCATTGCGAGCGCAGCGAAGCCATCCATCGTCTCGCGCACCCCTCTGGATTGCGTTGCTTCGCTCGCAAAGACGCAGCCCCTCTCACTCCGCCGCGTGATGGAACGCCGCGACCGCCTCGCGCCGGAGCGTCTCGCCATCGTCCTGCCCGCGCACATCCGACAGATAGGTCAGGCAGGCGCAGCGCAGCAGCGAGGTGAAGTTCATCGTCTCGTCGTTGAACTCCAGAACCTCGTCATGGAGCTTGCTCAGAAAGCGGCCGAGCGTGACGTTCTGCAGCAGCGCGATCTCCTCGAGGATATCCCAGAAGGCCGCCTCGAGCCGGATCGAGGTGGCATGGCCGCCGAGCCGGATCGAGCGGGTCTGATAGGCATAGCGTTCGGCCGTCTGGGCCGAAAAGATACGGCACATGGTCGCCTCCCTTGGCTGTTCTTATCTGTTTGGGAGACAGGATGACTGCGCAGGTCGTGGCTGTAAACCGGCTGAACGGCCAATGGCGGATTGCCGCAGGCGCACCGGCGTGTTCCGACCGCAAAAAAGCCCGCCCCCCTTCGGGAGCGGGCTTCGGTCGCAAGCCGCGAGGCTTACTGGATGATCTGCACGATGCGGCGGGTGCGGGGATCGACGAGGACGGTGCGGTTGTCGATCACGGTGTAGCGCTGGCCGGTCACGCCGTATTCGGCGGGAACCTCGTAATAGGTCACGCCGTCCTGCGGGAGCACGGTGCCGACGGTGACCGGCTGGCCGTAGCTGTAGGACGTCGGCCGCTGCTGGATGACGTATTCCTGGAAGCGCTTGGAGGCGGGGGCATTCATGCCGGGGGCCTCGGGCAGGCCGTTGGGCTGTCCCTGGCCCTGGGCGAAGGCGGCGACGGGAATGAGGGCGACGGTGGCCGCAAGGGCGAGTTTCCTGATCATGGCTTTATCCTTTCGTGGACGGCGCCGGAAGTCTGGCTTCCGCTATCCCTGCCGCACCAACGAACGCTTCGGCCCAAGGTTCCCGCGTCAGCCTGACGGATGCGTGAGCCGCGCCGTGACCTCGATCTCGACCTTCATCTCCGGCTTCAGCAGACCGAGAACGACATAGATGCCGGCGGCCGGCCTGATCTCACCGAAAACCTCGCCGCAGACCGCCAGGACCGGGTCGCAGTAGCTGCGGTCGGTGACGAAATACTGCGCTCGCACGACCTGGGAAAGCGAGGAGCCGGCCTCGGTCAGCACGGCGTCGAGGGTCCTGAAGATGTTGCGGGCCTGATCGGCCGCATCCTCCGGCAGGGTCATGGTGACGTAGTCGTAGCCGGTCGTGCCGGAGACGAAGACGAGATCGCCGTCGACGACCGCGCGCGAATAGCCGAACGCAGTCTCGAAAGGGGAGCCGGTGGAGATCAGGCGACGGGACATGGCTAAGGCAGCCTGCTCAGCGGTTCAAGCTGTAGGGACGATCAAATCGACCCTTGGGAAATAGGTCCGGTAGCGTTTTACGTCGCGAGTCAGCAAAGGCAGCCTTCCCGCATCGGCGTGAGCGCCGATGAAGAAATCGGAGAGAACGGCAGTGCGTGTGCCGCCGGACTGGCGGTAGCGCTTGAAGGCCTGCCCGGCCAACAGTGCAGCCTCCCGAGGGATTTCGGCGAGCGCGACATTCCATTCCACCATCAAGGCGTCGAGTTGGGCGGTATTGCCATAACCAGCGGCAAGCTCGGCATAGACGATGATGTTGATCGCTAACGGTGCGCGCTGCGCTGCTTGCCTGATGGCCCGAAGCGAGCGTTCGGCCCAGATTTCGTCGTCGAGGATGATGTCGATCAGGATGTTGGTATCGACGAGGACCGTCAATCGTCGCCTCTCATCATCGCCATGAACTCGTCTGTCGTCATGTCGAGCTTGAGCGAACCTCGCAGTCGCTCGAACCTGTCCGGGTTCGTCGTGGCGATGCCCGAAGCCTTGCGTATGATGGCCGCCCCGTGATCGTCGGCAAGCACATCGACGACATTTCCCGGCGCCAAACCAAGTTTGTCGCTCACGTCCTTGGGCAGGATGATCCGGCCCGCCTTATCGACGACGGCTTGCATAGTGCTTGCTCCTGACGAGCCAGCCTACACGAAAACGGTTCAATGTGCAGCAGGAGGTCTGCTTACACCCGCCCGCCCTTCAGCGCCCGCAGCACCTTCTCGCCCGGCCGCCCTGTCTGGGCCATGCCGAGCTTGGCCTCGATCTGCTTGATCGCGCCGCGCGTCAGCGCACCGACCGCACCGTCCGGCTCGCCGACATCGAAGCCTCGCGCGATCAGCAGGCGCTGGAGCTCGCGGCGCTGCTCGCGGGAGAGCGGCAGATCGTCGGTCGGCCACTCGCCCTGGACGCCGGGCCTGCTGCGCAGACGGTCCGAAAGCAGCGAGATGGCGAGCGCGTAGGAATCGGCGCCGTTGTAGCTGTAGGCCGCGTCGTAGTTCTTGAAGACGAGGAAGGCGGGGCCGCTGCGTCCGGCCGGCATCAAGAGCCCGGCAGTGCCCGTGCCGGTCAGAGCGGATCCATCGAATTTGACGATGCCGCGCGAGGCCCAGCTCGAGACCGGCTGCTTGGGATTGCGGCCGGTCGGGCCTGAATAGCCTGCGGGCACCCTGACCTCGTAACCCCAGGTCGCGCCAGTGATCCAGCCGGCCTTGTCCATGAAATTGGCGGTCGAATGCAGCGCGTCGGGGATCGAATCGACGAGATCGCGCCGTCCGTCGCCGTCGCCGTCGACGGCGAGGCGCAGATAGGTCGAGGGGATGAACTGGGTGTGGCCGAACGCGCCGGCCCACGAACCGAAAAGCCGCTCGGGCCTGACGTCGCCGCGCTGGATGATCTGCAGCGTCGCCAGAAGCTCGCCCTTGAAGAAGGCGTTGCGGCGCGGCGCGAGGCAGGCCCCGGTCGAAAGCGCCTGGACCAGCGGCATGCGGCCCCGCGCCTTGCCGAAATCGCTCTCGACGCCCCAGACGGCGGCGATGGTATGTCGATCGACGCCGAAGCGGCTCTCTGCGGCTGCGAGCGTCGCTGCGTGCTGGCGCATCATCGCGCGGCCCTCGGCGACCTTCTCCTCGTCGACCAGCGTGCCGAGATAGTCCCAGATCGGGGTCTTGAACTCGGGCTGATTGTTCATCAGCTCGATCACCTTCATGTCGGGCGTGACGCCCGACATGGCGCGGTCGAAGGTGGCCGACGACACGCCCTTGGCAACGGCGGCCGAACGCAGCCCCGCGACGCAGGACTGGAAATCGGCCCGGACGCCGGTCGCGGCGAGGAGGACGAGGGGCAGGCTGAGGAGGGTTGCGCGCATGGGTCCACCGAATCATCGAACTGGCGCGATTTTGGGGCGTGCCGGTTAACGGAGATTAACCATCGCGGATATGGAGCGCGAGCCGGCGAATCCGACTATGAGGGTCTGCCTTCAATCGGGAAGCCGAGCCCATGTCGCCCACCGCCGTCGAGACCCTCGGCTTCGTCGCCGCCGCCCTGACCAGCCTGTGCTGGCTGCCGCAGGCCTGGCGCACCATCCGCACCCGCGACACGCGCGCCATCTCGCTGTGGACGCAGTCGCTGTTCGCGGCCGGCACGGCACTGTGGCTGACCTACGGCCTCCAGATCGGCTCCTGGCCCGTGATCGTCGCGAATGCGCTGACGCTGACGCTGGTTCTTCTGATCGTGACGATGAAGCTGCGCTTCGGCTGAGCGCTATCGGGAACAGATGCGCCCGGCTAGGGTTCCCCAGCGTCCCAAGTCTTCGGAACCTCCCTCCCATGCCCGCGATGACCACGGCCCATCTGATGCCGATCCTGATGCTGATCGGCTCCAACATCTTCATGACCTTCGCCTGGTACGGGCATCTTTCCTACAAGAGCACGGCGATCTGGCTGGCCATCCTCGCAAGCTGGATGATCGCGCTGCCGGAGTACATGCTCGCCGTGCCTGCCAACCGCATCGGTTCGGCGGTCTATTCCGCGGCCGAGCTGAAGACGATGCAGGAGGTGATCACGCTCACCGTCTTTGCGCTGTTCTCGGTGTTCTGGCTCAAGGAATCCCTGACCTGGCAGCACGGCGTCGGTTTTGCGCTGATCGCGGCCGGAGCGTTCTTCATCTTCCAGGCCAAGGCATGAGCGACATGAACAGCAAGGTCCCGTTTTCCGGCAGCGCGGCGGTCGAGACCTATCTCGCCAACGGCTATGACAGCGTGGTCGGCATGTCGTCGCGCTTCGCGGCGGCGATCTGCGCGCGGCTGCTACGGCTGCAGACGGAGGAGGGGGTGACGGGACCGATCGCCGAGATCGGCGCGTTCGAGGGCCGCTTCTTCATCGCGCTGGCGCATGCGCTGGAGCCGGGCGAGATGGCGCTCGGCATCGACATCTTCTCCTGGCCGAACCCCGAGGTGAAGGACCGCTTCGAGGCGAACTGCCTGCGCCACGGCATCGCGCCGGCCCGCCGCGTCACGATGAAAGGCGACAGCGGCTCGATGTCGCCGTCCGACCTGACCGGGCATGCCGGCGGGGCGAAACTGCGCTTCATCCATATCGACGGCGAGCATTCGCGCGCCGCGCTCGCCAAGGATCTCGTACTTGCCACCGCCTGCCTGAAGGATGGCGGGCTGATCGTGCTCGACGACATGCTGCACCCCGGCTATCCGACGCTGATGGTCGCGGTGCAGACCTATCTCGACGCCAATCCCGACATCGTGCCGCTCTGCGTGATCGATCGCGAGACCATCGTCGGCGCGACCAAGTTCGTGTTCTGCCAAAGGAACTGGTTCGAGCGCTACCAGGCGCGGCTGCTGACGATCTTCGCGGACTTCATCTGGCCGCTCGGGGCCGATTTCGAGCCGCACTGGTGTCTGGTGCTGTCGCAGGATACGCGGCTGGCCGACATCACCTGATACCGGCTCAGTTCTGGCCTGAGCGCACCGCGACGGTCGCTATTCCCGCTCCCACCAGCAGCGTTCCACCGGCCTTGTTGAACAGGCCGATGGCGCGCGGATCGCTCACCACGGAGCGGGCCCGCGAGGCGATCAGCGCGTAGCCGAAGGCGTTGGCGAAAGCGAGCGTGATGAAGGTTGCCTCGAAGATCAGCATCTGTGTCCAGAAGTCGCCCTTCGCATCGAGGAACTGAGGCAGGAAGGCGACGAAGAAGGTGATGCCCTTGGGGTTCAGCGCCGTCACCAGCCAGGCATGGCCAAGCATCCGCCAGGGCGAGACCGCATCCTCGCGCGGTTTCGCGTCGAGCGCGCCGCCGGCCCGAAACAGCTTGACGCCGAGCCAGACGAGATAGGCCGCGCCGACCCATTTGAGCGCGGTAAAGACCGCCGCCGAAGTCGCCAGCAGCGCCCCGACGCCGAGCATGGACAGCGTCATAGCGGTGAAGTCGCCCAGTGCTACGCCGACCGCCATCGGAAAGGCGGTGCGCCAGCCCTGGCCGAGCGCATAGGAGATCACCAGCAGGATCGTCGGGCCGGGAATGACCAGCAAGACGGCGGTAGCGGCGGTGAAGGCGATCCAGGTTTCGAAGGTCATGGCGGGCTCCGGTATGGGAGCCGAGCAATCCCCATGGAGGACTGGTTGTAAAGCGCAGATCTCTTCAGCGCGGAGCCGGCAAATTCGAGCCGAAATAGCCCACCGGTCCGGCAGTCAAATCCTGCCGCTTCGGAGCCTCTCCGGCGATGACCAGCGCCCACCAGGCGCGGTACTGCGTCTGCGGATCCTTGGCGAGCGCGATGCCGAAGCGGGTCGCCTCGGCCATGCGGAGGTTGGCATCGTGGCCTGTCGAATTCCGCCATCCGGCGAAGGCCTCCTCCGTCGAGTAGTAGCCCGCTCCGAGGTTTTCGGCCGCGCGGGCGGCATCGAGCCCGGCTCCGTGGACGCGCGCTTGAAAACTGCCGCCGACGTCATGGGACAGCGTGTTGGCCGCGACCATGGCGTCGGCCTGGCGCTGTGCCATCGCGGTCAGGACGGGGTCGAGTCTGACAGGATTCAAGCCCCGGTCGGCGCGATAGGCGTTGAGGATGCGCGTCGCGCCGGCTGGATCGACCCGGACGGCGGCGAGCCGTTCGACCGAGCGTCCGTCGAGCGGCATCGCTCGGCGCGGTTCGCCGGCGCAGGAGGCGAGCGCCAGCGCGACCGCCGAGAGGCACATTATCTGGACGGGCATTCGCGTCATCGGGCTGTCTCGCTGGCGACCGGTGCGCCGACGAGCCGCCGACGCCCGCCCGGTCCTGCCGCGCAATCGCGGCAGGCATGCGGCGACAGGCTCAGGCCGCCAGCGCGCGACGACCGAACATCCAGTCCAGCGCCAGCATCACGAGCAGCGACAGCCCGACCAGCGGAAAAAGCACGCCGCCGATGGCCAGAAGCCCAATCAGCCCTCGCATGATGCGCGGATCGGCAGGCGCGGGCGGCACGCCGAGCTTGCCCGCAGGCCGGCGCTTCCACCACATGACGGCCGCCGAGACGGCGAGCATGACGATGGCGAGGCAGGCCGCGAGCAGCGCCAGCTGGTTGGCCAGCCCGTATTGCTGTCCCATATGGACGTTGATGCTCCATTCGAGCCAGCGGCCGAACGGGCCGTAATCGCGATAGCTCATGTCGATCAGCGGCTTGCCGGAATACTGGTCGAGATGCACGACGCGCTGGCGGTCGATGTCGTCGGGATAGACCGAGGCCGAGTAGACGCCGGTCGGCTTGCCCGGAATCGTGATCGTGTAGCCGCGGTGCAGGCCGAGTTCGCTGACGATCGCCGCCGCGCGGTCAAGCCCAATCGGCCTTGCGCCCGTCGCGCCCGGCGCGGATTCAGGCGTCTTCGCCTGCTCCAGCGACCATGTCGTCGGCGCGCTGTGGGCGAGATGCTCGTCCGACATCGGAACTGCGACGCGCACGCCGGCGGGATAGCCGAAATTGCTGCCATTGGCCCATTCATTGACCTTCGCACCCCAGACGCCCGACCAGGGCATGCCGGTGATCGCGAGGAAGACGATGATTCCGCCGACGAAAAGCCCGGTGACGGCATGGAGATCGCGCCAGAAGATCCGTTTGGCAGGCGCGCCGCGCACCGTGACGACGCCGCCGCTGCGGCCTCGCGGCCACCAGAGATAGACCCCGGTCGCCACCAGCAGGATCGCCCAGCCGCCGGCGATCTCGATGGATGCGCGCACGACAGGCCCGAAATAGCGCAGGCTGTGCAGATAGCGCACCGTCCACATCACCGTGCCGCGATCGGGCAGCGAACCCAGCACCTTGCCGTCGCCGGGATCGACATAGACGGCGAGCCTGCCGGCTGGCGTCGCGACGGTCACCTCGGCGGACGAGGTCGGCGTGGCAGGGGTGATGAGCTTCACCGCCGTGCCGGGATAGGCCGCCAACGCAGCCGCAACCATCACCGAGGGCGGGACGGGCGCGGCATCGGCACGACGTGCGACCTGTTTCAGGTCGGCATGAACGATGGCGTCGATCTCGTCGCGGAACAGATAGAGCGCGCCGGTGAGGGCGAGGCTGATCAGGAAGGGCAGGACGAGCAGGCCTGCGTAGAAATGCCAGCGCCAGACGGCGCGGTAGAGATCGGTCGCAGGGGCAGTCGAGGCCGCGGTCGCAGCCGCGCGGGTATCGCCGAGAGCGAATTCGGACATGGGAGGTCTCCGGATGAGTCACGAAAGTCCATGGCGCGGGGCCAAGGACCGTTTTGCGGTGATCAGGCGGAGGGGGAGGGCGGGGCGCGTGCCGCGGCCAGGAAGGCCTGGGCGTTGAGGACGAAGTGGCCCTGATTGGCCAAGAGAGGGGCCGCCGCCGATGCGCCTGTGGGCGCAAGGGAGATACTGGCGTGGGCCAGCGGCGCGGCCGGGCCAGATGCCGAAAGCTGGCAGAAGGCGAGACAGTCGGCCGAATGGCGCGGCTGACCCGCAGGCGTCCCGGCCCCGTGCGAGCCTGTGCCGGGCTGGCTCAGGCAAAGCACCGCATCGAAGCCGGCGTTCGGCTCCGCCGCCCGGAGCTGCAGCGCCGAACCGAGAATCGTCTGGGCGACGAGCGCGACGACCAGCAGCATGGTGGCGAGCACCGATGCCGTCCCGTCGCGTCCGAAATATGCCTGCCGCCTCATTCATCCGCCATCGCAGAAATCGATGACATTGTCACGATGGCTGGCGGCCGTGGATGCCCCGGATGGCAGGCGGTTCAGCCGCGTCCGCCGGCGATCACGCGACAGAGCGCGTCGCGGACATAGCCCTCGGGCGCGACCTGGCCCATCTGCACCGTGAAGACGGCGTCGACGCGCGTGGCCGGGCCGCTCTTGCGGGCTGTCACGCGCAGCGTCTGCGGACGGCCGGAGCCGGTCGTCTCCTGGATGGCCAGCACCGAACTCGTGGCGTTGTCGACGCGGATGCCGGCGAAGCCCTCGGCCGCGACGGCCGAAGCGAGACTCTTCAGAACAGCGGCCGGCGCGCGATTGGCGATCAGATCCCAGCTCCGGTAGGTGATGCCGGTGACCATCGGCACGCCGTCGGCCTTGAAATTTCCGGGGCAGGCGGACTGCGCCTGGGCCTGCGAGAGCCCGAGCAGCAGCGCCGCCGAGACGAGAAAACCGGATGTGACCTTGGTTGCGAACATTGGGAGCCCCTGCCGAAAAGATAGGCATGTCTAAACCGCAGGTTGCGATGACGGCAAGCCCCCCACGCTTTCCGTTGCCAAGGCACAGTTTGCCAACCTTGACTTACCTGCCATTTATCCGCTTTAACCCGGCCATCCGTTTCGCCGACATCGTCGAGACCGCATCCGCCGACCGGGCCGCCTCGCGGCTTTCTGCATCATCCCGAAAAGTGCCTCGCGGTTTTCGGACGAGATGATGCTCAGGACATGAGCCCGGAGGTCAACGCCCGACAGCGCCTATGCGCCCTCGGGCGCGAAACCGTTTGGCGACAGGTCTCCTCCTTTCGGTTCGTTGAGGCACAGCATGTTCGGCACTCTGAGCGACAGGCTATCAGGCATCCTCTCGGGGCTGACCCGCAGGGGTTCGCTGACCGAGGAGGACGTCAACGCCGCGCTTCGCGAGGTGCGCAAGGCGCTGCTCGAGGCCGACGTTGCTCTCGAAGTGGTGCGCTCCTTCACCGACAAGGTCCGCGAGCGGGCCGTCGGCGCGGAGGTGCTGAAGTCGGTCACGCCCGGCCAGCAGGTCATCAAGATCGTCAACGACGCGCTGATCGACATGCTCGGCGGCGACGGCGAGGGCATCACGCTCGACGCCGTGCCGCCCGTGCCGATCCTGATGGTCGGCCTGCAGGGCTCGGGCAAGACGACCTCGACCGCCAAGATCGCCAAGCGGCTGACGGACCGGAACAAGAAAAAGGTCCTGATGGCGTCGCTCGATACGCGGCGTCCGGCCGCGATGGAGCAGCTTGCGATCCTCGGCCAGCAGGTCGGCGTGCAGACGCTGCCGATCGTGGCGGGGCAGTCGGCCGTGCAGATCGCGCGGCGCGCCATCGAAGCCGGCCGGCTCGGCGGCTACGACGTCGTCATGCTCGACACGGCGGGACGCGTCACGCTCGACGAGGCGCTGATGGCCGAGGTCGCAGAGGTCAAGGCCGCGACCAACCCGCATGAAGTGCTGCTCGTCGCCGACGCGCTGACGGGGCAGGACGCCGTCAACACGGCGCGCGCCTTCAATGCGCGGGTCGAGCTCACCGGCATCGTGCTGACCCGCATGGACGGCGATTCGCGCGGCGGCGCGGCGCTCTCGATGCGCGCCGTCACCGGCAAGCCGATCAAGCTCGTCGGCACCGGCGAGAAGACCGACGCGCTGGAGGATTTCCACCCCTCGCGCGTCGCCAACCGCATCCTCGGCATGGGCGACATCGTCTCGCTCGTCGAGAAGGCCGCCGAGACGGTCGACGCCGACAAGGCGCAGGCGCTGGCGCAGCGGCTGGCCAAGGGCAATTTCGACCTCTCCGACCTGCGCATGCAGCTCCAGCAGATGGAGAAGATGGGAGGCTTCGGCGGTGTGATGGGCATGATGCCCGGCATGGCGCAGATGAAGGGCCAGCTCGCCAATTCCGGCGTGAACGACAAGATGATCAAGCGGCAGATCGCGATCATCGATTCGATGACCGGGGCCGAGCGCAAGAACCCGGACCTGCTCAAGAACAGCCGCAAGAAGCGCATCGCCGCGGGCTCGGGCACCAGCCCTGAGGCGA
>LNFM01039742.1_pt1 | contig 11175 bp, 12 predicted proteins | sample 596031 | NCBI WGS metagenome assembly LNFM01 (sample SAMN04254537, study PRJNA301005) | activated carbon metagenome | isolation source: dual media filters at the Ann Arbor, Michigan drinking water treatment plant | place: USA: Ann Arbor | reverse complement strand
GGTTGGTCACGCCCAGGATGAGCATGTGCTCGGCCAGCCAGCCCTGGCGCTTGCCCATGGTGGAGGCGATGCGCAGCGCGAAGCACTTCTTGCCGAGCAAGGCGTTGCCGCCGTAGCCCGAGCCGTAGCTCCAGATCTCGCGGGTTTCGGGGTAGTGGACGATGTACTTGGTGGTGGGGTTGCAAGGCCAGGCGGTCTTGTCGGTCTCGCCCGCCGCCAGCGGCGCGCCCACGGTGTGCATGCAAGGCACGAACTCGCCGTCGGTGCCCAGCACGTCGAACACGGCCTTGCCCATGCGGGTCATGAGCTTCATGTTGACCGCCACGTAGGCGCTGTCGGAGAGCTCGATGCCGATGTGGGCGATGGGGCTGCCCAGCGGTCCCATGCTGAAAGGCACCACGTACATGGTGCGACCGCGCATGCAACCGTCGAACAGCGGCTGCAGGGTGGCGCGCATCTCGGCCGGGGCTTTCCAGTTGTTGGTCGGGCCGGCGTCTTCCTGCTTCTCGCTGCAGATGAAGGTGCGGTCTTCCACGCGGGCCACGTCGGATGGGTCGGAGCAGGCCAGGAAGCTGTTCGGGCGCCTGGCTGCGTTGAGTCGCTTCATCGTGCCGGCGGCCACCAGCTGGTCGCAGAGCCGCGCGTACTCCTCGTCGCTGCCATCGCACCAGCGGCCACCCAGGCGATCAGCCGGGCGTTCTTCACATAGGACGGGGTGTTGAGGGTCAGGCCCTGCATCACGGGAGAGTTCATGGAAAAGACTCCTGAAGTTGATAACCGGTGAGCGCCAGAGACGCCAACAGCCGCGGGCTGCAGAGCATGCAGCTGGGCGGCTGTCAGGGGTCCCCTTGTGCTTGAAAGGGTGGTCGGCGCGGTTGGTCGGGAGGCGGTTGGCGCCTCCCGGCAAGAGGGACAAGGGGCGGGTTGGTGTGCCCGCGGCTCGGTCCGTGTGTCGTCCTAAGCCCTGATTTTATGAAACCGGGCGGCGGGTTACGAACTGGTTACATGCAAAACCCGCATAACGTGATGCATTAAACGGTCGGTGGGCAACACCGCGCCAGCCCACAAAAAAGGCCGAATGCCCGCTGGGGCGTTCGGCCTGGGTGCCGGAGCCGGGTGGCTCAGGCCATGAACACAGCGATGAAGGCCAGCAGGAACATGAGCACGCCGCCAGCGATGGGCAGCACGATGGGCATCATGGGGACGATGGACTCAACCACGTCGTGGGGCTGGTCGCTGGGGGTGTGGTGGTCGTGCTGGGACATGGTGAATTCCGCTGGGTGGTTCAAAAAACTCCGGCGATTTTAAGGCAGACCATTCACAGCAGGGCATAGGTGGTGCTGGCGCGGCACACACTGCGCCCGTCGGTGGCGCCGGCGATGTCGATTTCGCCGAACACCAGGCTTTTGCCCGCGCGAATCACCCGCGCGGTGACGCGGGCGTCCTGGCCCGAGAGCGGTTTGAGGAAACTCGTGTTGAGTTGCACCGTGGTCATGGGGCGCTGGTCGCCGAGTTGCGTCACGATGGCCAGCACCATCGCGGTGTCGGCGGCCGACATCATGGCCTGGCCGCACAGCATGCCGCCCACGCGCGCGAGCTGGTCGCTTTGCGGCAGGCGAAGCGTGACTTCGCCGTCGGCAAACGACTCGACCTTCAATCCCAAGGCCTGGACCCAGGGCGCGAACCACGCGGACAGGAGATCCTGCAGCGATTGAACCGAGACGGGGGGTGGCGAATGGGGCATTCAGTCCTCTTTGCGCAAACGGGCGAGCCAGTGGTCCATGAGTTTGCCAGCTGCCTCGCGCCCGCCCAGGCCGAACGACAGGGCAAACGCCACCGCCACCGCCCCGAGCGTGAGCCCGAAGGCGAGGTTGACGATGTCGTCGGCGATGCCCATGGCGCGCAGGCCCATGGCGATGACCAGCGCGAGGATGGCGTAGCGGCCCAGGCGCGCCAGGCCCTGCGTGCGCGCGCCGCTGGCCCGGTCGATGGCGTCGTGCGCCACGTTGGCGAGCCAGAAGCCGATCACCAGGATGGCCGAGCCCAGCAGGATGTCGCCGCCAAAACGGATGAAGCTGGCCACGATGTCGCTGACCTGGCGGAAGCCGAGCTGAGCGGCGGCCTCCACCGTGGCGAACAGCATGGCGAAAAACAGCACCACCCGGCCCACCGTCTGCGATGCGCTGGTTGTCTCGAACGCGTGGGCCAGCTGCACGCGCGCGGGCAGGGTGTCAAAACCCAGGGCGGCCAGCAGGCTGGCCAGCAACTGACTGGTGAAACGGGCAACCAGCCAGGTGACGACCAGGATCAGCCCGGCGGCCACGATGTTGGGCACGGCCAGCATCAGCTTGCCCAGCATCTCGGTGGCCGGGCGCGAAATCGCCTCGATCTTCAAGGCATCAAGTGCGGCGATGAGCGAAGGCAGGAACACCGCGATGAACACCAGCAGGCCGATGGCGCTGGAGAGCTGCACCGTTTCACCCAGACCCGCGCGGCCGCCCAGCTGGTCGATACCCGCCGTGCGGCTGAGGTGGGTGGTGAGCTTGCGCAGCACGGTGGCCACGATCCAGCCCACGCCACCGATCACGAACGCCGCCACCGCGTTGGGCAGCATGTCCAGGGTTTTGGTGACCATGCTGCGCAGCGGGTCGAGCAGGCCTTCGAGTTGCAGCGCGCCCAGAATGGCCGGGACGAACAGCAGGATCACCAGCCAGAACAGCGCGCCCGCCAGGCTCTCGCTCATGGGCGCCATGTCGGCGTGTGCGGAGAGCTGGTCATCGAGCGTGGTCCTGTCGAGCAGTTTCTGCGCCAGCGCCCGCACCACGCTGGCCACCAGCCAGCCCACCAGCGCCAGCACCAGGCCGCCCAGCAAGCGCGGCGCGTATTCAAACAGCTGCGTGGTGAAGGCCGAGAACGGGCCGGAGACGATGGCCAGGTTCAGCGAATTGAACACCGCCACCAGCGTGAGCAGGATCACCAGCCAGAACAAGGCGAGCGCGACCGGGTGGTTCACACCGCTGAAGCCCAGCGTCTTGCGCGTGGCCGCCCGCACCAGCACCGCGATCAGCCAGCCCAGGATGAAGATGGCCAGCGCCCCGAGCAGCTGCGGGATGTGGGTGCCCAGGTTGTTTTGCAGCGAGTCCCACAAGGCGTTGGTGTTCATGGTCTTCCTCCGGTTGGTGTGTCGGGCCCCGGACCATGATGCAGAGCGCTGTCGCCAGCGTCAACCGCCAGCGGCACCGGGACTCACAACAGCGCGGTCTCGAAGCCCGCCTGCTGCAGGCGCTCGATCACCTGTGCGATGTGCTCGCGCCCGCGCGTTTGCAGCACCAGTTCGATGGCCACGTTCTGCGCCGCCAGCAGCGTGAAGGCGCGCTGGTGGTGCACCTCGTCGATGTTGGCGCCCGCGTCGGCCACGGTGGCGGTGATGCGCGCGAGGTTGCCCGGCACGTCGCGCGCGTTCACCTGGATGCGCGCGAGCCGACCGGCGCGCACCATGCCGCGCTCGATGATGGAGGCCAGCAGCATCGGGTCGATGTTGCCGCCGCACAGCACCAGGCCGACGCGTTTGCCGGCAAAGCGCTGCGGATGCTTGATGAGCGCGGCCAGACCGGCGGCGCCCGCGCCTTCCACCAGCGTCTTCTCGATCTCCAGCAGCATCACGATGGCCTGCTCGATGTCGCCCTCGTCGACCAGCAACAGGTCGTCCACCTTCTGGCGCACGATGGCCTCGGTGATCACACCCGGTGTGCCCACCGCAATGCCCTCGGCGATGGTGCTCGTGCCTTGCGGCAGGTGGGTGCCCTTGATGGCATTGACCATGGCCGGAAAGCGCTCGGTCTGCACGCCGATGACCTCGATGCCCGGCTTGATCGCCTTGGCCGCGGTGGCCATGCCGGCGATCAGCCCGCCGCCGCCGATGGCCACCACCAGCGTGTCCAGGTCGGGCTGCTCGCGCAGCATCTCCAGCGCCACCGTGCCCTGGCCGGCCACGATGTCTTCGTCGTCGTAGGGGTGCACGAACACCAGGCCTTCCTGCGTCGCGAGCTCGCGCGCGTGGGTGCGCGACTCGTCCAGCGAATCGCCGTGCAGCACCACCTCGGCGCCGAAGCCACGCGTGCGCTCCACCTTCACGCCGGGCGTGAAGCGCGGCATGACGATCACCGCACGCAGTCCCAGGCGCTGCGCGTGGTACGCCACACCCTGGGCGTGGTTGCCCGCGCTCATCGCGATCACACCGCGCGCGCGCTCCTCGGCACCCAGCTGCGCCAGCTTGTTGCAGGCCCCGCGCTCCTTGAACGAGGCGGTGTACTGCAGGTTCTCGAACTTCAGGAACACCTGGCAGCCGGTGAGCTGCGAGATGGTGCGCGATTCCACGAAGGGCGTGTCCAGCACCTGCCCGCTCAGGCGGGCGGCGGCGGCTTGAATGTCTTGGAGTTCCAGCATCGCGCGATTGTGAACCGGCAGCGCGCTGGGCGCATGGGCTCAAAGCCGGACAAATCCCACAATATGGTCCATTTGAATACCGGATGTCCCGGTACGGCGTCACTGGAAGCACGTTCTGGAGGTGTCTGGATGAGCAAGCGTTCCGTGCAGCCTGCAATCACCGCTGGCCGCACCCCGACCGACCCTCGCGAGGGCCGAGCGCCCTTCGTGGGCGAGGGTCGCGTGTTCGTGCCGCACGGCCTTCGTCAGGCCCCGGTGCTCGACCTGATGTGCTCGCATTTCGTGCTCACCCTGGCCGCGCGCCAGGGCCCGCGCTTCAACGTGCGGCGCGACCTCAACACCCTGCTCTCGCTCGCCGGTCGCCATCTGGTCTGGCCGCTCACGGTGCTGTCGCGCCTGCGCGAATTTCTGGAGCGCCGCTGCAAGGACAACGAGCTTTGGAGCGGCCACGACAAGCTGCCGACCACCGCCTTCATGGAGCGCTACGGTGTGTGGCGTGGTCCGTACGAAGAAGGCACCTTGTTTTTTTACCTCGACGAGTACGCCAAGGAGTCGCCCAAAGACCTGCTCTCGGTGCTGGCCGTCACCGGTGAATGGCTCAGCCACTCGTTGAAGAAACAATCCACGCTGGTCGAGAAAAACATCGACGCGCTCGCCGGCCTGCTGCAGCTCAACCGTGCCGAACGCGCCTTGCTGCTGTACGGCACGCTCGCGCGTTACCAGCGCGACCTGCGCTCCATCCTGGTGGAGTTCAAGGTGAACAACGCGCCCGAAGCCTACGCGGCCATCGCCGACGTGGCCGGCGTGAAGGCCAGCGAGGTGGGCGAGGCCCTGCGCGCCGGCTCGCGGCTGGAGCGCATCGGCATGGTGGAAAACCTCATCTCCGAGCACAACATCACCGACCTGGCCGACCTCATGAAGGTCAGCGAAAAACTGCCGCCGGTGCTCATGCGCGAGTACCGCACGCAGAGCGAGCTCATGGCGGTGTTCACCCGCCCGGCCGCGCGCTCGGCGCTCACCCCCAAAGACTTCGACTACGTGGGCGAAGACGTGCGCCTGCTCTGCGGCCTGTTGCGCGAAGCCGTGGCGCGCAAGGAGCCGGGCGTGAACGTGCTGATGTACGGGCCCCCCGGTACCGGCAAGACCGAACTCGCCCGTGTGGTGGCGCAGGCCGCCGGGCTGGAACTCTTTGAAGTGGAATACGCCGACCGCGACGGCAATGCGCTCTCGGGCCGCGATCGATACCGTTCGCTGCAGATCGCGCAGGTGTTCCTGAAGGGCACGGCGCATTCGGCGCTCCTGTTCGACGAAGTCGAGGACGTGTTCCCGCCGATCTCCAGCGAAGCCGCGCAGATCATGGCGCGCGCCGAGCATGTGGCGGCCTCGCACACCGGCAGTGTCAGCGGCAAGGCCTGGGTCAACCAGATCCTGGAGACCAACGCCGTGCCCACGATCTGGGTGACCAACCGCATCGAGCAGATCGACCCGGCGTTTCGCCGCCGCTTTGCCTACCACCTCGAACTCAAGAGCCCGCCGCCCGGAGCGCGCGAGCAGCTGGTGCGCAAGACGCTGGAAGGCGCGCCGGTGTCCGACGCGCTGGTGGCGCGACTCACCGAGCGCAAAGGCCTCACGCCCGCGCAGATCCGCACCGCGGTGCGCTTCGCCGAGCTGGCTGCCAGCCCCGCCAAACCCGCCACGCGTCGCACCACCAAAGCCCGTCTCGCAGCGGCACCCATGCTCGACGAGCTGATCGAACGGCAGCTGAAAAACGCCGATCTCGCGCTGGGCCGCAAGCCCGACCTGGTGCAGCGCCCCAGCGTCACGCAGTACAGCCTGGACATGCTCAACGTCGAGTCGCGTTATGAGTTGCCGCGCGTGATCGCCGCGCTCAAGGCGCGCGGGCACGGCTGTCTGTGTTTTCACGGCGCGCCCGGCACCGGCAAGACCGCGCTGGCCGAGCACCTGGCCCAGCAGCTGGAGCGCCCGTTGATGATCCGCCGCGCGAGCGACCTGGTGAGCAAGTTTGTGGGTGAGACCGAGCAGCAGATGGCGGCCATGTTCCGCGAGGCCGAGGCCGAGAAGGCCGTGCTGTTGCTCGACGAGGCCGACAGCTTTCTGCAAGACCGTCGCGGCGCTCAGCGCACCTACGAGGTCACCGAGGTCAACGAGATGCTGCAGGGCATGGAGCGCTTCGCCGGCATTTTCATCTGCACCACCAACCTGATGGACAGGATCGATCAGGCGGCGCTGCGGCGATTCACGTTCAAGATCCGCTTCAAGCCGCTCACCGCCGAGCAGCGCGAAACCATGTTTGTGGTGGAGGCGCTGGAGGGCGATGCGTCGCGGCTGGAGGCGGCGCACGCCGCACGGCTGGGCAAGCTCGACCAGCTCTGCCCAGGCGACTTCGCGGCCGTGAAACGGCAGGTGGAGATCCTCGCCGAGGCGCTGGCGCCAGAGGAGTTCATCGCCCAGCTGGAAGCCGAGCACCGCATCAAGCCCGAGGTGCGCGAAGCGCGTGGCATGGGGTTCGTCCACTGAGGGCGCACGCCCAAAGAAAAGGCCACCTTGCGGTGGCCTTTTCTCATCCAGGGCAGCGTGGAACCGCCCTTCGACAGGCTCGGGACGGGCCACAGCGGACGCCCCCAGGGGGGTGACGCCGCAGGCGGCGCGGGGGGTTCAGTGAACCAGCATCATGGGCTTGCTGGGCAACTCGTCCGACGAATAATCGGGGTGGTGTTCCACGAAGAAGCGCAGCTTCTGGTCGAGGCGGCCGATGCGGGTGTTGGCCACGCTCTCGCAATGGTGTTTGGAAATCAGGCCAAAGAGCTTGCTGCGCAGGAACCAGAGGTCCTTGGGGCTTTGGCAGGAGAGCAGCGCGGCGTGGATGCGCACGCGCACCGGGTCCTGGATGTCGGCCATCGCGGCGTGGAACTCGTCCACCAGGAAATCCAGCTCCAGCACTTGCGTGTCGTGGTACTGAACCCTTTTGCTTTTGCCAATCCAGGGCAGCCAGGAAAACATGCAGTGCTCCGTTCGAGATGTTCGGGGTGAGGGGACCGTTCCCCGGGTACACCTCAAGCATCGTCATGTGGGGGGCGTTCTTGAGCAATGACAGGGCTGAAAACGGCCGCTTGCGATGAGCGGTCGGGCGTGTCAGCCGATGGTGGTGGTCGGGGCCTGAAGCTCGACCCGGCGCTCAACCGAAAGCACTCACCACCCGCAACACCTCGTCGCCGTAGGCCTCCCGCTTTTTGACGCCCAGGCCGGCAATGCCGTCCAGATCGGCCAGCGTGCGGGGCTGGCGGGCGGCGATCGCGCGCAGCGTGGCGTCGTGAAAGATCACGAAAGCGGGCAGGTTGTGTTCCTTGGCCACGCCGGCACGCCAGGCCTTGAGCGCGTCCAGACTGTCGCGCGCAGCCAGGGTGAGCGGACGGCCGTCGTCGGCCACCGCGGCGCGGGCGTTGCGCGGGCGGCTCACGCGCCCGGAGCCGGCGGCCTTTTCGGCCAGCGACTTCAGCCAGACGGCGCTCTGGCCCTTCAAGATCTCGCGCGCCGCGTCCTGCAGGTGCAGCGTGTTGTAGTGCGCCGCGTCCACCTGCACCGCCTCTCGGGCAATCAGCTGGCGCAACAGCGCGCGCCACTGGGTCTCGCGTGCCCGTGCTGCGTCACCTTCTCGGTGACCTTGCCGCGCAGGATGTCCATGATGTGGCCGGCACCAAAGGCCGTGCCGCTGGACTGCTGCACGCGGTAGATGCACGAGAGCAGCTTGCGCGCGGACTCGGTGGCGTCAAAGAGCTGCGGCGGATGCAGGCAGTTGTCGCAGTTGCCGCAGGGTTCGCTTTCTTCACCAAAGTACGAGAGCAGGCGCACGCGTCGGCAATCGCTGGCCTCGGCGAGGGTCAGCAGCGCGTCGAGCTTGCCGCGCATCACCTGCTTGAATTCTTCGGCCGCCGGGCTCTCGTCGATCATGCGGCGTTGGTTCACCACGTCCTGCAGACCGTAGGCCATCCAGGCGTTGGCCGGCTCGCCGTCGCGCCCCGCGCGCCCGGTTTCCTGGTAGTAGCCCTCGATGTTCTTGGGCATGTCCAGGTGGGCCACAAAGCGCACGTCGGGCTTGTCGATGCCCATGCCGAACGCGATGGTGGCCACCATGATCAGGCCCTCTTCGCGCAGGAAACGGTCCTGGTGTTTCTGCCGCACGGCCGCGTCCAGCCCGGCGTGGTACGGCAAGGCGTTCAGGCCCGCGTCGCACAGCAGCTTGGCGACCTCTTCCACCCGGCGGCGCTGGTGTGTTCGTCGCGGATGAAGCGCAGCAGCTGCGCGGTGGCGTCTTTTTTCTCCACCAGCTGGTAGCGGATGTTGGGCCGGTCGAAGCTGCTGATGAAGGTGCGCGCGTCCTGCAGCTGTAGGCGCTCGACGATGTCGGCGCGCGTGAGGTCGTCGGCGGTGGCGGTCAGCGCCACGCGCGGCACGCCGGCAAAGCGCTCGTGCAGCACGGCCAGGCCCCGGTACTCGGGGCGGAAATCGTGGCCCCACTGGCTCACGCAGTGGGCCTCGTCGATGGCGAACAGCGCGAGCTTGCCGCGCTCCTTGAGCGAGTCGAGCAAGGCCAGAAAACGCGGCGTGGTCAGGCGTTCGGGCGCCGCATACAGCAGCGTGAGTTCGCCGCGCAGCATTTCTTTTTCCACGCGCTGCGCGTCTTCGCTGGAGAGGCTGGAATTCAGGAAGGCCGCGGCCACGCCGGCTTCCAGGAGCGCACCCACCTGGTCGTGCATGAGCGCGATCAGCGGCGACACCACCACCGTGAGGCCCTGGCCGCTGCGCTCGCGCACGATCGCCGGCACCTGGTAACAGAGCGACTTGCCACCGCCTGTGGGCATGAGCACCAGCGCGTCGCCGCCACCGCCCACGTGCGCCACGATCTCGGCCTGCGGGCCGCGGAAGGCGTCAAACCCGAAGACCTCTTGCAGAACGCCGACGCTGGCCTCCAGGATCTCGCTCTCCGGCGCGATGTCGATCACATCTGCTCCCACGGCAACCCATCGTGCCGCCAGCCGTTCAGGCTGGAGCGTTTGAAGTCTTCATTGAGCTCGCCCTCGAAGCCGTGCACCACGTGCGCCACTTCGCTGAAGCCGGCGGCTTCGAGTGCCTTGCCGGCGTCCAGCGTGCGTTTGCCGCTGCGGCAGATCAGCAGCACCGGGCGCTGCTTGTCGCCGGCCTCGCGCTCCACCGCCTGCGCAAAACGCGCCGGGTCGGGGGTGAGGTCGGGGTATTCGTACCAGGGAATGTTCTCCACGCCGGGCGGGCGGCCCACGTAGAGGGATTCGATTTCCATGCGCACGTCCACAAACAGCGGCGGGGCGTCGCCGCGGGCTTCGCGCTGCTCGCGTTCGGCCTGCAACCAGGCCCAGGCCTGTGTGGGCGAGAGGTGTTTCATGCCACCTATTGTCGGGGAAAGCCCGAGGCCACCCATCCGGCGGCGCCCTCCCGACCCGACCGGTTCTTACAATCCGGGCATGACTTCCCCTGCCTACACCCGCGCCCAGGCGCTGCCTGAGATCCTGAAACACCGCATCGCCATCCTCGACGGCGCGATGGGCACCATGATCCAGCGGTTCAAGCTGGGCGAGGCGCAATACCGCGGGGAGGGATATGCCGGTCCCGATGGGTCCGGCGTGCGCTTCAAGGACTTCCACAAGGACGTCAAAGGCAACAACGAGCTGCTGAGCCTCACGCGCCCCGACGTGATCCGCGACATCCACGAGGGCTACCTGGCCGCGGGTGCCGACCTGATCGAGACCAACACCTTTGGCGCCACCACCATCGCGCAGGATGACTACGAGATGGGGCACCTGGCCCGCGAAATGAACCTGGCCTCGGCGCGCATCGCGCGCGCGGCCTGCGACAAGTTCAGCACGCCCGACAAGCCCCGTTTTGTAGCCGGCGCGCTCGGCCCCACGCCCAAGACCGCCAGCATCAGCCCCGACGTGAACGACGCCGGGGCGCGCAACGTGACCTTCGAGCAGCTGCGCGCCGCGTACCTGGAGCAGATCGAGGCGCTGGTCGAAGGCGGTGCCGACGTGCTGCTGGTGGAAACCATCTTCGACACGCTCAACGCCAAGGCCGCGCTGTTCGCGATCGACGAGTTTTTCGAGAACAGCGGCGAGCGCCTGCCGGTGATCATCAGCGGCACCGTGACCGACGCCTCGGGCCGCATCCTGAGCGGCCAGACTGTCAGTGCCTTCTGGGCCAGCGTGCGCCACCTGCAGCCGCTGGCCGTGGGCCTGAACTGCGCGCTGGGTGCCGCACTGATGCGCCCCTACATCCAGGAGCTGGCCAAGGTCGCGGGCGACACCTTCATCAGCTGCTACCCCAACGCCGGCCTGCCCAACCCCATGAGCGACACCGGCTTTGACGAAACCCCCGAGGACACCAGCCGCCTGCTGCGCGAGTTCGCGGCCGAGGGTCTGGTCAACATCGTGGGGGGTTGCTGCGGCACCACACCGGAGCACATCGCGGCCATCCACCAGAGCGTGGAGCCGCTGGCCCCGCGCAGTCTCAAGCGCGAGCTGTTTTACAAGGAAGCCGCTTGATTCAAGTGCGATCTTCAGGAAAATCCTGAGGGTGGTTCAGTTGGTGGAACTTGTGTTTCGCCACCACAATCGCGCTTCCCTTCAAGGGGAGTAGTCAACCTGCCACCCGGCGCACAGCCGGGCCTCGGCGGGTGGG
>LNFM01012447.1_pt1 | contig 11176 bp, 11 predicted proteins | sample 596031 | NCBI WGS metagenome assembly LNFM01 (sample SAMN04254537, study PRJNA301005) | activated carbon metagenome | isolation source: dual media filters at the Ann Arbor, Michigan drinking water treatment plant | place: USA: Ann Arbor | reverse complement strand
TTCGGCACCTACGTGCCGCCCGAGCTGGTGGACGAAATGGTGAAAGACCCCGACAGCTACAGCATGGACGCCGCCACCCGAGAGCTCACCGTGATGTTCTGCGACATGCGCGGCTTCACCCAGATCGCCGAAGGCATGGAGCCCACGCAGCTGCAGGCCCTGCTCAACACCGTGTTCAGCCGCCTCACCAGCATCATCCGCGGCCACCGCGGCACCATCGACAAATACATGGGCGACTGCGTCATGGCCTTCTGGGGCGCGCCGGTGTCCATGCCCAACCACGCCGCCCTGGCGGTGCAGGCCGCGCTGAACATGGCGCAAGCGCTGAAGGCGGTCAACCAAGGGCGGCAGCAGGCTGGCCAGGCGGCCATTGGCGTGGGCATTGGCCTGAACACCGGCGCCATGTGTGTCGGCGACATGGGTTCCGACGTCCGGCGCAGCTACACCGTCATCGGCGATGCGGTCAACCTCGGTTCGCGGCTCGAAGGCCTGTCGCGCATCTATGGGGTGGACATCGTCGCCAGCGACGCCACCCGCACGCAGGCGCCGCAGTTCGTCTGGCAGGAGCTGGACCGGGTGCGGGTCAAAGGCAAGGCCCAGGCCGTCAGCATCCACACCCCGCTCGGCCTGCGCGAGACGATGACCGCGGCGCAAGGCGAAGAGCTGAACGAGTGGAATCAGGCCCTCAAAGCCTGGCGGGCGCAAGACTGGGACGCTTGCGATGTGCACCTGCTCAACCTGCAGCGCCGGAGTGCGGAAAAAGTCCTTTACCGCGTCTATGCGGAGCGGGTAGCCTCCATGAGGTCGTCGCCACCCGCTGCGGGCTGGGACGGCGCCACCACCTTCGACACCAAATGAGCCGGCTCACCACCCGGTCCCACCACCCATGAGGGTTCGCGTTCTCGGCTGCTCCGGCGCCATTGCACAAGGTTGCCGCACCACGTCGTTCCTGCTGGACGACGACGTGCTGGTCGACGCCGGCACCGGCGTGGGCGACCTCAGCCTGGAAGAGATGGCCCGCATCCACCACGTGCTGCTCACGCATTCGCACCTGGACCATGTGGCCAGCCTGCCCCTGATGCTCGACGCCGCGGCCGCCCTGCGGCTGGCGGCGGGCGCGCCACCCCTGCAAGTGCACGCCCTGCCCGGCACCATCAGCGCGCTGCAGACCCACATCTTCAACAACCTGATCTGGCCCGACTTCGCCGCCATCCCCAGCGCCACCGCCCCGCTCATGCGCTTCGTGCCCATCGCCGTGGGCGAGGTGCTGCAAGTGGGCGGCAAGGCGGTGGAAGTGCTGCCGGCGGTGCACACGGTGCCTGCGGTCGGCTACGCCGCGGCCAGCGCCAGCGGCCACTGGGTCTTCACCGGCGACACCGAGCGCAACCCGGCCTTCTGGCAGCGCATCAACCAAATCCCAGTGGCCATGCTGGTTATCGAAACCGCGTTCAGCGACCGCGAAGCCGAACTCGCCCGGCGCAGCCTGCACCTGGCGCCCAGCGTGCTGGCCACCGAGCTTGACCAGATCGACCGCACCCAGCACTACCCGATCTACATCACCCACACCAAGCCGGCCGAAACCGGCCTGATCATGGAAGAAATCCGCCGCTTCGACGAAACACCCAACCGCGAAGCCGACGTGCGCCACGACATCCGCTGGCTCAGCGCCGGGATGAGCTTCGAGCTGTGACAAAAAAAGGTCAGCGCTGGCGGGGGTGACAAAATTTGTCGGTGACAGACCAAAGCAAGAGACACAAATCGTCACCCCTTCCGGGTAAAGCGTGAAAAAACGCGCAAAAAACAGGGCATTTCAGGTTGGCACGCTCCCTGCAAAAGAAAACCTGTTCCCAACCCAACCCGTTTTTTCCCCCTCAAGGAGTTTTCAAATGAAGCGTTCCATGCAAAAAGGTTTCACCCTGATCGAACTGATGATCGTGGTGGCCATCATCGGTATCCTGGCCGCCGTGGCTCTGCCGGCTTACCAGGACTACACGGTTCGTGCCCGTGTGACCGAAGGTCTGTCACTCGCTGGGGATGCCAAGGCGCAAGTCGGCACCGGCTCAGCCACCGCTGCCGACCTGGCCGCGACGGCCGCCACCTGGAACGCGCAGGCCGGCGGCCTGGGTGCATCGAGCAAGTACGTCACCAGCATCCTGATGACGGCCGCCGCCGGTGCCACGCAAGGCGAGTTGACGATCACCTACAACGCGGGCAACGTGGGTAGCATCGGTGCCGCCAACGTGCTGCGCATGAGCCCATGGATCCGCAACGGTGCCGCCGCTCCTGTGACGCTGGGCGCTTCTTACGCCGCCGCCGTCACGGGCAGCATCGACTGGAGCTGCCAGTCGGTCACCAACCAGACCGCGACCAACCGCGCGATGGCCGGTACCGCGGGTACGTTGTTGGCCAAGTACGCTCCTTCCGAGTGCCGCTGATCTTTGCTGATTTGCAAGCGCCTTTGTCGGCGAAGGATGAAGGGGCGCTCATGGCGCCCCTTTTTTTTGCAATGGGCGTGCGTGGCTGCACTGTTGCTTCTCATGCGCCTCACCCAAGAGCAGTCACCGCTCCCCTTATCCTCGGAGCGCAGCGAAACCTTTCAAGAAGCCACCGGGTGAAACGAACATTGACAGCAAAGACCATGATGTACAAGAAACCACATGTTGCCGGCTTCACGCTGATCGAGTTGATGATCGTGGTGGCCATCATCGGTATCCTGGCTGCTGTGGCCCTGCCGGCGTATCAGGATTACACCGTGCGCGCCCGGGTGAGCGAGGGTCTGAGTCTGGCGTCAGAAGCCAAGGGGCAAGTGGCCGTCGGGGCAGCGACACAAGCCGATCTGGCGGTCACGGTGGGAAACTGGAACACGCAAGCCGGGAACTTGGGTGCAAGCAGCAAGTACGTGACCAGTGTGCTCATGACATCGGCCCCGGGATTGGCGACAGACGGTGAAATCACCATCACCTACAGCCCCGTTGCCGGGCCAATAGGTGGGCAGTCCATCGTGCTGACGCCTTGGGCCAACAACGGTGCAGGAGCGATCCCTTTGGGAACGTCTTTTGCTCTCAACATCACGGGCGCCCTGGATTGGAGTTGCCAATCCGCATCAAGCAATACGGCGACCGCGCGCGGCACGGTGGGTACCCTTGGAACGCTGCCACCGCGATTCGCCCCCAACGAATGTCGATAACCTTTCAGTTTGAGTGAGTGGCTCCATCAGAATGAGTTTTTCAAGCGACCGACTGAAATTCGCAATGGGCTGGGCGCTGCGCCATTTGCTGGTGAGTGCCATCGTTGTCCTTGGCGCTGCAGCGCTGGTGTTCGGTTTGTTGTATCCCGCCCCATGGCGCAGCATATTGGGCATCGGTGGCATTTTTGGTCTGGTGGTGCTGGTAGACCTCGTTTGCGGGCCTCTGTTGACTTTGGTGTTGGCCAGCCCTCACAAGTCTCGCCGTGAACGATGGCTGGATTTGTCGCTGGTGGCCAGCCTCCAGTTGCTTGCTCTGGGCTACGGTCTGTGGTCGGTGTATTCGGCTCGACCTGTTGCGCTGGTCTTTGAGGTGGATCGCATGGTCTTGGTAACGGCAAATGAAGTGCAAGTCGAGCGGTTGGAGTCAGCGCCCGAAGGCATGAGGCAATTGCGAAGGGCGGGCGTCCACTTTGCGGGAACACGATCAGCAAGTTCATCGCAGGAATACCTGCGGAGCCTCGAGCAAAGCTTGGGAGGTGTTTCACCAGCGATGCGGCCAGATTGGTGGACGCCATTTGATGAAGCCAGGAGCAAGGTTCTGATTCGTGCGAAGCCACTCAGCGTCTTGATGGCCAAGCGCCCAGAGCAGTTGAAGGTGCTGACCGCCGCAGCCAGCAAGACTCGAATAGAGTTCGCTGACTTGCGTTATCTGCCTCTCACATCCAGCAAATCGACCGACTGGACGGCATTGATTTCTCCCGCAGGTGACGTCGTGGGATTTGCACACGTCGATAGCTTTGATTGAATTCTTGGTCTTGTTTTAAGTGTTTAACGACATGGTGTATTGAAGACGCGGGTCGCATGGTCAGCCCTTTGGTGCCACAAAATGCCCACTCTTCCCGCCCCGCTTCTCCATCAACCGCACCCCGCCCATCACCATCCCCCGGTCCACTGCTTTGCACATGTCGTAGATCGTGAGCAGCGCCACGCTGCAGGCGGTGAGGGCTTCCATCTCCACGCCGGTCTGGCCGGTGCATTCGGCCGTCGCGCGGCACAGCACGCTGGGTGACGCAGCGTCCACTTCAAATTCCACCGCCACCCGCGTGAGCGCGATCGGGTGGCACAGGGGGATGAGGTCGCTGGTTTTTTTGGCGCCTTGTATGCCCGCGATGCGGGCGATGCCGAGCACATCACCCTTCTTGGCGTTGCCGCTCTGGATCAACGCGAGTGTGGCGGGCTCCATGCCGATGCGGCCTTCGGCCACGGCCACGCGGTGGGTGCTGGCTTTGGCGGACACGTCCACCATGTGGGCCTGCCCTTGGGCGTCGAAATGGGTGAGGGGGCTGGCGGGCTGGTCGGTCATGGCGGGCTTTGCGGTGGCTTTACAGAAACCTTGTCGGGCTGGCGGCATCATACGGTCATGCGTTTGTTTCCCAAGACCTTCCGCCGCGCGCCGATCGCGGCCGTTTCGCGAGCGGCGCTCTCGGCCGGTGTGCTGAGCGTTCTGGCACTGCTGCCTGTCGCGCCCCTGGGCGCCCAGGCCAACCGCGGCGCCGACGTCGCCACCGGCTTGCCCAGCCTGGGCGACGGTACCGACATGTCGATCGCGGCCGAGCGGAGGCTGGGCGACGGCATCGCGCGCGACATCTACCGCGACCCGGACTACCTCGACGACCCGGTGCTGGGCGATTATTTGCAGGCGGTGTGGCAGCCCTTGCTGGGCGCGGCGCGCACGCGGGGCGATGTGCCGCCCGAACTGGCCGAGCGCCTGGCCTGGGAGCTGATGGTGTCGCGCGACAAGCGCGTCAACGCTTTTGCGTTGCCCGGGGGCTACCTGGGTGTGAACCTCGGCCTTCTGGCCGTGACCGAAACGCCCGAAGAACTGGCCAGCGTGCTGGCCCACGAGTTGAGCCATGTGTCGCAACGTCACATTGCCCGCATGATTTCTCGCCAGGACCAGCAGGCGCCCTGGATTCTGGGCACCATGATCCTGGGCATGCTGGCCGCGCGCGCCAACGCCGATGTGGCCAATGCCGCGGTGGCGGGCAGCCAGGCGGTGGCGGCGCAGACGCAGCTGAACTTTTCACGCGACATGGAGCGCGAGGCCGACCGGGTGGGCTTTGGCGTGCTCACCAGCGCGGGCTTCGACGGCATGGGTTTCGTCACCATGTTCGACAAGCTGCAGCAGGCTTCAAGGCACAACGACGACGGCGCCTTCCCTTACCTGCGCAGCCACCCGCTGAGCAGCGAACGCATGGCCGACATGCGCGCGCGGCTGCCCATCGGCGGTGGATCGCAGGTGGGCCCTTTGAACAACAGCCCCGACGCCCAGTCCCGATCCATGGGGGTGGTAGCGCCTGCGCTGCCTGGCTGGGTTTCCCGCCCGGCCCGGGTGGGCACCCCGGTGACCGCAGCTTTGCACGCGCTCGTGTCGGCACGCGCCCGCGTGCTGGCCGAAAACGGGCCAGACCGCTGGAGCGCCTGGCTCAAGCAAGGTCGGGTTGAGGGCGCAAGGCCCGCGGAGCTGTACGCGGGCGCCCTGTCCGCCCATCGTCTGGGTCAGCGCGAACTGGCCATGAAGCTGGCCACGCAACTGCAAACCCGGACCGGTGCCGAGACACGCTGGGTGGTGGATGCCTTGCAGATGGAACTGCTGCTGGCGCCCGGCGGGCCGAATGCCGAGCAAACCCTGCAGCTCAAGACCTTGCGCGATGGGGCACTGGCGAGCCAGCAGCGGGCGATGGTGTTGCTCGGCGCCCAGGCGGCGCTGGCCACCGGGGCGCCGGTGCAAGCCGCTGCCCGGCTGCAGGACTGGGTGGTCACGCAGCCGCGCGATGCGCTGGCCTGGCAAATGCTGGCCCAGGCCCAGCAGGCCAACGGGCACCGCCTGCGTGCCATCCGGTCCGAAGCCGAAGCGCGGGTGGCCCAACGGGATTACGCGGGCGCTGTGGACCGTTTCAAGGCCGCCCAAGGCCTGCCGCCGGCCGAGCGGGCGCTGGACCCGATCGAACTCGCCATCGTGGACGTGCGGCTGCGCGCCGTTGAGGCGCTGCAGCGGGAGTCACTTCGAGAGGACTGACTTCAGTGCAGCGTCCACCACCAGCATGAGCACCGAATAGATCAGCGAACCCAGCAGCGCGGCCCAGAAGCCGGTGACGTGAAAGCCGTCGAGCACCCCGGCAGCGGCCCAGAACAGCAGGGCGTTGATGACGAACAGGAACAGGCCCAGCGTGACCACGGTCACCGGCAGCGTCAGGATCACCAGCAGCGGCCGCAGCAGCGCGTAAAAGACACCCACCACGGCCGCTGCGATCAGCGCCGAGCCGAAGCTCTGCACCTGCACGCCGGGGTAGAGGTACGCCACCAGCAGCAAAGCGCAGGCGGCCAGCAGCCATTTGAGTAGAAGTTTCATGCGTCCAGCATAGCGCAGCGGCGAACAGAAGGGTGGCCTTGGAAGGCGGCTTTTTGGCAGCCGCCATCACCGGTGATGGCGGCGGGTTCAGGCCGCTTCGGCCGGCGGCGGGTTCTTGGCCGCCAGGTACTTGCCGATGGCCAGCACCAGCAGCGCACCGATCACGGCAGCGCCGTACTTGATGGCCGAGGTCTGTTCGATCTTCGGCATCCAGGTCCACAGGGTGGCGTTGGCAAAGGCCGGGTCGGTCACCAGCATGCCGCCCGCGATCCAGCCCAGCAGCATGCCGCCAGCCACGATGACGATCGGGAAACGCGCCATCAGCTTGATGACCAGGGTGCTGCCCCAGACGATGATGGGAATGGAGATCAGCAGGCCGAGCACCACCAGCAGCATCGAGTGCTCGCCAGCGTTCTGTGCGGCGCCCGCGATGGCGATCACGTTGTCCACGCTCATCACCAGGTCGGCGACGATGATGGTCTTGATGGCGGCGAACAGTTTGTCGCTGGTTTGAATGTCGCCGTGCCCTTCATCGTCGGGTGCGATCAGCTTGATACCGATCCACACCAGCAGGATCGCACCCACCAGCTTGAGGAAGGGCACGTTGAGCAGCGTCATCGCGAACGCGATCAAGATGACACGCAAGACGATGGCGCCCACCGTGCCCCAGATGATGCCCTTGGTGCGCTGCGCGGGCGGCAGCTTGCGGCAGGCCAGCGCGATGACCACCGCGTTGTCGCCGCCGAGCAGGATGTCGATGATGACGATCTGGAGCAGGGCGGCCCAGAACGCGGGAGAAGACAGGAAATCCATGGAAACCTTTTGGGTTGAAGGGAACGGGTCCCTTGCCTTGGCCGACCGGCTTTGGCTTTCCGGTTGAACCGGATCGACCGACTTGATGTCCAGCCACCCAGGGGGAGGGGCTGTTTCGATCGGATCCGAAAATTGTAGGCCTGCCCACGGGGCTGCGGCTGTCGCGCCTGTACGGACTTTCCACACGCCTGCCGTGTCGGGGTCGGCCTGCTGGCTATCATCGGCTCCCCATGGCAGGCATCCACATCACCGACATCGAGGCCGCGATCAACCACTGGCGTGCGCGTTTGCCCACGTCCGAGGGCTGCTCGCTGGCGCCGGAACTGGGTGCCTTGGCCGAGGTGTATGGCTTGATGGTCTACCACCAACAGAGCGAGATCGAAGAAGACGGCCTGCCGTTCGCCGCGCGCGAGGCCTGGATGGCCTGGTTCCAGACCACGCCCGACACGCCATGCATCGCCATCTGCTCCACCAGCCAGGGCGACGAAGTGTGCAAGGGCTGCGGGCGCACCTTTGACGAGGTGCAGCGCTGGACCGAGATGACACCGGGTGAAAAACGCGTCAGCTGGCGCCGCATCACGCTGGAAGCCAAATCCTGGCGCTTCAACCGCTATGCTGAACGTGCGTTGTAGCTGAGACAACCAGGTACCCGGAGTGAAGTGACTTCAACCCAGAACACCGCGGAACCGGCTCCGCCGGGCCGCAGGTGTTGCCCCCCCCCGGGGGGGTGACGCCGCAGGCGGCGCGGGGGGTCAACCAGGTATCGTGTAGTTCGCCTGCGTCAGGTGGTCCACGCCGCAGCTCAGGTTTTCGATCCAGTCGATGAACTCCTTGACCGCCGGACCCGCCAGCGGCGCACCGTGCTGCGGCACGATCATGTTGATCGGCAACTGGCGCGCCATGTGGGCCCACAGCTTCAGCACCTTTTGCGAGACCATGTAACGGCGGTGAAAACCCTCCATGCGCGGCAGCAGTGGCGCCAGGGAGGTGACGGTTTTCGAGGCATCGGCCGAGGTTCCCAGCGACACGCCCAGATCGCCCGAAAACAGGATGCGGCTGACCGGGTCCCAGAACTGGAAATTGCCTTCGGCGTGCATGAAATGCGCCGGCAGCGCCACGATCTCGCTGCGGCCCAGCGGGATGCGCATGCCCGGGTCCGGGATGCCGACGATGCGGCCCGCCGTCTTGCCGGGTTTGCAGAAATGCGGTGCAAAACGTTCCCAAAGGCGCGAGATGTAGAGCGTCGCCTGGGTACTGGTCATCCAGCGGTCCAGCGAGGCAATGATGTCCGGATCGGCGTGGGAGGCCAGGATCTCGGTCAGTTTGCTGGGCGGGAAATAGCGGCCGATGGTGAGCAGCAGCTCGTTGTAGGCCACATTGCCACCCGGGTCGATGATGGCGCCCTGCTGCCCGTCGATCACCAGGAACTGGTTGGCCTGCACGGCTTCGCCGCCCTCGTCGCTGAGGTGCGCGAACATCAGGCAGATATGCCCGTTCTGGTTGAAGAGTTCGATGGCCATGGCGCGTGTCTCCGGTGGCGTGCAGGGTCGCGTGCGTGTGACCCTTCCGCCTTGAAGCGGTACACAAGCGCGTGACTGTAGGTTTGTAACAGGGCGCCCTGTTTGAGCCAAGTCAAGCCGGATGGCCTTGGGAGCGTTAAAACGTCACGGCAGAGCGGTCGTTTGCAGCTGCCGTACAACAAAACACTGCATTTGGGCCGCGCGGGCGGGGGCCCAGGCGTCAGACCCGGCGGGCCAGTTCGGTGGCTTTGCCCACATAGCTGGCCGGGGTCATGGCCAGCAGGCGGTCTTTCTCGGCCTGGGGAATCTCCAGGCTGCGGATCAGCGTGTGCAGCGCTTCGGCCGTCACCGTCTTGCCGCGCGTGACTTCCTTCAGCTTTTCGTAGGCACCGGCCACACCGAAGCGGCGCATCACGGTCTGGATCGGTTCGGCCAGCACTTCCCAAGACGCATTCAGGTCGTCGGCCAGCGCCTCTTCGTTGAGTTCGAGCTTGTGCAGGCCGGTCATGAGCGAGTGGTAGGCCAGCACCGCGTAGCCCAGGCCCACGCCCATGTTGCGCAGCACGGTGGAGTCGGTCAGGTCGCGCTGCCAGCGCGAGATCGGCAGTTTTTCGCTCAGGTGCTTGAGCACCGCATTGGCCAGGCCCAGATTGCCTTCGGCGTTTTCGAAGTCGATTGGGTTGACCTTGTGCGGCATGGTCGATGAGCCGATCTCGCCCGCCTTGAGCCGCTGCTTGAAGTAGCCCAGGCTCACATAGCCCCAGATGTCGCGCGAGAGGTCAATCAGGATGGTGTTGGTGCGCGCGATCGCGTCGAACAGCTCGGCCATGTAGTCGTGCGGCTCGATCTGGATCGAGTAAGGCTGGAAGGTCAGACCCAGCCCCAGCGGCTCGGGCGTCTCGATCACCTTTTTGCTGAAGGCTTCCCAGTCGAAATCAGGCCACGCGCTCAGGTGCGCGTTGTAGTTGCCCACGGCGCCGTTCATCTTGCCCAGCAGTTTCACGCTGGCGATCTTTTCGCGCGCCGCCACCAGGCGCACCACCACGTTGGCGATTTCCTTGCCCACGGTGGTGGGGCTGGCGGTCTGGCCGTGGGTGCGGCTGAGCATGGGCACGGCGGCAAACTGGTGCGCCATCTCGCGCAGCCGGGTGATCAGGCCGTCCAGCGCGGGCAGCAGCACCGCGTCGCGCCCGCCCTTGAGCTGCAGGGCGTGGCTGGTGTTGTTGATGTCTTCGCTGGTGCAGGCGAAGTGCACGAACTCGGCCGATCTCTCCAGCTCGGGCCGGGCGTCGAATTTCGACTTGATCCAGTACTCCACCGCCTTCACATCGTGGTTGGTGACCTTTTCAATCTCCTTGATGGCCACCGCGTCGGCCTCGCTGAAGTTCTTCACCAGGCCCATCAGGTAGGTGCGGGCGCCGGGCGTGAGTGGCTTGAATTCATCGAATCCGGCATCGGACAGGGCAATGAACCAGGCGATTTCCACCTGCACCCGGCGGTGCATGTAGCCCTGTTCGCTCATGAAGGGCCGAAGCGGGGCCAGGCGGCCGGCGTAGCGGCCGTCGAGCGGAGAGAGGGCGGAAACGGGCGTGAGGCCCGCGGTGGCGGGGGCGGCGGAAGCAGCGGGGGCAGGAGTGGTCGGTCGCATCGGTGGATTGTAGAAGGCACTGATTTCCACAGGCTGTGCCGTCTCCGGCGCCTGGGCCGAGCGGTCTCGCTAAAATGGACAGCCCAGGGAAACCCGTCTGACACAAAGCTCCTTCCAATGAAACTCATCGGCGCCATCACCAGCCCCTATGTGCGCAAAGTGCGCATCGTCATGGCCGAGAAGAAGCTGGACTACCAGTTTCTGCCCGAGGATGTGTGGTCTGCCGACACCCGGATCGGTGCCTCCAATCCGCTCGGCAAGGTGCCTTGCCTGATCATGGAAGGTGGCGAGGCGGTGTTCGATTCGCGCGTGATCGTCGAATACCTGGACACACTCTCGCCGGTCGGCAAGCTGATCCCGGTGCAGGGCCGCGAGCGCGCCGAGGTCAAGACCTGGGAAGCGCTGGCCGATGGCCTGCTGGACGCGGCCATCCTGGCGCGGCTGGAAGCCACCTGGAGTGGTCGCCGGGAAGAGCAGCGGTCGCAAGCCTGGATCGACCGCCAGCTGGGCAAGATCGACGCCGCGCTCAAGGCCATGGGCCAGGGCCTGGGCGACAAGCCCTTTTGCTCCGGCATCCACCTGAGCCTGTCCGACAT
>LNFM01012446.1_pt1 | contig 11178 bp, 9 predicted proteins | sample 596031 | NCBI WGS metagenome assembly LNFM01 (sample SAMN04254537, study PRJNA301005) | activated carbon metagenome | isolation source: dual media filters at the Ann Arbor, Michigan drinking water treatment plant | place: USA: Ann Arbor | reverse complement strand
CGCCTCGGCAGTGGGCTCGCCGATCAGCATGCCGTAGTTGCGACGGATGTAGTTGATGATGGCTTCGTCGAACTTGTCGCCACCGACGCGGATGCTGCCCTTGTAGACCATGCCGCCCAGGCTGATGACGCCCACCTCGGTGGTGCCGCCGCCAATGTCCACCACCATCGAGCCCGATGCTTCTGACACCGGCAGGCCCGCACCGATCGCGGCGGCCATCGGCTCCTCGATCAGGTAGACCTGGCTGGCACCTGCGTTCAGTGCCGATTCACGGATCGCGCGGCGCTCGACCTGAGTCGAGCCGCAAGGCACGCAAATGATGATGCGCGGGCTGGGACGAAGTACCGAGCGCGGGTGGACCATCTTGATGAACTGCTTGAGCATCTGCTCGGTGACGGTGAAGTCGGCGATCACGCCGTCCTTCATCGGCCGAATGGCTTCGATGTTGCCAGGCACCTTGCCCAGCATCGCCTTGGCCTCGGAGCCGACCGCCTGGATGGTCTTCTTGCCGTTCGGCCCGCCCTCGTGGCGAATGGCCACGACAGAAGGCTCGTCGAGCACGATGCCCTTGCCCCGGACATAGATCAGCGTATTCGCGGTGCCGAGGTCGATGGCCAGGTCCGTCGAGAAGTAGCGACGAAAGGATCCGAACATAGTGTGTTTGCGGTGTTCAGGGCCGGCGCCCACAGCGAAGGAGCGCCTCGCTCGAACCCGACGATTCCATGGAATGAGGGGGGTGAAAAAGGGACGAAACGGGTGTCATGACCAGCGCGACGTGCGAGCTTCCAGGCCCGCAACATCGACGGCCTGATATCTTGGTACCGATCAGGCGACGCGCCCGCTGAAGACGGCATGGGCTGTGCGTCCGATGGGTTGACAACCAGCGCAGATAATACCTGATGGACCCGGGTTCACCACCCGCCGCAACCCCTCACCGAACCGAAATTCCCATGCCTTTGACCCCGGATGACGTCGGCCGCATCGCGCACCTCGCGCGGCTGGCGCTGCAGCCCACCGAACAAGCGGCCATGTTGACCCAGCTCAATGCCTTCTTCTCCATCGTCGAGCAGATGAGTGCCGTCGACACCGCGGGCGTGGAGCCGCTGTACACCCCGTTGTCAGCGGTCAGCGAGGTCAGCCTGCGGTTGCGCGATGACGTCGTCACCGAGTCTGACCACCGTGAGATCAACCAGCGCAGCGCACCGGCGGTCGAAGACGGACTGTTCCTCGTGCCACGGGTGGTCGAATGAGCGCCGCCTTGCATGATCTGGGCGTGGCCGATCTGGCACGTGCGCTGGCTGAGAAGCAGGTGTCGAGCGTCGAAGTCACCGGCCACTTGCTGACCCGAATCGCCGCTCACGAGCACCTGGGCGCCTGGCTGTGTGTCGATGCCGACGCTGCACTGGCACAAGCTCGGAGTGCGGACGCGCGCCGTGCGCAAGGCCACAGCGACAGCGCTCAGCCGCTGCTCGGCGTTCCGCTGGCGCACAAGGACATCTTCGTCACCCGTGACCTGCCGACCACTGCCGCTTCGAAGATGCTGGCCGGCTACCGCAGCCCGTTCGACGCCACGGTGGTCTCGCGCCTTGGTGGTGGTGAACCCGGCTTGGCACCAGGCGCCGGCATGGTGACGCTGGGCAAGCTGAACTGCGACGAGTTTGCGATGGGCTCGGGCAACGAGAACTCGGCCTACGGTGCGGTGAAAAATCCGTGGGACTTGAGCCGAGTGCCCGGCGGCTCGTCGGGTGGCTCTGCCGCTGCGGTGGCCGCCCGCCTCGTGCCGGCCGCCACCGGCACCGACACCGGTGGCTCGATCCGCCAGCCAGCCAGTTTTTCGGGCATCACCGGCATCAAGCCGACCTACGGCGTCTGTTCACGCTTCGGCATGATCGCCTTCGCCTCCAGCCTCGACCAGGCCGGGCCGATGGCGCGATCGGCCGAAGACTGCGCCTTGCTGCTCGGCGCGATGAGCGGCTTCGACGAACGCGACGCGACCAGCGCGCAGCGGCCGCCGCAGGATTACGCCGCCGCGATGCGCACACCCCGCGCCGACGCCACCGCCGCGCAACCGCTGAAAGGCCTGCGCATCGGCCTGCCCAAGGAATTCTTCCCCTCCGCCCTGGCCTCCGAGGTTGATGGCGCGGTGCGTGCCGCACTGGTCGAGTTGGAGAGGCTGGGCGCCACGCTGGTCGAGGTCAGCCTGCCGCGCACCGAACTGTCGATCCCGGTGTACTACATCATCGCGCCCGCCGAAGCCAGCTCGAACCTGAACCGATTCGACGGCGTGAAATTCGGTCACCGCGCAGCGAACTACACCGACCTGCTCGACATGTACAAAAAGACGCGCGCCGAAGGTTTCGGCGACGAGGTCAAGCGCCGCATCATGATCGGCAGCTATGTGCTGAGCCACGGCTACTACGACGCCTACTACCTGCAAGCACAGAAGCTGCGCCGCATGATCGCTGACGATTTTCAGCACTGCTTCACCGAATGCGATGTGATCGCCGGCCCGGTGGCACCCACGGTGGCCTGGAAGCTCGGCGGCAAGGGCGACGACCCGGTTGCCAACTACCTCGCCGACATCTTCACACTGCCCGCCAGCCTGGCCGGCCTGCCCGGCATGAGCGTGCCGGCAGGCTTCGCGGCCACCGGCGAAGGCGCCGGCATGCCGGTCGGCTTGCAACTGATCGGCAACTACTTCCAGGAAGGCACGCTGCTGCACGCCGCGCACGCCTTCCAGCAGGCAACCGACTGGCACCAGCGCGCGCCCTCGGCCGCGGCGATGGGAGGTGCCGCATGAGCACTACCACCGCGAGCCAGCTGATCCGCGGCTACGAAGTCGTGATCGGCCTCGAAACCCATGCGCAGCTCTCGACCGCCAGCAAGATCTTCAGTGGCTCGTCGACCCATTTCGGCGCAGCGCCCAACACGCAGGCTTCGCCCGTCGATCTGGCACTGCCAGGTACGCTACCGGTGATGAACCGCGGCGCAGTCGAGCGGGCGATCCAGTTCGGTCTGGCCGTCGGCGCCAAGGTCGCACAGCACTCGATCTTTGCGCGCAAGAACTACTTCTACCCCGATCTGCCCAAGGGGTACCAGATCAGCCAGTACGAAACTCCGGTGGTGCAAGGCGGCACGATCGAGTTCATCCTCGGAGACACCACCCACAAGGTACGCCTGACCCGCGCCCACCTCGAGGAAGATGCTGGCAAATCGCTGCACGAGGATTACGCCGGCCAGACCGGCATCGACCTGAACCGCGCCGGCACACCTTTGCTGGAGATCGTCTCCGAGCCCGACATGCGCTCCAGCGCCGAAGCGGCCGAATACGCGAAGACGCTGCACGCACTGGTGATGTGGCTGGGCATCTGCGACGGCAACATGCAGGAAGGCAGCTTCCGCTGCGACGCCAATGTGTCGGTGCGAAAGCCCGGCATGCCCTACGGCACACGGCGCGAGATCAAGAACCTGAACAGCTTCAAGTTTCTGCAGCAGGCCATCGACTGCGAGATTCAATGGCAGATCGACCTGATCGAGGACGGCGGCGAGGTGCAGCAGGCCACGGTACTGTTCAGCCCGACGGCCAACGGCGGGCGCGGCGAGACGCGGGCGATGCGCACGAAGGAAGACGCGCACGACTACCGTTATTTCCCCGACCCCGACCTGCCGCCGCTGGTCATCGCGGCAGACTGGATCGAGCGCGTGCGCGCGGCCATGCCCGAGTTGCCGCAAGCGATGGCCGCGCGCTTCGAGCGTGACTACGGACTGCCTGCTTACGACGCGCTGGCGGTCACGCAGAGCAAGTCGCATGCGGCATTTTTCGAAACTGCCACGGCGCTGTGCAAGGCGCCGAAGTTGGTCGCCAACTGGATGATGGGCGAGCTGGCACGGCGGCTGAACGCCGAGGGCCTGAACATCGAGACCAGCCCCGTCTCTGCGCCTCTGTTGGCAACGCTGATCTCTCGTATTAGCAGCGGCACGATCTTCAACAACGGCGGGAAACAGGTTTTCGACATTCTTTGGGCGGCAGGAAAGCTTGCCGGCAACTCAGTTGAGGACTCGTATGTCGACAGGGCCATTGAAGACCTAGGATTGAAACAGCTCAGCGACACCGGCGAACTCGATCGCCTGCTCGACGAGTTGCTGGCAGCCAACACGAAATCCGTCGAGGAGTACCGCGCCGGCAAGGAGAAAGCATTCAACGCCTTGGTCGGTCAGGCCATGAAGGCGACCAAGGGCAAGGCCAACCCGGCTCAGGTCACGGCGCTGCTGAAGCAGAAGCTGGGCTGAGCGTCGCGGGCGCAGCCGACGCCGGCACGGGCGCCGGCGGTGTGGGACCCAATGAGCCCGGTGGGGCGCCGGCCCAGAGCCTGCGCAGCCTTGCCAGCTCGGCATCGAAGGTCGCGTTGATGCGCTGCGTCTCGGCCTGCTGGTTCTGGATCAGCGCACGCTGCGCTTCGGCGGTGGCGTCGATGCCGTCGAGCTGTTGCTTGAGGCGTGTCGGCATCGCGCGACCCACATAGAACTCGGCCTCGTCAAGCAAAGGCTTCTTTTCTGCAGCCAGTGCTTCCAGACGCTGCTCGGACAGTTGCAGCGTGCGTTTCAGGTCATTGAGCGCCGCGAGGCGCGCCTTTTGATGCGCAGCCTCATTGGGATACCGCATGCGCAGGTTGCGATCGCGGCGGACCGCATCGACCTCGGCCGCGCGGCGCGCTGCTTGTTCGCGCTGACGCGCTTCAGCGTCAGCACGCTCGTCGGCGGTCATGGTCGGTGGCAGCACCTTCTTGGTCGAGCCATCGGCGTTCAGCAGCCGCTGTTCGCGCGCCGTGCATTCGGCGATCGGCCGATCGGATGTCAGACGCTTGCCGGCGCCGTCAACGCAGGAATAAATCTTCGCTGCTGATGCCGCACCGAGGCCGCTCGCTGCAGCCGTCACGACGACCATCCAGCGCGCGCTCCTGAACCACGCAGCAGCACTCACGCCGTCAGACCCCATACCGCTCGCGATAGCTGCGAACCCGTTCGGTGTGCGCCGCAAGGGCCGGCGCGTCGGTGGATTGCAGCACCTGGAGCAGATCGGACAGCGTCGCGATCGCGGTGACCGGCAGGCCGAGTTGCTGCTGCACGAACTGAACGGCCGACCAAGGCGCGTCGCGCCCCTGGTCCGTGGCCTTTTCCTGCCGATCGAGTGCGATCACCACTGCGCTCGGTGTACCGCCTGCGGCCTGGATCATCGCAATCGATTCGCGCACCGAGGTGCCTGCCGAGATCACGTCGTCGATGATCAGCACCCGCCCGCGCACCGGCGCGCCGACCAGCGTGCCGCCTTCGCCATGGTCCTTGGCTTCCTTGCGGTTGTAGGCGTAGGGCACGTTGATGCCAAGACGCGCCAGTTCGACCGCCACCGCCGCCGCCAGCACGATGCCCTTGTAGGCGGGGCCGAAGAGCATGTCGAATTGCAACTCGCCCGAGGCCTGCGCCTGCTGCAGGCGCCGTGCATAAAATTGGGCGAGCCGGCCCAGTTTGGCACCGTCATCAAACAAGCCGGCGTTGAAGAAATACGGCGACAGCCGACCCGCCTTGGTCTGAAACTCCCCGAACCGCAACACGCCAGCGTCGAGTGAAAACTTGACGAAATCCTGCGCAAGTTCGCTCGCGTTCAAGTCAACGAGGCCGCTTAGGCTCATCTGAGGAATCCTGTGCTCCGTCTGATCACGTTGAATCTGAATGGCATCCGGTCCGCAGCCAACAAGGGCTTCGAGGACTGGATCGCGGCCGCGGCGCCCGATTGTATGGGGGTGCAGGAAGTGAAGGCCCAGGCCGACACCGTCGTCGGTCGTTTCGATCGCATGGCGGGTATGGACGGTCACTTTCATTACGCACAGAAGAAGGGTTACTCGGGTGTTGGCGTCTACGCCAGGCAGCGTCCTAGCCAGATTCGCTCGGGGATCGGCAACGCCGAATTCGATGACGAAGGCCGCTGGGTCGAAGCCTGCTTTGATGACCCGGCTCGCACAGAGTTTCCCCGCTTCAGTGTCATCAGTTGCTATTTCCCGAGCGGAAGCAGCAGCGAGGAGCGTCAGCAAGCCAAGTTCCGGTTTCTCGCGCTGATCGCGCCACACCTCACGCGCTTGCGTTCCGAGCGCGAGTTCGTGCTGCTGGGCGACATCAACATCGCCCACAAGGAAATCGACCTGAAGAACTGGAAGGGCAACCTGAAGAACAGCGGCTTCCTGCCCGAGGAGCGCGCCTGGATGACCCATCTGCTCGACGCCGAGGCGGGCGCTGGCCTGGTCGATGTGTTCCGCACGCTGGACCCCAACCCGGATCGATATACCTGGTGGAGCAACCGCGGCCAGGCCTGGGCGAAGAACGTCGGCTGGCGCATCGACTACCACCTCGCCACCCCAGGCATCGCCGCCCGCGCGCGCCGCGCTGACATTCATCTCGAGCCGCGCTTTTCAGACCACGCGCCGCTGACGATTGACTACGACGTCACGCTCTGATCAATCGGCACGCCACAGCGGCTCGCGGCCACCGCCGGGGGCAGCCGTTGGTACCACGGCGGACCAGCGATGGCTGTCCATGGCTTTCAGGATCATCTGCATCACATGCAGGGCGGCCTGATCAGGCACCTGTGGCGACAGTTCGAGCCGATCCGTCAGCTTGCATTGCATGATCCCCACGACCCCATGCATCGACGACCAGATGTACAGCGCGTCGAGCTCGATGAGCGCCCGCTTGGACGCTTGCGTGCCATGGATGCGCCGCAGCACACCGAGCAATAAATCGAACGCGTGTCGCGCGTCCTGTAGCAGACTCGGATGTTCTGCAGCCTGCGGCCATGGCGTGTTGAACATCAATCGGTACTCGAGTGGGTGCTGCGCGGCATAGCTCAAGTACTGGCGGCCCATCGATTGCAGGTCGGCCTTGGGATCGTCAAGGCGATCGCGAGCGTCAAGATGCATGGCAAAGCCTTGAAAGCAGCGTCGCAGGACCTCAGCCAGCAAATGATCCCGGTTTGGATAGTGGCGGTAGGGCGCCTGGTGCGACACGCCGAGCCGGCGGGCGACATCGCGCAGACTCAGGTTCTCGATGCCATGCTCCGCAATGAAGTCGCGGGCCACCTGGATGCAGGCTTCCTTCAGATCGACAGGCTCCACGGGCTTGATCTTTTTGGGCATCCGAGTCTCGGTTCGCAATGGCTCAAGAGGTGACGCTAGCACGGTGCCCAGGCTTGGCGATCCCGAGGCAAGGCAGCAATGTTGACAGCGTCAACACGAAAACACCACAATGGTTGACGCTGTCAACAAAGTCGTTTCGTGGTCGTGAATCCACCCGCCTCCATCCCTCGCTCGACCCCATCGATGTTGCGTTCCAGCCTCGTTCGTTGCGGGGTCGCTGCCTTGACATCTGCGCTGGTCCTGGGGATCAGCGGCTGCACTGCCACGGTTGAGCCTGCACGCTCACTCGCGCAGTCTCACGTCACCGCAGACACGTTCCGTACCGAGTCAGAAGCGGGCAAATCGTTTGAATCGGCATGGTGGCAGCGCTTTGGTGATCCGACGCTCACGGCACTGATCGAGCGCGCGCTCGCTTCGAATCTCGACATCCGTGTGGCCGCATTGCGGGTTGAGGAAGCACGATCAGCGTTGCGTGCAGTCGATTCCCGCCTGGCTCCGACGCTTGGATTGAATGCGTCCGCGTCTGATCAGCGGAGCGGTCTGCCCGCCCAGGTGAAACAGAACTCACCCGACGTGCGGGCGTACCGAGCCTCTGTCGATCTGAGTTGGGAGCTTGATGTGTTCGGCGCCGCACGGGCCGCATCGAACGCGGCCCAGTTCGATGCCGAGGCTGCGGCCTTCGGCGTCGACAGTGCTCGCCTGCTGATCAGCGCCGAAGTTGCGAGACAGTACCTGATTCACCAAGGCGCCCGGGCACGACTGGAACGGATTCGGGCACTGCTGCAGTCGCAGGCCGACAGCGAGCGCTTGACGCAAAGCCGAGAAGCTGCGGGCGAGGCCAGCCGTTTCGATGTGTCACGGGCCGCAGGCGAGACAGCCTCGCTTTCGGCCCAACTCCCGCCGCTGCGTGCATTGATCGCCACCACCGAGCATCAGCTGGCGCTGCTCCTCGGCCGATCCGCCAGCGCCGCACTGGAGGATCTCGAGGCAACCGCTCCGGTCATGCTGCCAGAGGTACCGGTGTTGGCGGCCGGCCAGCCAGTTGAGCTGCTTTCGCGCCGTCCGGACTTGCGGGCCGCCGAACGGCAACTGGCGGCCGCCAGTGCGCGCTTGCGCGAAAGCCAGGCCGATCTCCTGCCAAAGTTCTTCCTGGCCGCGTTGCTCGGCGGGGAAGATCTGCGCCTCAACATGGTCGATCTGTCGCCGGTCCGCTACAGCAATGTGGCGCTGGCTTTCACCATGCCCATCTTCAATGCCGGCCGGCTGCAAGCCGCGATCGAGCGGCAATCGGCACGCGAACGCATCGCAGCGCTGAGTTACGAACAACGGGTGCTCGGCGCCGTGCAGGAAGTCGAAAGCAGCCTCGTCGCGCTTGCCGAAGAGCGCGCGCGTCTCGCAGCGATGGGTCAGACACTCGCGCTGCGACGGACAGGAGTGCGCCACGCCCAGTCGCTGTACCGAGAAGGCCAGATCGGCCTGTTGCCGCTGTTTGATGCCCAGCGCAATGTCATCGTCGCGGAGATGGCGGCCATCGAGAGTCGCACCCAGCTCGCCCTCAACGCGGTCCAGCTCTTCAAGTCGATGGGTGGCGGCTGGCAGGTCGGGGCGGAGGCCGGGGCACGCTCGTCCGAACCGCCTGCTCTTGTGCCGAAGCCAGACGCCAAGGCCGCCATTCAGACCGTCCTGGAAAGCGACATCCGATGAACATCTGCCGTCATCCCCATGCGCCGACCTGGCGTTCGCTGCGCTCCTGGCCCTGCCTTGCATTGGCGCTGCTGCTGGTCGCTTGCAGTCCTGCGCCACAGCCCGCGACGCCCATCCAGCCGGTATACGTGACGCCGGTTCGGCATGGCGTGGGCGAGAGTGAACGCCGCTTCAGCGGGACGATCAGCGCCCGCTTCGAAAGCGAGTTGTCCTTTCGAGTCGGTGGCAAGGTCGCCCTGCGCGCAGTCGATGTCGGCCAGAGCGTCCGACAGGGGCAATTGCTGGCGCGTCTCGACGAGGCGGATCTCCGGCTCGCTGTCGATGTCGCCGCGCAGCAGTGGCGTGCCAGTCAGATCGAGGCGGAACAGGCGTCCAGCGACGCGGCACGCTTTCGGCGGCTGCTGACCGATGGCTCGGTGGGCGGGGCCGACCTTGAGCGACAGCAAGCGCGCGCTGATGCGGCATTGGCGCATGTCTCACAGGCGCGCGGCCAACTCGACCTGGCCCGCCGCCAACTCGATTACGCGACGTTGTCCTCACCCTTCGATGGCGTGGTGACAGCACGCCGCCTCGAAGTCGGTCAAGTCATCGGCGAAGCCCAGCCCCTGATCACGTTGGCACGGACGACTGCGCTCGATGTCGTGGTCGATGTCCCGGAATCGCTGGTGCCAGACCTCCGCGCCTACCGCGCCAGCGCGCGCCTGCTGGCGCAGCCAGGCGAAGACGCGGCCGTGCCGTTGGAGCTGAGCCTGCGCGAGCTCGCGCCGTCCGCCAGCGCCGCGACGCGCACCTTTCGGGCTCGGTACACCATCACGACGCCCGCGGCATCGATGGCGAGCGCAGCTGGTCCGCGCTTGGGTGGCACCGTCCAGTTGCATCTGAGCCGCCAGAACAGCGAACTCTCGGCGCCTTTGCCGCTAGGCGCCGTGCTGTCGGTGGCGCAGTCACCCACGGTATGGGTCGTCGATCCGAACGCTGGCACGCTGACGCGCTTGCCGGTTCAGGTGCTGTCACAGACCAACGACATGGTGCGCGTACGTGGACTCTCCGAAGGCGCGCTGGTGGTGTCGGTCGGGGCTCAAAAGCTGGATGCCGCGATGCGCGTGCGAGCCGTTGCGCGACCGCTGGCAGATGCGATCGACACCGCGCCAGTCGAGGCGTCTGGCGCGCAGCGATGAAGTCATTCAATCTGTCCGAATGGGCGGTGACGCACCGCCCGATGGTGCTGTTCCTGATCATCGCGACGCTGGTTCTTGGCCTGGCCTCATTCACGAAACTGGGGCGGCTCGAAGATCCCAACTTCGAGGTCCCGACCATGACCGCGGTCGTTGCCTGGCCTGGCGCTACTGCGCAGCAAGTGCAAGACGAAGTGCTCAACCGAATGGAGCGCGAGCTGCAGGAAATCGACGGCGTCGATTACATCCGCAGCTTCTCGCGGCAGGGCTATGGCGGTCTGACCCTCTGGATGAAGGGTGGCACCTCGAAGAAGCTGCTCGATGCGGCCTGGTACCAGGCGCGCAAGAAGATTGGGGACGTCCGGGGCGAATTCCCCGATGGTGTGCGCGGTCCGTTCTTCAATGACGAATTCACCGACGTCTACACGGTGTTGTATGCCTTGCAAGCTCCCGAGCTCCAATGGCCTGAATTGCAGGCGCTGGCCGAAGAGCTGAAGCGCGGCCTGCAGTCAGTGCCCGGCGTCAACAAGGTCGACTTGCTCGGGCGGCAGGCACAACAGATTCATATCGAGTTTTCCAGCCGGCGCTTGGCAGCCTTGGGACTGACGCCGCAGAGCCTGATCGACGCACTCTCACGTCAGAACGCGATGACCCCTGCTGGCGCCGTCGAGGGCAGCGCCGAGCGCACCTTCGTGCGCATCAGTGGCGCCGTGCACGATGTCGCGGACATCGAGGCACTACCGATCGAGGCGGGCGGGCGATTGCTGCGGCTGTCGGATGTGGCGACCGTTCGCAATGCACTGGAAGACCCGCCCACGTTCACCGTTCGGCACAACGGCGAAGCGGTGCTGGCCCTCGGCGTCACGGTGTCACGCAGCAGCAACCTGCTGACCATCGGGAAGGAGCTGGACGCACGCCAAACCGAGTTGCAGGCTCGTCTGCCGGTGGGGGTACGCCTGGAGAAGTACGCCGACCAGCCGACGGTCGTCGAGGCAGCCGTGTGGGAGTTCGAGCGTTCGTTCCTCGAGGCGCTCGCGATTGTCCTGGTGGTGTCGTTCGTGGCCCTGGGCTGGCGCACGGGTTTGGTGGTGGCTGCCTCGGTGCCCCTGGTGCTG
>LNFM01014550.1_pt1 | contig 11179 bp, 10 predicted proteins | sample 596031 | NCBI WGS metagenome assembly LNFM01 (sample SAMN04254537, study PRJNA301005) | activated carbon metagenome | isolation source: dual media filters at the Ann Arbor, Michigan drinking water treatment plant | place: USA: Ann Arbor | reverse complement strand
GATCGAGTCGGCCGCGCCCATGCACCTGTCCAGCGCCGTGGGGCAGATCGTCAATTTCCTGGGCACGCTGCAGAACGAATGGGCCGGCGCGCAGGCCTTCAGCAGCTTCGACACCTACCTCGCGCCCTACGTGCGCAAGGACGGCCTGGGTTTCGACCAGGTGCGCCAGTGCATCCAGGAGCTGATCCACAACCTCAACGTGCCCTCGCGCTGGGGCACGCAGACGCCGTTCACCAACCTCACCTTCGACTGGACCTGCCCCGAAGACCTGCGTGAACAGGTGCCGGTGATCGGCGGCAAGGAAATGCCCTTCATGTACGGCGAGCTGCAGGCCGAGATGGACCTCATCAACCAGGCCTACATCGACGTCATGATGCAGGGCGACGCCAAGGGCCGCGCCTTCACCTTCCCCATCCCCACTTACAACATCACCAAGGACTTCGACTGGGAGCACCCGAACACCGAGCGCCTGTTCGAGATGACGGCCAAGTACGGCCTGCCCTACTTCCAGAACTTCCTGAACAGCGACCTCGAGCCGCGCATGGTGCGGTCGATGTGCTGCCGGCTGCAGCTGGACCTGCGTGAACTGCTGAAACGCGGCAACGGCCTCTTCGGTTCGGCCGAACAGACCGGCTCGCTCGGCGTGGTGACGCTGAACTGCGCGCGCCTAGGTTACCTGCACGCCGGCGACGAGGCCGGGCTGCTGAAGCGCACCGACGAGCTCATCGAACTGGCGCGCACCAGCCTGGAGATCAAGCGCAAGGTGATCCAGGGGCACATCGACAACGGCCTCTTCCCCTACACGCGCCGCTACCTCGGCACGCTGCGCAACCACTTCAGCACCATCGGCGTGAACGGGATTAACGAGATGATCCGCAACTTCAGCGCCGACCGCGACGACATCACCACGCCCGAAGGCGAGGCGCTGGCGCTGCGTTTCCTGGACCACATCCGCGAACGCATCGTGGTGCTGCAGGAAGAGACCGGCCACCTCTACAACCTGGAAGCCACGCCGGCCGAGGGCACGACCTACCGCTTCGCGAAGGAAGACAGGAAGCGCCTGCCCGGCATCCTGCAGGCCGGCACCGAGCACCAGCCCTACTACACGAACTCGTCGCAGCTGCCGGTGGGCTTCACCGCCGACCCCTTCGAGGCGCTGGAACGCCAGGAAGAGCTGCAGCGCAAGTACACCGGCGGCACGGTGCTTCACCTCTACCTGGGCGAACGCGTGTCGTCGGCCGCGGCCTGCCGCGAGCTGGTGAAGCGTGCCCTGGGCCGCTTCCGCCTGCCCTACATCACCGTCACGCCCACCTTCAGCATCTGCCCCACGCACGGTTATCTGGCCGGCGAACACGCCTTCTGCCCGAAGTGCGACGAAGCAGCGCTGGCGCGCAAGGCGCGCGGCAGCCAGCCCACGCCGGCCGTGCTGGCCTGAGCAACCCACCCCACAACAGGAGGAAGAGACCCATGAGCCACAGCCAGACCGCCTTGATCCACCCCGTGCTGGAAGAACACGAACGCCAGCGCTGCGAGGTGTGGACCCGCGTGATGGGCTACCACCGCCCGATGGCGTCGTTCAACGTCGGCAAGAAGGGGGAGTTCGCCGAGCGGCGTTACTTCGTCGAGGGCGGCGTGGTGCAGGCCCAGCCTGCGCCGGTGGCCGAACCGGTCTGTGCCTGAAGTCGTCGCAGCGGCGGGCCTGACGGGCCTGACCGGGCCGACGGACCTGACAGACCTGACCCTGGGCGGTTTCACGCCGCTGAGCACCACCGACTGGCCGGGCAAGCTGGCCGCCGTCGTCTTCCTGCAGGGTTGCCCCTGGCGCTGCGGCTACTGCCACAACGCCGGCCTGCAGCCACGCTGCGCTTCGGCCCACGCACCGCGTTGGCCCGAGGTGCTGGCGCTGCTGAATCGCCGCGTGGGCTTGCTGGACGGTGTCGTCTTCAGCGGCGGCGAACCGACGCTGCAGCGCGGGCTGGGTGAGGCCATCACCGCGGTGCGCACGCTCGGCCTGCAGACGGGGCTGCACACCGCCGGCATCTACCCCGCTCGCCTGGCGGCGCTGCTGCCGTCACTGGACTGGGTGGGTTTCGACCTCAAGACCGACCTGGGCGACCCGCTCGCCTATGACGCCCTGGCCGGCGCCCGCCACAGCGCGGCGGCGGCGCGGCGTTCACTGGACGCTCTGCTGGCCAGCGGCGTGGACTGCGAGATCCGCACCACCTACCACCCGCTGCTCATCGGCGATGCCGCGTTGCTGCGCATGGCGCAGTCGCTGCAGGACCTGGGCATTTCGCAGTGGGTGCTGCAGCGCTGGCAGGCGAGTCCGGACCCGGCGCAGCAGGCGCTGGCACCGGCATGGCACTGGCCACCGGCGCCGCTGCTGGAGGCCGTGCGCGAACGCGTGGCTCGGGTGCTGCTGCGCTGAAGGCCGGGACGCCACGCGCTTGACCCCCGTCAAGCCCCCCGCGCGCACCCACCGCGACGCCGGGCCGGCAGCGTAACCTCGGGGCTGCAGGCCACTTGGCGCGCTTCCCAGGAGTTTCCCCATGAAGATCTTTCTGCCCGTCGACGGTTCGGTGGCTGCGCTCACGGCCGTGCACCATGCGGTGCAGCTGGTGCGCGGCGGCCTGAAGGCCGACTTCGTGCTGGCCAACGTGCAGGAACCCCCATCGCTGTACGAGGTGGTGGTGATGCACGACCCGGCCGTGCTCGACCAGGTGCGTGCCGACGCCGGTGCCGACCTGCTGCGCGCTGCCGAAGCCATGCTCGACGCGGCCGGCCTGTCCTACGAGAGCGAAGTGGCCGGCGGCGACCCCGGCCACGTGCTCGTCGACCTGCTCGAGAACTATGGCTGCGACGCCGTGGTGATGGGCGCACGCGGCGCCGGCGAGACGTCGGCGCCGCTGGGCACGGTGGCGCTGGCGCTGCTGCACGACAGCCCGGTGCCGGTCACCATCGTGCACCCGCCACGGCCGTCGGGCCCCGACGCTTGAAGTGGAGCCCCCAAGCTCGCTAGCGCTCGCTACCCCCCAAGGGGGCCGTCCGCCTACGGCCCGGCAATGCCGGTTCCGTGGCGGGAAGCTTGATCTGGCACCCACGCTTAGTGTGCTGCGCGGACCAGCGCGGCGCCCAAAAGAGGCCTGACCCCACTTGCAAGTCGTCGAACTGACGCTGGCGCTGCTGCTGCTCACGGCCGTGGGCGGCGTGCTGGTGTGCTGGACGAAGATCGGCCTGCCCATTTTCCTGGTGCTCGTCGGCGTCGTCGCCTCGCTGCTGCCGGGGCTGCGGGGCGTCAGCATCGACCCCGACGTCTTCCTGCTGCTCTTCATCCCCCCGCTGCTCTTCGCCGACGCCCGTGTGCTGCCGCGCCGCGACCTGATGCACGTGCTGCGCCCGGTGCTGCTGATGGCGCTGGGCCTGGTGGTGCTGACGGTGCTGGTCGTGGGCTGGTTCATCCACTGGCTGGTGCCGGCCATGCCGTTGGCCGTGGCCTTCAAGCTGGCGGTGGCCGCCGCCGCCGCGGCGGCCAGTTCGGTGACGCCTGTCGACCTGGCCAGCAACTTCGTGCTGCTTTCGGGCGGCGGCGCGTGCGTGGGCTGGGTCGTCGAGAAGGCGGGACGCAAGGCGCGCGAGGCGCTCATCGGCGCCGGCGCCAACGACCCCGTGCTGCAGACCCTGCTGGCCGTGCTGCTGCCCTACGCGGCCTACCTGGCGGCCGAGGCCTTGCACGTGTCGGGCGTGCAGGCGGTGGTGGTCGCGGCGCTGTGGGCTGGCGGCAGGGAAGTGAATGGCCTGCTGCCCGCGCTGCACGACCCGGGCCAGCACAGCTTCGTGCAGCAGCTCATCCACCGCTACCAGTGCAAGGTCAATCTGCGCGAGAGCCCGCCCGAGCAAGCCGCCGCACAGGCCGGCCGCATCGCCACGGCGCGGCGCCTGCGGCGCGTGGGCATCGATGCCGAACGCGACTGCCTGCACCGCCTGCACGCGCTGAACACGATCAACGACGAGACGGTGCGTGTCATCGAGCAGGAACTCGACGAACGCGAGATCGTGTCGTCGGCCGCCGCGCAGCGCGGTCAGTTCGGGGCGGCGCGCGGGGCCGTGGCCGAAGCCGCGGGAGATGCCGCAGTCGACGCCGGGAAGGCGATGACGGCCGTCATGCTGCCCACGCAGCCCTCGGTCTGCCCGGGCTTGCAGGCCGCCACGTCGGCGGGGTGCAACACGGCATTGCGCACCACGCCCGACTTGCGCGTCATCGAATAGACCACGAAAGCCGCCGTGGCGATGGCCAGCACGACGATCAGCAGGCGCCGCGCACGCGAGATGGGGCGGTAGGGGTCGGGCTTGAATTCCATGGCGGGGCGGACTATCGCATGCCGGGCGGGCGGCAACGCGCGACCCGCTATGCTGGCGACCACACGACACCCTGCCCCGAGAAACGCCATGAGCAAGACTTATCAGATCGCAGCCATCGCCGGCGACGGCATCGGCAAGGAAGTGATGCCCGAGGGCCTGCGTGTGCTGCGCGCGGCCGCGAAGCGCTTCGGCATCGCACTCGAATTCCACGACATCCCCTGGGCCAGCTGCGACTACTACGCGGCGCACGGCGACATGATGCCGGCCGACTGGAAAGCGCAGCTGCAGGGCATGGACGCGCTGTACTTCGGCGCCGTCGGCTGGCCGGCCACGGTGCCCGACAACGTCTCGTTGTGGGGCAGCCTGATCAAGTTCCGCCGCGACTTCGACCAGTACATCAACCTGCGCCCGGTGCGCCTGTTCGAAGGTGTGCCCTGCCCGCTGGTGGATGCACAAGGCAAGGCGCGCAAACCCGGCGACATCGACTTCTTCATCGTGCGCGAGAACACCGAAGGCGAATACACCAAGCTCGGCGGCATCATGTACGAGGGCACCGAGCGCGAGGTGGTGATCCAGGAGAACGTCTTCAGCCGTTTCGGCACCGACCGCGTACTGAAGTACGCCTTCGAGCTGGCTCACAGCCGCGCGCGCAAGCACCTGACGGTGGCCACGAAGAGCAACGGCATCGCCATCAGCATGCCCTGGTGGGACGGTCGCGCCGATGCGATGCATGCCGCATATCCGCAGGTGACGGTCGACAAGCAGCACATCGACATCCTCACCGCACGCTTCGTGCTTCAGCCGCAACGTTTCGACGTCGTGGTGGCCAGCAACCTCTTCGGCGACATCCTGTCCGACCTGGGCCCCGCGTGCACCGGCACCATCGGCCTGGCGCCTTCGGCCAACCTGAACCCCGAGCGCAAGTTCCCGTCGCTCTTCGAGCCCGTGCACGGCTCGGCACCCGACATCTACGGCCAGAACATCGCCAACCCGGTGGCGATGATCTGGAGCGGCGCACTGATGCTCGACTTCCTGGGCGAGAGGGCGGCGCACGATGCCATCGTCACCGCCATCGAGCAGGTGCTGGCGACCGGCCCGCGCACCCGTGACCTGGGCGGCAGCGCCAACACCACCGAGATGGGGCAGGCGATCGCGGCGCTGATCTGAGCGTCTACAGGCGCGCGCCCGGATCTTCTCCGGCCGGCGACACGCCCAGCCGCCACAGCGACGTGACCTCGGCGGCACGCGCGGCGTGCAGCGCGTCGGTGGCATCCGTCGCCTTGCCGTGCGTCGGTCGCGTGTCGATGCGCCCCCGCACCTGCAGGCCGGCGGCGGCGATCCAGCCCAGCAGTTCGGCACGCGTGCGCAGGCCCAGGTGTTCGGCCAGGTCCGACAGGATCAACCAGCCTTCGCCACCCGGCGCCAGGTGCGAAGCCAGCCCGGCCAGGAAGCCCCTGAGCATGCGGCTGTCTTCGTCGTAGACCGCACGTTCGATGGCCGAGCCCGGCCGCGCCGGCAGCCAGGGCGGATTGCAGACGACGAGGCCGGCCTGGCCCGGCGGAAACAGGTCGGCGGGCAGCAGTTCAACTTCGTCGATCAGGCCCAGCCGCGACAGGTTCTCCTGCGCGCAGACCAGCGCGCGCGGCTCCAGCTCGGTGGCCACCACCCTGGCCACGCCGCGCTGGGCGAGCACGGCCGCCAGCACGCCCGTGCCGGTGCCGATGTCGAAGGCCGTGAGCACGGCTGCGGCCATCGGCAGCGGCGCCTTCGCCACCAGCTCGATGTATTCGCCACGCACCGGCGAAAACACGCCGTGGTGCGGGTGGATACGGTTGTCGGGCGCCGGGCCCAGCGCCGGCACCGGCACACCCTTCTTGCGCCACTCGAAGGCGCTGACGACACCCAGCAGTTCGCGCAGCGCCACCACGCTGGGTCCACGCTCGGCTTCGGCCGGCCCCCAGGCTTGGGTGCAGGCCGTGCGGTGGTCGGGCGCGCGGCGCAGCGGGATGGTGTAGTCGGCATCCAGCGGAATCAAGAGCATCGCCAGCACCCGCGCACGCTGCGACTGCGCCTGGCGATGCAGATGGAAGGCCGCGCCCGGCGCGACCGCTGCGGCAGCGGCGGCCGGCGGCGCGCCCCGGCGCACGGCCTTGCGGTCGATGCGCCGCACCAGCGCCAAAAGCAACTGGCGCGCGTTGTGGAAGTCGCCGCGCCACAACAAGCCGGTGCCTTCGCAGGCCATGCGGTAGGCGGCGTCGGCGGTCGTCGTGTCGTCGGCCAGCACCACACGCTTGGGCGGTGGCGCGCCGCGCTCGGAACGCCAGCGCGCGCTGCAGGCGGCATCGCCTTCGGTCCAGTGCAGCAGCGGCGGGGTCTGGGTGTCGGTGTTCATGCCGCCGCCCTCACGAAACCGGCGGCGGCCTGCATCAACGCCTTGGTGTAGTCGGCCTGCACGCGGCGCGCGGCCAGGTCGGCGGCCGAGAGCATCTCCACCGCGCGGCCGCCACGCATCACCATCAGGCGCTGGCACAGGTGCGTGACCACGGCCAGATCGTGGCTGACCATCACGAAGCTCAGGCCGTGGCGTTGGCGCAGCGCTTCCAGCAGGTTCAGCACCTCGGCCTGCACCGACGCGTCGAGTGCCGAAGTGGGCTCGTCGAGCAGCAGCACCTGCGGCTCGAGGATGAGTGCACGCGCCACCGCGATGCGCTGGCGCTGCCCGCCCGACAGCTGGTGGGGGTAGCGGAAGCGGAAGCCCGACCCGAGGCCGACTTCCTCGAGCGCGCGTTCGATGCGCGCTTCGGCATCGGCGATGCCGTGGATGGCCAGCGGCTCGGCGAGGATGCGATCAACGGTCTGGCGCGGGTGCAGAGAACCATAAGGGTCCTGGAACACCATCTGCACCTGGCGGCGGAAGGCCTTGCTGCCAGGTGCCGGCAGGCCTTCGCGCCCCGTCAGCCGCACCTGGCCGGCGGCCAATGGCGCCAACCCACACAGCGCGCGCAGCACGGTGCTCTTGCCGCTGCCCGATTCACCGACGATGCCGAAGCTCTCGCCCGGCGCAACGTCGAATCCGACGCCGTCGACAGCGACGAAACCGTCGAAGACGACGCGCAGCGCTTCAGCCCGCAGGCCGATCGTCCGAGAAGGCTGCAGCGCGGCAGTCACGGATTCAACCACTCCGGGCGGCGGTCGAGCACCGGCAGCGGGTGTTGCGGCGAACCCAGCTGCGGCAGGCAGTTCAGCAGGCCTCGCGTGTACGGGTGCTGCGCGCGGTGCAGTTCGGTGGCAGCTATCTCTTCCACCACGCGCCCGGCGTACATCACCAGCACGCGGTCGCAGAAGGACGACACCAGCCGCAGGTCGTGCGAGACGAAGACCAGCCCCATGCCCTTGCCGCCGCGGCCTTCGCGCACCAGCTTGTCCAGCACGCCCAACACCTGCAACTGCACCGTGACGTCCAGCGCCGAGGTCGGCTCGTCGGCGATCAGCAACTCGGGCCCGGCCACCAGCATCATCGCGATCATCGCGCGCTGGCCCATGCCGCCCGACACCTCGTGCGGATAGAGCGCGGCCACACGCGCCGGGTCTTCGATGCCGGTGTCGGCCAGCGCCTGCAGCATGCGGGCACGCCGCTCGCGCGCCGGGATGGGCGCATGCGCGCGCAGCGTCTCCTCGATCTGCGCGCCGATGCGCATCACCGGGTCGAGCGAGAATTTCGGGTCCTGCAGCACCATCGCGATGCGCCCGCCGCGCAGTTCGCGTCGCTGCTTGGGCGGGCAGGTCAGCAAGTCGATGCCACCGCCTTCGCCGCCAAGGCGCAGCGTCTTCGCCGTCACCACGCCGCCGGGCGCCGTCAGGCCCAGGATGGCGCGCCCGGTCTGGCTCTTGCCGCTGCCCGATTCGCCGACGATGCCCAGCCGTTCGCGGCCCAGCGTGAAGCTGACGCCGCGCACCACTTCCATCATGCCGCCTTCTCGCGCGGGGTAGGCCACGCGCAGATCTTCGACGGTCAAGAGCGGCTCGTTCATCTCGCCGCCTTTGGATCGAGCGCATCGCGCAAGCCATCGCCCAGCAGGTTGAAGGCCAGGCTGACGACGAAGATCGCCGCGCCGGGCGCCGCGGCCACCCACCACTGGTCCAGCACGTAGGCACGACCTGCGGCGATCATCGCGCCCCACTCGGGCATCGGCGGCTGCGCGCCCAGGCCCAGGAAACCCAGGCCGGCGGCGGTGAGGATGATGCCGGCCATGTCCAGCGTGACACGCACGATGACACTCGGCACACACAGCGGCATCACGTGCCGCAGCACGATGCGCGCCGGGCTGGCGCCCAGCAGCTTGACGGCGCTGATGTAGTCGGCCTGACGGATGGTGAGCGTCTCGGCGCGCGCGATGCGGGCATAGGGCGGCCACGAGGTGATGGCGATGGCGATCACCGCGTTCTCGATGCCCGGGCCGAGTGCGGCGACGAAAGCCAGCGCGAGGATCAGGCGCGGGAAGGCGAGGAAGATGTCGGTGATACGCATCAGCACCGCGTCGAGCCAGCCGCCCGCGTAGCCCGCAGCCGTGCCCACCAGCAGCCCGATGGGCGCGGCCAGCACGGCCACCAGCACGACGACGTAGAGCGTGATGCGGCTGCCGTGGATCAGGCGGCTGAGGATGTCGCGACCCTGGTCGTCGGTACCGAACCAGTGTTGTGCCGAAGGCGGCTGCAGGCGTGCCGAAAGTTCGCCGATGCTGGGCGGGAAAGGCGCGATCCACGGTGCGAGTGCAGCAATGAGCACCAGCGCCACCACCAGCACCAGCCCCACCATCGCCAGCCGGTTGCGCGCGAAGCTCAGCCAGCCGGCATAGAGACGGCCGAACGCCGCCTGCCGACGCGACTGCGGGCGGTCGGTGAGCAGCCAGGCGACCAGGTCGCTCATGTCGACGAGACCACGCCGCGGCCCCGAACAGCCATGAGCATGGCCGCGGCATCCGGTCCGATGGCGTCATTCGCTGGCGCCCGGCGTGCGTCTTGTGGTGGCAGCAGGGCGACGGCGTCACCTGCGTGCTCCGACCCACCGCGCGGTCGACCTCTGTGGCTTATCCACCGCTCTGCCATCAACACCGCCATCTCTGACCAACCCGACGGGCGACCCCGCGTGGGGTCTACACCCGCAGGTGCCACCGCCACCCTGCGCATCTGCCGGTGGCGCTCCTGCCCGTACGCCACCATGGGTGGTGGAGCAGGCCGGCCGCCAGGCCGCCGGCGGGGGACATGAACGCAGCAGAGCACCCCGGCGGCCTGCTCCTGCGCCACTTCAGGCACGCAGACGGCAACGAAGTCCCTAACCTCAGCACAGGGCCGAAAGCCGCAAGCCCCCTCACCGCGTATCCCGCGTCCGCGGGTCCAGCAGCCGGTACAGCAGGTCGCTCAGCAGGTTCAGCGCAATGAACACCGTACCCACCACGATGGTCCCACCCAGCACCGCATTCATGTCGGCGTTCTGCAGCGAGTTGGTGATGTACAGACCCAGCCCAGGCCAGGCGAACACGGTCTCGGTGAGCACGCTGCCTTCCAGCAGCCCGGCGTACGACAGTGCGATGACGGTGACCAGCGGCACCATCGCATTGCGCAATGCATGCCGCCAGATGATGCGTGTCTCGCTCAGGCCCTTGGCGCGCGCCGCGACGATGTACTCCTGCGCCAGTTCGTTGAGCATGAAGCTGCGTGTCATGCGGCTGATGTAGGCCAGCGAGAAGTAACCCAGAAGGGTGGCCGGCAGCACGAGGTGACTCAGCGCATTGCGAAAGGCCTCCCACTCACCGGCGATCGCCGCGTCCAGCAGCAGCAGGCCGCTGACACGCTCGACGCTGTATTCGTAGGCGACGTCGATGCGCCCCGGCCCGCCCACCCAGCCGAGCTTGGCGTAGAACAGCACCAGCGCCATCAGGCCGAGCCAGAAGATGGGCACCGAATAACCCACCAGGCCCATGACGCGCACCGCATGGTCGGCCGCGCCACCGCGCCGCACCGCCGCCCACACGCCCAGCGGCACCCCGAAGCCGGCGCCGATGAGGATGCCGCAGGTGGCCAGTTCCAGCGTCGCCGGGAAGGTCTTCTTCACGTCGTCCCAGACTGGATTCGACGTCAGGACCGAGTTGCCGAAATCACCCTGCAGCGCCTTGCCGACATAACGCACGAACTGCACGGGCAAAGGCTGGTTCAGGCCCATCTCCTCGCGCACACGTTCGATCACGTGTTCTGGCGCGCGGTCGCCGACGATGGCCAGCACCGGGTCGACCGGGATCACGCGGCCGATGAAGAAGGTGACGGCCAGCAGCCCCAGGTAGGTGAGCGCGATGACGACGGCGAAGCGGCCGGTGGCGACCGCCCAGCGCAGGGCGCGTCCGTTCACGGGCGTGCCCTCGCGTGTGGACGGGACATCAGCGTTTCGACACCACGTGCATGTAGGTCGAGTCCGAGGTGGGCCCGATCTTCAGCCCGCTGACGTTGCTGCGGTAAGCCGCCACCTCGGTCTGCTGGTAGAGCATGACGAACGGGCTGCTCTTGCGGAACTCGGCCTGGATGTCCTGGTACATCTTCGCCCGCCTGGCGCCGTCGCGTTCCAGCGCCGCGGCGTCGGCCTGCTTCGTCAGCGCCGGGATGTCCCAGGCATTGCGCCAGGCCAGGGGTTTGCTCTTCGCGTCGTCGCCGTTGTCGGGGTTGCGCGAGAACGTATCGGCGTTGGTGTGCGGGTCCCAGTAGTCGGCGCCCCACTGGCCGATGTAGATGTCGTGCGTGCGGGCGCGGTACTTGGTCAGCGTCTGCTTGC
>LNFM01012445.1_pt1 | contig 11179 bp, 9 predicted proteins | sample 596031 | NCBI WGS metagenome assembly LNFM01 (sample SAMN04254537, study PRJNA301005) | activated carbon metagenome | isolation source: dual media filters at the Ann Arbor, Michigan drinking water treatment plant | place: USA: Ann Arbor | reverse complement strand
TAGATGACAAGTTTGTGCCCGGCCTCGATCAGCCGCCGCGCCATCGGCTGGCCCATGTTGCCCAGCCCGATAAATCCGATGTCCATTTTTCCGTTCCCTGACTGCTTCTTGTTTTACCCGGTGCGCTTTGAAAACTCCGCTCTGATCGCGTCGCTGTGCTGCCCCAGCGCCGGCACGTCGCCGTAACGGCGCGTCTCGCCGGCCCGCAGCACCGCCGGCGCCGGCAGGCTGACCGCGCCGCCGGGCGTTCCCACCGTGATGCGGCGCAGATGCGGATGGACCGACAGTTCGGCCGGCCCGTTGACACGGGCGAAGGCGATGTCGGCGGCGGTCAGCCGCGCAATCAGATCGCCGGCATCGAGCGCACCGAACGCCTTGGCGACGCGGCCGTCGGTGTCGTCGCGGCGTTTGACGCGTTCGACATTGGTGGCGAAGTCCGGGTCGGCGGCGAGGCTGGCGTCTTTCATCACGTCTGACGCGAGCACGCGCCATTCGCGGTCGTTCTGGATCGAGATCAGCACGTCGACATCGTCGCGCGTCTTGAACACGCCGTAGGGCGAGATCGAGGTATGGGCCAGCCCCATACGCTTCGGCGGCTTGCCGCCTTCGTGCTGCAGCAGCGGCACCGTCATCCAGTCGGCCATGCCGTCGAACATCGACACGGAAATCTCGGCGCCCTCGCCGGTTCGGCCGCGCGCGATCAGGGCTTCGAGGATCGCCTCATAGGCGTTCAGGCCGGCGGCGACGTCAACGATGGAGACGCCGACCCGCGCCGGGCCTTCCGGACCGCCGGTCACCGAGGCGACGCCGGATTCGGCCTGGATCAGCAGGTCATAAGCCTTGCGCTGTGCGAACGGGCCGCTCTCGCCATAGCCCGAGATCGAGGCACAGATCAGCCGCGGATAGTCGCGGCGCAAACGGTCGATGCCGAAGCCAAGCTTCGCCAGCGCGCCGGGCTTCAGGTTCTGCACGAACACATCGGCCCTGGCGATCATCGCCTCCAGCAGCGTCTTGTCCTCGGCCTTGCCGATGTCGAGCGCGACCGACTCCTTGCCGCGGTTGAGCCAGACGAAATAGGACGCCTCGCCCTGCGCCACGTCGTCATAGCCGCGGGCAAAATCGCCCTCGGGGCGCTCAACCTTGATCACCCGCGCGCCGGCATCGGCCAGCTTGCAGGTGCAGTGCGGCGCCGCGACCGCCTGTTCGACCGAGACGACGAGAAGACCTGTAAGGGGGAGGGTCATGAGAAACTCGGCCCGTCAATTATTTGCGATGTCATCGCCGGGCTTGTCCCGGCGATCCCGATGAGGGGATGACAAACTCTCGCCATAACGGCTGCGCCGTTCACATCGTGGTTTGCCAAGGCCTTGCGTCCCTAAACGGGATGGCCGGGACAAGCCCGGCCATGACAACTGAACATGACAACTGAAGTTGACGCCCCCTCACCCGACTTCCTCGCTGTCGCTCGGAAGTCGACCTCTCCCCGCAAGCGGGGAGAGGTAAGAAAGCGCGTCTGACTTGGAAATTCAATACGACCGCGGCAGGCCGAGCACATGCTCGGCCAGATACGACAGGATCATGTTGGTCGAAATCGGCGCCACCTGGTAGAGCCGCGCCTCGCGGAACTTGCGCTCGACGTCGTATTCCTCGGCGAAGCCGAAGCCGCCGTGGGTCTGCACGCACATATCGGCGGCAAACCACGACGCGTCGGCGGCCAGCATCTTGGCCATATTGGCCTCCGGTCCGATGTCGGCCCCGGCCTCATATTTGCGGGCGGCCTCATGCACCATCAGTTCGGCGGCGCGCATCTGCGCATAGGCCCGCGCGATCGGAAACTGCACACCCTGATTCTGGCCGATCGGCCGGCCGAACAGCACGCGCTCCTTGGCATAGGCGCTGGCGCGCTCGATGAACCATTTGCTGTCGCCGATGCATTCGGCGCCGATCAGGATGCGCTCGGCGTTCATGCCCGAGAGAATGTAGCGGAAGCCCTTGCCCTCCTCGCCGATCAGGTTCTCGGCCGGCACCCGCAGATTGTCGAAGAACACCTCGGTGGTGGCGTGGTTCATCATGGTGCGGATCGGCTTGATTGCCAGGCTGCTGGCCTCGGCCGTCCGCATATCGACCAGGAACACCGACAGGCCGTCGGTGCGCTTCTTGACCTCTTCCTTCGGCGTGGTGCGCGCCAGGAGCAGCATCAGGTCGGAATGCTCGGCGCGCGAAGTCCAGATCTTCTGGCCGTTGATGACGTAGTGGTCGTTGCCGTCGCGCTTGGCGGTGGTCCGCAGCGACAGCGTGTCGGTGCCCGAGGTGGGCTCGGTGACGCCGAAGGCCTGCAGGCGCAATTCGCCGCTGGCGATCTTCGGCAGGTAGGCCTGCTTCTGCGCGTCATTGCCGTGCCGCAGGATCGTGCCCATGGTGTACATCTGGGCGTGGCAGGCGGCGCCATTGCAGCCCGACGCGTGCACCTCTTCGAGAATCGCCGCGGCGGCGCTGATGGTCAGCCCGCTGCCGCCGAACTCTTCGGGGATCAGCGCGGCGAGGTAGCCGGCTTCCGTCAGCGCGGCGACGAAATCCGTCGGATAGGCGCGGTCACGATCGACCTTCCGCCAGTATTCGCCGGGGAACCGGGCGCACAGCGCGCGCACGGATTCGCGGATATCGGCGTAGTCTTCCTTCGTCGGCTCATTCATGGGTAGGAACTCTCGGCCTCATGCCTGGCTTTATGCCGGGCATCCACGTCTTCCGGCATCGGTTGTAAAGACGTGGATGGCTGGGACAAGTACCCTGACCGGCCGGCCGGAGGCCGGACCGGGTGCCCGGCCATGACAGAAAATCAAAACGGGTCCGAGCTGAACACGTCCTCGGAGCGCTCCGGCGGCGTGAAAGCGCCGGCGAATGCGTCCTTGAGCTGCGCCGCCAGGCGTTCCGGCGTCCAGCCATCGGCGCGGTGAATGGTGCGGACCGGCCGCGGCTGGTTGAACAGGAATATCTCGTTGTTGCGCACCGACAGGATCTGGCCGGAGATGCCGGCCGACGCGTCGGAAGCCAGATACACGGCCAGCGGCGCGATCTTGTCCGGCGTCATGGCGCGGAACAGGTCCACCTTGCGCTGGTCTTCCGCGGTCGGCGCCGGAATCGATTCGATCATGCGGGTGAAGGCGAACGGCGCGATGCAGTTCGAGCGCACGTTAAAGCGCGCCATGTCGAGCGCAATGCCGCGCGACAGGCCCATGATACCAAGCTTGGCCGCCATGTAATTGGCCTGCCCGACGCTGCCGACCAGGCCGGAGGTCGACGTCATGTGCACATAGGCGCCGCCGTTTTGTTCGCGGAACAGGCCGGCGACGGCCCGGCTCATATTGAAGGCACCGTGGAGATGCACGTCGATGACGTCCTTCCAGTCCGCCCAGCTCATCTTGTGGAAGATGACGTCGCGCAGGATGCCGGCATTGTTGACGAGAATGTCGACGCGGCCGAAGGCGTCCAGCGCGCTCTGCACGATCGCCTCGGCATTCTTCGGCTCGGTGATCGACAGCGTCGAGGCAATCGCCGCGCTGCCGGCCGCCTCGATCGCCGCCACGGTGTCCTGCGCAGGGCCGGCGTCGGTGCCGGCGCCATCAAGTCCGGCGCCGATATCGCAGACCACGACGCGCGCGCCTTCGGCGGCGAGCAGCAAAGCGATGCTTCGCCCGATACCGCGTCCGCCGCCGGTGACGATGGCGGTTTTACCGGCGACGATGGAGGGCATTGATCAGACTCCCGCTTCCTTCTTATCCCTCCCCTACAAGCGGGGGAGGGGTAAGAATCAGCCCCACACGTCCTCGGCCACCTCGACGATGGTCCGCAGCTTGGCCCACTGCTCTTCTTCCGCCAGCACATTGCCTTCTTCGGTCGAGGCAAAGCCGCACTGCGGCGACAGGCAGAGCTGGTCCAGCGGCACGAACTTGGCCGCCTCGTCGATGCGGCGCTTCAGCTCGTCCCTGGACTCCAGCCGGCCCGACTTCGACGTCACCAGGCCGAGCACCACGGTCTTGCCCTTGGGCACGAAGCGCAGCGGCTCGAAGCCGCCGGCGCGGTCACTGTCGTATTCCATGAAGTAGCCGTGCACGTTGATGCTGTTGAACAGCGTCTCCGCCACCGGCTCGTAACCGCCGGAGGCGACGAAGGTGGACTGGAAGTTGCCGCGGCACAAATGCATGGCGATGGTCATGTCGGACGGAATGTCGGCAATCGCCTTGTTGATCAGCGCGGCATAGATCCGCGGCAACTGCTCGGGGTCCTCGCCGCGTTCGCTGACCTGCTGGCGCAGCTTCGGGTCGCAAAGATAGGCAAGGTTGACCTCGTCGAGCTGCAGATAGCGGCAGCCGGCATCGGCAAAGGCGCGGATTGCCTTGCTGTACGTCGTTCCGAGGTCGGCATAGAAGGCGTCCATCTCCGGATAGATGGTGCCGGGAATGGCGTCGCGGCGGTAGCGGAAATGCAGCGACGACGGCGACGGGATCGTCATCTTCGGCGTCACGCGGGCGTGCTGCCTGACGAACTTGAAGTGCTCCAGCATCGGGTGGCCGGAGAAGGTACCGAGCTTGCCGGTGACGCGCAGCATCATCGGCTTCGGGTTCTTGCCTTCGAACTTGATCTTGCGCTCGCCGAGATAGGCCTCGACGCCGTCCAGCTCGCCGAGAAAGTCGTAGTTCCAGAAGGCGCGGCGGAATTCGCCATCGGTGACGGCCTTCAGGCCGATGTCTTCCTGGCGCTTGATGACCCCGGCAATTTCGCGGTCCTCGATTTCCTTGAGCGCTTCGGCGGTGATCTCCCCCGCCTCGCGCTTCGCACGCGCCTCCTTCAGGGGCGCGGTGCGCAGCAAGCTGCCGACATGATCGGCACGGAAGGGCGGTGAAGTGCGTTGGGTCATTGCGGTCTTTTCTGTGAGTGAACGACGTGGCCCGCTCGTCCCCACGGAAGCAGGGACCCAGCCCTTGGCCTTGGATTCCCGCTTTCGCGGGAATGAGCGGAAAGTTACTTCCAAACCTCTTCCGCCAACTCAACAATCATCTGCAGCTTCGCCCACTGCTCCTCCTCGGCCAGCACGTTGCCCTCCTCGGTCGAGGCAAAGCCGCATTGCGGCGACAGGCACAGTTGCTCCAGCGCCACGTATTTGGTCGCCTCGTCGATGCGCCGCTTGATGTCGTCGCGCTGCTCGAGCCGGCCGCTCTTGGACGTGACCAGGCCGAGCACCAGTTGCTTGTTGCCCTTGGGGAAGAAGCGCAGCGGCTCAAAACCGCCGGCGCGCACGCTGTCATATTCAAGAAAGTACCCATCGAGGTTGGTGTTGCCGAGCAATTGTTCGGCAACAAACTCGTAGCCGCCCTGCGCGATCCAGGTGGAGCGGAAATTGCCGCGGCAGGAATGCATGGTAATCGCCATGTCGGCGGGCTTGCCCTCCAGCGCCGCATTGGTGACGCGAGCATAGATCGAAGGAAGCTTGTCGGGATCGTCGCCGCGCTTGCGCGATTCGTCGCGCTCGTGCGGATCGCACATCATCGCCCAGGCGGTGTCGTCGAGTTGCAGATACCGGCAGCCGGCGTCGTAGAAGGTGCGGATGGCAGCGCGCCAGGCCAAGCCGATGTCGTGGTAGAATTCCTCCATGTCGGGATAGGCCTGCTGGCTGACCATGACCCTGCCCTGCCGGAAGTGGAACGTGCTCGGGGCCGGAATGGTCATCTTCGGCGTGACGCGGCAGTTCGCCTTCAGGAACTTGAAGTGATCAACCTGCGGATGGCCCTTGAATGCCACTTTGCCGGTTATCTTGATCGCCTCTCGCTTGGTCTCGACGCCCTGAAACTTGATGCCGGTGTCACTGGTGACCAGTTCGACACCCTCCAGCCCGCGGAAGAAATCGAAGTGCCACCAGGAGCGCCGGAACTCGCCGTCGGTGGCAAGTTTCAGGCCGACCTCTTCCTGCTTGCGAATGACCGCCTCAATCTCGCGATCCTCGACCGCTTTGAGCGCGGCGGCGTCGATCTCGCCTTTGCCGAACCGGGCGCGGGCTTCCTTGAGCGGCAACGGCCGCAGCAGGCTGCCGACGTGATCGGCGCGGAAGGGGGGCGAGGTACGTGGGGACATGGACGGGCTCCATCGCTCAGGCTGTCATGCCCCGCGAAGGCGGGGCATCCAGTAAACACCGGCTTCGCGGTTGAATCGAGACACTGGGGCTACTGGGTCCCCGCCTTCGCGGGGACGACAGCATCGCTCGCTACTTCCCCCAAACCTCCTGCGACAGCTCGACGATCATCTTCAGCTTCGCCCACTGCTCGTCCTCGGCCAGCACGTTGCCTTCCTCGGTCGAGGCAAAGCCGCACTGCGGCGACAGCGCCAGTTGCTCGAACGCGACGAACTTGGTGGCCTCCTCGATGCGCTTCTTGACGTCGGCGCGCGGCTCCAGCCGGCCCGACTTCGACGTGACGAGGCCGAGCACGACGATCTTGTTGCCCTTCGGCAGGAAGCGCAGCGGCTCGAAACCGCCGGCCCGGTCGGTGTCGTATTCGAGGAAGTAGCCGTCGTAATTGCACTTCGCCAGCAGGCTCTCCGCCACCGGCTCGTAGCCGCCGGAGGAAATGAAGGTGGAGCGGAAATTGCCGCGGCAAACATGCGTCGTGATGGTCATGTCGGCGGGCTTGGCTTCCAGCGCCTTGTTGATGCAGGCGACGTAGGTTTCCTGCAGGTGATCGACGTCGAGCCCGCGGTCGCGGCCTTTTTTCAGTTCCTCCTGCGAGCACAGATAAGCCCAGGCGGTGTCGTCGAACTGCAGATAGCGGCAGCCGGCGTCGTAGAAGGCCTTGATCGCCTTCTGATAGGCGACGGCAAGATCGTCGAAGATGGCGTCGCGGTTCGGATAGGCGGAGGCGGCGACCGATCCCGGCTCGAGACGGAAGTGCATCACCGTCGGCGACGGGATGCACATCTTCGGCATCTTGGTGGTGTGTGCTTTAAGGAACTTGAAGTGCTCCAGCATCGGATGGCTCGGCGCGAAGTCGATCTTGCCGGTGACTTTCAGCACCTTCATCTTGGTCTGCATGCCCTGGAACTGGATGCCGTGGTCGGACATTTCGACCGAAACACCGTCCAGCATGCCGTAGAAATCGTAATGCCAGAACGACCGGCGGTACTCGCCGTCGGTGATGGCCTCGAGGCCGACGTCTTCCTGCTTCTTGATGACCTTGATGATTTCGGCGTCTTCAACCGCCTTCAGTTGAGCGTCGGTAATCTCGCCCTTCTCGTGCTTGGCGCGCGCGTCGTGGATCGCCTTCGTGCGCAGGATGGAGCCGACCTGGTCGGCGCGGAACGGCGGCTTGGTACGTTGCGTCATGATTTCCTCCGGAGGCGGCCCGTTGGAGGACGGGCCCTTAATTGGACCGAGCCATAGCATGACCGCCGGTCATTCGTCCCGCGGCGGCTTCGCATGCGTAGCGGGCGGTCGGCAAGACCCCGCCGAACGAGAAGTAATGCGGCGCCACGTCGCCAAGTCCGGGTGCGGCGGACAAGGCCGCGAGCAGGCGATCCGGCCCGACCCGTCCCGTGGCCTGGCCCAGCAGCGAGGCGGCGACGCCCGACGTCAGCCCGCGCAGCGAGGCGTTGACGCCGCAGCGCGCGGCGTAGCGCATCAGCCCTGTCAGGCTGGCCGGGCCGGCCATGCCAACTTTCACCGGCACGGCGATGCCGCACTGGCGCAACCGCGTCAGCCACGCCACCACGACATCGGGCGCAAATGAGAACTGGCTCACGATGTGGACCCGCAAGCCGGCGGCGCGGGCGGCGGCGATTTTCTCATCGATGGAGGCGGCCAGCCGGCCGGCCGGAATGCGGGGATGGCCTTCCGGATAGGCGCCAATGCCGATCTCCTCAATGCCGGCCTCGCGCAGGCGGCCCTTCTGGATCAAAGCCAGCGCATCGGAAAACGGCCCGGTCGCGTCAACGTCGCCGCCGATCGCCAAAAGCCGGCGCATGTCAGCCTCATCGCGCAAGGCGCGTATCGTGTCCTGCCAGTGCGGGGCGCTGGCGATCCGCCGTGCCGCGACATGGGCGACCGGCTCAAGCCCGGCCGTGCGCAGCCGCGCCGCGGCGGCAACCAGTTCGGCATCGTCCACGGTCGGCACCGCGGTCAGATAGACCGGCGTCCCCGCCGGCAATAAACCCGCCAGCGCCTCGACCTCAGCGGCGCTGGGCCGCGTCGCCTCGATCGAAAAGCGCTGCGCCGACACCGCGGGCTCGGGCGCTGGAACCAGCGTGATCATGCGCTAGTCGCGCCGGTGCGAGATGACGAAGGACTCGTCGTAGAACCACAGCCCGCCCTGGCTCTGCAGCACATCGCGGGTCGCCTCGACATAGCGGCGGTCGCTGTGCACGTCGGACAGCCGGTCGTCCTCGATCTGCGCCACATAGACGGCGGCATTCCAGGCGGCGAGCAGCGTCGAGGTGCCGATCGACGACGAGATTTCCGACGGCAGCGTGTGCATCTCGTAGCGGAACAGCGAGCGCTGGTCGGAATAGGCGTTGAAGTTGAGATCGCGCCCGGCCGTCCCCAGTTCGTGCTTCACCGCCTTGAGCAGATCGTGACGGCTGTGCACGAACGGATTGTCGTCGGGCCAGACCTTGTGAATGATCTCCATGCCGGGATCGTGCCCGTAGGAATGGATCGCGATCATGCGCCCGCCCGGCCCCAGCGCGCGCGCCAGCGGCGCCAGCACGCGCTTGGCCTTGAAGTCGAGCGAGGCGCGGGCGCGGAACGGCTGCGAGGCGATCACCAGATCGTATTCGGCGACCGTGCCGCCGGGCTTGGGGATCACCTGGTCGAGCAGAAAACGATGGTCGTTGCGGTACAGCACCAGCACCACCGGCCGCTCATAGACCGGATTGCCGCTCTTGGGCGACACCCGCGCCTTCCAGTTCTCGCCGAGGAAAGGCTCCAGCGCGGTGATCTGCTCCTCGAACGAGTGCGCGGTGTTGCCGTCGAGCGCGACTTCCTTCCAGACCATGCTGGAGGCCGCCGTCACGGATTTGACCGACAGCCACGGCGCTTCGGCATAGGCGAGGTTGGTGAGGACGATGACGCTGGCGGGATGCTCGACAAAACGGTCGGCCATCTTCTGCAACGTCAGCCGCACGTCCTCGAGGCTGATTTCCTTGGCGACGATATAGAACGGCATGGTCGGGAAGCGGTCGTGCATCGAGCGCATGACACGCGCCAGCACGGTGCCGTCGCCGACACCGGCGTCGAACACGCGCACCGCGGGGGGCCGCGGATGGATATTCGCCAGCTCCAGACTGACGCGGCTGGCGACCTCCCACTTCTCGCTGCAGGTGTTCACGAACAGCAGATACTTCTGCCGGTTATCGAAGAAGCGGAAATTGCGCTGCGGATCGTCGGCGGCCTGGCCGGAGGCAACCGACGGCGCCGGCGGCGTCACCGCCGGCAGCACGCTGCGCGGCGGCGCGTCGAACAGCATCTTGCGGCGCGACGGCCCTTCGTCGGCGCTGCTGGTCATGAAGCTGCGGATACGTTCCAGCGTATCGGTGGTGATGCGTCCGCCGTTGCGCAGGCGGCTGGCGAGCTTGCCGTCGTTGACCGCGCGGCGGCCGAAGGTCGATTCGGCGAGGCCGCGCTGGCGGCAGAACTCGCCGATCTCCTGGAGGATCTGTTCGTTCACGGGGCCCTCGACGCGTTTCCTGCGCGGCTCTTTTGACCGCTGCACCGGATAGCGAACCAAAGCCACGCCTCAGGCGTCAACCACAAAATGGAATTGGAAAAGATGGGCAGTCGTGGTGGGCAGAAAAACTGCACAGAACCAAGATAAACGCTGAAGCCTTCGGACGGTCGTTGCGTTTAGTGGGCAGCCGCCCTTCGTATAATGGGCAAAAGCCCAATGCAGTCAGCGATGGGAGTGCAGCGAAATCCGGGGGCGATTGCCGGTAATGAATTGGCTCATCCACCCGCTCGTCCCCGCGGAAGCGGGGACCCAGCACGTCAGGCAACGCGGCAAAGACGGGATGCCCGCGTCCGCAGGCATGAGCGGAGTACGCTGTTTTCAGCGCCGTCGCCCGCGACGTCGTCAAATATCGAAGAACACCGTCTCGTTGTCGCCCTGCACGCGGACGTCGAAGCGGTAAAGCGGAATGCCGTCGCCGGCGACCTTGTGCGCCATCAGCGTGGCACGCCGGTCGGCCGGCACCAGCGCCAGAATCGGATCGGCAGCGTTGCCCGCCTCGTCGGCGAAATACAGCCGGGTATAAACCTGCCGCAGCATGCCGCGCGAGAAGATGCAGACCACGATGTGGGGCGCCTGCGTCTTGCCATCGGGACCGGGCACCGCACCCGGCTTTATCGTATCGAAGGCATAGACGCCGGCCTTGTCCGTTGCGGAGCGGCCGAAGCCCTTGAACTGCGTGTTCGGCAGCGCGCGGTTGTCGCGCGCATGGGCGTAACGGCCCTGCGCGTCGGCCTGCCAGATCTCGATCATGGCGTCATTGATCGCCTTGCCGTCGCCGTCGAAAATCTGACCTTCGATGCGGATTTTCTGGCCGGTGGCGTCGGGCGTCACCAGATCGGAGCCGACGGTTTCCTTCCAGCTATAGCTGCCATTGGGGTCCCAGTCGCAGCGCCCCTTGGGCGTCAGGCCGTAGGCGAAGAACGGGCCGACCGTTTGTGAAGGTGTAATCTCGGACATTGGATTTATCCACTCGGCTATTTGCTTCATTCGTCATGGCCGGGCTTGTACCGGCCATCCACGTCTTCCTTCGCAAGCAGGACGTGGATGCCCGGCATAAAGCCGGGCATGACAGCGGAGAGGTTAGTGCTCATCCGTATCGAGAGGCGTCTGTTCACGGCCGCGCAGCACGATGTCGAAGCGGAAGCACAGCGCCCAGTCCGGCACGGTGTTCTCCAGATCGAACGACGACACCATGCGCAGGCGGGCCTTCTCGTCGGTCACCGAATTGAAGATCGGATCAAACGGAAACAGCGGGTCGCCCGGGAAATACATTTGCGTGACCAGACGCGTCAGGAACGAATGGCCGAATACCGAGAAGTGGATGTGGTTCGGCCGCCAGGCGTTGTGGTGATTGCCCCACGGATAGGCGCCGGGCTTCACGGTGATGAACTTGTAGTGCCCGTCGCTGTCGG
>LNFM01012444.1_pt1 | contig 11179 bp, 14 predicted proteins | sample 596031 | NCBI WGS metagenome assembly LNFM01 (sample SAMN04254537, study PRJNA301005) | activated carbon metagenome | isolation source: dual media filters at the Ann Arbor, Michigan drinking water treatment plant | place: USA: Ann Arbor | reverse complement strand
AACATTGCAGTAGAAGACCCGCGCACGGGCAACATCAGCCACCCTCAGCACGACGTGATCGAGCCCCAATGGCCGGAACGGTGTCTCGCTCGTCAAGGATGCCTCCTGTCGCTCACTGTTCATGGGCTCGAAATCATGCCATCAGACCGCGCCGGGCACAAAAGCAAGGAGCCGAGGACCCATGTCCGCTGACGTCGAGACAATCGTGATCGGAGCCGGTGTCGTCGGCCTCGCCATCGCACGCGAGCTGGCGCTCAGAGGCCAGGACGTCATGGTCATCGAGCAGCACGACATCATCGGCTCGGAAACCTCGTCCCGCAACAGCGAGGTGATCCACGCCGGCATTTACTATCCGCCGGGCTCGCTGCGCGCCAAGCTCTGCGTCGAGGGCAAGAAGCGGCTCTACGCGTTCTGCGCCGAGAATGGCGTCGATCACAAGCCGATCACCAAGCTGCTGGTCGCCACCAGCGAATCCCAGATCCCGAAGCTGAAGGCCATCCAGGAAACTGCGATCAGGAACGGCGTCGACGACCTGGTCCCGCTGACCGGCGAGGAGGCGAGGAAGCTCGAGCCCGAGGTCGCCTGCGTCGCCGCCATGCTCTCGCCCTCCACAGGGATCGTCGACAGCCATGGCCTGATGCTGGCACTCCAGGGTCACGCCGAGACCAACGGCGCCCAGGTCGTTCTGAACACGCACGTCAAGAGCCTCGGCATCGCGCCGTCGGGCCTTTACAAAGTGGCTGTCGGCGATGGCGACACCGATGTGATCACCGCAAAGCGCCTCGTCGTCTCGGCCGGCCTCCACGCCTCGAAGCTGGCCCGCACCCTGCCGTGGGATGGCAACTACCGCCCGCCAGAGACCTACTATGCTGTCGGCCAATACTACGCGCTGGCGGGCAAATCGCCGTTCGGCCGCCATATCTATCCGATGCCCGATGGCGCCTGGCTCGGCCTCCACGTTACCGTCGATATCGGTGGTCGCTGCAAGTTCGGCCCCGACATCGAGTGGATTCCAGAGATCGACTATTCGTTCGATGAAACGAAGATCGAGAAATTCCTCGGCTTCATTCGCACCTATTATCCAGGGCTCGATCCGTCGCGGCTCCATGCCGATTACACCGGCATCCGCCCCAAGCTCTATCGGGAGGGCGAGCCGGTGCCGGACTTCTCCCTGCACGGCCCCGAGACGCACGGCCTCCCCGGCCTCATGCTTCTCTTCGGCATCGAGAGTCCTGGTCTAACCGCCTCCATGGCGCTGGCCGAAATGGTGGCGGACGCGATCTGAGCCCGATCACGCTCCGGAGGGCTGGAAAACCGGCCACAACCCGGGTAGCCTGGATCTGATATATCACGCGCCTCGAGCAATCGCTCATTGGGCGCTGGAGGTGGGGAGGCACGTCGAGGCAATGAAGACCTACGAAGGCAAGCGCGCGTTCGACGGCCTGCTCGTGACTGTCGACGACAACCCGCTGCCAGAGCACTACGAGGTCTCCAAGTTCACCACGTGGGGCTTCGAGTGGACCTACGAAGGCGAGAGCCCTCAGCAACTGGCGCTGGCCATCCTCTACGACCACCTCGGCGACAAGACCCGCGCCATCGGCCTCTCCGAGCGCTACATGCGCAAGGTGATCGCCAACCTCGACAACGACTGGACACTTACAAGCGACGACGTGGCAAAGGCGGTTGCTGAGATCGAGGCCGCCGCTTGAGCACGCTCGCCGGGCTCACGGCCGCCCTCGACTGGATCGGCCTGATCGTGTTCGCGGCGACGGGTGCGCTGGTCGCCTCGCGCAAGCAGATGGACGTGTTCGGCTTCGCGCTTCTCGCCACGGCGACAGGCATCGGTGGCGGGACGCTCCGCGATGTCCTGCTCGGCCAGACGCCGGTTGCCTGGGTGCGCAATCCGGCGCCGCTCATCGCCTGCGTCGTGGTGGCCGTCTTGGTGTTCTTCACGGCACACGTCCTGCAATCGCGGATGCGGCTGCTTCTCTGGCTCGATGCCGCGGGGCTGGCGTTGTTTGCCGTCACCGGCGCCGACCTTGCCATGTCAGCCGGCGCTGGCACCGTCGCCTCGGTCGTCATGGGCGTCGTCACGGCGACGTTCGGTGGCATCATCCGAGATATCCTGGGCGGCGAGACGCCCGTCATCCTGAGCCGCGAGATCTACGTGACGGCAGCCTTGGTCGCGGCTGGTGTGTTCGTCGGTTGCCGGCTCGCAGGATTGCCCGGCTCGACGGCCCTCATAGCGGGATTTATGAGCGGCTTCGTGCTGCGCGGCGCAGCCCTGCACTGGGGCTGGTCGCTGCCGCGTTATCGCGAACGGCCGGGTCGCTGACGCCTCGGCACTTGGCTGTGGCACAGCAAAGGTTGCCGGGCGCCCCGGATCACGCGAGGATCAGGCGCCGATACCCCTGAAAGGCTAAGCTCATGCGCCTCAGAGACGCCGCCCGCGTCATTCGTTCCAAGAACGCCGGACCGACGCAGGTCACCATCGACCTGATGTTCGACGATCCGAAGCTCTATGCCCGAGCACTCGCCGCCCCGTCCATGAATCCGGCTGTCATCGCTCAGCGCTACGGCGTCGCCGAGGCCGAGGTGATCCCCTATCCGGCGGCGAACGCCATCAAGATCGTGCTGCCGCGCCGCGTCATCGCCGGCACCCCGGGCGACACCGACGTCTATGGCGCCCAGCAGCACCGCCCCATGATCGACGTGGAGATCTGAGCCATGGCACCGGCACGTCAGACGAGCTTCGCGCGCATCATCGAGAAGTGGCAGAAGGAGAAGGGCCCGCTCCGGATCATGTCGGCCTCGGGCCAGCTCGGCTACGGCATCATCGAGAAGGCCTTTCGCGCCGGCCTGGAGCGCGACTTGCACCTGATCGGCGCCGACATGGGCTCGGTCGATCCCGGCCCCTATTATCTCGGCTCAGGCAAGCTCGCGACGGCGCGACGGTCCACCAAACGCGACTTGAAAATGGTCCTCGTCGGCGCCCTATCGATGAAAGTGCCGCTCGTGATCGGCACGGCCGGCACCGCGGGTGGCGACACCCACCTCGACCAGACGCTGGAGATCATCCGCGAGATCGCGCGGGAGGAGGGCCTGACGTTCCGCCTCGCCACCATCCGCTCCGAGATGCCGCGCGACTTGATCAAGAAGCAGGCTCGCGCAGGCAAGGTGACGTCGATCGGACCGATCCCCGAGTTGACCGACGCGGAGATCGACAAGGCCGCCTGCATCGTGGGGCAGGCGGGCACCGAGGCGTTCGTGCGTGCCATCGATACTTTGCCGGATGTCATCATTGCCGGTCGCGCCTGCGATACGGGCATCTACACCTGCCTTCCCGAGAAGCTTGGCTTCCCGATTGGCCCGGCCCTGCAGATGGCCAAGATCATCGAGTGCGCCTCGCTCGCCTGCGAGGGTGGCGGGCGCGATGCGATGCTCGGCACGCTCGAAGGCGAGAGCTTCGTTCTCGAGAGCATGAATCCTGCGCGCCGAGCGACGCCGATGTCGGTCGCAGCTCACGGTCTCTACGAGCAGGCCGATCCGCTCTCGGTCGCAGAGCCCGAGGGCGTGCTCTACCTCGAGGACTCGAAGTTCGAGGCCGTCGATGATCGCCGCTGCCGTGTTTCCGGCGGACGATGGGTGCCGACCAAGCAGTACTCGGTGAAGATCGAGGGAGCGACCCGCGTCGGCGCCCGCGCGATCATGGTGGCGGGCTCCGCTGACCCCGTGTTCATCGAGAAGGCGGACGAAATCGCTGGCCTCGTCGAGGCCCAGATCCGCGAGCTGGTGCCACCCAAGCCCGAGAACCCCTACACGCTCTACTTCCGCTTCTACGGCCTCGGTGTCGTCGGAGGGCAGCCCGTGACCCAGCTTCCCGAGGAGGTCGGTGTCATGGTGGAGGTGATCGGCGAGGACGAAGACGAGGCCCGCGCCGTCGCGGCGACGGCCAAGCAGTACCTGCTGCATGCGCCGTTCCCAGGGCGTATTTCCACAGCCGGCAATCTCGGCTTCCCGTTCACGCCGCCCGAGCTGACCGCGGGCGACGCCTACCGCTTCTCGGTCTATCACATCATGCAGGTAGACGCGTTGGCGCCGCTGTTTCCGGTGGCGGTGGAAGAAGTGGCGTCGTCCAAGTAGACGCCCGTCGATACGCAATCGCGAAGGGAGACAATTGCCATGAATGCAGAGCAGCGGATCAAGGATCTCGGCCTCGTACTGCCACCCGTTCCGAAGCCGGTCGGCAATTACGTCGGGGGCGTGCAGACGGGAAACCTGCTGTTCATGTCCGGCGTCGGCCCTCGCAAGCCTGATGGCACCCTGATCAAGGGCAAGCTCGGCGCCACCATGTCGGTGGACGAAGGCTATCAGGCGGCGCGCGTCGTCGGACTGAACATGCTGGCCAATATTCGCGGACAGCTCGGCAGTCTCGACAAGGTGAAACGCGTGGTGAAGGTGCTGGGCATGGTCAACGCCACACCCGATTTCGAGGATCCCCCGAAAGTCATCAATGGCTTTTCGGATCTGTTCGTCGAGGTCTTCGGCGATGCAGGACGCGGCGGACGCTCGGCCGTAGGTATGGCAACATTGCCATTCCAGATGGCTGTCGAGGTGGAGATGGTGCTGGAGGTTTCGGATTGAGCCCGATCCGGTGCCTCAAAGCGCCATCAGCAATCGCCCCAGCAATCCGTCTGGATCGTGGACCACGCGCATGCCGTTGCCCGCGACCCGGCGCGTCACCGGATCGACGGGCTCGACCGAGGCCCACTGGGGTGGAACGAAGCTCACTTCGATCTCCGCGCCATCCCCGAACGTGAGATGACGCGAGCAAGCGCCAGCATAGTCGCACTCGCTCCAATGCCCCGGCCCGAGTCCCGCAGCGGCCCAGTCGATTTCCGCCATCCAAGCCGCCTCGGTGCGGAAATCATCGAGCGCGTCGACCACGAGAACGATATCGGCATCGGCCTCGGCGTGCTCCCGCTCCTGGCTGCTCCAGGAGCCGACCAGAGCCAACCCTCTGACGCGATTGTTGGCGGCCGACCAGACCTTGAGCGCTGACAAAAGTTGCTCGAGCCGCTGCGCATCGAAATTGCACATGTGACGACCTCGCTCTGGAAAGTGGTCCGATCCTCTCCGTGTCGCTCGTCGTTGCGGCCGTCACTGTAGCTCAATAGAGCTTTGCGCCAAAGTTTCGGGTCTCGTCGAATTCAGGGCTGAGGCGTCCGGTCGGCTTCGCTGCCTCGCCGGGATCGCGTGGCAGGAACGCGCCAGAGCCTGCACTCGCCTTGACCTTGCCGTCGTCGGCGATGATCTCTCCGCGGCGGAGCACGGTCACCGGCCAGCCTTCGATCGTGCGGCCAGCGTAGGGCGTGTAACCGGTGTTGTCGTGCACGCCGGCATCGCTGATCGTCGTGCGCCGTTTCGGGTCCCAGATACAGATGTCGGCATCCGAGCCGATCGTGATTTGTCCCTTTCGGGGGCTCAATCCGTACATTCTCGCAGGCGCCGTCGCGGTCCATTCGACAAACTGCTCGATGCCGTAGCGTCCCTTGGAGACCATCGCGTCGAACAAGAGCGGTAGCCTGAGCTCCAGGCCCGGCATACCGTTCGCGATCTCCTTGAACGAAGGCTCGGGCCCCGCGCGGAGCTTGCCCGTTGCATCGAACCGGTAGGGCGCATGATCCGACGAGACGAACTGCAGGTCCCCGATCTCGAGCGCGTGCCACAATGCTTCCTGATCCGATTGGAGGCGCAACGGCGGGCTGCACACCCACTTGGCCCCCTCGAGTCCCGGCTTGACGAGATCGTCAACAGTCAGCGTCAGGTATTGCGTGCAGGTTTCCGCGAACATTTTGACGCCACGCCCACGCGCCTCGCGGATGACCTTCGCGCCCTCGGCCGTCGACACATGATAGACGATCACCGGCTGGTCGATCAGCTCGGAGAACGCAGCCAGCCGATAGATTGCCTCGGTTTCGCAGAGCCGCGGATGATGCGGCCCGTGGAATCTCGGATCTCGATAGCCGCGCTCGACGAGGCGCCGCCCCATCCACGAGATCATGCCGTTATTCTCGGCGTGCACGCAAACGAGCGCCCGGTTCTCCCGCGCCGCAACGAGTGTATCGAGCAACTGCTCGTCGTCGACCTTCGTGTGCTCGTAGGTCATGAAGAGCTTGATCGACGAATGCCCGCTTTTCACGAGCGCAGGCAGCTCCTCCTTCAGCACGCGCGCATTGGGGTCCGCCAGGATCATGTGCATCGCGTAGTCGATGATTGCGCCGCGCTTGGCGAGCACATGATAGTCCTCGACCACTTTGGTGAGGCTCTTGCCCTTGTGCTGGGCGGCGAAGCAGACGACCGTCGTCGTTCCGCCGAGCGCCGCAGCCCCCGTCGCGCTCTCGAAGTTGTCGGCGCCCATCACGCCCATGCCAGAGAGCTGCTCGATGTGGGCATGCGCATCGACGCCGCCCGGAAGAACCAGCTTACCCTTGGCGTCGATGTTGCGCTTGCCGGCTCCGAGGTTGCGACCCAACGCGACGACGGTATCGCCGGTGATGCCGACGTCTGCCTCGAAGGTGCCGGCCGAACTCCCGACCGTCCCGCCGCGAATGACGATATCGTAGTCGGCCATGTCTGCCTCCTCGTGATGCTCACGGCTTCCGATCCCGCAGGATCATCCGTGGCGCATCGAGTGGCAAGACCAATTGGAGGGCAGTTGACGCTCGATGCGTGGCCCGGTGCCTACCCTTGAACCCGGGTCCACCGCGCCCGCAGCCCGCCGATCTTCTCAGCCCCCCAGATGGTGAACCGACTGACAGGGAGCCGCAGAACCGGAACGTCGGAGGCAATCAGAAGCAACCCCAGCGGCAGCATCCAGGCGCCGAGAAGGGGAAGGAACGAGAAAATGCCGCCGAAGGTCAAAAGAACGGCAGCGGGAATGCGGACCCACCGCGAAGCCGGGTGGCGCAGCCAACGCAAGGCCTTCCCACCACGCTCTGGAAGCTCGATCTCGAGGCGCTTGAAGGCGGCCCTCAGTGCGCGCTTATCGTGCGTCATGCTTGCGATCCATGCTGCATCCCCCGATGGCATCCGCCAACAGATGGGCATTGACACGAGCCACTTCAAGACCTTGCCATCCAAGATCGCTCGGCTTGCACAGGCTGTTCCTGCGATCAGGGGCGCCCCTCCAAAGCGGGCATTGGCCATCGAGCCTGACGAACCGCTGGCGCCAGGGGCGAATTCCTCGCTAGCATCACCCCCATCAGCAACCCCACGCCAGGAGAATGCATCATGGCCACACCGCCATCACCCAGCCGCGACGCCGTCCGCGACACCGTGCCGAAGCTGATCGACCTCACTGAGAAGGTCCTGTTCGGGGATGTCTGGGAAAGGAAGGAGCTGTCGAAACGCGACCGCAGCTTGATCGTGTGCGCAGCGCTTGTCGCCATGAACCGGACCGAACAGCTGAAGGGTCACGCCGGCCGTGCGCTCGACAACGGCGTCACCCGCGAGGAGCTGTCCGAACTCGTCACCCACCTCGCATTCTACGGCGGCTGGCCGGTCGCCATGTCGGCCGCAGGCGTGATCCGCGACGTATTCGCCGCCCGCGACGCCGAAAAGAAAGCCTGACTTCCCCCCGCGCACAGGGCGGCCGGCTCCGCGCAAGGGGAGTCGCCCTGCGTAACCAGAAGAGGACACCACGCGAATGAAAGTCGGTTTCATCGGCCTCGGCACCATGGGTGCCTATATGGTCGCCAACCTGGCGAAGTACCTGGAGAAGTCGAACCACGGCCTGGTCGTGCACGACGTGAGGAAGAGCGCCGCCGAGCCATTCCTTGCCAAGGGCGCCGAATGGGCCGACAGCCCGAAGGCCGTCGCCGAGAAGTGCGACATCGTCTTCCTGTCGCTGCCGGGGCCCAAGGAGGTCGAGACTGTCTGCACCGACGCAGCCGCCGGAATTATTGCCGGGCTCAAAAAAGGCGGCGCCGTCTTCGACCTGTCGACCAACGCGCCGAGCATGGTTCGCAAGATCGCCGCCGTCTATGCGGAAAAGGGCTTGAGCTTCATGGACGCGCCGGTCTCTGGCGGACCGAATGGCGCGCGCACCGGCAAGCTCGCCATTTGGGTCGGCGGCGACAAGAAGACCTTCGACGAGAACAAGGTGTTCCTCGACGCCTTCGCCGATCAGGCGCGCTACATCGGCGAGATCGGTGCCGGCTCCGTGGCGAAGCTGGTGCACAACGGCGCCGGCTACGCCATCCAGGCCGCGCTTGCCGAGCTGTTCACGATGGGCGTCAAGGGTGGCGTCGAGCCGCTCGCTCTCTGGGAGGCAATCCGCACAGGCGCCGGCGGCCGCGGTCGCACGTTCGACCGCATGGTCGACCAGTTCCTCGTCAACAAGTACGAGCCGCCGGCCTTTGCCCTGAAACTCGCCTTCAAGGACATGACGCTGGCGACCGAGCTGGGCCGCGAGTTGGGCGTGCCGATGCGTCTCGCCAACATGGCCTACGCCGAGATGAGCGAGGCCATGGCACGCGGTTGGGAGGCGCAGGATAGTCGCTCCCCCATGAAGCTCCAGATCGAGCGCGCGGGCGTCAAGATCGAGGTCTCGCCCGACCGTATCAAGGGGGTCTTCGAGCGCGATCCCCCGGCGCAGGGCGACCCCAAACGCGCCTGAACATCCTGCAAACGGAGGGCGGGCGGCAACAGCCACCCGCTGTCCACTTCGAGCGCCGCCTCGTTCGGCTCGTCGCGGATGGCCGGCAGAAATCCCAGACACCCGACACGAGCCCGTCTGATCGAGGCCCAACATGACGACCCGCTCCTTCAGAGACCGCGTCCGCTCCGGCAGCAGATTGCTCGGCGGGTTCGTCTTCTCCACTGACCCGAACATCACGCAGATTTATGCGGCGGCCGGTTTCGATTTCGTCATCGTGGATATGGAGCACACGATGAACGATACCCAGATCGTCGCCGCTCATCTGCGAGCGGCCAGGGCATCGGGGATCGAGGCCATCGTCCGCATCGGCCGATCGCAGATTTACGACGTGCCGCGCATCCTCGATGCCGGATGCAGCGGCCTGATGCTGCCGCACCTGGGGTTGCCCGACTATGGTGCGGATGCGGCCCTGCGCGCCATGCGCTACGCCCCCGAAGGCGACCGCCCGACGTGCACCGGCGTGCCCGCAGCAGCCTTCGGCTTGCTCCCGTTCGCACACTACGCCCGCCGCTCGAACGCCGAGGCAACCGCAATTGGGCTCGTCGAGGACAAGGCCTGCGTCGAGCGCATCGACAGCGTTCTTGCCGATGGTCTCGTCGATTGCGTGATGCCGGGTCCCGCGGATCTTTCGGTCTCGTATGGCGTCCATGGCCAATTCGCGCACCCGCTGGTCGAAGGCGCCGTCACGACGGTGCTCGAGGCGGCACGCCGCAACAACGTAGCTGCCGGGCTCTACATTTCCGACCCGTCTGCGATCGCACAAGGCATCGCCCGAGGCATCTCGGTATTCGTGCTCTCGATCGACTACAAGCTGCTCGGTGCGACCCTGGCTGCAGCCTCGGCGACCATGCGGCAGAACGCTCGGTAACGAGCCGCCCGCTGTCTCCAGCCTTACAATTCGACCTCCCCGGCATCATATGTCTTGGTGACGGCGATTGATGCCGCCGATCGAACGTCAGCGAGCCAATTGTGAAACTCAGGGTCGGTTACGAGTTCAACTACCGTTTTCCCCAGTCGACGCCGTGCCTCCTGGTGCTCAATGTCCACCATTCGCGCGTGGCGGATCTCATCTCGCCCGACCATATCCTGACGTCTCCGTCAGTTCCTTTGGTCAGCTACCGCGACGGTTTCGGAAATTGGTGCAGCCGCATGTCGGCCCCGGCGGGCCCCGTCCGAGTGTGGACTGACGCTGTCGTGCGCGACAGTGGCCAACCGGACCCCATCGCCCCGAATGCAGGACAGGTCCCCGTCGAGGCTCTACCCGACGATGCCCTGGTCTTCCTGCTCGCTAGCCGGTTCTGCGAAAGCGACAAGCTTCTCGACATGAGCTGGCAGTTGTTCGGCAAGGCCAAACCCGGCTGGGGCCGCGTGCAGGCGATCTGCGATTTCGTCCACAACCGGATCGTATTCGACTACGCGAAAGCGCGACCCACTCGGACGGCGTCCGAGGCTTACGTCGAGAGTACCGGTGTATGTCGTGACTATGCGCACCTGGCGATAGCGTTCTGCCGGGCGCTGAACATACCGGCCCGCTACTGCACGGGGTATCTGGGCGATGTCGGCACCTCACCCCCGTTCCCACCTGGCGACTTCGCTGCCTGGTTCGAAGCCTACCTCGACGGTCGCTGGTACACGTTCGATCCGAGAAACAACACGCCTCGCATCGGCCGCGTCCTCATCGCACGAGGCCGCGACGCAGCCGACGTGGCCATGGTCACCACGTTTGGCCCGAATACCCTGGAGAGCTTCCGCGTGTGGACTGACCAGGTCGCCGAGACCAACGGCTGATCTCGTCGCCGCGTGCACACCGGGGCGAGTTCGGCGCAGGCGTCACCCGCGAGCGAGCATCCGGTCCACCATCTCGCGCGACGTGCCGAGGTACCCGGCGGGATCGACGAGCGTCCGCAAGCCGGCCTCGTCGAAGTGTTTCGTGACCTCCGGCATCAGGCGCAGCTGAGCGATGAGCGGCGTGCCCTTTTCGAGCGCAGACCCGGCTCCTTTTGGCAGCACGCGAGTGTAACACGTCGACACCGCACAGAGCTGGTAATGCGCCACGCCAAGGTCAGACCTTGCACGCCTAGCCCATGGCGTGCTTGCGTCGGCAGATATTCCTCATCGGGAGGGGTTTCAGATGGTGATGCCGGGCCACGAGGTCGTCGATCGGGCGGAGCGGGCGATTGCCGAACTCGTGCAGGACGCCAACGAGAGTGCAGCTTCGACACGGACGGCCTGGGTAGTCTGGATGGCGCTGCTCGGTTTCTTCGTCGTGGCACTCGCCGGGGTATCGCACAAGGATCTGTTGCTCGAAACCCCCGTCGAGCTACCGCTGCTGCAAGTGAAGGTCCCGCAGTCCTCGTTCTTTCTGTTCGGACCGCTCGTTCTGGTTCTGATGCATCTCAATCTGTTGATGCAGCACGTCACGCTCTCGCGAAAACTGAAGGACGTCGATGACAGGCT
>LNFM01023733.1_pt1 | contig 11180 bp, 11 predicted proteins | sample 596031 | NCBI WGS metagenome assembly LNFM01 (sample SAMN04254537, study PRJNA301005) | activated carbon metagenome | isolation source: dual media filters at the Ann Arbor, Michigan drinking water treatment plant | place: USA: Ann Arbor | reverse complement strand
CCTTCCACCATGTTGCGTCGCGCGAGCGCGAAATCCGTCATAGGCTGCCCCCTAGATGTAGCGGTGTTATATAGGCGGCGGCGGACGACAGCGTCAAAGGTCTCTCCGTCGCGGCCGGCTTGACCGGTCTGTCTCGCCGCGCGTATAGCACCGCGCGCGCACTTCGGGCGGCCTGGTGACAGAGTGGCTATGTAGCGGACTGCAAATCCGTCAATGCCGGTTCGATTCCGGCCCAGGCCTCCACGAATTGCACATGCGACAGGTCTTGCATGAGTGGACACGCTCTGTCACAAGACCGCGCCTTCGCGGCACCGTTACCGCCGTCGCGACGAATTCCATTCCGGAGTAGCTCAGCGGTAGAGCAGGCGACTGTTAATCGCCCGGCCGTAGGTTCGATTCCTACCTCCGGAGCCAATTGGGGGCCGTTCTCGAAAGGGAGCGGCCCCTTTTCGCTTGTGGAGTGCAATCATGCCCTCGGTCCCCCTCCCCGGCGAAAAGGCCGAACTCGTCGAACGGACCGTGGTCTTCCAGGGCTACTTCCGCCTTGCTCGCTACCTGTTCCGCCACAGCCTCTATCGTGGTGGCCTGAGCGGCGAATTCAGCCGCGAGGTCTTCGAGCGCGGCCAGGCCGCGGCCGTGCTGCCCTACGATCCGATCCGCGACGAGGTGGTGTTGATCCGCCAGTTCCGCGCCGGCACCTTTGCCGCCGGGCGTCACCCCTGGTGCTGGGAGATCGTGGCCGGGATGATCGAGGAAGGCGAAGCGCCCGAGGACGTCGCGCGGCGCGAGGCAGTCGAGGAAGCCTCGGTGCAGATCCTGGACCTCGTTCCCCTCTACAGCCTCGTGCTCAGTCCGGGCGCCTGCTCGGAAACCTGCAACATCTTCCTGGGCCGCATCGACGCGACCGGTGTCGGCGGCATTCACGGCCTCGAATCGGAGAATGAGGACATCCTCGTGCAGGCCATGCCGTTCACCGAGGCGCGCGCGCTCCTCTCCCGCGACGAGATCGACAACTCGGCGGCCGTGATCGCGCTGCAGTGGCTGGCGCTCCATCGCGACGAGTTGCGCAGCCGCTGGGGCTGATCGCCCGCAAATCTACTCGTAGAGATATCCGACCGGCTTGCCCTGGGTACGCTGCGGGCGCGCATCCTTGCGCGTGATGATCTGGCCGGCCAGCCCGTCGATCTCGTCGCGCTGCGCCGACGTCCACCGGCGGAGATCGTCCATGCCCTTCAGGAGGCCGAGCCGGAGGAGCTGCGTGTTCTCTCCCACTCCGACCAGCGTCGCCGAGTTCCTGCCCACAGTGACCGAATCGCCGGTCGCGAGCTCAAAGCCCTTGCCGGCCGTCCCCCTGAACTCGGCGGTCCCGCGAATGACGCGATAGACCACGACCTCGCCCTTCTCGAGGCCCGCGACATCCGCGACGGGCGACACGCTCTTCGGCAGCAGCGACTGGCCGCGCGGATCGGTGGCGACGATGTGGCCGGTGACAAGGTGGCCGCTCGGCGCCTCGATGCCCAGGTCGCGAACATGGACGGGCATGGGCGACTTCACGATCCCGGCCGCCAGCGGTCTGTAGAGCGCGTCGAGCGACAGCGGATCCTGGTACCAGAAGCCTGCCTCGCGCGGCCGGTCGTGGAACGGATGGCTCCAGGCCAGACGCGGCGTCTCGGCTTCGTCGATTTCTTCCGAGTGCACCACCGTCGGATTGGGGAAGGTCGTCGGCTCCGTGATGAACGCCTCGATGAACTTGCCCGAGTAGCCCATGGAGAGCGGGTCGGGCACGACGGTCTGCCGAGTCTTCAGGTTTGCGTCCGTCGGAAGCCCCGACCAGCTGTAGGAACTCTGCCGGTGCACGATCGCGCTCTGCAGGATCAGCGCGCCCGGCCCGACATGGTGCATCAACCCGTCGTAATCGAAGGTGAACAATCCCGACGTGACCAGCACGAGCTGAAAGGCGCCCGGAGGGAGATGGAGATGGAAATCAGTCGGGCCGGCATCCGGCCGGTAGATGGGCAGGTTCGTCGCGACTTCCTGCAGCAGGAAGGCCTCATTGTTCGCATGAAAGCCGTTGATCACCCGGTTGTAGAGCGCCTGGGGCCGATAGATCGGGTCGTAGGTCGCGTCCCGGTCCCGGTCGATGGCCACGAAATCCTGGGTATTGAGACGGATCGGATCGCCGTTCGGATGAACCAGGCTCGCCCAGTTCGAATGGACAGCAGCATGCGCATTCATGGGAACTCCCAATCTGGGCTATGCGGGGCGCACGAGCCCGCACAAAATCATGCGAATTCCGGGCCAATCATGCCGCCAACCGGCACGGTCCGGTTGCGATCACCCCTGCTCCCTGTTTACGGTCGCGCCGGGGGCGGCGCAGGGTCCAGCGGAGCGAGTAAGTCATGAACGTCCGGTCGGGTTTTATCGATAGCATCGGCAACACGCCGCTGATCAAGCTCCGCGCCGCGTCCGAAGCGACGGGCTGCAGCATCTACGGCAAGGCGGAGTTCCTCAACCCGGGCGGCTCGGTGAAGGATCGCGCCGCGCTCGCCATCATCGAGGACGCCGAGAAGAGCGGGAAGCTGAGGCCCGGCGGCGTGATCGTCGAGGGTACCGCCGGCAATACCGGCATCGGCATCGCGCTGGTCGCCAATGCGCGCGGCTACCGCTCGGTCATCGTGATGCCCGAAACGCAGAGCCAGGAGAAGAAGGACATGCTCCGCCTGTGCGGCGCCGACCTGCGCCTCGTCCCGGCCGCGCCCTATTCCAATCCGAACAACTATGTCCGCTTCTCCGGCGCCCTGGCCGACGAGCTGGCGGCCAAGGAGCCGAACGGCGCGATCTGGGCCAACCAGTTCGACAATACCGCCAACCGGGACGGACATTACCGGACGACCGGGCCGGAAATCTGGGACCAGACGGACGGCAAGGTCGACGGCTTCACCTGTTCGGTCGGCAGCGGCGGCACCCTGGCCGGCGTGGCGCGGGCCCTGAAGGAGCGCAACCCCGAGATCAAGATTGCGCTCAGCGATCCCATGGGCTCGGCGCTTTTCAACTGGTTCGCCAAGGGCGAGCTCAAGGCTGAGGGAAACTCGGTCACGGAAGGCATCGGCCAGGGCCGTGTCACCGCGAATCTCGACGGCACGCCGATCGACATGGCCTACCAGATCACCGACGAGGAGGCCCTGCCCGTCCTGTTCGACCTGATCGAGCACGAAGGCCTGGTGCTGGGCGGGTCATCGGCGATCAACGTCGTGGGCGCCATGCGGCTCGCGCGCGAACTGGGACCGGGCAAGACCATCGTCACCATCCTCTGCGACGGCGGCAGTCGATACCAATCGAAGCTCTTCAATCCGGCATTCCTGCGCGAGAAGAACCTGCCGCTGCCGCGCTGGATGAAATGAGCTCACGCCGATGAGCCGGGTCGTCGTCTGCGGCAGCCTCAACATGGATGTCGTCGTGCAGAGCGCGCGACGGCCAGCACCCGGCGAGACGATCCTGGGCGCCGAGGTCTCGTTCCTGCCGGGCGGCAAGGGCCTCAACCAGGCGATTGCCTCGGCCCGCCTGGGCACGCCCACCGCGATGGTCGGTGCCGTCGGCGACGACGCCTTCGCCAACAGCCTGCGCGGCTTCCTGGCCGACAACGACGTCGACAGCACCGGCGTGACCGAGGTCGACGGGCCGGCGACCGGTGTGGCGTTGATCCAGGTGGCGGAAGGCGACAATTCGATCACCGTCGCGTCCGGCGCCAACATGCACTTCGCTGCCTCGATGCTGCCGGACGAACCGCGACGCGACGAAGTGTGGGTGGCGCAGTTCGAGACGCCGCTCGCGGCCACACGGGAGATCCTTGCGCGCGCTCATGCGGCCGGCGCCCGCACCGTCCTCAACCTGGCGCCGTACACCGACCCTCCGGCGAACCTGCTGCAGTCGGTCGACGTCGCGGTGCTGAACGAGATCGAACTCTCCCAGGCGACCGGCACCAGGCTCGACGCCTCCAGCTCGACGGACGAAGTCGTCGCCGCCTGCAACGTGCTGCGCGAGCGCGGCGCGCGGGCCGTGATCGCCACCCTGGGCGCACGCGGCGCCATCGTCGTCAGCGCGGTGGGCGTCGACACCATCCCCGCCTTTCCGACCAAGGTCGTCGACACGACGGGCGCCGGCGACTGCTTCGTGGGTGCCCTCGCCTCGCGCCTCGCCGCAGGCCTGACGCCGGCAGAGGCCGCACGCTTCGCCAGCGTCGCCGCTTCCTGCTCCGTCGAACGACTTGGCGCCGCACCTGCCATGCCCACGGGCGAGGAAGTTGCGGCGCGTCTGGCGAAAGCCTAAATCCCGGTCATGGTCGAAGAACTCTTCAGGCACGACGCCTACATCAAGGAAGCCGACGCCACCGTGACCGCCGGCGAGGAGCGCGGCGTGCGGCTGGACCGCTCGATCTTCTATCCCACCGGCGGCGGACAACCCGGCGACACCGGCCTGCTGCGCTGGGACGGCGGCGAGGCCCGGATCGTCGACTCGGTCAAGGCCGACGGCGGCGACGTGCTGCACGTGCTGGCGCCCGATGCGCCCCGCCCCGAGGTCGGGACGAAGGTCCACACGGTGCTCGACTGGGAGCGCCGCCACCTGCACATGCGCATGCACACCGCGCTGCACGTGATGTCGGCGGTCATCAAGGGCAACGTCACCGGCGGCCAGGTCGGTGCCGACAAGAGCCGCCTCGACTTCAACCTCGAGGGTGAGATCCCGACCAAGGAATGGGTGACCGAGGAGGTCAACAAGCTGATCGCGCTCGACCGTCCGGTGACGCAGCAATGGGTCACCGACGAGGAGCTGACCTCGCGCCCCGAACTCGTGAAGACGATGAGCGTTCGGCCGCCGATGGGCGCCGGCCGCGTCCGTCTCCTGTCGATCGAAGGCGTCGACCTGCAGGCCTGCGGCGGCACGCACGTCGCCCGCAGCGGCGAGATCGGCCGCGTCGAATGCATCAAGATCGAGAACAAGGGAAAGATGAACCGGCGCTTCATCATCGCGCTGGCCTAATTCAAGCTCCTCTCCCCCTAGCGGGGGCGAGGAACATGAAATTCTAAGGGGAAGACTTCCGATGGACTACGCAAGGCCCGACGCCCTCGTCAGCACCGATTGGCTCGCCGCCCGCCTCGATGCGCCCGACGTGCGCGTCGTCGACGGCTCCTTCTACCTGCCGGCGCAGAAGCGCGATCCCAAGGCCGAGTTCGTGCAGCAGCACATTCCGGGCGCGGTGTTCTTCGACATCGACGAGATCGCCGACACGACGAACCCGCTGCCCCATATGCTGCCGCCGCCGGAGAAATTCTCCGCCCGTGTCCGCAAGCTGGGGCTGGGCGACGGCAACAAGATCGTGATCTACGACACCACGCCGATGACCGGCGCCTGCCGCGTCTGGTGGATGTTCCGCGCGATGGGCTACAAGGACGTGTCGGTCCTCAATGGCGGCCTGCCGAAATGGCTGAGCGAGGGCCGGCCCGTCACGGACGATCCGACGCCGCCGCGCGAGCGCCACTTCACGTCGCGCCTGAACAATTCGCTGGTCCGCTCGGTGGACGACGTCCTCGGCCTGATCGAAAGCAAGCGCGAGCAGATCGTCGATGCCCGCGCCGCCGCCCGCTTCCGCGGCGAGGCGCCAGAGCCGCGCGCCGGCTTGCGCGGCGGTCACATGCCGGGTGCCTTCAACCTGCCCTACAACGAGCTGCTCGATCCTGCGACCGGCACGATGCTGCCGGCCGACAAGCTGGCGGCCCGCATCGCCGCGTCAGGCATCGATCCCTCGAAGAAGGTGACGGCGAGCTGCGGCTCTGGCGTCACCGCCTGCGTCATCGCCCTCGCCCTCTATATCACCGGCTCTCCGGAGGCCGCGGTCTACGACGGTTCCTGGACCGAATGGGGCGGCCGCGCCGATACGCCGATCGTCACCGGACCCTGACCTCCCTTCAACGCCTTGCCATAGTTGAGTCATGACCTCCAAGAAAACCTATACCCGCCCCGACACCGTCTTGGCCGTCGCCGCGATCCCGACAACAACTTCGGCATCGTCAATCCGCCCGTCTATCACGCGTCGACGATCCTCTCGCCGACGATGGACAAGTTCGAGAACCGCATCCCGTTCGAGGGCTTCGGCTACGGCCGCAACGGCACGCCGACGCAGAAGGCGCTTGAAGACGCCGTCGCCGCCATCGAGGGCGCGCACCGCTCCATTGCCGTCCAGTCGGGCCTGGCCGCCGTCACCGGCGCCATCGTGGGCTTCCTGAAGACCGGCGACCACATGCTGGTGACCGACAATGCCTACGGTCCGGCCCGCCGCTTCGCCAACACGACGCTGAAGGGCTTCGGCGTCGAGACCACCTACTTCGACCCGATGATCGGCGCCGAGGGTATCGCCAAGCTGATGCGGCCGAACACCAAGGTCCTCTATCTCGAGGCGCCGGGCTCGCAGACCTTCGAGGTTCAGGACGTGGACGGCATGGCCGCGGTCGCCAAGAAGGCCGGCGCGGCGGTCATGATCGACAATACCTGGGCGACGCCGCTCTACTTCAAGCCGTTCGACCATGGCTGCGACATCTCCATCCACGCCGGCACCAAGTACATCGTCGGCCACTCGGACGCGATGATGGGCATCATCTCCTGTGCCACCCGCGAGATGTTCGAGACGGCGAAGACCGCTTGCCAGTCGTTCGGCTTCCACGCCGCGCCCGACGATTGCTATCTCGCGTTGCGCGGCCTTCGCACCATGGGCGTGCGCCTGCGCCATCACGAGAAGAGCGGCCTCGAGATCGCGAACTGGCTGAAGACCCGGCCCGAGGTCGACAAGGTGCTGCACCCCGCCCTGCCCGACTGCCCCGGCCACGAGAACTGGAAGAAGCAGTTCCAGGGCTCCTCGGGCCTCTTCTCGTTCACGCTGCGCGACGGCATCAAGCGTCCCGCGGTGGCGGCGATGCTCGACGGCATGGACATCTTCGGCATGGGCGCGAGCTGGGGCGGCTACGAGAGCCTGATGATCCCCGCGCACCCGGATCAGTACCGCACCGCCGTGCCGTGGCCCGAGGGCAAGCAACTGCTGCGCATCCATATCGGGCTGGAAGACGTCGAGGACCTGAAGACCGACCTGGCCGAAGGCTTCGAGCGCCTCAACCGGGCGCACAACGCCTGATCAACGACCCTAACGGGCTGCCTCAACGCGAGCATCACACACAGACCTCACGCTGAGGAGGCCGCAGAGCGGCCGTCTCGAAGCGTGGGCACACGCACCGTGCTTGTCGCCCATCCTTCGAGACGACGCGCTGCGCGCGTCTCCTCAGGACGAGGTGGTACGATGAAGTCGAAAAACCCTAAGCGGCGCCCCGGCAATCGCCGCAAATGCCGGTCACTTCCAGCGTCATGTCGCGCGCGGTGAAGCCGCGCCGGGTGGCGCTGGCGGAGATGGCTTGGGACAGGCCGTCGCCCTCGATCTCCTCGGCATTGCCGCACTCGCTGCAGATCAGGAAGAAGCCGCGATGGACCTCGCCCGGGTGGCTGCAGCCGACGAAGGCGTTCATGCGCTCGATGCGGTGGATCAGGCCGTTCTCGATCAGGAAGTCGAGCGCGCGATAGACCGTCGGTGGCGCCGAGCCGAGGTCCTCGTTGCGCAGGCTGTCGAGCAGCGCATAGGCGCCGACCGGCTTGTGGCTCGACCAGACGAGTTCCAGCACCCGGCGGCGCAGGGGGGTAAATCGCAAGTCCTTGGCCGCGCACAGTTTCTCGGCCGCGGCGATCGCGTCCTCGACGCAGTGCTCGTGATCGTGGGCATGCCCGGTGGGCGCCGCTTTGGCCGGTTTTTTCAAGGGACTTCCGATTTGCCAACCGAAGAGGTGGCGATTATACGCGCCGTTCCTTCCGGAGGCCAAGGCTCGCCCCATGAGCACATTGATGTCCCCAACGACCTACAAACAGCCCGAAATCGACACAGCCCTCGCCGTCATCAAGTTCGATGCCCAGGGCCTCGTGCCGGCCATCGCCCAGCAGCACGACACCGGCGAAGTGCTCATGATGGCCTGGATGGATCGCAATGCCGTGGCCGAGACGATGCGCACGGGCCGCGCATGCTACTGGTCGCGCTCGCGCAAAGGCCCGTGGCGCAAGGGCGACACGTCCGGGCACATCCAGACCCTGGTCGAACTGCGCATCGACTGCGACGGCGACACGCTGCTGGCACTCGTCGACCAGACCGGTGTCGCCTGCCACACCGGCCGCCACAACTGCTTCTTCCGCGCGATGCGCGGCGGCGTGCTCTCGGAAATCGCCCCCATCGAGATCGACATGGACAAGGAAACGGCTTGAGCACCCTCGCATCGACGCGCCGCGGCTTCCTTCTCTCAGCCACTCTCCTGCCGCTGGCCGCCTGCGCCACGACGCCCTCGCCCAGGCACACGCTCTCGCCGCGCGGCGACCGTCTGGTCGCGCTGATCCAGAGGACCGGCCGGGACAACATGACGGCGCCCGAGGCGTTGGCGCTGATGGGCATCACCAACCAGGGCCGCGACATTCCGGTGCGCCAGCTTGCCGACGACGGCCCGGATGGCCGCTACGTCGTGAACCTGGTGAACATCCGCCAGTATCACGAGTTCGTCTTCCAGCGCCGCCAGGGCGACGTGCTGATCCTCCACTCAGCCGACACGGCCTTCAAGCGACTGGTGAGCGTGCGCTACGCGCGTAACGGCAAGCCGACGGTGATCGCCGACACCGCCTTCGCCGAGCGTGACTACCAGCAGCAGACCGCCTTTTGGTTCGACCGGATACCGGGTCGCTAGTATTGTGACGGTGAGATGACAATCACCGTCTCGTCGCCCGCCACAGCCCGCCGCACCCTCACCGTCTGCGGTGGCGCGCATGCCCTGCACGACGGCTTCACCGACCTGCTGAACGTCCTCTACCCGTTGCTGCAGTCCCAGTTCGGATTGAGTTACGGTGCCATCGGCGCGCTCAAGACCTGCTATTCCGGCGCCATGGCCACCGGCCAGATTCCGTCGGGCCATCTGGCCGAACGCTTCGGCGGTGTCCGAATCCTGGCCATTGGAACGATGCTGATCGCCGCCGGCTACTGCCTCGCGGGGCTCAGCGGCTCGCTCTACGGCGTCATTGCCGGACTGCTCCTCGCCGGCCTGGGCGCCAGCACGCAGCATCCCATCGGCTCCAGCCTCGTCGCGGCCGCCTATCGCGGCCCGCGTTCCCGCACCGCGCTCGGCACCTACAATTTCACCGGCGACGTCGGCAAGGTCCTGCTGCCGGCATTGTTCGCGCTGATCGCCGCCGCGCTAGGATGGCAGCAGGCGCTGGTTATCATGGCCGCCCTCGCCGTGCTCGGCGCCGGTATCATCCTGGCCTCGCTGAAACCGATCGTTACGCACGGCACGGCAGAACCGTCGAAGGCGGTCGCCGGACAGGACCGCCCCTGGGCCTACTGGCTGCTCTTCTCCATCCACATCGCCGACGATCTGGTGCGGACCGGCTTCCTGATCTTTCTGCCCTTCCTGCTGCGCGACAAGGGCGCGGACTTGCCGACCATCGGCCTTGGCCTCTCGCTGATGTTCGCGGGCGGCGCCGCCGGCAAGCTGGTGATGGGCTGGGTCGGCGAAAAGCTCGGCGTCGTGCCCTCGGTCGTTCTGACCGAAGTCGCCACGACCCTTCTCATTCTGGCAGCCCTGCCGCTGTCGCTCGACTACGCGCTGCTGCTGCTGCCGGCCGTCGGGCTGATGCTGAACGGCACCTCGTCGGTCCTCTACGGCACCGTCCCCGAATTCGTGAGGCCGGAACGGCGCACCAAGGCCTTCGCGGTCTTCTACACCGGCGGTTCGGTCGCGAGCGCAACCGGACCGCTGCTCTTCGGCCTGCTCGGCGACCAGACGGGACTGACGACGGCCCTTGTCGTCGTGTCCTGCGTGGCCCTCACGACGGTACCCATGGTCTGGGCATTGCGGCCCGCCTTCGCCGACGACTGACGCTCAGCCGCCGTGCACCGGGCCCATCGGCTTCAGGCGGATGCCCTTGCGCAGGTGTTTGTACGGCATCTCCATCGGATCGGTGATGTGCGCACCGGGCGACTGCACCACCAGGATCGTCTCGGCGATCGGCTGGAAGTCGGCACGGAAATGAACGGTCGACTTCAGGGCCAGGATCGGCACTTCCGATGGCTCGACGCCGACGGCGCGGAACATCTCCTGGTCGGCCGCCTGAACGCGCTTGCAGGCGACAACGGCCGACACGCCCGAGGCCTCGTCGGTCAAGAGCGCCATCGGACCGATCTGGAACTTCGCGCCACCATAGAACGGGCCGGTGCCGGTGAAGACCCCGTCGCTCAGCTTGACCACGCGCCAGTCCGCTTCGACCGGATTCTCGCCGCCATAGCCCACCACGGCGCCGATGCCGCGATGCATGACGTTGCCCTCGCCGGTCTCGACGGCAGCCCTGGCCGCGCCCTCGTCGACGATCATGCCGATCACGGCTCCCTTCGCCTTGTGGCGCATCAGGGCCGCCAGCAGGCCGATCGTGTCCGAGGTGCCGCCGGCACCGGGATTGTCCTGTACGTCGGCCAGCACGATCGGCTTCGTCGCGTTCCTGGACAGTTCGATGGCGCGAAGCGCGGCCTGGTCCGGATCGAGCAGTTCTCCATCAAACGCCTTCTCCTGGGCCTTCACCGTGGCGGCGAGCTTGTCGGCGGCCGCCTCGACCGCCTCCCTGTCGTGGCCGTAGACCACCAGCGCCGGGCCGCACTGGGCGATGTCGGCCGGCGGGAAGCCCGGCGTGTGCGTCACGCTGACGATGCCCTGATTATGGCTCTTCTCGCCGGCCTCGAGCTCGCCCACGAGGTCGAAGATGCCCTTGGCCGGCTCGATGAAGGTGCACTGCCAGACCAGCGGGATCAGGAAGTCGAGCTGGCGGTAAGCGCGGTAGACCGGACGCTTCTCGCGCAGCAGCTTGTCGAGGAGCTCGATCGCGCGGCTGCCGGTCACCGCCATGTCGATATGCGGATAGGTGCGATAGCCGACCAGTGCCGTGGCGAGTTGCGCCATCTCGGGCGTCAGGTTGGCGTGATAGTCGAGGCTGGCGACGATCGGCAGCTCGTCGCCCACGATGCCGCGGATCCGGCGCAGCAGCTCGCCCTCGCCGTCCTCGGT
>LNFM01012443.1_pt1 | contig 11180 bp, 8 predicted proteins | sample 596031 | NCBI WGS metagenome assembly LNFM01 (sample SAMN04254537, study PRJNA301005) | activated carbon metagenome | isolation source: dual media filters at the Ann Arbor, Michigan drinking water treatment plant | place: USA: Ann Arbor | reverse complement strand
TGACGAAACTCCGCCTCTTCGCCTCGGGTCGCAGTGCCGGCACCGTCCTGCCCACGCCCTTCGGCGATACGGTGATCGAGGAATTCAGCCAGGAGGCCGCGCGCGACCTGGACCTGGCCCTGCTCGCCGTCTCCGGCGATTTTGCGAAGAAGCATGCCCCGGGCCTCGTCGCGGCCGGCGTCACCGTGGTGGATAATTCCTCCGCCTTCCGGCTGGAGGATGGCGTCCCGCTGGTGGTGCCGGAGGTAAATGCGGCGGCGATCTGCGACGCCAAGCTGATCGCCAACCCGAACTGCACCACCGCCATCCTGGTGGTGGCGCTGGCCCCGCTGCACGCCGCCTTCGGCATCAAGCGCGTCATCGTCTCCACCTACCAGGCCGCTTCCGGCGCCGGGGCGGAGGGCATGGTGGAGCTGGAGCGGGAGACGCGGCGCGTGCTGGTGGATGGCGCCAAGCCTCAGAACGAGGTCTTCGCCCACCCGCTGCCCTTCAACGTCATCCCGCACATCGACAGCTTCCAGCCCAATGCCTACACGCGGGAGGAAATGAAGGTCGCCTGGGAATCCCGGAAGATCATGGGCCTGCCCGACCTTCTCATTTCCTGCACCGCCGTCCGCATCCCGACGATGCGCGTGCACGGTGAGAGCGTGACGATCGAGACGGAACGCCCCGTGACCGCCGAGGCCGCCCGCGCCGTGCTGCGCCAGGCCGCCGGCGTGAAGGTGCTGGATGACCCGGCCGCGCTGCTCTACCCGATGCCGCTGACCGCGACGGGCCAGGACGATGTCGAGGCCGGCCGCATCCGCGCCAACCCGGTCTTCGGTGATTGCGGCCTGGATTTCTTCCTCTGCGGCGACCAGCTGCTGAAGGGCGCGGCGCTGAACGCGGTGCAGATCGCGGAGCGTCTTCCCGCCCTGCGCGTGCCGGCCTGAATTCGACTGCGGCCGCGTAAATCGCGCTGGTTTCGCGGTTTCGCCCTTTGTTCCTGCCACTCATGCCGCCACATTGGCGGCATGAGTCGATTCACTGATCCGGGCGCGTGATGACAGGCCGCCGTGCCGATGGCACAAATCCCCGCGCCGTCGGCACCAACCCCCGCGCCACCGCCACGGCAGCCACGACTGCGCCGCGCCTGCTGCTGCCGGACAGCCCGGCGCTGATCGCCGGCTTCGGGCGCGGCACCCTCCTTACCCCCGATGGCGAGTTGTTCTCCGGCCCGGCCATCGAGATCGGCCGCCGCCTGCGCGACATGCCGCCACCCATGGTGGTGCATGCCCCGGCCACCGCCCGCCGCCTCGGCCTCGGCGCCTTCCCCGCCTGCGACCTGCTGGAGCTGTTCGCCTTCTGCCTGCCCGCAAGGCCCGCAGCCCCCACGCCACGCGGCCTCGCCTTGGCGCTGGACCGGGACCCGCCGGCGGATGAGGAAGGCCTCGCCGCGCTGCTGCCGGAACTCGCCACCGCGATGCTCCGGCACCTGGCTGCCGGCCGCAACGCGCCGCTGAACCGGGATGCCGCCGCACTCGCCGCCAAGCTCGGCGCCGAGACGCATTGGCCCTGGGCGGATTCGGTGCTGGCCGCTCTCGGCCAGCAGGCCCGCCCCTCGCTGGACCCGCTGAAGGTCTGGCGCCGCCTGCCGGAATGGGAGGAGGTCGCCCCGCCCCCGCCCCCCGCGCACCACCCCGTCTCCCCCACCGATGCCCGCCGCCGCCTGGCGGAAATCCTCGGCGAGGGCGCCGAGCAGCGCCCGCAGCAGGCCGACTACGCCTCCGCCGCCGCCGGCGCCTTCCAGGCGCGGGAGGTGCGCGGCGCCCCCAACCTGGTGCTGGCCGAAGCCGGCACCGGCACCGGCAAGACGCTCGGCTATGTGGCGCCGGCCAGCCTCTGGGCGGAACGCAACGGCGCCCCGGTCTGGATCTCCACCTTCACCCGCAACCTGCAACGCCAGATCGACCAGGAAGCCGCGCGCCTCTACCCCGAGCCGAATGAGCGCCGCCGCCGCATCGTCGTCCGCAAGGGCCGCGAGAACTATCTGTGCCTGCTGAACATGGAGGAGACGGTCGCTGCCGCCTCCATGGCCGGCATCCTCCTGCCGCTGTCCCTGGTCTCCCGCTGGGCGTTGGCGACGCGGGATGGCGACCTCCAGGGCGGCGACTTCCCGGGCTGGCTGACGGAGCTGTTCGGCCCGCATCACATCTGGCCCCTGGCCGATCGCCGCGGCGAATGCATCCACTCCGCCTGCGGCCACTACAAGCAGTGCTTCGTCGAGCATTCCATCCGCCGCGCCCGCGGCGCCACGCTCGTGATCGCCAACCATGCGCTGGTGATGGTTCAGGCGGCGCTGGGCGGTGGCGAGGATGGCAAGCCGCAGCGCCTGATCTTCGATGAGGGCCACCATCTGTTCGACGCGGCCGACGCCGCCTTCTCCGCCGACCTGACGGGCGGCGAGGCGGCCGAACTGCGCCGCTGGCTGCTGGGCGCCGAGGGTGGCCGGTCCCGCGCCCGCGGCCTGTCCCGCCGGCTGGAGGATCTGATCGGTGACCGCCCGGACCTGCTGCTGCCGCTGGAGGAGGCCCTCCAGGCCGCCCGCGCCTTGCCCGCCCCCGGCTGGCCGAACCGCCTGGCCGATCTCGACGAGCCGCGCGGCACGGCGGAGGGTTTCCTCCAGTCCGTCCGCCGCCAGGTGCTGGCCCGCGCCAAGGATGAGGAAGCCGGCTACGGCGTGGAATGTGACCTGCACCCGCTGCCGGAACCCGTGGCCGAGGCCGGCGCCGCGCTCGCAGAAAGCCTGACCCGCATCCGGAACCCCCTCCAGGCCCTGCATGACCGGCTGGCCGCGCGGCTGGAGGATGAGGCGGAGGAATTGGAGGTCGGCGATCGCATCCGCATCGAGGCCGCCTGCCGCGGATTGGAACGCCGCGCCCTGATGCCGCTGACCGCCTGGTGCGCCATGCTCGGCACGCTGGCCAGCCCGCCCAAGCCGCCCGGCACGCGTCCCGAATATGTGGACTGGTTCGCACTGGATCGCCGTGAGGGGCGGGAGGTGGATTGCGGCATGCACCGCCACCACCTGGACCCGACGCAGCCCTTCGCCATGGCGGTCGCCGCGCCCGCGCATGGCGTTCTCATCACCTCCGCGACGCTCCGCGACCATGCCGGCGCGACGGAAGGCGAGGAGGACCGCGAATCCGCCTGGCGCGCGGCGGAGGCCCGCACCGGCGCGGCGCATCTGCCCAACCCGGCGATCCGCGCCGCCGTAGCCTCCCCCTTCGACTACGCCACCCGCACCCGCGCCCTGGTGGTGGAGGATGTCAGCAAGGGCGATCCCGCCCAGGTGGCCGCCGCCTATCGCGCGCTGTTCACGGCCTCGGGCGGCGGCGCGCTCGGGCTGTTCACGGCGGTGCGGCGGTTGCGGGACGTGCAGTCGCGCATCGCCCAGCCCTTGGCCGAGCGCGGCATCCCTCTTTACGCCCAGCATGTCGATGCCATGGACAATGCAACGCTCGTCGATGTCTTCCGCGCCGAGGAAGCCGCCTGCCTGCTCGGCACGGATGCGATGCGGGATGGCGTGGACGTGCCCGGCCGGTCGCTGCGCCTGCTGGTGTTCGACCGCGTGCCCTGGCCGCGCCCCTCCATCCTGCACCGGGAACGCCGCACGCATCTCTCGGAAGGCCAGCCGAAATCTTATGACGACGCCATCGCCCGCCACCGGCTGCGCCAGGCTTTCGGGCGCCTGATAAGGCGCGGCGACGACAAGGGCGTGTTCATCCTGCTCGACAAATCCTGCCCCTCCCGCCTTCTGGCCGGCCTGCCGCCGGGGGTGGTGGTGAAGCGGCTGGGGCTGCGCGACGCGGTGGCGGAAACCCGCGAATTCCTGGCGGAGAGCTGAGACCCATGGATCTGCGACCGACCCTCGATGCGCCCGATGACGACCCGTATCTGTGGCTGGAGGAGGTGGAGGGCAAAGCGGCGCTGGCCTGGGTCGCCGACCAGAACGCCCGCACCCGCGCCCGCTTCGCCGATGACCGCGTGGCCGCGGACCGGGAGGCACTGAAAGCCGCGCTCGACCGCCCCGGCCGCCTGCCCCACGTCACCCGCCGCGGCGCCCACCTGTACAATTACTGGACCGACGCCGCGAACCCGCGCGGGTTATGGCGTCGCACCACCATGGACAGCTTCCGGTCCGACACGCCGGAATGGGACGTGCTGCTCGACCTCGACGCACTGGCCACGGCGGAGGGTGCGGACTGGATCTGGAAGGGCGCCACCACCCTGTTCGGCAGCCACGACCGCGCCATCCTGCGCCTGTCGCGCGGCGGCGGCGATGCCGTGGTGCTGCGCGAATTCGACCTCGCCACCCGCAGCTTCCCCGCCGAGGGCTTCCGCCTGGCCGAGGCCAAATCCAGCGCCGCCTGGCTGGACCGGGACACGCTGCTGCTGTCCTCCGCGCTGCTTGGCGCCACCACATCCGGCTATGCCAGCACCGTGCGGCTGTGGCGGCGCGGCACCGATCCCGGGCAGGCACCGACCCTGTTCGAAGTGCCCGAGACCAGCATGGGCGCCGGCGCCGGGGTGGACCGCGAAGGCGGGCGGGAGGTGGTGGTCTTCCACGAACAGCTCGGCTTCTACGACGCCCGCATCCATCTCGGTGACCGCAGCGGTCCGCAGCGCGAAATCCCGCTGCCGACGGATGCCCATTACGCCTGGCAGCGTGGATACCTGGCCGCCAAGCCGCGCACGCCCTGGACCGTCGCCGGCACCACCTACCCGCCAGATACGCTGCTCGGCATGTCCTTCGATGCCGCGATGGCAGGGGCCCCGGTGCCGGAAGTGCTGTTCACGCCGGAACCGCGCCGTGCCCTGCAAGGCTTCTTCTGGTGCGCCGGCACGCTGGTGCTGCACATCCTCGACAACCTGGAACCCCACTTCGCCCTGCTGACACCGGGCGAGGCTGGCTGGCAGCGCCAGGACGTGCCGGGCCTGCCGCGCATCGGCGTGGTGGACCTCTGGGCGCTGGACACGGAGGCGGAGGAATCGGACGGCACGCTGCTGGCCCTGGCGCAGGACCCGGTGACGCCGCCGCAGCTCAAACTGACCGCCACCACCCCCGCCACGCCGGCACTGCTGAAATCCTCCTCCCCCAGCTTCGACGCCACCGGGCTGACGGTGACGCGGCATGAGGCGGTGTCGTCCGACGGCGAGCGCATACCCTATGTCCAGGTCGGCCCGAAGGATGAGACCGGCCGCGCGCCCGTGCACCTTTCCGCCTATGGTGGCTTCCAGATCTCCCGCCTGCCCTACTACGCCGCCACCTCCGGCCTGCTCTGGCTGCAGAAGGGCGGCACCGCCGTGCTCGGCCAGATCCGCGGCGGCGGCGAGTTCGGCACCGCCTGGCACGAGGCCGGGCGGCTGGCGAAAAAGGTCAACAGCCACGACGACTTTGCCGCCATTGCCGCCGACCTGGTGGCCCGCGGGGTCACGGTGCCCGGCCGCATCGCTGCGGAGGGTGGATCGAATGGCGGCCTGCTGATCGCCAATATGCTGACCCGCTATCCGGAGCGGTTCGGCGCCCTGTTCTGCACCATCCCGCTGATCGACATGCGCCGCTACACCAAGCTGCTGGCCGGTGCCTCCTGGATGGCCGAATACGGCGACCCCGACAAAGCCGAGGACTGGGCCTTCATCCGCCACTTCTCCGCCTATCACGCCGCCGAGCCCGGCCGCCCCTACCCGCCCATCCTGCTTGCCACCACCCGCCGCGACGACCGCGTGCATCCCGGCCATGCCCGCAAGATGGCGGCGAAGCTCCAGGCGATGGGCTACGATGCCTCGCTGCTCGAACCCGAGGCCGGCGGCCATGGCTATGGCAAGGACAATGCGGAGGTCGCCGCCTTCGCATCCCTCGGCGCCGCCTTCCTGCGCCGCGCCATCGGCTGGGATGTGTAGAGTTTGATCCGCGAAGGCGGAATTGCCGTCGCGGTGAATCACCCTCTCGGCAAAGGCCAGCTTCCCGCTTGACCCGCCGCGCTTCCGGGGCGACCAACGGGCGAATATCGGAGACCCGCCATGCCCAGCCGCGCCGCCACCCCCGACCTCCAGGTTTCAAGCTTCACCGCGCAGGAAGCCCTGGTCTGCGCCATGGTGCTGATGTCGATCGCCGATGGCCCGATGTCAGACCCCGAACTCGCCATGATGTCCCGCATGGTGCAGGAACTGCCCGTCTTCGCCGACTTCCACTCCACCGATATCGAGACGGTGACGGACACGGTGGCCAAGCTGCTCGGCCGCACCGATGGCCTGGACCGCGCCATGGCCATGCTGTCCGACACCCTGCCGATGCGGCTGCGGGAGACCGCCTACCTGCTGGCCTGCGAAGTCTGCGCCGCGGATGGCGATGCGACGCAGGAGGAGTTGCGCTTCCTGCAGGACCTCCGCATCGGCCTGGACCTGGACCGCCTGATCGCCGGCGCCATCGAGCGTGCGGCCAAGGCGCGCTTCCAGGTCATCTGATGGCTTTGGCCTCCACCGGCTCGGGCGCCACGGTGCCGTAGTCGCTCTCGCTCCAGGCCGCCATGGCGGTAAATTCCACCGCGTCATGGGTGCAGAACACCGCCAGCTTCGCATCCGGCGCGGCCAGCATCTGCCGCAGCCGCGCCAGGCTGTCCGCCCGCGCCTCGGCGCCATCCGCCATGAGGCGTTCATAGGCGGCAAGCAGCGGCGGCGCGTGGCCATCGCCATGCGCCTGCGCCCGGTTGAAATAGGCATCCCCCGCATGCAGCAGCCAGCTTCGCGGGCCGCGCACCGCGATCCCGACATGGCCCGGCGTATGGCCCGGCAGCGGCACCATCAGGATCTCCGGCGGCAGGCCCGGAATCTCCCGCACATTGGGCAGGCCGAAGAAGGTATCGGCGCCGCCACGCCGGCCGAGCCGCGTCTCCACCGGCTGCCAGCGGCCCCGATCGCCCCATTGCACCGGGCGCCAGCGGGCGCGGTCCAGGAAGCTGGTGCGATGCGTCGCCGCCTCCACCTCCGCCGCTGCCAGGTGCACGGTGGCATGCGGAAAATCCACCAGCCCGCCGGCATGGTCGAAATCCAGATGGGTCATGACGATGTGCTGCACGTCCGATGGCGCGAAGCCGAGCTTCTTGATGCGGCGGATCGCCGTGCGCTCCGGGTCCAGCCTCGGGCGCAGCAGCGCCAGGTTCCAGGCCGGCAGGCGCGGTGTCGGGCGCAGCGTGTCGCGCAGGCCAAAGCCGGTATCCACCAGCACCAGCCCATGCGAGGCCGTCTCCAGCAGCAGGCAATGGCAGGACAGATGCGCGACCGCGCCCCGGCTGATGCCGTCCATCAGCCTGCCGCCCAAGGGCCGGCTCGGCCCGAGATCGAGGTGGTGAATCCGCATCGTCGCCTCCTGGACTGGTCCATCCAGGAACGGCGGCGACGCGGCTCCGTTCGTTACGCGGCCAGCACCCCCTCCCGCGCCACCACGCGGCCATGGCTGAGGACCAGGCGCCGCGGCGGGCTGCCGACCACGGCCTCCGCCACCGTCTCCGCCTCCACCAGCACCAGATCGGCCCGCGCGCCCACCGCCAGCCCGTAATCGCCGAAGCCGCAGCCCTCGGCCGCCCAGTCGGTGACGGTGGACAGCGCCCAGGCGATCTCGTCGTCGCGGCGGAACTCGTTCTTCAGCCCGACCAGCATGGCCCGCTGCAGCATGTCCGGCATGTTGTAGGGGGTCCAGGTATCCCGGATTCCGTCATTCCCCGCGAAAATCTGCCCGCCGGCCGCCCGCATGGCGCGCACCGAGGGCACGGCGCGGGATGGCGGCGCGGTGGTGGCCACCGCGATGCCGGCCTCCGCCAGCGCCGCATAAAGCGCCGGCGCGCGGGGCACGTCGCCCAGGCAGAATGCGTGGCTCAGCACCACCTGCCCCTGCATCCCGAGCGCCACCGTGCGCTCGATGGTCAGCTCCAGCGCGAAGGCGCCCAGCTCCCCCGGCTCATGCAGATGAATATCCAGCGGCTTGCCGTGTTTTTCCGAGAGCCCGAACACCGCACCCAGATGCCCCTTCGGGTCGCGGTCGATGCCGGAGGGGTCCAGCCCGCCCACGATATCCGCCCCGTTCCGCAGCGCCCGGTCCAGCAATCCCAGCGTACCGGGACGGACCAGCAGCCCCGATTGCGGGAAGGCCACCACCTGGATGTCCATCGTCCCACGCAGGTCATCGCGCAGCGCCACCAGCGCATCGCTGTGCGCGGTGCCGATCTCCGTATCCACATCGGCGAAGCTGCGGATGCGGGTGGTGCCGCGCACCAGGAATTCCCGCGCCACCCGGGCGGATTGCGTGGCCGGGTCGAAGCCGGCCCTGCGCGTGGCGCGCTCCGTGTCGATCCGGTCGATCAGCCGCGGCCCGACCTCATTCACCCACCAGCCCATCCCCCAGCGGGATTTGTCGAGATGGGTGTGCCCCTCGACAAAGGCCGGCAGCGCCAGCATGCCCTGCCCATCCAGCAGCGTGGCCCCCGCAGGCGCGGCCAGTGCGGGACCGATGGCGGTGATGACCTGGCCCTCGATCAGCAGGTCGGCGGCCGCTCCCCCCATCGGGCGGCAGTTGCGCAGCAGCGTGGTCATGCGGCCAATACCCAATCACGAAACAGGTCCAGGTCGATATTGCCGCCGCACAGGATGGTGGCGACCCGCCTGCCCGCCATCCTGTCCTTCTCCTGCATCAGGGCTGCCAGCGGCGCGGCGCCGGCGCCCTCCGCCAGGTTATGCGTGTCCTGCCAATAGGCACGGATCGCCTCCGCAATTTCCGCATCCGTCACCGTCAGGATCCGCGCCGCGCCCTTGGCGATGATGGCCAGCGCCGCCGGATCCGGCACGCGCGTCGCCATGCCATCCGCCAGGGTTTCGGCCCGCGCCGTCGTCACCACCCGTCCGGCCGCCACGCTGCGGGCATAGGAATCGGCGCCGGTGCTCTGCACGCCGATGATCTCGGTGGTCAGGCCCAGCAGGTCGCGCGCCATGATGCAGCCGCAGATGCCGGAACCGAGCCCGATCGGCACATACAACGCATCCAGCTTCGGCGCCGCCCGGAACAGCTCCAGCGCGTAGGTAGCGACGCCGCAGACCAGGTCCGGCGCGAAGGACGGCGCGAATTCCAACCCCTGTTCCGCCGCCAGCGCCATGGCGTGTTCCCGCGCCACGTCGAAATCCGCGCCATGTTCCACCAGCCGCGCACCCTGAGCGCGCATCGCCGCATTCTTCTCGCGCGAGTTGCCCTGTGGCACCACGATGGTCACCGGCACGCCCAGCCGCTGCCCGGCATAGGCGAGCGACTGCCCGTGATTGCCCCGCGTGGCGGAGATGATGCCCGGCACCTGCGGCCGTTCGCGCTTCAGCCGGTCCATGAAGACCAGGCCCCCGCGCACCTTGAAGGCGCCGGTGGGGGTGTGGTTCTCGTGCTTGACCCAAACCTCCGCCCCCGTCCGCCGGGCCAGCAACGGCCAGGCATATTGCGGCGTTGGGGGGAAAACACCGTGGACCAGTCTCGCGGCGGCCTCGAGCGCGGGCAGGTCGAACACGCAATATCCTCCTTTTGGAAACATCGGCCGGCGGCCTGCGTTCCCTGTGCTGACAGCAGCATAAGGAAGCAGGACGCCATGGCCATCAAGGTGGACAGCAGCCAGTGGACAGGTGAATCCGGTGGGGTGAAGGCCCTGCCGGTGGTCTGGGGCGAATTCGCCGATGAGGCATCCCGCGATGCCGCCGTCGCGCAGTTGCGGGGCGAGGGCCTGCGGCAGAACGCCCCGACCACGGACCCGAACCCGCCGGTGGACAAGCCGGATGAAAACCCGGAGGAAGCGGACCTTCGTAACCGCCGCCAGCTCGGCGTCGGTATTGCCATGGCGGCGAGCGCCATGGGCGCGGCGGGCCTGGTCGTTGCCACGGGCGGCGCCCTGCTGCCGGCCGTGGCCGCCGCCGCGGCGGCAGGCACTGGCGCGGGCGTGGCTGGTGAGGCAGTCGCCACCGCTGTCAGCGACACGCCGGAGGAGGCGAACCCGCGGCTTCCGCCAAGCGATGCGCCATCCATCGGGCTGCGCGCGCCGGATGAGGCCACCCAGCACGCCGCGGAGGCCACGCTGCGGGAGTTGGGGGCGATTCGGGTGGTGGTGGACGCCGACTAGGCGGAAGCGTCCGGGAAGCCCGGCCGTTGTTCCCGCCGTGGCTACAGACCCGGCGGGACAAAAAGAAGGGCGGGAATCCCCGCCCTGCGAAGTGATCCCAGGGCCGACGCCCTGGAACATATCAAGTGCTGTTGCTCCCGCGCGCTGCGGGCGCGCCGCTATAGCGGGCGCAGATTGATGGCCGCAGCCTTACCGCGTTCCATCGCCACCTCGTAGGAGATTTTCTGGCCCTCGTTCAGGCCCTGCAGCCCCGCCTTCTGCACGGCCGTGATGTGCACGAACACATCCTTGCCGCCATCCTGCGGAACAATGAAGCCGAAGCCCTTCGTCGCGTTGAACCACTTCACGGTGCCAGTCGCCATGCGAACCGGGCTCCTTCCAGACAAGCGCGCCCGGGCGCCGATCGCCCGGGCGGGGCGCCATGCGGCGGCGGAACCTGTGGAACGGCCCCGGGGTATGGTCCGGAAGGCACGGTAAGGCGAGCCGTACGCGATGACGGCACAAGCATGCTGGGCAGCGTAACGGCGAGTCAAAGGCCTCAGGCTGCCAGTCACGACGTTGTCAGAATTGTGTCTGCATGACGAAAAAAAAGAGGCGGACCCTGCGGCCCGCCTCCCTTCCCCGGCAAAATCCTGCTCGCGATGGCAGCCGGTTGCCCGGCTGCCAAGGCAATCAGAAGTCCATGTCGCCACCCATGCCGCCCATGCCGCCGCCGCCGCCGCCGCCGGCCGGGGCCGACTTCGCCGGACGCTCGGCCACCATGGCTTCGGTGGTGATCAGCAAGGACGCGACGGAAGCCGCATCCTGCAGCGCCGTGCGCACGACCTTGGTCGGGTCGATGATGCCGGCGTCCACCAGGTTCTTGTACTCGTCCTTCTGGGCGTCGTAGCCGTAGGTGTACTCGTCGCTGCGGAGCACTTCGCCCGCAACCACGGCGCCATCCTTGCCGGCGTTCTCGGCGATCTGCTTCAGCGGCGCCTGGATGGCGCGGCGAAC
>LNFM01012442.1_pt1 | contig 11181 bp, 7 predicted proteins | sample 596031 | NCBI WGS metagenome assembly LNFM01 (sample SAMN04254537, study PRJNA301005) | activated carbon metagenome | isolation source: dual media filters at the Ann Arbor, Michigan drinking water treatment plant | place: USA: Ann Arbor | reverse complement strand
GCGGAGTGAAGTAAAGGAGGAGCCGCCGGCCGCCAGGCCGCCGGCGGGGGACATGAACGCAGCAGAGCACCCCGGCGGCCTGCTCCTGCGCCACCTCAGGCACGCAGACGGCAACGAAGACCCGAACGTCCGCAAAGGGCCGCAAGCGAGCCTCCGGCACATGTCAACGCAGCGCTGCCCGCGCGTTGTGGAACATGCGCATCCACGGGCTGGGCGCCGATACATCGCCGCCGCTCCAACTCATCTGCGCGTTGCGGAACACACGCTCGGGGTGGGGCATCAGCACCGTGAAGCGGCCGTCGGGCGTGGTGACCGCGGTCAGGCCCTCGGGGCTGCCGTTGGGGTTGTGCGGGTAGGCCTCGGTCGGCTGGCCGTGGTGGTCGACGAAGCGCATCGCACGCTGTACCCGCTTCGCGTCACCACGCTGGCTGAAGTCGGCGTAGCCCTCGCCGTGCGCCACGGCGATCGGCAGACGGCTGCCGGCCATGTCGGTGAAGAAGAGGCTGGGACTGGCCAGCACTTCCACCTGCGAGAGGCGCGCCTCGAACTGCTCGCTCTTGTTGCGCGTGAACTTGGGCCAAGCCTGCGCGCCCGGGATCATGGCGGCCAGGGCGGCCATCATCTGGCAGCCGTTGCAAACGCCCAGGGCGAGTGTGTCGGGGCGGCTGAAGAAGGCCGCGAACTGCTCGGCCAGCAGCGGATTGAAGAGGATGCTGCGTGCCCAGCCCTCACCGGCACCCAGCGTATCGCCGTAGCTGAAGCCGCCGCAGGCGACGAGGCCCTGGAAGTCGGCCAGCTTCGCGCGGCCGGCCTGCAGGTCGCTCATGTGCACGTCGTAGGTGTCGAAGCCCGCAGCGTGCATCGCACGGCTCATCTCGACCTGCGAATTCACTCCCTGCTCGCGCAGGATGGCCATTTTCGGCCGCGTGCCGCGGATGGCCGGTGAGAGCGGCGAGACGGCCGGGTCGAAGGACAGGTGCACGTGCAGGCCCGGGTCGTCCGGCGCACCCGCGGCGGCGTGTTCACTGTCGGCGCAGGCCGGGTTGTCGCGTTGGCGTGCAATGCGCCAGCTTACCTCGTCCCACTGCTGGTGCAGCGCCTGCAGCGGCGCGCTGAATTGGCACTTGGCGTCGCGCCAGACCTCGACCACGCCGCGCTCGTTCGGCTTGCCGACGAAGTGCGCGTGACGGCTCAGGCCATGCGCGCGCAGCGTCGCCATGACCTCGTTGCGCACCGCCGTGGGCACCTGCAGCACGGCGCCGAGTTCCTCGTTGAACAGCGCCTTCAGCGTCAGTTCATTGCGGCGCTCGCTCACCTGGCCCGCCCAGTTCTTCGAGTCGCCGTATTCGGCGCGGCTGTCGTTGATGCCGTCGCCTTCCGTCACCAGGATGTCGACGTTCAGGCTCACGCCGAGCTTGCCCGCAAACGCCATCTCGCACACTGCCGCCCACAGGCCGCCGTCGCTGCGGTCGTGGTAGGCCAGCAGGCGGCCCTGCGCACGCAGGGCATTCACGGCGGCCACCAGGCCCTTGAGCAGCGCGGGCTCGTCGAGGTCGGGGACTTCGTGGCCGAACTGGCCCAGCACCTGCGCCAGCATGCTGCCGCCCATGCGCTGCCGACCCTGCCCCAGATCGACGAGCACCAGCGTCGTGTCGCCAAGTTGCAGCTGCGGCGTCAACGTGCCGCGCACGTCGTCCAGCGTCGCGAAGGCCGTGACGATGAGCGACACCGGCGCGGTGACCTGCTTCGTCGCGCCGTCTTCGGCCCAGCGTGTCTTCATCGACAGCGAGTCCTTGCCCACCGGTATGCCGATGCCCAGAGCCGGGCACAGTTCGAGACCCACGGCGCGCACGGTGTCGTAGAGCGCAGCGTCTTCGCCCGGCTCGCCGCAGGCCGCCATCCAGTTGGCACTGAGCTTGATGCGCGACAGCTCGATGGGCGCAGCCAGCAGGTTGGTGATGGCCTCGCCCACGGCCATGCGACCCGACGCGGGTGCGTTCAGTGCGGCCAGCGGCGTGCGCTCGCCCATCGCCATCGCTTCGCCGCGGAAGCCCTCGAAGTCGGCCAGTGTCACCGCGCAATCGGCCACCGGCACTTGCCAGGGGCCGACCATGGGGTCGCGGTGATTCAGGCCGCCGACGCTGCGGTCGCCGATGGTCACCAGGAAGCGCTTGCTGGCCACCGTGGGGTGGCGCAGCACGTCCAGCGCCACCTGTTCGAGCTTGACGCCGGTGAGGTCCAGCGGTGCCTCGGTGCGCACCAAGCGCTGCACGTCGCGGTGCACCTTGGGTGGCTTGCCCAGCAGCACGTCCATCGGCATGTCGATCACGCGTTCGCCGCCGGGGCCGTCTTCCAGCACCAGCTCACGGTCGGCCGTGGCCACGCCGACGACGGCATAGGGGCAGCGTTCACGCGCGGTCATCTGCTCGAACAGCGGCATCAGTTCGGGGTTGATCGCCAGCACGTAGCGTTCCTGGCTCTCGTTGCACCACACCTCCTTCGGCGCCAGGCCCGTCTCCTCGAGCGGCACCTTGCGCAGGTCGAAGGTGGCGCCCTGCCCCGCACCGTCCACCAATTCGGGGAAGGCGTTGCTGATGCCGCCGGCGCCCACGTCGTGGATGGCCAGCACGGGGTTCATCTCACCCAGGGCCCAGCAGTGGTTGATGACCTCCTGCGCGCGGCGCTGGATCTCGGGGTTGCCGCGCTGCACGCTGTCGAAGTCGAGCGCCGCAGTGTTGGTGCCGGCGGCCATGCTGCTGGCCGCGCCGCCGCCCATGCCGATGCGCATGCCGGGCCCGCCCAGCTGCACGAGCAGCGTGCCGGGGCCGAAGGGCAGCTTCTTCACCTGCGACGCGCTGATCGCGCCCAGCCCGCCGGCGATCATGATGGGCTTGTGGTAGCCGCGCTGCACGCCGGCCACCGGCATCTCGAAGACGCGGAAGTAGCCGCCCAGGTTGGGCCGGCCGAATTCGTTGTTGAAGGCCGCACCACCCAGCGGGCCCTCGGTCATGATCTGCAGCGCGCTGGCGATGTGGCCGGGCTTGCCGACGGGGCGCCGCTCCCACGGCTCGTCCGTGCCCGGCAGGTGCAGGTTGCTGACGGAAAAGCCGGTGACGCCGGCCTTGGGCTTGGCGCCACGGCCGGTGGCGCCTTCGTCCCGGATCTCGCCGCCGGCGCCGGTGCTGGCGCCGGGGAAGGGGCTGATCGCGGTGGGGTGGTTGTGCGTCTCCACCTTCATCAGCACGTGGGCCACCTCGTCGCGCGGGCCGTAGGCCGGCGCGTTGGTGAAGCCTTGCGGCAGCCAGCGCCGCACCGGGCCGCCTTCCATCACCGCGGCGTTGTCGTCGTAGGCGACGACGGTGTGCTGCGGCGAGGTCTTCTCGGTGTGGCGGATCATGCCGAACATCGACAGCGGCTCTTCGATGCCGTCGATGGTGAATTTCGCGTTGAAGATCTTGTGCCGGCAGTGTTCGCTGTTGGCCTGCGCGAACATCATCAGCTCGACGTCGCTGGGGTTGCGGCCCAGCCGGCCGAAGGCATCCACGAGGTAGTCGATCTCGTCGTCGGACAGCGCCAGGCCGAACTCGGTGTTCGCCACGACCAGTGCAGAGCGGCCGGCGCCCAGCACGTCGACATGCGCCAGTGGCGCGGCCGGCTGGGCGTCGAAGAGGTGGGCCGCGGCCTCGCGCTCGAACGCCACGCTCTCGGTCATGCGGTCGTGCAGCAGCACGGCCACCGCCGCGCGCTCTTCGGCCGACAAGGGCTTTGCACTGCCCAGCAACGGGCTCCTCAGTACGAGGCGGAACTCGGTGACACGCTCCACGCGGTGCAGCGCCAGCCCGCAGTTCCTGGCGATGTCGCTGGCCTTGCTGGCCCAGGGCGACACCGTGCCCAGGCGCGGCATCACGACCACCAGTTCACCGCCACCGGGCCCGCCATAGGCATCACCGTAACGCAACAGCGCCTGCAGCCCGTCGATCTGTGCCCGGTCCGGCGCGCCGTCGAAGGCCACCCAGTGCACGTGACGCGCGGCCACCCCGGTGGTACGCGGCACGGCCGCCTGCAGCTGGCCCAGCAGGGCCTGGGCGCGGAAGGCCGAGAGCGCGTCGCCGCCCTCGAAGTGCACAAGATGGAGGGGCGTGGCGCTCATGCGGTCCCGGCTGAAATCCGGCGGAGGGAGGGGAAGCCGACGATTTTAGGGGCCGGTGGGATAATCGGCCGATGGCCATTCCCATCAAGACCACCGCCGAGATCGAAGGCATGCGCCTGGCCGGCAGGCTGGCCAGCGAAGTGCTGGACATGCTCACGCCCCACGTGCGTGCCGGCGTCACGACGCTCGAACTCGACCGTCTGGCGCACGACCACATGGTGCACGTGCAGGGCGGCATCCCGGCCACGCTGGGTTACCAGCCCCCGGGTTACCCGGCCTACCCGGCATCGCTGTGCTCGTCGCTCAACGACGTGGTGTGCCACGGCATCCCCGACGACCGGCCGCTGAAGAACGGCGACATCGTCAACATCGACGTCACCGTGATCAAGAGCGGCTGGCACGGCGACAACAGCCGCATGTACATCGTGGGCGAAGGCAGCATCGCCGCGAAGCGCCTGTGCCAGCTGACCTTCGACGCCATGTGGAAGGGCATCGTGAAGGTCAAGCCCGGCGCTCGGCTGGGCGACATCGGCCACGCCATCCAGACCTTTGCCGAGAGCGCGGGCTTTTCCGTCGTGCGCGAGTTCTGCGGCCACGGCGTCGGCGCGCGTTTCCACGAGGAACCGCAGGTGCTGCATTACGGCCGGCCGAACACGCTGGAGGAATTGGTCCCGGGCATGATCTTCACGATCGAGCCGATGATCAACGCCGGCAAGCGCGACATCAAGGAAGACCGCCGCGGCAACCGCCCTTACGACGGCTGGACCATCGTGACGCGCGACCGCAGCCTGTCGGCGCAGTGGGAGCACACCGTGCTCGTCACCGACACGGGCTACGAGGTGCTGACCGTCAGCGCCGGCAGCCCGCCGCCGCCGGCCTTCGCGCCGGCCGGCTACGGTGGAGCCGCGTCGGCCTGCATGTCGCCGCCGGTGCTGGCGACGTCCTGAGCGTCATGCCCGCCGTGGCCGCAGCCGTCGGGCCCGCCACCGAGCCCGGGGCCGGCAGTGTCGCCGCGCTGCGCGCACAGTTTCGCGACGGCAAGGCCGCGCTGTTGGCGCACTTCCGCGGCGCGCGTGCCACCGCTCCGGCGGCGACGCGGCTGGTGAAGGCCCTGGCGCGGCACGTCGACGCCACCCTGGCCGCACTCTGGGTCGACGCCGCCATGCCGGCCGATGCCGCGCTGCTGGCCGTCGGCGGTTACGGCCGCGGCGAGCTCTTCCCCTACTCCGACGTCGACGTGCTGGTGCTGCTGCCGGCGTCCGGCGTGGGCACGCTCGACGAGGCCACCGCCGCGGCCGTGGGCCGTTTCGTCACCAGTTGCTGGGACGTCGGGCTGGAGATCGGCTCTTCGGTGCGCACCGTCACCGAATGCCTGGCCGAGTCGGCGCGCGACGTCACCGTGCAGACCTCGCTGCTCGAGGCGCGCCACCTCTGCGGCGCGCGGCGCCTGTTCAACCGCTTCGTCTCGGCCCACGCCGCCGCGATGGACCCGCGCGCCTTCCTGCGCGCCAAGACGCTGGAGATGCACCAGCGCCACGTCAAGTACGAAGGCACGCCGTATTCGCTGGAGCCGAACTGCAAGGAAAGCCCGGGCGGCCTGCGCGACCTGCAGGTCGTGATCTGGGTCGCACGCGCCGCGGGCCTGGGCCGCACCTGGGGCGAACTGGCCAGCAAGGGGCTGATCACGGCCTTCGAGGCGCGCCAGCTGCTGCGCCACGAAGGCACGCTGAAGCTCATCCGCGCACGGCTGCACACGGTGGCGGGGCGGCGCGAGGACCGCCTGGTCTTCGACCTGCAGACGGCCACGGCCGAAAGCTTCGGCTACAAGGCGACGAAGGAACAGCGCAGCTCGGAAGTGCTGATGCGGCACTACTACTGGGCCGCCAAGGCGGTGACGCAGCTCAACCAGATCCTGATGCTGAACATCGAGGAGCGCATCAACGGGTCGGCCGACGCCCCGATGCGCCCCATCACCGCGCGCTTCTTCGACCGCGCCGGCATGCTGGAAGTGGCCAGCGACGACCTGTATCTGGAGAACCCACACGCCATCCTCGAGACCTTCCTCGTCTTCCAGCAGACACCCGGCCTGCAGGGCCTGAGTGCCCGCACGCTGCGCGCGCTGTACAACGCACGCAAGGTCATGAGCGCGCCCTTCCGGCACGACCCCATCAACCGCGAGCTGTTCATGGACATCCTGCGTCAGCCCCAGGGCCTGACGCACGCGCTGCGGCTGCTGAACCAGACCAGCGTGCTGGGCCGCTACCTGTGGGTGTTCAGGCGCATCGTCGGGCGCATGCAGCACGACCTGTTCCACGTCTACACGGTCGACCAGCACATCCTGATGGTGGTGCGCAACGTGCGCCGCTTCTTCATCCCCGAGCACGCCCACGAGTACCCCTTCTGCAGCCAGCTCGCGGCGCAGTGGGACCCGCCCTGGCTGCTCTACGTGGCCGCCCTCTTCCACGACATCGCCAAGGGCCGCGGCGGCGACCACTCCGACCTCGGCGCCGTCGAGGCGCGGCGCTTCTGCCGCGCCCACGGCATCTCGCGCGAGGACACGCAGCTCGTCGAGTTCCTGGTGCAGCACCACCTCACGATGAGCCGCGTGGCACAGAAGGAGGACCTCTCCGACGCCGAGGTCATCGCCAGCTTCGCACGCCTGGTGGGAACGCCGCGGCGCCTGACCGCGCTGTACCTGCTGACGGTGGCCGACATCCGGGGCACCAGCCCGCGGGTGTGGAACGCCTGGAAGGGCAAGCTGCTGGAAGACCTCTACCGCAGCACGCTGCGCGCCTTGGGCGGCGCGCAACCCAACGGCGCGGCCGAGATCGAGGCGCGCAAGCTCGAAGCCCGGCAGAACCTGGCGCTGCACTCGGCGCTGCCCGGCACCGAGGTGCCGCTGTGGCAGACGCTGGAGGTGAGCTACTTCGCGCGCCACGATGCCACCGACATCGCCTGGCACGCGCGCACGCTGTGGCGCCACGTCGAGACGAAGGAGCCCATCGTGCGCGCCCGCGCCAGTTCGGTGGGCGACGGCCTGCAGGTGCTGGTCTACACGCCCGACCGGCGCGACCTGTTCGCGCGCATCTGCGGCTATTTCGACAGCGCCGGCTTCAGCATCCTGGACGCCAAGATCCACACCACGCGCACCGGCTACGCGCTCGACACCTTCCAGGTCGTCGCCACCCACCATTGGCCCGACATGGCCGGCGGCGCCGATGCCGAACTGAAGTACCGCGACCTGATCTCGCTGGTGGAGACCCAGGCCGCGCACGCGCTCGCCAGCGAGGGACCTTTGCCCGAGCCGCGCAGCGGGCGCGTCTCTCGCCGCGTGCGCAGCTTCCCGGTCACGCCGCGTGTGTCGCTGGCGCCCGACGAAAGGGCGCAACGCTGGCTGCTCACCGTGACGGCCAGCGACCGCTCGGGCCTGCTCTACGCCATCGCGCGGGTGCTGGGTCGCAACCACGTCAACCTGCAGCTCGCCAAGGTGACGACGCTGGGCGAGCGGGTGGAAGACACGTTCCTCGTCGACGGGCCCGAGTTGCAGAAGAGCAAGGCGCAGCTGCGCATCGAAAGCGAACTGCTCGACGCGGTAAGCGCCGGCGCACCGTGACCCGGCGCCGGCCCGACCCCCGATGAGCCTGCGCCGTGTCACGGCCGTCGACGCCATCCAGCGCCTGGGCAGCTTCGACGCCATCATCGACGCGCGCAGCGAGAGCGAATACGCCGAAGACCACCTGCCCGGTGCCGTCAACTGGCCGGTGCTGGACGACGCGCAGCGGGCCGATATCGGCACCCAGTACAAGCAGGTCTCGCCCTTCGACGCCCGCAAGCGCGGCGCGGTGATGGTGGCGCGCAACATCGCGCGCCACGTCGAGACCCACGCCGCCGCGCTGCCGCGTGCGTGGAAGCCGCTGATCTATTGCTGGCGCGGCGGCCAGCGTTCGGGTGCGCTGGCGATGGTGCTGGGCGAGATCGGCTTCCAGGTCAGCGTGCTCGAAGGCGGCTACCGCGAGTTCCGCCGTGCCGTGCTGGCCGAACTGGAGACGCTGCCGGCGGGCCTGCCATGGCGGGTGCTGTGCGGCCGCACCGGCAGCGCCAAGAGCCGGCTGCTGCAGGCGTTGGCCGCGCAGGGCGCGCAGGTGCTCGACCTGGAAGCGCTGGCCTGCCACCGCGGCAGCGTGCTCGGCCCGCTGCCGGGGCAGCCGCAGCCTTCGCAGAAGGCCTTCGAGACGGCGGTGTGGCAGGCCCTGCGGGGTTTCAGTGCCCAGCGGCCGGTGTTCGTCGAAGGCGAAAGCCGCACCATCGGCCGCCTGCGTGTGCCCGAACGCCTGCTCGAGCAGGTGCGCGCCGCGCCTTGTCTGCAGGTGCAGATGCCGCTGCAGGCGCGCGTCGAATTCCTGCTGCAGGACTACGCGCACTTCGTCGACGACGTCGACAGCTTCTGCGAGCGCCTGGCGGCGCTGCGCGAACTGCGCGGCGCCGCGGTGGTCGACGCGTGGCAGGCCGAGGCCCGCGCCGGCCGCATCGCCGGCGTCGTGCAGGACCTGCTGACGCTGCACTACGACCCGGTGTACGAGAAGTCGATGCAGCGCAACTTCACCCACTTCCCGCAGGCCACGCCGGTGCCGCTGGCCGACGGCGAACACCCCACGCTGGCGGCCGCCGCGGCCGGCCTCATCGAAGGCTGAACCGGCGCAAGCCCGGCGCCAGGCCGCCTGCCTACACTTCCCCTTGCCCGCCCAGGACACGCCGATGCCCACGCCCCCAGACACCGCGTCCGCCCGCCCTTTCCGCATCCAGGCCGTGCCGCCCGGCCGCCCCTGGGTCTGGCTGGCGCGCGGCTGGGTCGACCTGCTGCGCTGCCCGGTGCCCGGGCTGACCCACGGCCTGGTCGCAGCGGGCTTCGGTGCACTGCTGCTCTACCTGGCGCGCGACCGCTTCTGGCTGCTGGCCGGCAGCTTCAGCGGCTTTCTGCTCGTGGCGCCGGTGGTGGCCACCGGGCTGTATGCCGTCAGCCGTTCGCTCGAGCATGGCCGGCGCGGCACCCTGGCCACGGCGCTGGCCGCCTGGAAACCACGCGACCACCGGCTGGTGGTCTTCGGGCTGCTGCTGGCGCTGGCCGGCACGGGCTGGGTGCTGACCTCGGCCGCGCTCATCACGCGCTTCGCGTCGGCGCCGGTGAACAGCCCGCACGACTTCCTGCACATCGTGGTGCTGGCACGCGAGGGCTACCTCTTCGAGATCTGGCTCGTGCTGGGCAGCGTGCTGGCCGCCCCGATGTTCGCCAGCAGCGTGGTCGCCATCCCGATGCTGCTCGACCGACCGCAGGGCGTGCTCACCGCCGTCACCACCAGCGCCGGCGCGGCGCTGGCCAGCCCGCTGGCCATGGCGCTCTGGGCCACGCTGCTGCTGACGCTGACACTCATCGGCATGGCCACCTTCATGGTGGGCCTCATCGTCGTCGTGCCCTGGCTGGCGCACGCCAGCTGGCACGCCTACCGCGACCTCGTGCAGCCCGAGGTACCCGAAGCACCGGAAGGCCGCTGATGTTCGGCTACACCGAAGAGCAGATTGCGCAGTTCGGGCTGACCTTCGGGGTCGGCGCGTTCATGCTCTACATGGTCTTCATCATCCTGCAGCTGGCGCGTGAATCGAAGGCGGGCAAGTTCGGCACCTTCATCCTGCTGCTCGCGCTGGGCTTCGGGCTCGTGGGCTTCGTCGCCAAGTCGGTGATCAAGTACTTCATCGAGGGCGGCTGATGCCCGTGTCGATATCCGGACCGGTGCGCGAGCCGCGCATGCCGGCCAGCCCATGAAACCCGAAGCCTTCGCCCACCTGCCGGGCCTGCGCGAATGCGTCGTGCCGCCCGGGCAATCGGCGCTGCGTGTGACGCCCGAGGTGATGGCGGCGTGGGACGAACGCGCGCGGCTGATGGGCCGGCCCGCCGACTGGCGGCTGCCCGACGCCGTCGTCGAGGCCTCGCGCCTTGCCGCGCTGGGCGCGCGTGACGCGTCGCACGACCTGTGGATCTACGCCTACGGCTCGCTGATGTGGGACCCGGCCGTGCACTTCGAGGAAGTGCGCCGCGCCCGCCTGCCCGGGCACCAGCGCCGCTTCACCTTCCGCACGCACATCGGCCGTGGCTCGCCGGCCTTCCCGGGGCTGATGCTGTCGATCGAAGCCCGGCCCGGCGACTGCGAAGGCCTGGCCTTTCGCGTTGCCGCCGAACACGTCGAGCTCGAAACGGCGATCCTCTGGCGGCGCGAGATGCTGCGTGGCGCCTATACGCCGCGCCTGCTGCCGATGGCCACGCCGCAGGGCGACATCACGGCGCTGGTGTTCGTCTCCAACCCCGAGCATCCCGACCATGTCGGCGAACTGCCGCTGCACGAGACGGCGAGAACCATCGCCCGCGCCGAAGGCGTGATGGGCCGCAACCGCGACTATGTCGAGCAGCTGGCCCGGCAGCTGGCCGGCCTGGGCATCGTCGACACCTACATCGACGGGCTGGCCGCCGAACTGCAGCGGCTGGACGCGGGCTGAATCCGCATCAGCCAGCCCGCGCGAAATCGGGGTCTGGCGTTCGCGAGGCGCAGGCCGCCTTCCGGCGCCCCGCGTCCACACTCACCCCATGTGCAGGCCGCCGTTGCAGCTGAAGTCGGCGCCGGTGGTGAAACCGGAATCCTCGCCCGCGAGCCAGGCGCAGATGGAGCCGATTTCTTCCGGCGTGCCCAGGCGCTTGACGGGGATCGTGGCGACGATCTTCTCCAGTACCTCGGGCTTGATCGCGCGGACCATGTCGGTGCCGATGTAGCCCGGGCTCACGGTGTTGACCGTCACGCCCTTGTTGGCCAGCTCCTGCGCCAGCGCCATCGTGAAGCCGTGCATGCCGGCCTTGGCCGCCGAGTAGTTGGTCTGGCCGGCCTGGCCCTTCTCGCCGTTGACGCTGCTGATCTGGATGATGCGGCCCCAGCCCTTTTCCACCATGCCCGGCACCACCTGCTTGGTGACGTTGAACATGCTGTTCA
>LNFM01012441.1_pt1 | contig 11181 bp, 5 predicted proteins | sample 596031 | NCBI WGS metagenome assembly LNFM01 (sample SAMN04254537, study PRJNA301005) | activated carbon metagenome | isolation source: dual media filters at the Ann Arbor, Michigan drinking water treatment plant | place: USA: Ann Arbor | reverse complement strand
CCCTGGATCTCGAACGAGAAGTCGCACTCCAGCGTGTCTTCGTAGTGCTTGCGCTGCGAGTCGTTCATGATGTCGTACACCATGTCGTGCACCGACTTGTGGTCGAGTGCCTCGACGTTGATGCGGCGCACGTCGCCGTGCACGCGGATCATCGGCGGCAGCCCGGCCGAGAGGTGCAGGTCGGAAGCCTTGTTCTTGACCGAGAAGGCCAGCAGCTGGGTGATGTCCATGGGGGCGGATGTGCGCCGCGTGAGCGCAGGTCAGAATGCAGCGCTCTAGTGTGCGCGGGCTCTCGAAAGGATTATGGGCAGCATCGGAAGCAACCTGCAAGAAGTGAAGCGGCGCATCGCCCAGGCCTGCGCCCATGCCGCGCGGCCTGCCAACAGCGTCACGCTTCTGGCGGTGAGCAAGACCTTCGGCCCCGAGGCGGTGCGTGCCGCGCACTCGGCCGGCCAGACGGCTTTCGGCGAGAACTACGTGCAGGAAGCCCTGGCCAAGATCGAGGCGCTGGCCGATTTGCGCGCGCAGCTGCAATGGCACCTGATCGGGCCGCTGCAGAGCAACAAGACCAGACCGGTGGCCGAGGTCTTCGACTGGGTGCACTCAGTCGACCGCCTGAAGGTCGCCGAGCGCCTGGCCGCGCAGCGGCCGCCCGGGCTGCCGCCGCTGCAGCTGTGCCTGCAGGTCAACATCAGCGAAGAGGCCAGCAAGAGCGGTGTCGCGCCCGCCGACGTGCCGGCATTGGCCGCCGCCGTGGCGGCGCTGCCGCGTGATCGGGTGCGGCTGCGCGGGCTGATGGCCATCCCCGAACTGGCCCGCACGCTGCAGGCGCAGCGCGCCCCGCACGCCGCGCTGCACGCGCTGCTGCGGCAGGTGAACGCGCAGGGACTGGCGCTGGACACGTTGTCGATGGGCATGAGCGCCGACCTCGAAGCGGCCGTGGCCGAAGGCGCGACGATCGTGCGCGTGGGCAGCGCGATCTTCGGCACGCGCTGAGGCTGCCGGCAGCGGGCGGCCGGCACCGGCGCGGTCCGCTGCAGCCTGCTGCGGCCTGCTGCGGACCATCGCGGCCGTGAATTAGGTCGCGGCACGACCGCACTGCGGTGCATGTGACCAGGCGTTACGAAGTGCAAGCCGGGGGCATACTCTCCACATCCCAAGTCGCAGGGGTGGCACTCAGTCAGCTGCGAACTTGGAAGCCCTGCGGGGGTGGCCCAGTGCCAACCGCGGCGGCCATGACAAGTGCTCAGAAGCGTGACCCCACCGGGGCCGCGTCCCTCGCCACCCAGGGAAATCGACATGACATTCCTCTCCGCATTCATCACGCTGATCGAACGCAGGCGGCTGCCTCGGGCCGTCGTTGCCGCGACCACCGCGGTATCGGTGCTGTTGTCCGGCTTCGGCATCGGCACTGCCTACGCCGCACCCGGCCAGGGCCAGGGACGCAAGGTCGCCCGCGACCTGCAGTCCGCCATCGACGCCGGCCAGACGAAGAAGGCACGTTGGTCGCGTGACGTCAGGGGCCGGCGCATGGTGCAGGCGGTCTTCGTCAGCGGCGAGAACGACCCGGCCATGAGCGGCCTGCGCGCCGAAATCGCCCGCGTCGGCGGCACCATAGATGCCGCCATGCCGAGCCTGCGCATGCTCACGGCCACCCTGCCGGCCAACCGCGTGGCCAGGGTGGCTGAGCGCAGCGATGTGAAGTTCGTCGCGCCCAACCGCGAAACCCGTCGCACGGCCAGCACGCTGGAAGCCATCACCGGCGCCACCACCACCGGTGTGCGCATCAACTCGACGAAGACCAGCTACAGCGGCCTGGACGGCACGGGCATCGGCATCGCCATCGTCGACTCGGGCGTGATGAAGAACCACAAGGCCTTCTTCAACGCCGCGGGCAACTCGCGTGTGGTCAAGAACGTGCAGACGCTGACCACCACGCTGGCCGACTGGACCAACGGCTACGACATCAACACCTCGCTGCAGCCGGGCAGCGCCGCGCTGGCCAGCTACGAGGCCGCCATCGACAACAGCGCCAGCCTGGTGCAGGACGGCTACGGCCACGGCACGCACGTGGCGTCCGTGGCGGCCGGGCGCGCTTCGGGCTACACCGTGGCACCCGACGTGACCGGCATCGCCCCGAACGCGAACATCTACGATGTCAAGGTGCTCAACGACAGCGGCTTCGGCACGCTGAGCGACACGCTCGAGGGCATCCAGTGGGTGATCTACCACGCCAAGGAATACAACATCCGCGTGATGAACCTCAGCCTGGCGATGGACTCCACCGACAGCTGGCAGGACGACCCCCTGTGCGTGGCCGCGCGCAGCGCGGTGTCGGTGGGCATCACCGTCGTCGCGGCAGCCGGCAACTTCGGCAAAGACGCCGCTGGCCGGGAAAACTACGGCACGATCTCGGCGCCCGCCAACGACCCCAGCGTCATCACCGTCGGTGCGGTCAACTTCAAGGCGGCAACGACGCGCACCGACGACACCGTCAACTTGTTCAGCTCGCGTGGCCCCACCCGTGGCGGCCGCACCGCACTGAGCGGCGTGCGCACGCCAGACAACCTGCTCAAGCCCGACCTGGTGGCGCCCGGCAACGCCGTCATCGGCGCGGCGGCCACGCGCGCCGACGCTTCCAGGCTGACCTGGAACAACGTGGCCAGCCAGAACTTCGCACCGCTGGTGACCGCCACCGGCATCACCCAGACCTACCGCGAGACGCAGATGCTGCTCTCGGGCACGTCGGTGGCGGCGCCGGTCGTGGCCGGCGCGGCAGCGCTGCTGCTGCAGGCCAACCCCGGTCTCACGCCGGCCATGGTCAAGGCCATCCTGCAGTACACGGCGCAGCCGATGACCGGTGCCAACCTGCTGCAGCAGGGTGCCGGCCAGCTCAACATCCACGGTGCCGTGGCCCTGGCCGGCGTACTGCGCACCGACGTGGCCGGCGCCATCCAGGCGGGCACGATCAAGGCGGGCGCACCGCTGCTGGCCGCCGGCAAGCTGATGCCCGCCAGCCGCAGCTCGACCGTCGGTGGCACCACCTTCAACTGGTCGCGCATGGTGTTTGCCGGCGGCAACCGCGTGCTCACCGGCGACGCGTTGTTCACCAAATACCAGCCCATCTACAACCCGCGCCTGGCATGGGCGGGCAAGACCGTGCTGGACCGCTATCCCGACTACTGGGACGCCAGCAAGACCTTCGTGTACTGGTTCTGGGAGTTCCCGGCAGCCAACCAGGCGCTGCTGACCAGCGGCGTCGTGGATGCCACGTCACTGGCTGGCGCCAGTTCCGTCACCGGCAAGACCGGCACCTTCATTCCCACCGGCACGCTGGCGGCCTGGCTGCTCAGCGGCAGCGGGCTGGTGCTGAGTGAAGGGCTGGTGCTCAGCGAAGGGCTGGTATTGAGCGAAGGCCTGGTGCTGAGCGAGGGCCTGGTGTTGAGTGAAGGCCTGGTGCTGAGCGAGGGTCTGGTGTTGAGTGAAGGTCTGGTGCTGAGTGAAAGCCTGGTGCTGAGCGAAGGGCTGGTGCTGAGCGAGCCCTGAAACAGCGCGCACCCAGCACCCCAGGGCCTTTCCGGCGGGTTCAGCCCGCCTGCAGATTCAGGATCACTCATGACCCCCTCTTCCCGCCTTGCCTTGCGCGCCGGCCTGCGCCTGGCCACCGTCGCCGTGAGCGCCGCCGCGCTTGCGGGGGCCCTCCTTGGCACCGCGCCGGCATGGGCGCAGAAGAAGTCGAGCGGCGCGACGAGCAGGACCACCTCGACCACCACGACAACCACCACCGCGACCATGACCGAGGTCGCGCTGGCGCCCGCGCCTGCCGCGGCCAAGCTGGCGCTGGACAAGATCGCCATCGACCTGCAGCGCGTGATCTCGGCGTCGACGACGCCCACCTACAGCAGCTGGGTGCGTGACCTCAATGCCGTGCGCCACGTCAAGGCCATCGTGGTGGCCGCGCCAGGCACGGACACCGACCTGATCAGCCTGCGTCAGGCCGTGCTGGCGGTCGGCGGCTCGGTCTACTTCCGCTACACCGCGGTCACGGCGTTGTCGGTGCTGCTGCCGGCCCAGCACGTGATCGACATCGCGGGCCGCGCCGACGTGCAGGGCGTGTCGCCCAACCGCATGACGGCGCGCACCGCCACGGCGCTCGTGCCCAGCGCGCTGGAAGCAGCCACCGGCGCTGCCGCCGTGCGCACGCGCACCACCACCGGCTACAGCGGCCTGGACGGCAGCGGTGTCGGCATCGCGGTGCTGGACTCCGGCGTGATGCACAAACACCAGCTGTTCAACGACGCGGCCGGGGTCTCGCGCGTGCGCAAGAGCGTGAGCTTCCTGCGTGCCGGCGACGCCACCGCCGCCGGCGCCAAGGACTGGACACCGGGCGTCGACGCCTCTGCGGGCCTGTACCCCGGCAGCGCGACGATGGCCACCTACGAGTCGAAGATCGACAACGCGGCCACGCTGATGTCCGACGCCTACGGCCACGGCACACACGTGGCTGCGGTGGCCGCGGGGCGTGACCTGAAGCAGACGCTGGACACCACGGGCATCGCCCCTGGCGCCCACCTCTACGACGTGGCCGTGCTCGACCGGAGCGGCATGGGCCAGCTCTCCGACGTGCTGGCGGGCATCGACTGGGTGCTCTACCACGCCAGGGAACACAACATCCGCGTCATGAACCTGAGCCTGGCGGCCGACTCCACGGAAAGCTGGCAGACCGACCCGCTGGCGCGCGCCGTGCGCAGCGCCACGGCCGCCGGCATCACCGTGGTGGTGGCGGCGGGCAACTTCGGCCAGACCACCACCGGCGCCGAGCGCTACGGGGCGATCAGCTCGCCGGGACACGAGCCTTCGGTGATCACCGTCGGCTCGGCGAACACCCGCGGCAGCACCGTGCGCAGCGACGACAGCGTGAACTTCTTCAGCTCACGCGGCCCCACGCGTGCCTCCTTCGTCGACACCAACGGCGTGCGCCGCGTCGACAACCTGCTCAAGCCCGACCTGGTGGCGCCGGGCAACAAGGTGATCGCGGCGAAGTCGGTCGACAACTTCACGTTCTCCCTGCCGAGTGCGCTGCCCGCGAAGTACCCGCAGCTGGCGCAGGTGGCCGGCGGCAGCAGCCGGGGCGGCGAGTCGGTGATGATGCTCTCGGGCACCTCGGTGTCGGCGCCGGTGGTGGCGGGCGCGGTGGCCCTGCTGCTGCAGGCCAACCCGGGGCTGACCCCGCCGCTGATCAAGGCCATCCTCCAGTACAGCGCCCAGCCCCTGGCCGGCGCCAACCTGCTGCAGCAAGGTGCGGGGCTGCTGAACATCGCCGGTGCGGTGAAGCTGGCACAGGCGCTGCGCACCGACGTAGCCGCCGCCGTCGAAGCCGGCACGCTGGCCGCGGGCGCCACGCTGCTGGCCAAAGGCAAGGTGTTGCCGGCCACGTCCACCACGCTCAACGGCCAGAGCTTCAACTGGAGCCGCATCGTCACCGCGGGTGGCAACCAGATCGTCAGCGGCGACGCGCTTTTCACCCAGTTCCAGCCGATCTGGAACCACCGCCTGGTGTGGGCAGGCGCCGTCGCCCGGCGCCACACGGTGAGCTACTGGCCGGCGAGCACCGGCGTGCCGGGCAACACCTTCGTCAAGGCCATCTCCAGCGCGCCGGCGGCCAGCCAGGTGCTCGTGACCGCCGGTGTGGTGCACGCCACCGCGCTGGCCGGCAGCAACTCCTGGTACGGCCGTACCGGTGCCTTCATCCCCAGTGCCACGCTCAGCGCGTGGCTCAACGCCGGCAGCGGCGCCACGCTGGGCCAGGGCTTCATCCTCAGCGAAGGTTTCATCCTCAGCGAGGGTTTCGTCCTCAGTGAGGGCTTCGTCCTCAGCGAAGGTTTCGTCCTCAGCGAGGGCGTCATCCTCAGCGAGGGTTTTGTCCTGAGTGAAGGTTTCATCCTCAGCGAGAGTGGCCAGCCAAGCACCTCCTCGGCCCCCGATGCCAGCCTGCTCGGCGAACCGTGAAGACCTGGCGGGTGCCACGTGCTGCAGCACACGGTTTGCTGCAGCAAGCCGTGCCTTGTCTTGACTTCAGCCGGGGCTTGCCGATAAGCCCGTGATGACAGCACCGCCCACCGCCGGACGGCCAGCGGCGCCCGACGCGCCCGCGGGCTGGTGGGCGCGTTTCGTCCGCGCGCACCTGTACGACTACAACGCCGCAGCCACGGCCTTGTGGTCGGCGCTGTCGGTGGCGGGCCTGCTCGCGGCGGCCTGGGCGCTGTGGCAGCTGGCCGCGCTGCCGGCCGCCGCCTTGCTGCAGGTGGTGGCGGGTGTGGCCGTCGTCGCGCTGGCCGCGCTCTTCCCGGTGCACCTGCCGCGCACCAAGTACTCCATCAGCGTGGCCGATGTCTTCGTCTTCGGTCTGCTGGCACTGCATGGTGCGCCGGCGGCGGCCGTGGCCGCCGGCGTCGAAGGGCTGGTGGGCGCGCTGCGCACGTCCAAGCGGCTCAGCAGCCGCATCAGCACGCCGGCCACCGCGGCCTTGTCGATGGCCCTGTGCGGCGCTGCTGCCGACGCGCTGCAGCACGGCTTGCTAGGCGTCGGCTGGATGCAAGGCAGCGCCAGCCTGGTGGCGCTGTGTCTCGTGGCGCTGCCGCACTGGGCCGGGTCCATGCTGCCGCTGCTGGCGGTGGTGGCGGCCAAGAACAGGCGTCGCCTGGGCCTGCTGGATTGGGCGCAGTCCTATGGCTGGGTGGGGGCGATCTACCTGCTGTCTGCCGTCATCGCCGGCGTGCTGGCGATGAACGCGCGCCAGTTCGCGCTTTCGGTGTTCGTGGTGGCAGCCGCCGTCACGGCCGCCACGGTGGCGCTGGTCCACGTTTCCATCAGGCGCCACGAGGCCGACTTCCAGGCACAGGAAGAGCGTGTGGTCGACGCCGAGCGCGAGGCCGCGCTGAACCAGCAGCGCTTCACCGCGGCCTTCACCCACGCCGCCATCGGCATGGCCATCGTCGGTGACGACGACTGTGTGCACAAGGTCAACCAGGCGCTGTGCGAGCTGCTCGGCCAGGCCGAGCACGAGTTGCTGCAGCGGCCCTTCGACGACTTGCTGCACCCGGGCGACGCCGAGCCCTTCCAGCGCCGCGCCGCGGCCGTGGCGCGCGGCACCGGCGAGGCCTTCTCGATGGAACTGCGCTGCCGTGACGCCAGCGGCCAGGGTATCTGGGTCTCTCTGCACTGCGGGCGTTTCGTCGACCCGGCCACCGACCGCAACGGCCTCATCTACCAGCTGCACGACATCACCTCGCGCCGGCTGGCCGAAGACCGGCTGCACCACGTCGCCTTTCACGACAGCCTGACCGACCTGGCCAACCGCAGCTGCTTCAACGAACGGCTCGCCGCCGCCGTCGAGCGCAACCGCATCGACGCCGACCACGGCTTCGCGGTGATGTTCATGGACCTCGACCGCTTCAAGCTCGTCAACGACAGCCTGGGCCACCCGGCGGGCAACGCGCTGCTGTGCGAGGTGGCGCGGCGGCTCAGCCGTGCCGTGCGGCCGGGCGACCTGGTGGCGCGGCTGGGCGGCGACGAGTTCGCGGTGCTGCTGGAACATGTGCAGGAACCCACCGCGGCGATGGCGCTGGCGCAGCGGCTGCAGCAGGTGCTCTCGGCGCCGATGCTCATTAACGGCACCGAGGTCGTGCCCCTGGCCAGCATCGGCATCACCTTCAGCGACCTGGGCTGCCGCAGCGCCGACGAGGTGCTGCGCGACGCCGACCTGGCGATGTACGAAGCCAAGGCCGACGGCAGCCGCTGTGTGTCGCTGTTCAACCAGGGCATGCACGAACGTGTGGCCGAGAAGCTCAAGCTCGAAGGCGACCTGCGCCGTGCCATCGGCGACGGCCAGCTGACGCTGGTCTATCAGCCCCTCTTCAGGCTGGCGCCCCACGAGCTCATCGGTTTCGAAGCGCTGGCGCGGTGGACGCACCCGGAGCGCGGTGCCATCAGCCCGGCGGTGTTCATCACCCTGGCCGAGGAAAGTGGCCACATCGAGGCGCTCACGGCCTGGGTCATCGACCAGGCCTGCGGCCAGCTGGCCGCGTGGCAGACCACGCACCCGGGGCTGGCCAGGCTGGGCATGCACGTCAACATCTCGGGCCGCGACCTGACCAGCGCTGCGCTGGTGCCGCGTGTGCGCGAGGTGCTGCATCGCCACGCGCTGGCGCCGCGCCAGCTCACGCTGGAAATCACCGAGACCACGCTGATGGGCAAGCTCAAGGACGTGCTCGACACCGTGCACGCGCTGCGCGAGGCCGGCGTGAAGTTCAGCATCGACGACTTCGGCACCGGCTATTCGTCGCTGGCCTACCTGAGCACGCTGCCCATCGACAGCCTGAAGATCGACCGCTCCTTCGTCGCCGGCATGACCGACAAGCCGCAGAACGTGGAGATCGTGCGCGCCGTGCTGACACTCGGGCGCTCGCTGGGCCAGACCATCATCGCCGAGGGCATCGAGACGGCCGAGCAGCTGTCCATGCTCGAGGAACTGGGTGTCGACGTGGGCCAGGGTTACCTGCTGGCGCGCCCGATGCGCGCCGACCAGGTGCCCGCGCTCCTGGCCGTCCGGGTGGCCGAACCGGCCTGACCCCCGGCGCAGCCGCTAGGCACGGCAGGCCGGCTCAGTAGCTCGGAAAAGCGCCAAAAACGCCCGGTGTTTCGCGGCTGACAACTGCTCACAACTTGCCCAACATGGCGACAATGGCGCCATACCGGATTGCAGGGGTGGCACACAGTCAGCTGCAGTTCCGGGCGGCAGTGCGGGGGTGGCTTCAGGGCCAGCCGCCAGGCCAAGAAACAAGATCAACGTTCACGCTGCGCCGCGTGCGCAGCACATGCCACCCCATGGAGCTGACATGAATCTCACGACACCTTTTGTCGTCCTCATCGAGCGTCTGGCACTGCCTGCGCAACCCGTCTGGAAACACACCCGCGCCGCCATCCTGGTAGCGCTGGCCGCCCTGGTGGGCGCCACCAGCCTGCAGGCCAGTGCCGCCCCCGGCGGCGGCCGCAAGTTCAACAAGGTGGCGGCCGACCTCGACGCCGCGCTCGACGACAACCGCGCCGTGCGCCGCAAGTGGGCGCGCGACGTGAACGGCGTGCGCCAGGTGCAGATGATCGTCGTCACCAACACCACCGACCCGGAGATGCGCGAGCTGCGCAACCACGTGCGGCGCCTGGGCGGCTCGGTGCATGCCGTGCACCCGGCCGTGCACGCGATGACCGTGCAGATCGGCGCGCGGCAGGTCAAGGCGCTGTCGCAGCGCGACGATGTCGTCAGCGTGTCGCCCAACCGCGAACTGCAGCGCACTGCCAGCACGCTGGAAGCAATCACTGGCGCGTTGACCGCCAACGTCCGCACGAGCAGCACGAAGACCAGCTACGCCGGCCTGGACGGCACGGGCATCGGCATCGCCGTGCTCGACTCGGGCGTGATGCGCAACCACGAGGCCATGTTCAACGGCAGCGGCGTCACGCGCGTGAAGCGCAACGTCAACATGCTCAACGCCAACCTGGCCAACTGGACGACCGGCACCAACGCCGCATCGCTGATGCCCGGCAGCACGGCGCTGGCCAACTACGAAGCGGCCATCGCTGCCGACAGCAGCCTCAACCAGGACCCGTATGGCCACGGCACCCACGTGGCCGCAGTGGCCGCGGGCCGCGCCAAGTACTTCTCGGCGGGCACGCCAGACACCACGGGCATCGCCCCCGGCGCCGACATCTACGACGTGCGTGTGCTCAACCAGAACGGGTATGGCACGCTCAGCGACGCGCTCGAAGGCATCCAGTGGGTGATCTTCCATGCCAAGGCCTACAACATCCGTGTGCTCAACCTGAGCCTGGCCGCCGACTCCACCGAGAGCTGGCAGACCGACCCGCTGTGCGTGGCGGTGCGTAGCGCCACCGCAGCCGGCATCACGGTGGTGGTGTCGGCCGGCAACTTCGGCACCGGGCTGACGGGCACCGAGGTCTACGGCCGCATCGGCTCCCCCGGTAACGATCCTTCGGTGATCACCGTCGGTTCGGTGAACTTCAAGGGCACCACGGCGCGCAGCGACGACGTGGTCAATGCCTTCAGCTCACGCGGCCCGACGCGCAGCGCGCTGGTGGGTACCGACGGTGTGCGCCGCGTCGACAACCTGCTCAAGCCCGACCTGGTGGCCCCCGGCAACAAGGTCGTTGCGGCCGCCGCCACGAAATCAGACGGCACGATGAGCTGGAACCTGCTGGCCGCGCTCTACGGCAGTTCGCTCGTCACGCCGCTGGGCCTCACCCAGGTCTACGGCGAGACGCACATGATGCTCAGCGGCACCTCGGTGTCCGCCCCCGCGGTGGCCGGTGCCGTGGCGCTGATGCTGCAGGCCAACCCGGGCCTGACGCCGCCGATCATCAAGGCCATGCTGCAGTACAGCGCGCAGCCGCTGCCCGGCGCCAACCTGCTGCAGCAGGGTGCGGGCATGCTCAACATCGACGGTGCGGTGCGGCTGGCCAAGATCGTCGACCCCGACCTGAGCGCGAAGATCGCCAGCAACGGCTACAGCGTCGGTAGCAGCATCCTGGACGACGACCGGTCCATGCCGACCCCCACGTCGACGATCAACGGCCAGACCTTCAACTGGTCGCGCATGGTCTTCCTGGGCGGTGCGCGGGTGCTCAGCGGCAGCGCGCTGTTCACCAAGTACCAGCCGGTGTGGGACCCGAGGATCACCTGGGCCAACAACGTGGTTCTGCGGCGCGTGCCGAGCTACTGGTCGGGCACCGGCATCACCTCGAACACCTACGTCAGGTCGTTCAGCGAGACCCGGCTCACGCTGCAGACGCTCGTCAGCTCGGGTGTCGTCAACGGCACGTCACTGGCCGGCAGCACCTCATTCAGCGGCAAGACCGGTGCCTTCATCTCGACGGCCAGCCTGTCGAACTGGCTGGTCAGCGGCAGCGGGCTGGTGCTGAGCGAAGGCCTGGTGTTGAGCGAAGGGCTGGTGCTGAGCGAAGGCCTGGTGCTCAGCGAGGGCCTGGTGCTGAGCGAAGGCCTGGTGCTCAGTGAGGGTCTGGTGCTCAGCGAGGGCCTGGTGCTGAGCGAAAGCCTCGTGCTCAGCGAAGGACTCGCACTGGGCGAGCCCTGAATGCGCCCGGTGC
>LNFM01012440.1_pt1 | contig 11182 bp, 11 predicted proteins | sample 596031 | NCBI WGS metagenome assembly LNFM01 (sample SAMN04254537, study PRJNA301005) | activated carbon metagenome | isolation source: dual media filters at the Ann Arbor, Michigan drinking water treatment plant | place: USA: Ann Arbor | reverse complement strand
GGTTTCTCCCTCTTGGAACAGGTGGTCGAACTGCGAGCCGTCCGGTTTAAAACCCGGCTCCAGGTTGAACACGCCCTTGAAGACTTTTTGCACGGCGGTGATTTGGCCGCCGATGCCGATTTGCGCGCTCAGTCGGTCCCGCAGGTAGGGAGCGGCCGAAAGGTGGTCGGCGTGGGCATGTGTCTCAAGGATCCATTGCACCTTGAGCTTGTTGGTCCGCACGTAGTCGATCACGCGGTCGGCCGAGGTGTGCTGTGTGCGGCCTGATTTCGGGTCGTAGTCGAGCACCGAATCGATGATGGCTGCTTCGCTGCCCGGGCCGTTGTGCACGACATAGGTCACCGTCCAGGTAGCGGAATCGAACATGCCATGCACTTGGGGTTGCGGGGTTTGGGTGGTGGCGGGTTGCATGGACGGCTCCTTTTAAATAAGTTAACGGTAATATATTGACAAATAAATTGTTTGTCAATATATTGACCCCTGTTGCTGGCAGGTTGCTGGCCACCTGCAAGAACCGGAAGGAAACACCGATGAAGAACGCTGCGATGGACTTGGAAGAAATGCAGTCGGCCGCGGGCCGGGCCTGTCGCCTGATGAAGGTGCTGGCCAACCCGGACCGGCTGCTGATCCTGTGCCAGCTCTCACAGGGCGAGCGTCGGGTGGGTGAGCTCGAAGCGTTGCTGGGCATCGTGCAGCCGACCCTGTCGCAACAGCTCACCGTGCTGCGCGACGAGGAACTGGTGAGCACCCGCCGCGAGGGCAAGAACATCCACTACGCATTGACCAGCCCCAAGGCGCTGGCCGTGATGCAGGTGCTGTACGAACAATTTTGTGTCTGTGAAAAGGAGTGAGTCATGACGATTGATTGGGCGAATTTCACGCCCTGGGCTTCGCTGTCCGGCGGCATCCTGCTGGGCGTGGCCTCGGCGGTTTTTATCTTGGTCAACGGCCGGGTGCTGGGCATCAGCGGCATCCTGGGCGGATTGCTCACGCCGAAGTCGGGCGACGCCGGCTGGCGCATCGCTTTCCTGTTGGGCATGCTGGCCGCGCCGCTGGTGTACGGCCTGCTCGCACCGGCCGGCTTCGTCAAGGCGCCCACCATCGACGCGGGTTTCGCCACCATCGTGGCCGCCGGTTTGCTGGTCGGCCTGGGCACGCGCTACGGCTCAGGCTGCACCAGCGGTCACGGCGTGTGCGGCCTCTCGCGCCTGTCGCCGCGCTCCCTGGTGGCCACGCTGGCCTTCATGGGCGCTGGCTTTGCCATGGTCTTCGTGGTTCGCCACGTTCTGTGAGGAAAATCCCATGAACCGCATCACCGAATTTTTCGTCGGCCTGCTCTTTGGCCTGGGCCTGCTGCTCTCCGGTATGACCGACCCGGCCAAGGTGCTGGGCTTCCTGGACCTGTTCGGCACCTGGGATCCGTCACTCGCCTTCGTCATGGGCGGCGCCATCGCTGTGGGCTTTTTCGCCTTTGCACTGGCCCGCAAACGCACCACCAACTTCCTCGGTGGCGCCTTGCTCATGCCCAAATCCACCCAGATCGACAAGCGCCTGGTGCTCGGCGGTCTGACCTTTGGTGCCGGCTGGGGCCTGGCGGGTTTCTGCCCCGGCCCTGGCATCGTGTCCATGGCCTCGGGTGAGGTGAAGGCCGCGGTGTTCGTGGCGGCGATGATCGGGGGAATGGTGCTCTTTGAAGTCGCGGAGCGCACCGTGTTTCGCCAGCGGGTTGGAGCCTGAAATGGCAGCGATGAACTTCGTTCAGCTTTCGGACACCTTGTCGGTCGCGGGGCAGATCTCGCCAGACGATCTGCAGGCGATTGCGCGCGCTGGTTTCAAGTCCGTCATCTGTAACCGCCCAGATGGCGAAAGCCCAGGCCAGTTCAGCTCCCGGGAACTGGCGGTTGCAGCCAGCCAAGCTGGCTTGACGCTGGCGTACCTGCCCGTAGTCTCAGGTCGGGTCACCCAGGAAGACGGGCAGTCGTTCGCTGACTTGATAGACCAATTGCCCACGCCCGCACTCGCCTACTGCCGCAGTGGCATGCGTTCAGCGACGCTGTGGGCATTGTCGCAAGCGGGTTCACAGGCTTGGCCCGACCTCGTGCAGCGCGCTGCACAAGCCGGATTTAACCTGAGCAGCGTGGCTCCACCTGCGAAGAAATTTCCACTTTGACACTGGCCGTCTGAAGACACCCGCATCGCATGAATCCATCGTCCACCTGGCGCCACTGGCTGCCTTCTTTGCCCATGCTGCAGTGGGGCCGCGAGTACAACCGCGAAACGCTGCTCAACGATGGCGTGGCGGCGCTGATCGTCACCATCATGCTGATCCCTCAGAGCCTGGCCTACGCCATGCTCGCGGGTCTGCCGCCCGAGGTGGGGCTGTATGCCAGCGTAGCGCCGCTGCTGCTCTATGCGGTTTTCGGTACCAGCCGCGTGCTGGCGGTGGGGCCGGTGGCGGTGGTTTCTCTGATGACGGCTGCGGCCATCGGCCAGCACGCTGTGGCGGGTACGCCCGAGTACTGGGCGGTGGCCATCACGCTGGCCTTTCTCTCGGGCTTATTTCTGCTGGTCATGGGCTTGATGCGGCTGGGCTTCCTGGCCAACTTCCTCAGCCACCCGGTTATCTCGGGCTTTATATCGGCTTCGGGCATCCTTATTGCGGCCAGTCAGCTCAAAACGCTGATGGGTGTGAAGGCGGAAGGGCACAACTTCGTTGATCTGAGCCTGTCGCTGTTGTCGCAGCTGAGTCAGGTGCATCTGCTGACGCTGGGTATCGGCGTAGTGACGGTCGCGTTTTTGTTCTGGGTGCGCAGCGGCCTCAAGCCGTTGCTGCAACGTCTGGGCATGAAGCCGCGCGCGGCCGACGTGGTTGCCAAGACCGGACCAGTCGCGGCGATCGCCGTGACCACGTTGCTCACCTGGGGCCTTGACTGGCAGGCGCAGGGCGTAAAAATCGTGGGCGCGGTCCCCCAGGGCCTCCCGCCGTTCACGCCACCTCTGTGGGACTTCGGCCTTTGGCAGCAACTGTTGGTGCCGGCGTTGCTCATCAGTGTGGTCGGGTTCGTCGAGTCGGTGTCGGTGGGACAGACGCTGGCGGCCAAGCGGCGCCAGCGCATCGAGCCCGACCAGGAACTGGTGGCACTGGGCGCGAGCAACCTGGGCGCGGCGTTCACTGGCGGCTTCCCGGTCACCGGCGGTTTTGCCCGCTCGGTGGTCAACTTCGACGCTGGCGCGCAGACGCCTGCAGCCGGCGTGTTCACGGCCGCCGGCATCACGCTGGCTTCCCTTTTCCTCACGCCAGCGTTGTATTACCTGCCGCAGGCTACGCTGGCCGCCACCATCGTGGTGGCTGTGCTGTCGTTGGTGGACTTCAGCATCCTGCGCAAGACCTGGCGCTACGCGAAATCCGACTTCCTTGCGGTGCTGGCCACGCTGGTGGCCACACTCACAGTGGGCGTGGAGACCGGCCTGGTGGTCGGTGTGGCCTTGTCGCTGGCGCTCTATCTGTACCGAACCAGCCGCCCCCACATGGCCGAGGTGGGCCTGGTTGCAGGCACGGAGCATTTCCGCAACGTGCAGCGCCACACCGTGGTGGTGAGTCCGCGGGTGCTGAGCCTGCGGGTGGACGAGAGCCTGTATTTCGCCAACTCGCGAGCCCTGGAAGACCGCATCAACAATGCTGTGGCAAACCGCCCCGCTCTCGAGCATGTGGTGCTCCAATGCTCGGCCATCAACGACATTGATGCCAGTGCGTTGGAGAGTCTGGAAGCTATCGACCTGCGCTTGCGCGGGGCCGGCTTGAAGTTGCACCTCTCCGAGGTCAAGGGGCCGGTGATGGACCGTTTGAAGGCCACCGAATTCCTGCATGGCTTGAGTGGAAGGCTGTTTTTTACCCACTACCAAGCCATCCAGGAATTGTCGCCTGAAGTCGCTTGAGGGTTGGATCGTGGTTGCACCTGGACGTAACCACCGCTCACCTTGTGCAAGCCGAGAGTACTGCGCATGAAACGGTGTTTCGCTACTTGCTGACCCAGGAAACCATCTAACCTCAGGAGCAGTCGCATCGCCAAGAACTGCCGCAGAAGGCTCACGTGCTTGGACCGATTGAGGTGGGAGTGCGCCATGATGGTCTTTTCAAACAACTCATTGCCGTGTTGGCCATCTGTGGCTGGCGCATCCCGAGGATTCCGCGCATGAAGATGAACCCACACAACTCCCGCCGCCTCCTGCTGGGCGGCCTGGCGCTTGCACTGCTAGTGGCAATGGTCTGGGTGGCACTGCGCACTGGGCCACTGGCTCCCGTCAAGGTGCAGACAACCGAGGTGAAGAAGGGCCGCGTTACATCCGAAATTTTTGGCATTGGCCAGGTGGAGGCGCGACACAGCTGGATGGTCGGTCCGACCGTGGCTGGGCGTGTGCTGAGTGTGAAGGTAGATGTGGGCGATACGGTGCAGCCAGGCCAGCTACTGGCCGAGATGGATCCGGTGGACCTTGAGCAGCGCTTGGCTGCGCTGGACGCATCCCTGGCGCGCGCGCAGAGCACACGTCAGGCTGCAAATGCGCAAGTGGCTGACGCGATGGCACGGCAAGCACTGGCCGACACCAATTTGAAGCGCAATGAAGATCTTGCGCGGCAAAACTTCATCAGTCCTGGGGCGCTCGACGCGCGCACGCAGGAAGTAGCCTCAGCTGACGCCGGGCTGCAGGCGGCGCAGGCCAACCTGGGCGGCACCGGGCAAGACCTGACGCGACTGCGTGCTGAACGCGCGGCGCTGGCGCAGCAGCGAGAGAACCTGAAGCTGGTGGCACCCGCCGCTGCTATGGTGACCGCGCGAGACGCTGAGGCCGGCACCACCGTGGTGGCTGGCCAAGCCGTGCTGCGCTTGATGGACCCGGTCAGCCTGTGGGTGACGCTGCGCGTGGACCAGGGCCGCTCGGCAGGACTCGCGCCAGGCTTGGTTGCGCGCATCACACTGCGCTCGCGGCCAGGCGAGGTGCTGGCAGGCAAAGTGGCTCGGGTGGAGCCGCTGGCGGACAGCGTGACCGAGGAACGGCTGGCGCAGGTGGCTTTTGCCGCGTTGCCTGCGGGCGTGCCGGTGGGCGAGATGGCCGAGGTGACTCTGCAGTTGCCAGCCACTCCCGAGATGCTGGTGCTGCCGAACGCAGCCATGCAGCAGCATGAAGGAAAAAACGGTGTATGGCGACTGAAGGATGGCGTGCTGGAATTTGTACCAGTGAGGCTGGGCCTACAGGGACTTGACGGCATGGTGGAGGTACTGGATGGATTGCACGAGGGCGATACGGTGGTGCTCTACACCCAAAGTGCGTTGAAAGCCGGCTCTCGGATCACCCTTGTGGACCAACTGATGCCGGCTGGGGGAGCGAAGTGATCAGCCTGGCCGGGCGCGACATCCTGCACGGCTGGAGCAAGTACGTGCTGACCGGACTGGGTCTGGGCCTGCTTATAGGCGTCACGCTGTCGATGGCGGGCGTATACCGTGGCATGGTGGACGACGCCCATGCGCTGCTGTCCAACAGCCGCGCCGACCTATGGGTGGTGCAGAAAGACACGCAGGGGCCGTACGCTGAATCGTCCAGCATCAAGGACGACGTGGTGCGCAGCGTGCGTGGCATGCCTGGCGTGACCGCCGCAGCCAACGTGACCTACCTGACCATGCAGGTGGCGCGTAACGGCGAAGACAACCGTGTGATGGTGGTGGGCATCGAGCCAGGGATGCCTGGTGCGCCGGGCTACCTGGTTGCAGGGCGCCACCTCACTCGCAACCACTACGAGGCGGTCGCTGATGTCAAGACCGGTTTTCAGCTCGACGAGACTGTGCGCATCCGTCGCCATGACTACACGGTGGTGGGGTTGACTCAGCGCATGGTGTCCTCCGGCGGAGACCCTATGTTGTTCGTGCCGTTGAAGGACGCGCAGGAGACACAATTTTTGAAAGACAACGACGCCATCATCAATGATCGCGCACGCACGGCCGCCAACCCAGCCTTCAACCGGCCGGGCAGTCCCGACTTGCTGGACGCGGTGCAGAACCTACAGACCAGCAGCCGCAGCGTGAATGCAGTACTGGTGCAGCTGGCACCAGGCTTCACGCCCGAACAGGTGGCCGAACCGATACGGCGCTGGAAACACCTGAGCGTGTACACGCGCGAGGGTATGGAAAATATTCTGATCGTGAAACTTATCGCCAATTCGGCGAAGCAGATCGGCATGTTTCTGGTGATCCTCGCCATTGTCAGCGCAGCGATTGTGGCCTTCATCATCTACACCATGACCATGGGCAAGCTGCGAGAGATTGCGGTGCTCAAGCTCATCGGCACGCGTGACCGAACTATTGCCAGCATGATCCTGCAGCAGGCGTTGGGCTTGGGCCTGATTGGCTTTGCGGTTGGCAAGGTAGCAGCAACCCTCTGGGCTCCGGCCTTCCCCAAATTTGTGCTGCTGCTGCCGGGCGACGCTGCGACGGGCCTGGTGGTCACACTGGTGATCTGCGCACTGGCGAGCACGCTGGCGATCCGCGTGGCTCTGAAGGTTGATCCCGGCGCGGCGATCGGATGAATGCGATGAACACACCCTATCAAGGCGGTATCTTGATCGAAGGTCTGCGCAAGGTCTATGGTCACGGCGACACGGCTGTGGAGGCGCTAAAACACGTGAACATGCAGGTGGCCCCCGGCGAGGTGGTGGGTCTGGTGGGGCCTTCGGGCTCGGGCAAAAGCACGCTGCTCAAATGCCTTGGTGCGATCATCGAACCCAGCAGTGGCCGGATGACGCTGGGCAACGAGGTAATCTATGACAACGGCTGGAAAGTGAAAGACCTGCGTGCGCTGCGTCGTGATCGCATCGGCTTCGTGTTTCAGGCCCCGTATCTCATACCGTTCCTGGATGTGACGGACAACGTGGCTTTACTGCCCATGCTGGCCGGACGGCCCAACGCCGAGTCCCGTGCCCGTGCGCTGGAGTTGCTAACAGCGCTGGATGTACAGCACCGTGCGCGGGCTGAGCCTTCCCAACTATCGGGCGGAGAGCAACAGCGAGTGTCAATCGCGAGGGCGCTGGCCAACAGGCCGCCGGTCATACTGGCCGACGAGCCCACCGCGCCGCTGGACAGCGAACGCGCGCTGGGTGTGATGCGCATCCTCAACCAGATGGCGCGTCAGGCTCAAACCGCCATAGTTGTGGTGACGCACGACGAAAAGATCATCCCGACTTTCAAACGGATCTATCACATTCGCGATGGCCAAACTGTCGAAGAGGCTGGAGAGGGGCGGGCGTTGGAAGACGCTGTACTTCTTCCACCCTCCTGATCAAGCTGTTGCTGAAGGCTGCGCTGAACAAGTCGAACGGTGGCGCGAGGTTTGAATGCATCCAAGCACCAGAGGCACGAAGGTGAAACTGGAGCAGCAAACCCGGGCAATGACTGCCAATCAAGGCGGTGGCTCCGAGCCTTACAGAAAGCAGACCAAGCGGGACATGTTCTTGGAGACGATAGAGCAGATCGTGCCGTCGCAGGAACTGTGCTCGGTCATCGAACCCCACTATCCAAAGGCCTGCGACGGGCGCCCACCGATCGGGTTGAAACGCGGGGTGCGGGCGTACTTTGTGCGGCACTGATTCGATCTGGCTGACTAGGCCTGTGAGGAGACCGTGTTCGACAGCACAGCGCTGTGCCGCTTTGAGAGCATTGATTCGGGGCGTGTTCGAGCACGGCATATGTGGCGCGCGCGGAACCTTCAATGGTGCGGGTGCCCAGCGATACGCTCACAGTCTCTTCAGTCTCTTTTCGGTTGCGTCTGTGCTGTGCATTCACACCTAAACGCGATTCGCTTTCCGCCCTGCATGCTTCGTGTTCATGCCATGTGGAACACGACTGCTGATAAATAAGGTTTGACGGAAACCAATGACGAGCACATTTTCTGACAGCGCAAAAAGAAAGACCAACAACACTTAGGCTGCCGGTCTTTATCAACTATTTTCTAGCGGCTTATTCGCCACCAGATTAAGTCAAATCGAATCGATCCGCGTTCATTACCTTGGTCCAAGCGGCAACGAAATCTTGCACGAACTTCTCTTTGTTATCGTCCTGGGCATAGACTTCGGTATAGGCCCGCAGCACAGAGTTTGAAGCGAACACCAGATCGACACGGGTGGCTGTCCATTTTGTGGCTCCCGTCTTGCGATCCACGATGGCGTAGCTATTGCGACCAGTGGGCTTCCAGCTATAGGCCATGTCTGTGAGATTGACGAAGAAATCATTGGTCAACACGCCGACACGGTCCGTGAATACGCCATGCATGCTGCCGCCGTGGTTCGTGCCGAGCACGCGCATGCCACCGACCAAGGCGGTCATCTCGCAGGCGGTTAGGCGCATCAACTGCGCTCGGTCGAGCAGCAATTCTTCCGCACTGACGACGTAGTCCTTCTTAAGCCAGTTGCGGAATCCATCGGCCAACGGCTCCAGTACATCGAACGATTCCGCATCGGTCATTGCCGCTGTAGCATCACCGCGTCCCGGAGCGAAGGGCACTGTCACCTCAATGCCAGCCGCCTTGGCCGCCTGCTCGACGCCGACATTGCCAGCCAACACGATCACGTCAGCAACGCTTGCGCCAGTATCGGCAGCAATCTTTTCTAGCACTGCCAGCACCATCGCCAGACCGGAAGGTTCATTCCCCTCCCAGTCCTTTTGAGGAGCGAGGCGGATTCGTCCGCCATTCGCGCCACCGCGCTTGTCCGAGCCACGAAACGTACGAGCACTATCCCATGCGGTACTGACCAGTTTGGCGATGGTCAGCCCGCTGGCTGCAATCTTAGTCTTCACAGCAGCGACGTCGTAGTCCTTGCGACCTTCAGGCACCGGGTCTTGCCAGATCAGGTCTTCTTTCGGTGTGTCTGGGCCGATGTAACGTGACTTGGGCCCCATGTCGCGGTGGGTCAGCTTGAACCAGGCACGGGCGAAAACGTCCGAGAAATAGGCCGGGTCCTTGTGGAAGCGTTCCGAAATCTGGCGGTATTCAGGGTCCATCTTCATCGCCATGTCGGCGTCTGTCATGATTGGGTTATGGCGAATGGAGGGGTTCTCCACATCCACTGGCCTGTGTTCTTCCTTGATATTGATTGGCTCCCACTGCCAAGCGCCAGCGGGGCTCTTCTTCAGCCCCCAGTCATAGCCCAAGAGCAAATCGAAGTAGCCGTTGTCCCACTTGGTAGGGTGCGTGGTCCAGGCCCCCTCAATGCCGCTGGTAACGGTATCGCGACCAATGCCACGCGTTGTGTGGTTCTGCCAGCCTAGGCCCTGCTCTTCAAGCTCTGCGCCCTCCGGGGCCGGACCAAGATTGGCCGCGTTGCCATTGCCGTGGCACTTGCCGACGGTGTGACCACCAGCTGTTAGTGCCACGGTTTCCTCGTCATTCATCGCCATACGGGCGAAAGTCACGCGCACATCGTGAGCCGTCTTGAGCGGATCGGGCTTTCCATCCACCCCTTCCGGATTCACATAGATAAGGCCCATCATCACGGCAGCGAGCGGGTTTTCCAGATCGCGCTCGCCGGAGTACCGACTGTCCTTGCTGCCGCTAGGTGCCAGCCACTCCCTTTCAGAACCCCAGTAGGTATCCTTCTCGGGATGCCAGATGTCTTCGCGGCCAAAGGCGAAACCGAAGGTCTTCAGGCCCATTGACTCGTAGGCAATGTTGCCCGCCAGGATGATTAGGTCTGCCCAGCTAAGATTGTTGCCGTACTTCTTTTTGATCGGCCAAAGCAGGCGCCGCGCCTTGTCGAGGTTGGCGTTATCGGGCCAGGAATTGATTGGGGCAAATCGCTGGTTGCCGGTGCCACCGCCACCCCGGCCGTCGGCAATGCGATAAGTGCCTGCTGAGTGCCAAGCCAAGCGGATCATCAAGCCACCGTAGTGACCCCAGTCGGCAGGCCACCAATCTTGACTATCGGTCATCAGGGCTTTGAGGTCTTTCTTCAGTGCTTCGACGTCTAGCCTCATGACCCCTGCGCGGTAGTTGAAGCCAGCGCCTAGTGGGTTGGTCTTTGTGTCCTGCTGATGCAAGATGTCTAGGTTCAGCGCCTTGGGCCACCAGTCCATGTTTGTCATGCTCGCCGACGTGACGCCACCGTGCACGACGGGGCACTGTCCACCAGAACTTGCGCTCTTACTTTCCATCTCTAGCTCCTTGGGTTACTCGGATCACTGAAAACGCTTAAGTACCTTGCTTAGCATGACCTGTGCAGGTGCTCGGATGCGTCAATTTCAGTGACTGTAGTCTTGGCGCACCATTTTGGGACGAACAGAAAATCATTTCTGGTCGGAGTAATTCAATCTCCGCGATAGGAATACCTCATGAAAGAAAGGAAAGTTGAAGATTGCGATGGACATAGGCATCGCTGACGCTGACCCGCAAGAGAATCGCCCAAGGTCTGTCGGCATGACTGGGCGATGGTTACATCGCTAAACCTGATGACGCCATATTCAGAATGCGCTTCAACCGATTGAGGTTGTAAACCAACATCCAGGCCGATTTCGGTGCCCGCATTCATCAGAATGCTGCGTCGACCTCAGCCGCGTCCACCGGCGAGCTCGATCCCGTTGTCGCGACCACTTGCGCCTCGTCCGGTCTGGTGTTTGTGCACCCCTTCTTTGACGGCAACGGGCGACTGCACCGGTTGTTGCTCCACCATGTGCTTCGCCAGGTGCGTATTTCGGTCTTCATGGACATCAAGTTCGGCACCGTTGACACAGCGTTCGGCACCGCGGTCAGTGAGCTTCATTGACCCCTCCGTGGAAAACTCACCATAGTCAATCGATTGTTGAAAACTCACTGGTTGGGCTGAGTGGTGTCCTTTATCCTGCTAGGCGCCGCAGCCTTGCCTGCACCCCGTCGTTGGCCGCCCCAACTCGCTCTGCCTTCCCATGCGCAAAGCCAGGCCTCCGCTCTGGCAGTAGCAGGGGTGAGCAGGTGCACTGATCCTCCAACAGCCTGCGCCACATCTACCCCTTTGTCCCCATACAGGACCTGTAGCAAAGCGGGCAGCAGACGCACTTCACCCTTGCGACCGTTAGCCTCCAGCTGTTGCGACAGAGCAGGCCGGCGCTCCTTCAACCAGCTGCCAAGTCCTGATGGCGGCACCATGACCGCCAAGCTGAACTCGGAC
>LNFM01012439.1_pt1 | contig 11182 bp, 9 predicted proteins | sample 596031 | NCBI WGS metagenome assembly LNFM01 (sample SAMN04254537, study PRJNA301005) | activated carbon metagenome | isolation source: dual media filters at the Ann Arbor, Michigan drinking water treatment plant | place: USA: Ann Arbor | reverse complement strand
GGAACAGCCGGTCGGTCATCCAGGGCGGCACTTCCTGCCAGGCATGCACCTTGGAGAACGCGATCTCCAGCTCATGGATCGCATCCATCCGCGCCTCGTCGATGCGCGGATGCTGGCTGGTCGGGCCGATGAAAAGCCCGCTGAACAAATACGACAGCGAGGGATGGTTGTGCCAGAAGCCGACCAGCGACTTCAGCAGGTCGGGCCGGCGCAGGAAGGGGCTCTCGGCGACGGTCTCGCCGCCCATCACCACATGGTTGCCGCCGCCGGTGCCGACATGGCGGCCATCGGTCATGAACTTCTCGGCCGCCAGGCCTTCCTGGCGCGCTTCCTCGTAGAGCTGCGTGGTGCGCTCCACGACCTCGCCCCAGGCCTTGGCCGGGTGGATGTTGACCTCGATCACGCCGGGGTCGGGGGTGACCGAGAAGTTCAGCAGCCGCGGATCGGATGGCGGCAGGTAGCCTTCCAGCACCACCTTGCGGCCCATCTCGGCGGCGGTGCCCTCGACGGCGGCGATCAGGTCGAGCCAATCCTCGGCGGCGAACAGCGGCGGCAGGAAGATGTGCAGCTTGCCGTCGCGCGATTCGACCGTCAGCGCGGTGCGGACCAGCCCGGCATCGGATTCCCCCACCACCGGGATGGGCTGCGGCTGCGGGCGGAAATCCTCGATGGACGACGCCACGCCATCGCCCGCACGGACCGCGCGCTGGGCCAGGCTGTTCGGCAATTGCTGCGCGCGCACGGCACGCTGCGCCATCAGCGCGGCATGGGGCGGCAGGTCGTCGCGCCAGGCGAAGGGATCGGCCTCGTGTTCCTGCACCCGCGCCGCATCCTCGGGCGACATCCAGGGCAGCGAGGCGAGCGGCAGGCGCAGCCCGATCGGGCTGTCGCCGGGAATCAGGAACAGATGCTCGCCGCGCAGGAACCAGGGGCTGGACTGCCAGCGCCGCACGCCATCCTGCATCACACGGCGGATCGGCAGCACGACGCCGACCTCGGAGGACAGCCCCTGGCCGAACACGCGCGCGAGCCGCTTGCGCTCGAGCTCGTCGGCAAGCTTCGCTTCCTCGACCACCACATTGGCGGGCAGGCGCTGTTCCTTCCACAGGTAGTAGTGGACGTCCTCATGCGCGCCCTGCACCAGGCCGGGATCGACCTGGAGCCGTTCCGCCAGCAGCCGCCCGAAGCGCGCCGCATCGGCCGCCGTCGCGTCATCCGTGTCGTCGTCCGAGGCCAGCAGCGATGCATCGGTCCAGACCGGCTCGCCATCCGCCCGCCAGTGGGAATACAGCGCCCAGCGCGGCAGCTGCTCGCCCGGATAATGCTTGCCCATGGCGTATTGCAGCGCGGCGCCAGGCGACCACAGCCCCACCAGCCGGCGCAGCAGCCGCCCGGCATAGGCGCGCTTGGTCGGCCCCAGCGCATCGGTATTCCATTCCGCGGCATCGCGGTCGGAGGCGGCGACGAAGGTCGGCTCGCCCCCCATGGTCAGGCGCATGCCCAGCGCCTTCAGCTTGCCGTCCACCGCGTCCCCCGCCGCGCGGATCGCCGCCCATTGGTCGGGCGCATAGGGCTTGGTGACGCGCGGCGTCTCGCGGATGCGCCGCACCGACATCTCGAAGCCGAATTCGGTCTCGACCTCCTCCAGCCCGCCCGAGATCGCCGCCGCCGATTGCGGTTCCGGCGTGGCCGCGAGAGGGATATGCCCTTCCCCGGTCATCAGCCCCGATGTGGCATCCAAGCCGATCCAGCCGGCGCCGGGCAGATACACCTCGGCCCAGGCATGCAGGTCGGTAAAGTCCTCGGTCGGGCCTTCGGGGCCTTCGATCGGCTTTTGGTCCGCCACCAGCTGGATCAGGTAGCCCGAAACGAAGCGCGCCGCGAAACCGAGCCGCCGCAGCAACTGCACCAGCAGCCAGGCGCTGTCGCGGCACGACCCCTTGCCCTCGCCCAGCGTCTTGTCCGGCGCCCAGACGCCGGGCTCCATGCGCACCACATAGGCGATGCGCGCCTGCACCATGGCGTTCAGCGCCACCAGGAAGTCGACGGTGCGCTGTTCGGTGCGCGGCACTTCCGCGAGCAGCGCCTCCAGCAACGGCCCCGACGGGTCGATCCGCCGGAACGGCGCCAGCTCCTGCTCCAGCCCGGGATCATAGGCGAAGGGCCAGGTCTCCGCCTCGGGCTCCAGAAAGAAGTCGAAGGGATTGATCGTCGCCATGTCGGCAACGAGGTCCACCGTCACGTCGAAATGCGTCACCCGCTCGGGAAACACCACCCGGGCCAGGAAATTCCCCTGCGGGTCCTGCTGCCAGTTCACGAAATGCGGCTGCGGTTCGATTTTCAGCGCATAGGCCAGCACCGGCGTCCGGCTGTGCGGCGCCGGGCGCAGCCGGATGGTCTGCGGCCCCAGCGTGGCCGGCCGGGCGTAGCGGTAGCTGGTGCGGTGGGTCAGCGCGACATGGATGGACATGACCTGGCCTGCAACGGTTGGGGCGGTTTCACACGGATGAGACAGGCGATGCAATCCGCGGTCCACCACAACCGCCTTGTTGAGCACCGCCCCCCATGGGCCTAGGCTGTCCCGAACGGGAAGGAAACGCAGCCATGGCCGATCTGGTGATCCGCGGCGGGACGGTGGTCGATGGCACCGGAAGCGCGCCCTTCCAGGCCGATATCGCCATCGAGAACGGCCGCATCACGCATATCGGCCAGGTCGCGGAACGCGGGCGCGAGGAAATCGACGCGCGCGGCCACCTGGTCACCCCCGGCTTCGTCGACATCCACACCCATTACGACGGCCAGGCGGTGTGGGATTCGCACCTCGCCCCCTCGGCCTGGCATGGCGTGACCACGGCCGTGATGGGCAATTGCGGCGTCGGCTTCGCCCCCTGCCGCGCCGCCGACCGCGACAAGCTGATCGAACTGATGGAAGGCGTGGAGGACATCCCCGGCCCCATCCTGCACGAGGGCCTGGACTGGCGCTGGGAAAGCTTCCCCGACTACCTCGACGCGCTGGACGCCCGCCCGCGTGACATCGACATCTGCGCCCTGCTGCCACATGGCGCGCTGCGCGTGAACGTGATGGGCGAACGCGCCCTCGCACTCGAGAACGCCAACCAGGCCGATATCGCGAAGATGCGCGAGATCACCGCCGAGGCGGTGCGCGCCGGCGCCTTCGGCGTGTCCACCTCCCGCACCATCAGCCACAAGACGCTGAAGGGCGACCCGACGCCGACCCTGCGCGCGCAGGAGGAAGAACTGCACGGCCTCGCGCTCGGCCTGCGCGATGGCGGCGGCGGGCTGCTGGAACTGGTGTCCGACTGGAACACGCCGGACCCCGCCACCGAATTCGCCATCGTCCGCCGCGTGGTCGAGGCTTCCGGCCAGCCGGTGGTCTTCTCCCTGACCGCGCGGCACGACCGCACCGAAGCCTGGAAGGAATTGCTGGCGCTGTCCGACACCGCGGCGGCGGATGGCCTGCCGATCCGCCCGGTGTTTCCGCCGCGGCCCATCGGCATCCTGCTCGGCCTGAACGGCAGCCAGAACCCCTTCGCCGGCTGCGTGTCGTATCGAGAGATCGCGCATCTGCCGGCGCCGGCCCGCGCCGAAGCCATGCGCGACCAGGCCCTGCGCGCGCGCATCCTGTCCGAGGACCGCATCAGCGGCTCGACCTTCCCGCTCATCACCCGCCTGGGCTTCGAGCGCATGTTCCCCTTCGGCGACCCGCCCGACTACGCGCCGCCGGCCGAGGCCTCGATCGCCGCCATCGCCGCGCGCGAGGGCCGCACCGCCGAGGACGTCGCCTACGACATCCTGACCGCGGATAACGGCGCCGACTTCATCTTCGCGCCCCTGACCAACTTCGCCGACTACACGCTGAACGCCAGCGCCGAATGCCTGCGCCACCCCAATGCCATCGCCGGGCTGTCGGATGGCGGGGCACATGTGGGGTTCATCTCGGATGGCTCCTTCCCGACCTTCCTGCTCACCTATTGGGCACGCGACGGCAAGGAACAGGTGTTCCCGGTGCAGGAGATCATCCGCCGCCTGACCTCCGACACCGCCCGCGCCGCCGGCCTGCGTGACCGTGGCGTGCTGCGCGCGGGCATGCGCGCCGATGTGAACGTCATCGACCTGGCCGCGCTGACGCTCGACGCCCCGCGCATGGTGGCCGACCTGCCCGCCGGCGGCCGCCGCCTGCTGCAACGCGCGCGCGGCTACCGCGCCACCATCGTCGCCGGTGCCGTCACCTATCGCGACGGCGAGGCCACCGGCGCGCTGCCCGGCCGCCTGGTGCGTGCGGGGCGCAGCGCCGCCATGTGACCTGGGCCACGGACGTCCGGCCAGCCCCCGCGCAGCATGCCCCTTCCGCCGCACGCTGCGCGGCTGCACCGGAGGCGCCCATGCCGCATCCATGGCTGAACGGCCTGGCCTGCATCGCGCTCACCTGCGCGCTGCCGGAGAAGGCCCCGCCCGACCCCCTGGTCCTGCCCGCCCGCGACCGCTGCCAGGTGATCGGCCCCGTCGAGACCCTGCGCCGCGCCATCGGCGTCGCCCACGACGCCCGCCGGCGCGGCGCCGAGACCACCACCTTCCGCGCCGGCGAGGCCTATTTCGTGCGCGCCTGCTGAACGCGACCGGGCACGGCCTGCCTACTCGGCAGGACGCCGCGCTTCCAGCAGCCGCACCAGCGCCGCGTCGCGCTTCTGCGCCAACGCGATGGTGGTGGCGCCATCGGTCGCCTCGCCCACCCCCTGCACCAGCATCGCCTGCACCTCGGCACTGACGTCGGGCGTGCCCAGGTCGTCCCACCAGGACGTCACCGCCGGCAGCAGGTGATGCATGAAATGCCCGATCCCGCCCTCGCCGCCGGCCAGGTGGAAGGTCGTGTGCGGCCCCATCAGCGCCCAGCGCAGGCCGGGGCCTTCGCTGATCGCGGCATCGACATCCGCCACCGTCGCGACACCCTCCGCGACAAGATGCACCGCCTCGCGCCACAACGCCGCCTGCAGGCGGTTCGCCAGGTGGCCGGGCACTTCCTTGCGGATCTCGATCGGGTGCTTGCCGATGGCGCGGTAGAACTGCATCGCTGCGGCAACCGCCTCCGGGCTGCCCTTCGCACCGCCGACCACCTCCACCAGCGGGATCAGGTGCGGCGGGTTGAACGGGTGGCCGATCACCACGCGTTCGGGATGCGCGCAGCGCTCCGACAACCGCGAGGCCAGCAGCCCCGATGTGGAGGACGCAATCACCACATCCGCCGGCAGCGCGCCGTCGATGCGCGCCAGCAGGTCCTGCTTGATGTCGATCCGTTCCGGCGCGTTCTCCTGCACGAAATCGCAGCCCACACAGGCGCGCGCCGGGTCGGCATCGAAGCTCCAGGCAGCCGGGTCGGCATCCGACGTCCCGCCGAGGCGCATCAGCACCGGCCAGGCGCCCTCGATCATGCGGCGGATCAGGTCCGGCGCGCCGGGCGACGGGTCCGACGCACTCACCGCGATGCCGCGGCTGAGGAAATACGCCGCCCAGGACGCGCCGATGGTGCCCGCGCCGATCACCGCGACGCGCCTGATATCCGTCCGCATGGGGCTTCCTCCTGTGCTTGCGCGGCAGACTAGCGCCTGATCCACGCAGGCGGAATCACCGCGGCGATGAGTCAGCCCCGCGATCCGGCGCGCGGCGCGCAGCGCGGCGCCGCCCTGGCCACGCGCCGGAAGCAGGTCTAGCCTCCGCGCCTCTGGAGGAACGCCCCATGCAGGACCTTGCCGCGCGGCTGAACGCGATCTGCGACGCGCAGCCTTTCGACACCACCTTCTACGTGAAGGACCTCGTGACCGGCTGGGAGGCCGATCGCGGCGGCGACGTCGTCACGCCATCCGCCAGCACGCGCAAGACCTCGATCCTGATGCATGCGCTGTCCAAGGTGCATGAGGGCAAGCTGAAGCTCGACGAGCCCTGCACCATCGAGGCGCGCCTGCAGGAAGGCGTGGACAGCGGCACCTACCAGTACATGACGCCGGGCTGCGTGATCCCGCTGCGCGATGCCTTCGTGAACATGATCATCACCTCGGACAATGTCAGCACGCAGATCGTGCTGGAGCGTCTGGACCGCGACGAACTGAACGCCTGGTGCAAGCGCCAGGGCATGACCGGCACGACGCATCGCGTGAACTTCCCGCCGCCGGGCCTGCCCTGGGACCACCCGATCGACGCGGTGGCCAGCACCACCGCGCGTGACCAGGGCGTGCTGCTCGACCGCATGGTGGCCGCTGCGTCCGACCCCGCCGACGCCGCCGCACTCGGCGCCACGCCGGAACTCGTGCGCCTCGGCCTCGATATCCTGTCCTGGCAGCGGCTGCGGAACCTGATCCCCTCCCTGCTGCCGGCCAAGACCAAGGTCGCGAACAAGACCGGACGCGGCCCGCGCGGGCGGATGGATGCCGGCGTGGTGTATCGCGGCGACACGCCGCGCTTCATCATGTCGGTCTACCTCGACCGCGTGCCCGATGAGCTGCCCGACGGGCTGCCCGGCTATACCGCCGCCTACGCCACCGCGGGGAAACTCACCCGCGCCTGCTGGGACGTGATGACCTGACATGACCACCGACGCAGACTTCGAAGCCGCCATCGCCGGATTGCAGGACTGGGTGGGACGCGAACGCATCGTCGAGGACGAGATCGGCCTGTCCTCCGCGCGGCGCATCGCCGGCATGCTCGACATCGACCCGGCCTCGCTGAAGCAGGGCGACGCGCTGCCGCCGCATTGGTTCACGATGTTCTTCCCGGACATCGCCAGGCAATCCGACATCGGCCCCGACGGCCACCCCAACAAAGGTGTCTTCCTGCCGCCCATCCCGCTGCCGCGGCGCATGGGCGCGGGCCGCCGCGTGACGATCAACGAAAGCCTGCGGATCGGCACGCCGGCCATCAAGCGTGCCATCGTGGCCCAGGTGCTGCCCAAGATCGGCCGCACCGGCCGCATGGCGATCCTGACCATGCGCCACGTCATCGAATGCGAAGGCCGCACCGTCGCGGTGGACGAATTCGACGCCATGTATCGCGAGGCCCCACCGCCCGGCCAGCCGAGCCCGCAGACCCCGCCCAACCCGGCGCCGACGAATGGCATCTATGCGGAGCCGTTGCTGCTCTCCTCCGCGCTGGTATTCCGCTATTCGTCAGTGACGTGGAACGCGCACCGCATCCACTACGACGCCGACTACGCGCGCAGCGAGGAAGGCTACCCCGCCACCGTGCAGAATGGCGGGCTGACCATGCAGCTGCTGCTGGATGCCGCGCTGAAGCACGGCACAGGGAGGCTGGCGGGCTTCACCGCGCGGCTCGCGCGGCCGCTCTGGGTCAACGACACCGTGACGCTGTGCGGCGCCGCACCGGCGGATGGCAAGATGGCCTGCTGGGCGGCGGACAAGGACGGCAATCTCTGCGCCACCATGGAACTCTCCTTCGCATGACGCGCCCCCCGCCCACGACCTGGCGGTCGATGATGTTCGTGCCCGCGACGGGCGAAAAATTCGTCGCCAAGGCGCATACCCGCGGCGCCGATGTGGTGATCCTCGACCTTGAGGATTCCATCCCGCCCGGAGAGAAGCAGGCGGCGCGCGATGCGCTGCCCGCCGCCGCCGCCATGGTCGGCCAGGCCGGCGCGGAAGTGGCGGTGCGCGTCAACCGCCCGCTCGAACTCTGCGTGCCGGACATCGCGGCCGCGGTCATGCCTGCCGTCGGCACGCTGATCCTGCCCAAGGTGATGGGGCCGGAGCACATACGCCTGCTGTCGGAAGTCGTGGCAGTGCGCGAGGCCGCGCTCGGCATGACGCCTGGCCACACGCGCTTCGTCGCGGTGGTCGAGACACCCGACGCGCTGCCGTTGCTCGCCGCCATCGCCACCGCCGATCCGCGCGTGGTGGCGCTGGGCGTGGGCGCCGAGGATCTCTCCACCGAACTCGAAGCAGTGCCGGGTGCCGACCTGCTCTACCACTTCGGCATGATGGTCGTGGCGGCGGCGCGCGCGGCGCGCATCCAGCCGATGGGCTCGGTCGGACCCTTCGCGGATTTCTCCGACCTCGACGGCTATCGCGCTTCGCTGAAGCGGTCGCGCGCGCTGGGCTTCGCCTGCCAGGCCTGCATCCACCCCGCGCAGGTCGCCATCATCAACGAGGAATACGGCCCCTCCCCCGCCGAGGCCGACCGCGCGCGCCGCCTGCTCGCCGCCTTCGACGCCGCGCTGGCCGAGGGGAAGGGCGCGGTCGCCTTCGAAGGGCAGATGATCGACCTGCCGGTGGTGGAACGCGCGCGGCGGTTGCTGGCGCGGGTGCGCTGATTTGCCTTGCGATCCGCGCGGGGCGCGGCTATAGGAATATTATCAACGCGGAGCCGTGCGCCCGCTCGGCAGCGCAGGCAGCTTCAACGGCGCTGCCCCCCGTGCTGGAACGCGCGGCGCCTGGAGCTGACACCGCGCGGCGACCGACGCCGCTCCGACCATGGCCGGCTACGCCGCGCCTTGCGCGCATCGCCCGCCGACCGGCGGACTACCCGCGACCCGGGGCCGATGTCCTTTGCCCTGGGTCGTCTTGATGTCCCCGGCGCCTTCGCAGCGTCGCCCGATCAGCTGGGTCCAGACGATCGGGCGACGAAGCGCTAAAGGGCTAAAGCCCTAAAGTTCGCACATCGTCAGCACGCGACCGTCGATCAGCGGCGTATAGGCCTCGCGCACCTTGGGCATGCGCGGATTGGCCACATGCGCCTTCACCGCGTCCTTGTCGGTATAGACCTCGACCAGCATGATCCGGCTCTCGTCGCGCGTGCCGTCGGCGTTGGTCGGCTGCAGCACGTCGAAGCGCTCGCATCCGGGTTCCTCGGACAGCGTCAGTTGCGCGTGTTCGCGGATCAGCGCGTCGAAGGCGGCGTGGCTGCCGGGCTTCGGCTTGAACTCGACGTGGATGGCGATCTTGGGCATGGCGATTCCTCCTGTGTGCCACGCCAAAGTGGCAAGGAACCGCCGCGCCGTGAAGCGCCGGTCCGCGCCGAAGCCGCGGATCAGGCGGCCGCGGCAGCGCTGTAGCGATCCACCGCGAGGTCGGCGCTGTCGATCTCGGCCTTGCGCCCACTCATCAGGTCGGCCAGCACGCGCCCCGACCCGCAGGCCATGGTCCAGCCCAGCGTGCCGTGCCCGGTGTTCAGATGCAGGTTCCGCAGCCGCGTCGGCCCCACCACCGGCGTGCCATCCGGCGTCATCGGCCGCAGCCCGGTCCAGAACGACGCCTGCGCCACATCGCCCCCGCGCGGGAAAAGATCCGTCACGGAGTGTTCCAGCGTCTCGCGCCGCGGCTTGCGAAGCGCCATAGAGAACCCCGCCAGTTCCGCCGTGCCGCCGACGCGGATGCGGTCGCCCAGGCGGGTGATCGCGACCTTGTAGGTCTCGTCCATCACGGTCGAGACCGGCGCGCCGCCTTCATCCGCCACCGGCAGCGTCAGAGAATAGCCCTTCACCGGATAGACCGGCACGCGCACGCCCAGCGGCGCCAGCAGCGCCGGCGTAAAGGACCCCAGCGCGGCGACATAGGCATCGGCGCTCTCGGTGCCGGTCGCGGTCACCACGCCGGTGACGCGGTCGCCCTCGGTGGTCAGGCCCTTGATGGTCACGCCGTAGCGGAAGCGCACGCCGATCGCCTCGGCCATCGCGGCCAGGCGCTGGGTGAAGATGTGCGCGTCGCCGGTCTCGTCATCGGCCAGGCGCAACCCGCCGACGAACTTGCCGGGCACATGGCGCAGCGCCGGCTCGGCGGCGACGCAGCCGGCCGGGTCCAGCAGTTCGTACGGCACCTTGAAGGTGTCCAGCACCGCCGTGTCGCCGCCCACCGCATCGAGCTGCTTCTGCGTGCGGAACAGCTGCAACGTGCCCATCGACCGCCCGTCATAGGCGATGCCCGTCTCGCGCCGCAGGTCGCCCAGGCAGTCGCGCGAATACTCGGCCAGCCGCACCATGCGTGTCTTGTTCAGCCGGTAGGCGGCCTCGGTGCAGTTCGCCAGCATCTTCGCCAGCCAAGTGTACAGGCGCTGGTCCGCGCGCGGCCAAAGCACCAAGGGACGGTGGCGCATCATCAGCCACTTCAGCGCCTTCACCGGGATGCCCGGCCCGGCCCAGGGCGCCGAATAGCCATAGGAAAGCTGCCCGGCATTGGCGAAGGACGTCTCCATCCCGGCGGCGGGCTGGCGGTCGAGCACCGTCACCTCATGCCCCGCGCGGGCCAGGTACCAGGCGCTGGTCACGCCGACGACGCCACTGCCCAAAACGATGACGCGCATGGTGGTGAACCCCTTCGCTCCGATGCGGCAATGATGGGGCAGGCGCGACCGCATTTGCTGCGGAACTGGCGTTGTTTCTGCTATATGGCGCGCTCCGGTTCGCAGGAACCTCCGATCCTTCGCAGATTCCGCCAATGCTCGACGATGCCGACCAGCGTATCCTGAAGGCGCTCCGCCAGGATGGCCGCATGACCAATGCGGCACTCGCCGAGGCGGTCGGCCTGTCGCCCTCCGCCTGCCTGCGCCGCCTGCGCCTGCTGGAATCGCGCGGCGTGATCCGCGGCTACACCGCCATCATCGAGGACCCGCAGCAGCGCGACACCGTCACGGTGATCGTGCAGATCACGCTCGACCGCCAGACCGAGGAACACCTCTCGCGCTTCGAGACCGCGGTGCGCCGCCTGCCCGAAATGCGCGACTGCTTCCTGATGACCGGCATGTCGGACTACCTGCTGCGCGTGGAGGTGCGCGACGCGGCGGATTACGAACGCATCCACAAGGAACAGCTCTCGCGCCTGCCCGGCGTGGCGCGGATCCAGTCGTCGTTTGCGATCCGGCGGGTGATCGGCAGCCGCGGCTAAAGGGCGGCCGCGATCTCCGCCCATTCCTGCTCGAGCGTCACGGACGGGCGGCGCTTGCCGGCGCGGCGATACCAGTAATCCGCATTGGACAGGTCGCCCTCCTTGCGGTGCAGGTAGGCATGCACCCAGGCGCCCTCCGCCGTCTCGACGGCCTGCGCGAGTTCATGCGCGCGGGCCCAATCCCCGCGCGCATCCCACCACAGCGCCGCGAGAAGCGGCGGCAGGCCCTGCGCGTCGTCGCGCTGCGCGAGGGCCTGCGCGTCCATCACGCGGCCGCGGCC
>LNFM01012437.1_pt1 | contig 11183 bp, 9 predicted proteins | sample 596031 | NCBI WGS metagenome assembly LNFM01 (sample SAMN04254537, study PRJNA301005) | activated carbon metagenome | isolation source: dual media filters at the Ann Arbor, Michigan drinking water treatment plant | place: USA: Ann Arbor | reverse complement strand
TCGCTGTCCGACGCCCTCTGCCACGCGCTGGTGCTGCGCCACACCCGCAACGCCGACTACCGGGCGGCGCTGGAGGCATTGGCGCCCGGGCTGGCCGAGTCGGCACTCGTGCATGCCGTCGGCGGCGTCGAACCGTTCAAGCTGGGCCTGTATGGCGCCAGCGAGATGGTCAACGACGGCTTCCGGCGCCTGGCCGAGGCCGGCGTGCTGTCGCGCAAGGTGCTCGACGAAACCGCGGCGATGGCGCGCATCAACCGCGGCCAGGCCACGCCCCACGACCTCGAACGGCTCGAGGCCGAGGGCCGCTACCTCGACGGCGCCTTCTACCTCGGCTCGCACGCGCTCTACGACTGGCTGCGCGGGCTGTCGCCGGAACAGGCGCGCGGCATCGGCATGACCCGCGTCTCGCACATCAACGAGCTCTACGGCAACAACGAGGCGCTCGAACGCGAGCAGCGGCGCGACTCGCGCTTCTTCAACACCTGCATGATGATGACCGCGCTCGGCGCGGCCGTGTCCGATGGCCTCGACGACGGCCGCGTGGTGTCCGGCGTCGGCGGCCAGTACAACTTCGTCGCGATGGCGCATGCGCTGCACGACGCCCGCTCGGTGCTGATGCTGCGCGCGACCCGTGGCAAGGCCGGCAACGTCGTCTGGAACTACGGCCACACCACCATCCCGCGCCACCTGCGCGACATCGCCATCACCGAATACGGCATCGCCGACCTGCGCGGCCGCAACGACGAGGAATGCGTGCGCGCGATGCTCGGGATCACCGACGCCGCGCACCAGGCCGGGCTGGCCGGCGCGGCGCTGGCCGCCGGCAAGCTGGGCGAAGGCCGGGCGCTGGTGGTCGCGGACAACCACGCCGCCGCACTGGCGAAGCGACTGGCCCCGCTGCGACGCAGCGGCGTGCTGCCCGACTACCCGATGGGCAGCGACTTCACCCCGGTCGAGGAGCGCCTGGTGCGCGCCCTGGCCTGGCTCAAGCCCCGCGGTGCAGGCGTGGCCAGGCTCCGGCTGCTGGTGCAGGCCCTGGCGGGCGGCTCGCCGACGGATGCCGAAGCGATGGCGCGCATGGGCCTGGACGCGCCCCGTGGCGTCTCCGCGCGCCTGGAAGCCCGCTTGCTGGCGCTGGCCCTGCGCCGGACCGCCGCGGCCTGAGGCGTAGACTATCTCCCTGCCCCATCGAGGAACCGCCGCCATGCCCGCGCCCGAGGTCCTGCCCCTCCTCCACGAAGACAGCAACACCTGGACCTACCTGGTCATCGACCCGTCGACGAACGAGGCGGCGGTGGTGGATCCGGTGCTCGACTTCGACCCGAAGGCCGGGCGCACGTCCACCACATCGGCGGAAAAACTGCTGGCGGTGATCCGGGAGCGCGGCGTCGCGGTGCGCTGGATCCTTGAAACCCACGCGCATGCGGATCACCTCAGTGCCGGGCACTGGCTCAAGTCGGCGCTTCCGGAAGCACGACTCGGCATCGGCCAGGGCATCCGCAAGGTGCAGAAGACCTTCCGGCCGATCTTCAACCTGGGCGATCATTTCCCGGTGGATGGTTCGCAGTTCGACCATCTGTTCGCCGACGACGAGCGTTTCGCGATTGGCGTGCTGGAAGCGCGCGTGATCCCGGTGCCGGGCCATACCAGCGACTCGGTCGCCTACCTGGTCGGCGATGCGCTGTTCACCGGCGACTCGCTGTTCATGCCCGACGGCGGCACGGCGCGCTGCGATTTCCCGGGGGGCGACGCTGCGACGCTCTACCGGTCGATCCAGCGGATGTTCGAGCTGCCCGGCGACACCCGTGTCTTCGTCTGCCACGACTACGGTCCGGGCGGCCGCGACATACGTTGCGAAACCACCATCGCCGAGCAGCGGCGCTCGAACATCCACGTGCGCGAAGGCACCAGCGAAGCGCAGTACGTGCAGATGCGCACCGAGCGCGACGCCAGCCTGGACATGCCCACGCTGATCCTGCCCGCGGTGCAGGTGAACATCCGCGCCGGCGCCCTGCCGGAGCCGGAAGGCAACGGCGTGCGCTACCTCAAGCTGCCGATAGACCAGTTCTAGGCGCCGAGCTGCTGGCGGGTCCAGCGGACGATGCCGTTGGCGTCCATGGCGCCGGACTGGCGTGCGATCTCGCGGCCCTGCCGGAACAGCACCAGGGTCGGGATGCTTCGGATGTTGTAGCGCTGGCCCAGCGTGGGTTCGGACTGCGTGTCGACCTTGGCCAGGTGGACCTGCGGCTCTAGCATCGCCGCGGCGCGCTCGAAGTGCGGCGCCATCATCTGGCAGGGGCCGCACCACGGCGCCCAGAAATCCACCAGCAGCGGCAGCGCGCTGCGGTCGGCGTGGGCCGCGAAATGGTCTACGCCGAGCACCAGCGGATGGGCGCTGAACAGGGGCCGATGGCAGTGCCCGCAGTTGGGTCCGGCCGAGAGCCGCTCGCCGGGAACGCGGTTCATGCCGTGGCAGTGCGGGCAGGCGATCAGCAGCGGCTCGTTCATGGCACGGACTCAGGCGCGGGCACTTCGACCCAGACCAGGCCGCGCAGGTCGCCCTCGCGGAAGCCGGTGGCGCCGTCTTCCGGATAGTTCTGCGCCAGGCGCTCGGCGATCCCCGGCGCGATGCTCGCGCCGTGGCACATCAGGCAGGCCGGTTCGACGGCGATGCCACGCGCCATCCGCAGCTCGACGCCGGAAGGCAGCGCGTCACGCATCACCGCGACCTGCGCCTGCGGCGCGCCGCCGCGATCCACCGCGGCCTGGAACGAGGCCAGCGTTTCAGCCTGCCAACCCTCGGCGACATGGCCAGGATTGCGATGCCGCCCCGGCACCGCGACCCGACCCAGCCGCACGCCGTGCTCGGCCATCACCTGGTCCGCGATGCGTGGCGCCTGGTCGTGGCAGAAATCAACCGCCGCCGGCGCGCCGTCGCGGGTCATCGCATCGCGCAGCTGGCCACGCAGGCGCTCACTGAAGTCCTGCATGGCCGCCTGCGCGCGGGCCTGGGCCTGGGCCTGGGCCTGGGTCTCGGGCGCCGGAGCCGGTGCCGGCCCGGCATTCACCGGCGCCTGCAACGGGGCGGGCGCGGCGACCGGCGCCGGCGCGGATTCACCGGTGCAGCCGGCTACCAGCACCAGCGCCAGCCACGGTGCGAAACGGAGGTTCGGATTCATGCGGTGGCTCCCTCTTTGCGCGCCCGGGCGCTGAGCAGGACGAAGTACAGCAGCGGGATCACGACCAGGGTCAGCAGGGTCGAGACCAGGATGCCGAAGATCAGCGCGATCGCGAGACCGTTGAAGATCGGGTCGTCGAGGATGAAGAACGCGCCCGCCATCGCGGCCAGGCCGGTCAGCGCGATCGGCTGCGCGCGCACCGCGCAGGCTTCGATCACCGCATCGCCGATCGCCTGGCCCTCGGCGATCGACTGGTTGATGAAGTCCACGAGCAGGATCGAGTTGCGGACGATGATGCCGGCCAGCGCGATCATGCCGATCATGCTGGTGGCGGTGAACTGCGCGCCCAACAGCGCGTGGCCGGGCATCACGCCGATCACGGTCAGCGGGATCGGCGCCATGATCACCAGCGGCACCAGGTAGTCGCGGAACTGCGCGACCACCAGCAGGTAGATCAGCAGCAGTCCCACCGAATAGGCCAGGCCCATGTCGCGGAAGGTCTCGTAGGTGATCTGCCACTCGCCGTCCCATTTGATGGCGAAGCCCAGGCCTGAATCGGGCGCCGACAGGAAGCGCTGTTCGACCGGCGTATCGGCCAGCGGCGCGTCGCCGACCTGGCCGACCAGGTCGAACATGCCGTACAGCGGGCTGTCGAGCTCGCCGGCCTCGTCGCCGGTGACGTAGACCACGGGCAGCAGGTCCTTGTGGTGGATCATCGGCTCCCAGGGCAGCTGCACGACCTGCACCAGCTCCGACAGCGGGACCAGGCGGCCGTCGCCGGCGCGCACGCGCACGGTGAGCAGCTGCTCGAGGCTGGCCTGGTCGCCGGCCGGCAGGCGCAGGCGCACCGGCACGGCGTACTTGGAGGCGCCGTCGCGCAGGTAGGTGGCATCGCGGCCGCCGACGCCGAGCTGCAGCGCCTGCGCGATCGCCGCCTGGCTTACGCCCATGCGCGCGGCCAGGCCGCGGTCGATGATAGCCAGCTCGCGCGGGGCCTCGGCCTCGAGCGAGCTGTCGACGTCGACGATGCCTTCGGTACCGCTGAAGCGTGCCTGCAGGTCCTTGGCGATGGCGCGGGCGCGGGCCGCGTCGGGGCCATAGATCTCGGCCACCAGCGGCGACATCACCGGCGGACCCGGCGGCACTTCCACCACCTTGACCGAAGCGCCGTAGGACGCGCCGATGGCGGCCAGCGCCGGGCGCACCGCGCGGGCGATCTCGTGGCTCTGGCGGTCGCGATCGTGCTTGCCGACCAGGTTCACCTGCAGGTCGCCGACGTTGGCGCCGGCGCGCAGGTAGTACTGGCGCACCAGGCCGTTGAAGTTCACCGGGCCGGAGGTGCCGGCGTAGCCCTGCAGGTCCAGCACCTCGGGCACGGTGGACAGCTCCTGGGCGAGCTCGAGCAGCAATGCGTTGGTGCGCTCCAGCGGCGTGCCCTCGGGCAGGTCCACGACCACCTGGAACTCGGACTTGTTGTCGAAGGGCAGCATCTTCAGCACCACCAGCTGGACCACGGCCAGGCCGGCCGCGGCGACCACGGCGGCGCCGATGCCGAGGAACAGCAGCTTGCGGCGCCGGGCGCCCTGCTGGTCATGCAGGAAGGGCCGCAGCACGCGCTCGAACAAGCGGCGCAGGCGGTCCGAGAGGCCCTCCTTCGGCTTGCCGTCGGCGGCGTCGTGGTCGTGGGCATGGCGCGACAGCAGCTTCAGCGACAGCCACGGCGTCACCGTCAGCGCGATCGCCAGCGACAGCAGCATGCCGACCGAGGCGTTGACCGGGATGGGACGCATGTAGGGGCCCATCAGTCCCGACACGAAGGCCATCGGCAGCAGCGCGGCGATAACGGTGAAGGTGGCCAGGATGGTCGGGCTGCCGACCTCGTCCACCGCCGGCGGGATCGCCTCGCGCAGGGTCTTGCCGCCCAGGCGCATGTGCCGGTGGATGTTCTCGACGATCACGATGGCGTCGTCCACCAGGATGCCGATCGAGAAGATCAGCGCGAACAGCGACACCCGGTTGATGGTGAAGCCCATCGCCCAGGAGGCGAACAGCGTCAGCGCGAGCGTCAGCACGACCGCGCTGCCGACCACGATCGCCTCGCGCCAGCCGAGCGCGAACAGCACCAGCAGCACCACCGCCATCGTCGCGAACACCAGCTTCTGGATCAGCTTCATCGCCTTGTCGTTGGCGGTGTACCCGTAGTCGCGGGTAACGCTGACGTTGACGCCTTCCGGGATGTGCGTGGTCTTGAGGCCCTCGAGCCGGTCGCTGATCGCGCGGGTGATCTCCACCGCGTTCGCGCCGGGCTTCTTGGCGACCGCGATGGTGACCGCGGGCGCGACGCCGCCGGCCGGCCGCGCCTTGCCCTCGGGTGCGGTGTACCACGCGTACTGGGTCGCCAGGTCGGCGCCGCGGCGGATGTCGGCCACGTCGGCCAGGTAGAGCGGGCGGCCGCCGGCGAGGCCGATGACGAGTTCGGAAACCTGCTGCGCGTCGGCCAGGTACTGGCCTGCGGTCAGCGGCAGCACCTGCCCGGCCGCGACCCGGTCCCCGGCCTGGGTGACGGTGTTGGCGGCGGCCAGGGCGTCGGCGAGATCGTCCACCGTCATGCCGTGCGAGGCGAGGCGCGTCGCGTCCAGCTCGACCACGACCGCGCGCTCGGGCGCGCCGATCGTGTAGACGTCGCGGGTGCCGGGCACGCGCTTGATCTCGGCTTCCAGCGAGTGCGCCACTTCCGCGAGCTCGGTCGCGCCGCGCGCCGGATCGTCGGTCCACAGCGTCAGCGCCATCACCGGGACGTCGTCGATGCCCATCGGGCGCACCAGCGCCGGGCCGATGCCCAGGCCAGGCGGCGCCCAGTCGGCGTTGGAATAGACCTGGTTGTACAGCCGCACCAGCGCGTCCTGGCGCGGCACGCCGACGGCGAACTCGACCGTGATCAGGGCCGAGCCGGCGCGGCTGGTGGAATAGACGTGCTTGACGCCCTCGATCTCGGACAGCACCTGCTCGAGCGGATAGCTGACCAGGTTCTCGACGTCCTCCGCCGGCGCGCCCGGGAAGGGCACGATCACGTTGGCCATGGTCACATCGATCTGCGGCTCTTCCTCGCGCGGCGTGATCATCGTCGCGAACAGGCCCAGCAGCAGGCCCGCGATCGCCAGCACCGGCGTCAGCGGATTCGACTGGAAGGCGCGGGCCAGCCGGCCCGACAGTCCGAAGCGGGGCTCAGCCATCGTCGCGCGCTCCGCTCGCGGCGAGGTGGGCCAGCGCCGCGACCGGATCGGCCGCGATGCGGTCGCCGTCGGCCAGGCCGGCGAGCACCTCGACCGCCTCGCCCTCGCGATGGCCAAGGCGCACCTGGCGCAGTGCGACGCGGTTGCGCACGTCCACCACGTACACCGCGGTCACTTCGCTGCGTGTCACCAGGGCCGATTGCGGCACCCACAGATGGCGCGCTTCGCCGGTCTTGAAGGCGGTCTTGACGGTCATGCCGGGCTGCAGGCCGGTTTCGGCCTCCGGCAGCTCGACCCGGACCCGGAAGCTGTGCGTGGCGGGATCGGCATACGGAAAGACGATCACGCGCTCGGCATCTATTCGGCGGCCGTCGGGCAGCAGCACGGCGGCGGCGCCATGCTCGCGGATCGCGGTGATATCGCTCTGGGGCACTTCGACGTTGATGCGAAGGCGATCGAGCGACAGGCCAGAGACCAGCGGCTGCCCCGGCCGCACCGCTTCGCCGACCTCGACGTGGCGCTCGGTCAGGATGCCGGAGTAAGGCGCGCGGATCACGGTGTAGTCGACCTGCTCGCCGGCCTCGCTGACGCCGGCGCGGGCCGACTCGAGCGCCGCGCGGGCGGCGTCGCGGCGCGCGCGCGCCTGGTCGAGCGAGGCGCGCGCCAGCAGCTGCTTCGCGACCAGCTCCTCGGTGCGCCTGAAGTCCACTTCGGCCTCGTTCGCGGCAGCCTGCGCCGCGCTGACGCCTGCGGACGCGCGGCGCTGCGCCGACACCTGCTCGACGTCGGTGAAGCGCACCACCACCTGCCCCGCCTCGACGTAGTCATTCACGTCGAAGGGCAATTCCAGCACGCGGCCGGCGGTCTGGGCCGACAGCGTGGCCTGGTTCACCGCCTCCACCACGCCGTCCCAGCGCCGTTCGCGCGCACTGTCGCGGGCTTCGACCACCAGGGTCTCGAAAGCGACGGGCGCGTCATCGGGCGGATTGATCGCCTCTTCGGTGCAGCCCGCCAGGGCGGCGGCGAAGAACACGGCAAGGGAGAGCGGGCGCAGGCGCGTCATGGCCTCAGCTCACTTGAAGGCGCAGCCGGACTTGAAGCCCAGCTTGCCGAACAGCATGGCCGCCGGGCAGAAGCCGGTGAACGACGCCTGCAGCAGGTTCAGGCCGACGAAGGCGGTGAGCAGCAGCCAGAGCGGGCTGATGAAATAGGCGAGGACGGCGCTGGCGAGGATCATCACGCCGGCGAAGGCCATCACGGCACGGTCGATGTTCATGGGAGTCTCCTGATGTGTTGGGAATGGGATTACTTGAGTCGCTCGATGCCGAGCAGCTTGAGCACGTATTTCTCGTAGATCGGTTCGGTGTTTCCCGAGCGCATCTTGGCCAGGAAGTACTTCTCGAAGGCAACCTTGGCCAAGTGGACCCACTTGCCGACCTTGGCCCAGGTGACGTTGCGCGGCGGGATCTGCGGCAGCGCCACGAAGGCCGCGCCGGTGTCGCCCATGTCGGCCAGGCAGATCGCATTCCAGGTCGCCTTGGCCTCGGCAGGCTGGCCCGCGAGGTCGGCGGCGATGTTCCGGGCGATCGCGGTCACCATCGATTCGATCATGAAGCCGGTCTTGGGCGCGCCGGTGGGCACCGGCGTGGTTTCAACCGGCGGGATGGCGACGCAGACGCCGGCCGAGAACACGTTGCGGTAGGTCGGGTTGCGCTGGTGCGCGTCGATCTGCACGAAACCGCGCGGGTTGCACATCGCCTTCGCGGCGCGCACGGCGTCCACGCCGGTGAAGGCCGGCAGCACCATCGAGTAGGCGAAGGGCAGCTCGTGCGTGGCGAGCGGCTCGCCGCGCGCATCCACCTCGGCCACGTGCATCTTCCCGGGCTCGACCGAGGTGATGCGGGCATTGGTGATCCACTTGATGTGGCGCTGGCGGAATTCCGACTCCAGCAGGCCCTTCGAGTCACCGACGCCGCCGAGACCCATGTGGCCGACGTAGGGCTCGCTGCTGACGTAGGTGATCGGCACGCGGTCGCGCAGCTTGCGCTTGCGCAGGTCGCCATCGAGGATCATCGCGAATTCGTAGGCGGGGCCGAAGCAGCTGGCGCCGGCGGCGGCGCCGACCACGACCGGGCCCGGATTGGCGAGGAAGGCCTGGTAGGCGGTCCAGGCCGCGGTGGCGTGGCCGGTGGTGCAGATCGAATGGGTGTGGCCGTCGGGCCCGAGGCCCGGCACTTCGTCGAAGGCCAGGCGCGGACCGGTGGCGATGACCAGGTAGTCGTAGTCAAGCCGGGCGCCGTCGCGCAGCAGCAGGTGGTTCTCCTCGGGCACCACGCGCTCGGCGCCCGCGCCGTTGAAGGCGATGTCGTGCTTGGCCAGGTGCGGCGCGACGTCGATCTGGATGTCCTTGGGCGCGCGCCAGCCCACCGCGATCCAGGGGTTGGACGGGGTGAACGAGAACAGTGTCCCGTCGCCGACCACGGTGATGCCGTGGCCCTTGCCCAGCAACGCCCGTAGTTCGTAGGCGACGCTCATGCCGCCGATGCCTGCGCCCAGGACCACGATATTCGCCACGGCGACCTCCTTCTGGCCGGCGGATGAACCGGCGATTTGTATATTAGTGACAACTTAATTAGATTTCAAGCATAATTCACCCGCCCCCCCCCCTGAGGAGCCCTGACATGCGTCAAACCGTCCAACAACTCCTGGCCGAGGCCAAGTCCCGGATCCGCGAGATCAATGCCGACGAACTGCGGGCCCTGCAGGCGCGCGGCGTGCCCGTGGTGGATGTCCGCGAACCGACGGAATTCGCCGCCGGCCACGTGCCCGGCGCCAGCAGCATCCCGCGCGGCGTGCTCGAGTTCGAGATCGATGGTCATCCGGACGTGAACTGCACGCGCGACCCGGCCCTGGCCCACCGGGACCAGCCGATCGTGCTGTATTGCCGCAGCGGCGGTCGGTCGGCGCTGGCGGCCGAAGCCCTGCAGCGGCTGGGCTTCGCCGAGCCGCTGTCGCTGGCGGGCGGCTATCTCGCCTGGACGGAAAGCGGCGGCGAGGTGGAGGGCGCATGAGCCCGACGCTGCCTCTCGCCGAGCCCAGCCCCGCGCAACAGATGCAGGTCCAGGCCGAAGCGGCCTCGGACCTGCTCAAGGCCATGGCCAACCCGCAGCGACTGCGGGTGCTGTGCCTGCTGATCGAACGGGAAATGTCGGTGGGCGAGATCAACGCCCTTGTCGACCTGAGCCAGTCGGCGCTGTCACAGCACCTGGCGGTGCTGCGCGAGAAGAAGCTGGTGAGCACCCGCCGCGAAGCGCAGACGGTGTACTACACGGTCAGCGACGGCCTGGTGCACGACATCATCGAGACCCTGCACACCGCCTTCTGTTCGCCGGGCCGGGCCGACTAGCGCAGCCCGGCGCCGGGGCGCTTCAGAGCGCTTTCGCTGCCGCCACCACCGCCTCGACGGTGATGCCGAAGTGCGCATACAGCTGGTCGGCCGGCGCCGACGCGCCAAAGCTGTCGATGCCGACCACCACGCCGTCCAGGCCGACGTACTGGCGCCAGAAGCCGGTGACGCCGGCCTCGACCGCGACGCGCTTCCGGCACCACGACGGCAGCACCGCCTCGCGCCACTCCAGCGGCTGGCGGTCGAACACGTCGGTGCTGGGCATGGACACCACGCGCGCCTTGATGCCGTCGGCGGCGAGCCGGCGCATCGCCTCCATCGCCAGCTCGACCTCCGAACCGGTCGCGACCAGCAGCAGGTCGAAGCGCGCCTCGCCCGGATCCGACAGCACGTAGCCGCCGCGGGCGATGTCCGCGACCTGCTGGGCCGTGCGCGGCTGGTGGGCGAGGTTCTGGCGGCTGAACACCAGGCAGCTCGGACCGTCGGCGCGGGCAATGGCGGCATGCCAGCTCACCGCCGACTCGACCGCGTCGCAGGGGCGCCAGACGTCGTTGTTGGGGATGTAGCGCAGCGCCGCCAGGTGCTCGACCGGCTGGTGGGTCGGGCCGTCTTCGCCGAGGCCGATCGAGTCGTGGGTGAACACGTGGATGGCGCGGGTCGGGATCAGGGCCGACATGCGCAGCGCATTGCGCGAGTAGTCCGAGAACACCAGGAAGGTCGCGTCGTAGGGAATGAAGCCGCCGTGCAGGGCCAGGCCGTTGCTGATGGCGCTCATGCCGAACTCGCGCACGCCGTAGTGCACGTAGTTGGCGTTCGCGTCGTCGGTGGTGACCGACTTGCTGCCCTTCCACAGGGTCAGGTTGGAATGCGCGAGGTCGGCCGAGCCGCCGATCAGCTCGGGCAGCAGCGGCGCGAAGGCCTCGATCGCCATCTGCGAGGCCTTGCGCGAAGCGACCACCGGGCCGTCGAGCTGCAGCTTGTTGATGTAGGCCTGGGCGGCGGTCTCGAAATCGTCAGGCAGCTGGCCGTGCGAGCGGCGCACCAGCTCGGCGGCCTGCGCCGGATACGCTTTCGCATAGGCATCGAAGAGGCGGTTCCACTGCTCCTCGCGCACCAGGCCGGCGTTGCCGGCGCGCCAGCCGTCGGAGATCGCGGCCGGGATGTCGAAGGGCGCATGCGGCCAGCCGAGCGCTTCACGGGTCGCGGCGACCTCGTCCTTGCCCAGCGGCGCGCCGTGGCTCGATTCCTTGCCGGCCTTGCCGGGCGAGCCAAAGCCGATCGTGGTGCGGCAGCAGATCAGGGTCGGCTTGCCGGTCTCGGCCTGCGCGGTCTTGATGGCCTGGGTGATCTCGACCGGGTCGTGGC
>LNFM01013094.1_pt1 | contig 11184 bp, 11 predicted proteins | sample 596031 | NCBI WGS metagenome assembly LNFM01 (sample SAMN04254537, study PRJNA301005) | activated carbon metagenome | isolation source: dual media filters at the Ann Arbor, Michigan drinking water treatment plant | place: USA: Ann Arbor | reverse complement strand
GCCGCATCAACTTCCGCCACATCGAAGGCCGCGGCCCGATGGTGCCGCGCAAGCCGCGCTGATCTTTTCCTGAGTTGGTGATGACAGCGCCCGGACCGGCGCTGTCTTGCTTGGTGCGCCGCCTCATGCGGTGGCGCTGACACAATCCCGGCGTGCCCGCACGGCCGCCGCAAGCCCCTGAAGCAACGGCACCGTCTGGTCGAACCCGATGCAGGCGTCGGTCACGCTCACACCCACCCGAAGCGCCTGTTCCGGCACGATGTCCTGCCGGCCCTCGAACAGGTGGCTCTCGATCATCACGCCCACGATGCGTCGGTTGCCCACCGCCACCTGCGCCGCCACATCGGCCGCCACCTCGATCTGCCGCTGGTGCTGCTTGCTGCTGTTGGCGTGCGATACATCCACCATCACCTGCTCGCGCAAGCCCGCTTTGCGCAGCAGCGCGCAGGCCGCGTCAACGTCGGTCGCGCTGTAGTTGGGCTGCGCGCCGCCGCGCAGGATCACGTGGCAGTCGTCGTTGCCGCGCGTCTCGAAAATCGCGGCCTGTCCCATCTTGGTCATGCCCATGAACGCGTGTGGAGCCTGGGCGGCCTGGATCGCGTCCGACGCGACTTTCACACCACCGTAGGTGCCGTTCTTGAAGCCCACCGGGCAGCTCAGCCCGCTGGCCAGCTGGCGGTGGCTCTGACTTTCGGTGGTTCGCGCACCGATGGCGCCCCAGCTCACCAGGTCGCTGATGAACTGCGGGCTCAGCAGGTCCAGAAACTCGGTGCCCACCGGCAAGCCCAGCGCCAGGATTTCCAGCAACAAGATACGCGCCATCTCCAGGCCTTCGTTGATCGCGAAGCTGCCATCCAGGTGCGGGTCGTTGATGTAGCCCTTCCACCCCACGGTGGTGCGCGGCTTCTCGAAGTACACGCGCATCACCACCAACAGGTCGTCATTCAAGGCGTCTGCCTGCTCCTTGAGCCGGCGCGCGTAGTCGATGGCCTGCGCGTGGTCGTGGATGGAGCACGGGCCCACCACCACCACCAGCCGGTCGTCCTGCCCGTGCAGCACGCGTGAGATGGCGCTTCGGCTGTTCTCGACCAGCGCCTGCGCGGCCGCGGTGGCCGGTTGCCATTCCTGCAACAGCGCGGGCGTGATCAACGGACGCACCGCACTGATGCGCAGGTCGTCGATGCGGGTCGTGTCGTGGGTGGATGGCGCAGTGTGGGGGATGTGGGTTTTCATACAAGGAAAGACGAAAGGCCCTCGAAAAAACGGCAGCCCAAGGTCGGCAAATGCGGAAAAAGTCACTCTGTGGGGGATTTTGGGGCCTGAGCGGGTTCAAGAGCCGGGTGCGCGTACCGAAACATGAGGTTACAGCCCCGTCGGGGCCTCAAGTTGCGCGAGGCAGCATATGAAAATTTTTCGTTGTGCATTGGTCGTCCTGGGCTTGAGCACCGCGTTGCCCGCGTTCGCAGAATCGACATCTTCCGGCGCCGCGCCGTTGTGGCAGAAGCCTGCGGGCGAGCTGTGGCTCAACGTGGGCGGCTTCTCGCGACACTTCGACCGGCAGGCCGGTCATAACGAAAACAACGTCGGTCTGGGGCTGGAGTACCGGACCAGCGACGAGTTCTCGTTCATGGCGGGCAGCTACCGCAACAGCGTGCGCAAGAACACCACCTACGCCGCAGTCAACTGGCAGCCCCTCTCGATGGGCTCGTTCAAGCTCGGTGCAGCCGTGGGTCTGATGAATGGTTACCCGGCCATGAACAGAGGCGGTACTTTCTTCGCAGCCTTGCCGATGGCGACCTATGAAGGTCGGCGTTTCGGCGTGAACCTGGGCCTGATCCCGTCGATGAAAGACGTCGATGGCGCAGTGATCCTGCAGTTCAAGGTGCGCCTGAACTGAGTGCCTCCGTCGCCCCGGCACGCCGGGCGCTGAAGAAGCGGGGCAACTGCAGGCGACTGCATCGCTGCAGATCCATCAACACCGCGTGGTCTGGGCGGGCCACGCCATGCTGCGTGCGAAGGTCGTGCTGGATGCGCCCGAGCAGCTCCGCAGCCATCTCGGCGTCTGCCAGCGCCCGGTGGGCCTGGCCGGTGCGCGGCAGGTGAAAAAAATCCACCAGCACACCCAGTTTGTGGCTCGGTGCCTGCGGGTACAGCCGCCGCGACAGCAGCACCGTGCAGGCAAAGGCGTGCGGTGCGTCCAGCCCCGCCAGCGCAAGCTCGGCCATCCAGAAGCGGCGGTCGAACGAAGCGTTGTGCGCCACCAGGGGCACATCGCCGACAAAACGCGCGGCATCAGTCATCACCGCCTCGGCCCGGGGCGCGCGGGCCACCATGTCGTTGGTGATGCCCGTGAGCTGGGTGATGAACGAGGGGATGTGGACACCCGCGTTCATCAGGCTTTGAAACCGGTCCACCACGCGACCCTGTTCGGTGATGACGATGGCCACCTCGGTGGCGCGGTCGCCCATGGTGGGCGAGATGCCTGAGGTTTCGAAGTCGATGACGGCAATGGCAGAGGGCATGCGGGAGAGCTTACCCTCGTGCCACCGTCTCCTCGGTCTCGCACGACTCGCCTTCGCTCTGCGCTTTGCAAGGCAGCTCGGCGCGGATGTGGGTGCCTTGACCGGGGCTGCTCACGATCGCCGCGTCCTGGCACATCACCTCCAGCGCCGACACGAGGCCGAGCAGGTCGAGCGAGGAAGGGCGCAGGTTTTCGATGATGCGGCGCTTGACCGCGATGCCTTCGTTGAGGCGCTGTTCGATGCCACCCATGCGTACCTGCGCCTGCGCCGGCAGGTCGGCGATCCTGCGCAAACGGGGCAGCTCCATGCCCGAGCACGGCGGTGTGGACGCGCTGCAGGCGATCAAGGCGCGTTTCCCCGAGGCACAGCAAGCCACCACGCTCTTGCGCTGTGGCGCCAGCGGTCACCTCAACAAGGAATGCGCACCCGAAAACATCGTCAACGCCATTTGCACGAGTTGCTGTCCGAGCGTGAGCTCCAGGTGTTCCTGCGCCTGGCCCAGGGCGAGACCATCGGCAACATGGCCGAGCAGATGTTCTTGAGTGTGAAGACCGTGAGCACCTACCGCTCGCGCGTGCTGGAGAAGCTCAAGCTCGGCAGCAACAGCGACCTCACCTACCACGCACTCAAGAATGGCCTGATCCGGTGATCGGACGTGGGCCCGTCAGAGCAGGCGCTCCATCATCCGGCTGAGCGTTTCCATCGCGCGGTCGCCCACTCCGCGCCGGCGCCATTGTTCCAGCGTGACGGGCTTGGATGCCGCGCGGTCGCGCTCGAACAGCTGGTTCATCTCGGCGCCAAAGTCATCGCCCAGCACGATCACATTGAGCTCGCTGTTGGCCACGAAGCTCAGCCAGTCGAGGTTGCTCGACCCGACGGTGGAAAACACGCCATCGATCACCGCCGTCTTGGCGTGCATCAGCGCGTGTTCCATCTGGTAGATGCGCACACCCGAACTCAGCAAGTCGTCGTAGTAGGAACGGCCAGCGTGGAACGCCAGCGTGGAGTCGCTGCGCCCAGGCAGCACCATCTCCACCGCCACACCCCGTTCGGCCGCTTTGCGCAAGGCGGTCACAAAGTCGTTGCCGGGTGCGAAGTAGGCCATGGTGAAGCGCACGTTGACCTGCGCCGCGTCCACCGCCGCCAGCAGCGTGCTGTAGATGCGGTTGTCCTTGTCGCGCGGGTCGCTGGCGATCACCTTCACCACGCGCGTGCCAGGCTCGGCGGCGGTCTTTTGCGGGGCCGGTTGGCCCAATTCGCCCTTGCAGCCCTGTTCGCGCCAGGTGGTCTCGAAGACCTGCCCGATCACCGGAACCACCGGGCCGCGCAACTCGATCTGCGTGTCGCGCCAGCCGTCGTCGAGCGCGCCTTCGCCGGTGGGTTGGCCACGGCGGCCGATCGAGCTGGAGCCATAGACGCGGCTGATGTTGATGCCGCCGGTGAAGGCCACGTCCTCGTCCACCACCAGCAGCTTGCGGTGGTCGCGGTGCTTCAGGCCCCAGAAGCCCGGGCGTTTGGTCGGGTTGATCGGGTTGAAGGCGCAGACCGACACGCCACCGTCGACCAGGCGCTTGAAGAACGCATCGGGCGTGGAGATGGAGCCCACCGCGTCGTAGATCATGGCCACCTTCACGCCTTGCGCTGCGCGCGCGAGCAGCAGCTCGGCCACCTCCGCCGCCACGCCCTCGTCTTCCACGATGTAGCTTTGCAGCAGCACGCGGCCGCGCGCCTGCGCGATGGCTGCCTTCATGGCGCCGAAGGTGGCCGGGCCGTCCACCAGCAGGCGTGTGCGGTTGCCCTGGTAAAGATCGGCATCGCCCGTGGCCGTGAGCGTTTTCAGGTGGTGGATCGTCAGGTCTCTCTTGCCCTCGTTGACGAGGCCCTGCAATGTCTTGCGCTCGGCCGTGGCCGACACCGGCCCGGTGGCGTTGCTCACGGTGATGATGCCGGCCGGCTGGTTGGGCCGGTCTGCGGTCTTGGGCGGCAAGCTGGAGCAGCCCGCAGCCGCCAGCAGCACGCCCGATAAAGCGAGGCCACACAGCCTGCGCAGGCCAGACGTTTGGGGTGAGCGTGTCTTGTGCATGGGTGCTGGAGGGAAAGGGGTGACGTGGGGAACTTGCGAGTGTGCGCCTGCCCGCGCACGTCGGACAGCACCGACAGCCGGGGTGGAAACGGCCTTGGCCCGCGCGTTCATGGTGAGCCGGTGATGCGTTGGGCCAGGCGCCAGAGCGCCAGGCGGTGGGCCGCAGCCAGTGCGTCGGCCGAGCGGTCGGCCAGCGCGATGTCGATGCTGGCCATGCCGGTGGTGGGCGGCGTGGTCGGGGATGCGGAAGCGTCGGTGAACCACCAGCGCGCGCGCAGGCGCAGCGTCTGGCGCTCTTCGTCGGCCACAAGCGTGTCGATGGCCACCCGCAGTCGCTTCGCCATCGCCACCCCCGCCGGCGCGGGCGACAGCCACACCAGGCCTTCGCCGCGCAACAGCGCGAGATCGGCGGCAAGCCGCACTGGAATGCTTTCGCGCAGCGGCACCATCCAGCGGTGGCCCGACAGCGGCACCACGCCAGCCGCGCCGCTGGTCACCACCAGCGTGTCGCGCTCCAGCGCGTCGGGCAGCGGCAGGCGGCCCGAGAGTTCCCACACCACACCGTCACCCGGCCAGGGCGCGGGCAGGGTCTCGGGTGGCTCGCTCTTGAGTTCGTACCATCGCGTGGGCGCCTGCGTGGACGCACAACCCCCCAGCAGCAGCGTCACCGCACCCGCGCTGGTGAAGAGGTGGCGGCGCTTCATGGCGCCACCTTGCGACCGCGCAGAACCGCGTCGGGTTGCTGCTCCAGCGTCTCGGCCAGGTCGCGCAGGGCGCGAGCGGCGCGAGAGAGGTCGTCGAGCGCGCGGTCGGCCCCCAGGCGCAGGCTGGAGTCGTCGGCGGTGGCCTCGCGCAGCGAAGCCGCGCTGCGGCCCACCTCGTCGGCGGCGCGCTGCAGGTTCTGCACCAGCGGCGCGTTGGGCGCCAGCAGCTCGGCCACCTGCTCCGATGTCTTGTTGACCGAGCCTGCGGCCTGACCGAGGCCTTCCATGGCGGTGCGGGTCGACACCAGCGAGCGTTGCAGCTCGTTGCTCAATGGATCGATGCGCTGGTCGAGTTTGGTGGCCACGCGGTTGAAGGTGGCGGTGATCGCAGCCAGGTCGGTCAGCGCCTGCTTCAGTTCCGGGCCTGAGACCATGGCGCGGGCCGAAGCGGCAATGGCCGAGAGGTCTTCGGCGATCTTGCGGAAGTCCATGCCCTCAAGCTGGTTCTTCAGCGCCTGGATGGCGGTGGCCGTGGTCGGGATCTCGGTGACGTCGCGGTAGGTGCCTCGCAGATCGCCCGGCCGCTCGGGCCGCAAGTCCAGATCCACATACAGCAGACCGGTCAGCAAGCTCTGCATGGACAGCTGCGCGCTCAGCCCGCGCTCCACCAGGGCCGGCAGCGCCAGCCCCACGCCCTTGGTGCGGCGGCCGTCCAGCCCGCTCACCGCATCGCCTTCGAGGCCCACCACCACCGGGATCGAGAAGTCGTCGGTCTTGCGGTCGTAGAAGACCGCGATCGACTCCACGCTGCCCACGCGCACGCCGCGAAACACCACCGGTGCGCCCACCTGCAGGCCATAGACCGAGCCTCTGAAAAACATGACGGCTTTCTCCTTGCGTGTGAAGAGACTGTTGCCTGCCAGCGCAATGATGGCGGTGGCGATCAAGGCCAGACCGACCACCACGAAGGTGCCGATGAGGGTGGGGCTGAACCGCCGCTTCATGCCGCCTGTGCCTCTGGCTCGCTGGCGCCGCGGCGCAGGAAGGCCTGCACGCCGGGCGGGCCGTGGTGCAGCAGTTCGTCGGGGGGTCCGAGTGCGGTCATGGTTCTGGTCTGTGCGTCGAGAAACAGCAAGCGGTCGGCCAGCGCAAAGATGCTGCCCAGCTCGTGGCTGACCATCACCACGGCGGTGCCCAGGTCATCGCGCAGGTGGCGGATGAGGTCGTCCAGGTGGGCCGACGACAGCGGGTCCAGGCCGGCCGAGGGTTCGTCGAGAAACAGCAACGGTGGATCGAGCGCCAACGCGCGGGCGATCGCCGCGCGCTTGCGCATGCCGCCGCTGAGCTGTGCGGGCTCGGTGTCGAAACTGTCGGCCAGGCCCACCAGTGCGAGCTTGAAGCGCGCTTCCTGTTCGCAGGCCTGTGCATCGCGTCCGGTGAACAGCTGCATCGGCAGCATCACGTTTTCGCCCACCGTCATGCTGCTCCACAGGGCACCGGCCTGAAATGCCACACCAAAGCCCTGACGCAACACGCCCAGCGTCTGGGCGTCGGCTGTGTACAGGTCTTGCGTGCCGTGCAGTACCTGGCCGGCGGCGGGCACCTGCAGGCCGATGAGGTGGCGCAGCAAGGTGCTCTTGCCGCAGCCGCTGCCGCCTGCGATGGCCAGCACCTCACCGGGCAACACATCGAAGCTGAGGTCGTGCTGCACGATGTTGTCGCCAAAGGCCATGGTCATGGCTTGTACGCGGATCAGAGGTGTGTCCATCGCGTCACCAGTCCAGGCGCTGAAAGACCACGGTGAGCACCGAGGCCGCGACCACCATCCACACGATGGCCTGCACCACCGCGGCGGTGGTGGCGTCGCCCACAGCCTGCGCGCTGCGCCCGGCCGACATGCCCTGCAGGCAACCCGCCAGGGCCACCAGCACGGCGTACACCGTGCCCTTGAGCAAACCGATCAGCACATGCGGCAGTGTCAGGGCCTGCGCGCTGGCGTACACGTACTCAAGCGGCGTCACGCCGTAAAGGCCCACGGCCACCAGCCAGCCCACAGCCATGCCCACCAACGCGGCGAACGCCGTGAGCAGCGGCCCCACCGTCAGCAGCGCGAGCACACGCGGCAGCACCAGAAAGTCGACCGGGTTCACACCCAGTGTGGTCAGCGCGTCGACTTCTTCGTTGGCCCGCATGCTGCCGATCTGGGCGGCAAACGCCGCGCCCACGCGGCCTGCGAGCACGATGCCCACCAGCAATGCGGCCACCTCGCGCACCACGCCCACGGTGACCAGGTCGGCAATGTAGTTCTGCGCGCCGAAGCGCTGCAGTTGTGCCGCGCCCATGTAGGCCACGATCAGGCCCACCAGAAAACTCACCAGCGCCACGATCGGCAGGCTGCGCGGGCCGGTCTGCTCGATCTGCCAGGCCAGGTCGCTCCAGCGCATGCCGCTGTTGCCGCGAACGAAGCGACCCACCGACAGCAACACCTCACCCACAAAGGTGAGCGAGCGGCGGCCGTCGGCCCACCAGGCCTGGGTGCTCGCGCCCAGGCGGGCGATGCGGCCCTGCAAACGCGGGGGCGCTGCGGCCTCGGGGGTCTCTGCGAGCGCCATCGCCAGAATCTCGCGCAGACCCTTGGGCAGGCCTTGAAGATCGACCTGCACCGGTGGGCGCTTCAGTGCGCTCACGCGCTGCCACAGGGTGGAGGCGAGCGCCACATCCCACGAGCCCAGTGCCGTCGTGTCGAAGCGCACCTCGCCTTGCACCAGGGTGGCGGGTGCATCGGGCAGGGCGGCCCGGTGGCCACGCCACTGGCCACCGATGCCCAGCACCCAGGCGTTGCCGTGCTGCGCCCAATGCGCAACCGCCGCAGGCGGGCTGCCGTCGGGCGCTGCGTGGTGCGGTTGCAAGGCGGGAAGCGGTTCGGTCATCGCCACAGACTAGCGGGTGCCATCGCGCCGGGTCGGTTCGCTGCCACACATACTTCCCGCAGCCAGCCCCACACAATGGAAAGCATGACCCTTTTGAGCAACAAACCGTGCCGATAGACCCCGGCGCAGACGCCCAACCCATCCCGGCGCCGGGCCCGCGCTGGCGCCGCCCCGCGTGGGTGGCGGCTGGCGTGGCAGGCTTGCTGGTGATCGGTGTGGTGGTCGGTGAGATGACCGGCTGGCCCGTGTTGCGCCAGCCCATGGAGCGCGCCATGACCCGCGGTGCAGGCGTGCCCGTGGCGCTGCAAGGCGACGTGAAGCTGCACCTGTTCTGGCGCCCGCGGCTGGCGGTGGGCCGGCTGCAGATCGCCTCCGACGAACGTTTCAAGGTGCCGCACCTCCTTGACGCGCAGGGCGTCACACTGGCCTGGACCTGGGGCGATGTCTGGCGATGGCGCCAGGGTGAGCGCTTGCGGGTCCACAGCCTGCAGGCCGATGAACTCGACGCGCAACTGGTGCGCCTCAAGGATGGCAGCGCCAACTGGCAACTCGGTGCGCCCCGACCCGAAGACGCCGGGCCCGATGCGATGGAGAGCCTGCCGCGATTCGGCACGTTGCTCATGAAAAAGGGTCGCATCGACTGGAACGATGCGCTCCAGGATGTGGACCTGAAGGTGGCCGTGCAGGGCAGCGAAGGCGATGCCGTGCAAAGTGCCGACGCGGGCTATGTGGCTACCTTCAGCGGCCGCTATCAGGCCCTGCCGCTCAAGCTGAACGTGCGGGCCGGCAGCACCCTGCCCCTGCTGCAGGACGCGGATGGCGCCGCCGGTGCGCCGTGGGTGCCTCTGCGCGTGCAAGGCAGCGTGGGCACCTCAAGCCTGCTCTTTGATGGCCAGGCCGCTGCACTGCTGGGCACGCCACGTCTGCAGGGAGATTTTCAGTTCAAGGGCCGCTCGCTGGCCGCCGTGGGCGACCCGCTGGGCATCACCCTGCCGCAGACACCGCCGTTCGATCTAAGTGGCACGCTGGACCACGAGGGTGGTGCCTGGCGCCTGAAAGCCAGGCGCGCCGTCATCGGCAGCAGCCAGCTGGCCGGCGATTTGTTGTTCGACCAGCGTGAGAAGCCGCCCAAGCTCTCAGGCCAGCTCACTGGCAGCCGGCTCGCGCTGGCCGACCTGGGCCCCGCCATCGGCGGCAAGGGCGGCGACACGACCCGGGACGACGCCACCGCCCCAGGCCGTGTGCTGCCGCAGCGACGCTTCGATCTGCCGTCCCTCAAGGCCATGGACGCCGACGTGCAGGTGGACATCAATCAGCTGGACTTCGGCACCACGGCCATGGCACCCCTGAAGAACGTAAAAACACGCGTGCGCCTGGCGGGAGGCGTGCTGAAGCTGGACGACCTGAAAGCATCGGTGTCGGGCGGATCGATCGCTGGCTCGACGCAACTCGACGCCAACGCCAGCCCGGCCGCCTGGGTGGCCAAGCTCGATTTCAAGGCCATCGACATGGCCGGCTGGCTGCACGGGCTGAGCACCGAACGCGTGCCCGCCACCCCGCCTGCGGCGAAGGGCGCGGCAACCCTGAAGAAAGAACGCAACCAGGCCCGCCAGGGCGGCGACCAGGTGGTGCAGAGCTACCTGACGGGCCTGCTCTTCGGCACCATCCACGTGCGCGGCGCGGGCCGCTCCACCGCCGAAATCCTCTCCAGCCTGGACGGCCCGGTGCAGCTCACCCTGCGCGATGGCACGCTGTCCCACCTGGCCACCGAGGCCCTGGGCCTGGACGTGGCCGAATCGCTGGGCGTGCTGATCCGGGGCGACCAGCCCCTGCCCTTGCGGTGCGCCCGTTTCGACATGGTCGCCCGCAGCGGTGTGCTGGCGCCCACGCTGGCGGTGATTGACAGTGTCGACAGCTCCATCCGCATCACCGGCCAGGTGAGCCTGCGCGACGAGTCGCTGGCGCTGCGCGTCGTGACGCGCTCGCACGACTGGTCGCCGTTGTCATTGCGCACCCCTGTCACGGTGACCGGCACGCTGGCCGATCCGCAAGTCGGTATCGAGGCGCAGGGCTTGATTGGCCGGGTGCTGGGTGCGGTGGCGCTGGGCGCGATGGCCGGGCCGGCCGCCGCCTTGTTGCCCCTGGTCGAGCAAGGCTCCACCAGCAAGGTCGACCCCTGCACCGTGGCAGCGGCGCCGGAGCAGGCGACACCTGCCCCTGTTGCTCCCGCACCCGCACCTGCACCCGCTGAGCGGGCCCATCGCTGAGCGGTTGACTTACAGAAAACGCTCGAGGTATCGGCGCGACATCCGGTCCAGTGCGTTGCGGTCGGGGATGTCGAACACCACGTGATCAGCAGCCGGCGCTGGCCCGGCAGGCGGCGGATGTCTTCTTCCACCTTGAGCACGAGTTCGGTCGCGCCACGGTCCGTATCGACCAGCCACGTGCTGGGCGTGCCGAAGCTGCTCACTTCGCGGATGCGCTGGATCACCGGCGAGAACTCGCGCTGCGCCAGGGCTTGCGCCAAAGCTGCGCGGCGCGCCTCGTCCAGCGCATCCAGCCGCGCCACGAACACCACCTCGTGCCCGTCGGGGCCGACGATGGAGATCGCCTCGTCGGGCGCGCTCAGCGGGAACGAGCGCACCACCTGCACACCCACCTGCGGTTCGGCGCCGCCGACGCGGCACACCCAGCGGCCCTGGGCGTCGCAGCGGAGTTCGAAGTCGGCCATGGCGTTTGTTGCTGTGTTCATGGCGGGAGGTTGCCGGTGTGCGCCGAAGGCTGTGGCAGGTGGTGGGCCAGGGCGTTGTCGATGTGGTCGGGGTCTTCGGCGGCGGCCTGCCGGGCCTGCGCTTCGTGCAGACGCCAGTAGTGGCCCTGGCGGGCCATCAGCTCGTCGTGCGGGCCCACCTCCACCACCTCGCCGCGGTCCATCACCACCAGCC
>LNFM01012436.1_pt1 | contig 11185 bp, 9 predicted proteins | sample 596031 | NCBI WGS metagenome assembly LNFM01 (sample SAMN04254537, study PRJNA301005) | activated carbon metagenome | isolation source: dual media filters at the Ann Arbor, Michigan drinking water treatment plant | place: USA: Ann Arbor | reverse complement strand
CTGGCGGCCGGCGGCGGTGTGTCGATTGCGGCGCTCTTCCTCGCCGGCGTGTTGCCCGGCCTGCTGCTGGGCCTGACGCTGGCTGTCATGTGCCTGTTCATCGCGAAGAAGCGCAACTTCCCCAAAGGCCGTGTCATCCCGATGCGCGAGGCGCTGAAGATCTGCGCGGATGCCTTGTGGGGCCTGATGACCATGGTCATCATACTGGGCGGCATCCTGTCGGGCATTTTCACGGCGACCGAGTCGGCGGCCATTGCCGTGATCTGGGCCTTCTTCGTGACCATGTGCATCTACCGCGACTACAAGTGGCGCGAGCTGCCCAAGCTCGTGCACCGCACTGTCAAGACCCTGGCCATCGTGATGATCCTGATCGCGTTCGCCGCGAGCTTCGGCTACATCATGACGCTGATGCAGATCCCGCAGCAGATCACCGGCATGTTCACCAGCGTCTCGAGCAACAAGATTGTGGTGCTGATGATGATCAATGTGCTGCTGCTGATCCTCGGCACGCTGATGGACATGGCGCCGCTGATCCTGATCATGACGCCCATCCTGCTGCCGGTGGTCACCCAGCTCGGCGTGGACCCGGTGCATTTCGGCATGATCATGATGGTCAACCTCGGCATGGGCCTGATCACGCCGCCGGTCGGCGGGGTGCTGTTTGTTGGCGCGGCGGTGGCCAAACTGCCGATTGAAAAGGTGGTCAAGGCCCTGTACCCCTTCTTCGGTGCATTGCTGTTGGTGTTGTTCCTGGTGACTTATGTGCCGGCACTGTCGCTGTGGCTGCCCAACCTGCTGCTCAAGTGATCGCTGCGCCTGAATACGCCATCAAGATGTTGTTGATCACCCCCAGGAGCGCGCCATGCCATCGACCTCCTTGTTGCGAAAGTACCTCTCCCTGCTGGTGGGGGCGGGCATGATGGCCGCGTCCGGCGCGGCGGCTCCGGCCACCTGGGTCTATGTTTCCAACGCCGACAGCCAGGACATCTCCGTGATGCAGCTGGACCGCGCGGCGGGCCGGCTCAAGCCGGTGGCCACGGTGGCTGTGGGCGGCACGGCCATGCCCATGGTGGTGAGCCGTGACAAAAAATTCCTCTATGTGGCGAGCCGCTCGCAACCTTTTCGCGTCACCACTTTCGCCATCGACGGCGCCACCGGTGGGCTCAAAAAATTGGGCGAGGCCGCGCTGGCCGACAGCATGGCCAACATCGACCTGGACCCGAGCGGCCAATGGCTGTTCGCCGCGTCCTACGGCGGCAACAAGATCACCGTCAACGGCGTGGGCAAGGACGGGCTGGTCGGGCCGGTGCAGCAGCTGATACGCACGGCGCCCAACGCGCATGCCATCCATGCCGATGCGTCAGGCCGTTATGTGTTTGCGACCAGCCTGGGCGGCGACAACCTGTCGAGCTGGCGCTTCGATGCGGCCACCGGCACGCTGAGCGCCAACGATCCACCGCTGGTGAATGTGTCGCCGGTCAAAACCGGGCCGCGCCATTTCCTCTGGGACAAGGCACAGAAATACGTCTACCTGATCAACGAGCTCGACGGCGGTGTGGATGTGTTCGCCTACGACAGCACCCAAGGCAGCATGCGCCACCTGCAGCGCAGCACGGTGGTGCCGCCGGGTTTTGCCGGCAAGGTCTGGGCAGCCGACCTTCAGATTTCGCCCGACGGGCGTTTCCTCTATGGTTCGGAGCGCACCTCCAGCACGCTGACGACTTTCAAGGTTGATGCCGCCACCGGCCAGCTGCAGGTCGTGGGCCAGACGCCGACCGAAAAAACGCCGCGCGGCTTAGCCATCGATTCGACCGGCCGTTTCCTGGTGGCTGCGGGCCAGGACTCGCACGCGGTCTCGCTGCATGTGATTGACAGCACCACCGGCCTGCCGGGCGCGGGACAAAGCCAGCCGGCCGGTAAAAACCCGAACTGGGTTGAAATCGTCGACTTCTGATGGCCACCGACCCACGCCAGCCCATCATCATCCGCATGCACGATGCGGACAACGTGGCCATTGTCGCCAACGACGGCGGCTTGCCGCCGGGCGTTGTGCTGCCGGGCGGCCTGGTGCTGGTCGATCGCATTCCACAAGGCCACAAGGTCGCACTGCGGGACCTGGCCAAAGGCACGCCGGTGCTGCGTTACAACGTGCCCATCGGTTATGCGCTGAAAGACATTGCTGCCGGCAGCTGGGTGCACGAGCGCCTGCTCGAGATGCCGGCCGCGCGCGGGCTCGAGGGCCTGCCGATCGCCACCGTCAAGCCGCCCGCACAGGGGCCGCTCGAGGGTTACACCTTCGAGGGTTACCGCAATGCCGACGGTTCGGTCGGCACCCGCAACATCCTGGCCATCACCACCACGGTGCAGTGTGTGGCCGGCGTGGTGGACTTCGCCGTTAAACGCATCAAGGCCGAACTGCTGCCCAGGTTTCCCAACGTCGATGACGTGGTGGGCCTCGAACACAGTTACGGCTGCGGTGTCGCCATCGACGCGCCCGACGCCATCATCCCGATACGCACGCTGCGCAACATCAGCCTGAACCCCAACTTCGGCGGCGAGGTGATGGTGGTCAGCCTGGGCTGCGAGAAGCTGCAACCCGAGCGCCTGATGCCGCCCGGCAGCATACACATCGTGGACGAACGCAGCGTGGCCGATGTGGGCGTGAACGCGGAGGCCCCGCTCGACGTGGTCTGCCTGCAGTCCGAGAACCACGTCGGCTTCATGTCCATGATAGCCTCCATCATGCAGGCCGCAGTGCTGCACCTGGAAAAGCTGGACGCGCGCCGGCGCGAAACCGTGCCTGCCAGCGAGCTCGTGGTCGGCGTGCAGTGCGGCGGCAGCGATGCGTTTTCCGGCGTCACCGCGAATCCGGCGGTTGGTTTTTGCACCGACCTGCTGGTGCGCGCCGGCGCCAGCGTGATGTTTTCCGAAACCACGGAGGTGCGCGACGGCATTGACCAGCTCACCTCGCGCGCGAGCACCCCCGAAGTTGCGCAGGCCATGATCCGCGAGATGGCCTGGTACGACGCCTACCTGCAAAAAGGCATGGTCGACCGCAGCGCCAACACCACGCCCGGCAACAAAAAAGGCGGCCTGTCCAACATCGTCGAAAAAGCCATGGGCTCCATCGTCAAGTCCGGCAGTTCGCCCATCAGCGGTGTGCTGGCCCCCGGCGAAAAGCTCAGGCAAAAGGGCCTGATCTACGCCGCCACCCCGGCCAGCGACTTCATCTGCGGCACCTTGCAGCTGGCCGCCGGCATGAATCTGCATGTGTTCACCACGGGCCGCGGCACGCCTTACGGCCTGGCCGAGTGCCCGGTGATCAAGGTCGCCACCCGCAGCGACCTGGCGCGGCGCTGGCACGACCTGATGGACATCAACGCCGGCCGCATTGCCGACGGCGAGGCCAGCATCGCCGACGTCGGCTGGGAGATGTTCCACCTGATGCTGGACGTCGCCAGCGGCCGCAAGAAGACCTGGGCCGAACACTGGAAGCTGCACAACGCGCTGGTGCTGTTCAACCCGGCACCCGTGACCTGAATTTTTCTGACACACACAAGGAGACCTCACCATGCAACGCCGCACCCTGATCCACACCGCCATCGCCGCCACCCTCGGCGGACTCGCATCCCTCTCGGCCCTGGCGCAGGGCGCCTGGCCCACGGGCAAGGCCATCACCTATGTCGTGCCCTTCCCGCCGGGCGGCAACACCGACACGCTGGCCCGCCTGATCGCGCAGCCGCTGTCCAGCGCGCTGGGCACACCGGTGGTGATCGACAACAAGGGTGGCGCCGGCGGCAGCGTCGGTTCGGCCATCGCCTCACGCGCGCCGGCCGACGGCTACACCCTGCTGGGCGGCACCATCAGCTCGCACTCGATCAATGTGAGCCTCTACACCACACCGATTGGTTACGACCCGGTCAAATCGTTTGCACCCGTGGCCATGCTGGGCGTCAGCCCGCTGCTGCTGGTGGTGCCCGCCAGCAGCCCGCTGCGCACGCTGGACGATGTGCTCAAGGCCGCCCGCGCGAAAAACGGCGGCCTGAGCTCGGGCTCGCCCGGCATAGGCACCTCGCCGCACATGGCGCTGGAGTTGCTGGCCAGCCAGTCGGGCGTCAAGTTCACCCATGCGCCCTACAAGGGCTCGGCCCCCGCGGTGCAGGACCTGCTCGGCGGCCAGCTCGACATGATGTTCGACACCAGCCTGATCGTCGGCCCGCACATCCAGAGCGGCAAGTTGCGCCCGATCGCGGTCACCGGCAGCCAGCGGGTGCCCGCTTTCCCCAATGTGCCGACCATCGCCGAGAGCGGCCAGAAGGGCTTTGACATGGTCTCCTGGCAGGCCCTGTTTGTGCCCGCCAACACGCCGCAACCGGTGGTTGACCGCCTGCACGCCGAGGTGATGAAGGTGCTGGCGACGCCGGAGATCCAGGCCAGGCTCAAGGGTTTCGGCATGGAGCCCTCCAGCATGACGCCCGCGCAGCTGCTCGCCTACCAGAAGGAAGAAGTGGACAAGTGGGCCAAGGTCATCAAGGCCGCCAACATCAAGGCCGAATAGAACCCGAGCAAATTTCGAGAAAGCAACAGCAAACCACCATGACACAACACACGCCTTACCAGTCCTTTCCCAACAGCTTCAAGCGCGACCTGCTGGCCGGCAAAAAACTGATTGGCTGCTGGTCCTCGCTGTCCAACGCCATCACCACCGAGGTGCTGGGCGTGGCCGGCTTCGACTGGATCCTGCTCGACGGCGAACATTCACCCAACGACATGGCCACCTACATCCCGCAGCTGATGGCGCTCAAGGACAGCTGCAGTGCGCCAGTGGTGCGCCCGACCTCCAACAACTCGGTCGAGCTCAAGCGCCTGCTCGATGCCGGCTTCTACAACTTCCTGATCCCGTTTGTGGAAAGTGCCGAGCAGGCCGCCAGCGCCGTCTCCGCCACGCGTTACCCGCCCCAGGGCATACGCGGCGTGTCGGTGTCCCAGCGCAGCAACAAGTACGGCACGGTGCCCGATTACCTCAAGTCCATCAACGACCACATCTGCGTGATGGTGCAGATCGAAAGCATCGCGGGCACGGCGGCTGCGGCCGAGATTGCCGCCGTCGATGGTGTCGATTGCATGTTTGTCGGCCCGTCCGACCTGGCCGCCGGCCTGGGCCACCTCGGCAATGCCGGCCACCCGGAAGTGCAGGACGCCATGGTGAAAATTTTCGCCGCCGCCAAGGCGCACGGCAAACCGGTCGGCATCCTCGCGCCGGTGGAGGCTGACGCGCGCCGCTACATGGAGATGGGCGCCACCTTTGTCGGCGTCGGCAGCGACCTCGGCGTGTTCCGCGGCGCCACGCAGGCGCTGCGCGACAAGTACCTGGCCTGATTTTTCTGACATCCGTACGCGGTAGTCCTGAACAGACGAAGTTGATGCGGACATGGATTGCGGGTCAGGCCCGCAATGACAGGCGGTTTGTCATCCCGGCCCCCGAGCCGGGATCCATGCCCCGCCTTTTGAATCGCGGCATGTGGCCGCTAGATTTTTTACTGAACAAGGAGTTTTTATGAGCAAGCTGGGTTTTATCGGTCTGGGCATCATGGGCGCGCCAATGGCGGGCCACCTGCTCAAGGCCGGCCATGAGGTGTTTCTGACCACACGCAGCAAGGTGCCCGCCGAGTTGCTGGGCGCTGGCAAGGCCGTGGCCTGCGCCTCGGCGCAGGAAGTCGCCGAGAAGGCCGACATCATTTTCATGATGCTGCCCGACACACCCGACGTGCAGAAAGTGCTGTTCGGCGACAAGGGCGTGGCCACCGGCCTGAAGGGCAATGCCAAAGGCAAGACGGTGGTCGACATGAGCTCGATCTCGCCCATGGACACCAAGGAATTCGCGAAGAAGATCAACGCGCTCGGCGCCGACTACCTCGACGCGCCGGTCTCCGGCGGTGAAGTCGGCGCCAAGGCCGCCAGCCTGACCATCATGGTCGGCGGCCCCGATGCCGCTTTCGAGCGCGTCAAGCCGCTGTTCGAGCTGATGGGCAAAAACATCACGCTGGTCGGCGGCAACGGCGACGGCCAGACCTGCAAGGTCGCCAACCAGATCATCGTGGCGCTCAACATCGCCGCCGTCGGTGAAGCCCTGCTGTTCGCGAGCAAGGCCGGCGCCGACCCGGCCAAGGTGCGCCAGGCGCTGATGGGTGGTTTTGCCGCCTCGCGCATCCTCGAAGTGCACGGCGAACGCATGATCAAGCGCACCTTCAACCCGGGTTTCCGCATCGGGCTGCACCAGAAGGATCTGGGCCTGGCGCTCAGCGGCGCACGTTCGCTCGGCGTGGCGCTGCCGCAAACCGCCAGCGCCGCACAACTGATGCAGGTCTGCAGCGCCAACGGCATGCAGGACCTGGACCACTCGGCCCTGGTGCGCGCCCTCGAGCTGATGGCCGGCCACGAAGTCGCCAAAGCCTAAGGAAGCGCTGAACAGGCCCACTGCGGCGCGCGATCAGTCGGGCTCGGGCGGTCTGCAGCGTTGAATTTCTTGTCAATAGGCAGCTATTGACTGCGAAATCCGCCTTGCATCCCATCCCGATCCGTCGGCCGCGCATCCGCAAGGACCTGTTCACCGCTTCCGGCTTTTGAAACCGTTTATTCAGGAGACAAACATGACCCTCAATCGCCGCAAGGTTCTCGCATCTTCCGTGGCCCTGGGCCTGGCCGCCGCCTCAGGCGTCCAGGCGCAGACCGCCGCCTGGCCGTCCAAACCGATCCGCCTGATCGTGCCTTACCCACCGGGCGGCTCGTCGGACATCATCGGCCGCTCCATCAGCCAGGCGCTGTCCGAAGCGCTCAAGCAGCCCGTCATTGTTGAAAATCGCGCGGGTGCCAACGGCAATCTCGGCGCCGACATGGTCGCCAAGTCCGCGCCCGACGGCTACACGCTGCTGCTGTGCGACACCGGCGCGCTGGCCATCAGCCCCTCGGTCTACACCAAGCTGCCGTTTGACCCGAGCAAGGACTTGCGCGGCGTGACCATGCTGGCCTATTCGCCGCACCTGCTGGTGGTACACCCCTCGGTGCCCGCCAACAACCTCAAGGAACTGGTGGCGCTGTCGCAGAAGTCCCAGCTCAACTTCGCGGTGACCGCCATGGGCAGCGCGCCGCACCTGGCCGGCGTGTCGGTCGAGCGCGCCAGCAACGCCAAGTGGCAGTACATCCCCTACAAGGGCGGCTCGCAGGCGGTGAACGACACCGTCGCCGGCCAGACCCAGGTGCTGATGAACGGCATGCTGGCCACGCTGCCTTTTGTGCAGAGCGGCAAGCTCAAGATCCTCGGCGTCTCCAAGGCCACCCGCATGCCGCTGATCGGCAATGTGCCAACACTGCAGGAGCAGGGCCTGCCCGGTTTCGAGTCCGGCACCTGGCAGGGTGTGCTGGTGGCCGCCGGCACGCCGCAGCCCATCGTGAATCGCCTGAACACCGAACTGATCAAGATCATCCGCAGCCCCGAAATCCGCGCCAGGCTGAGCGGGCAGGGCGCCGAAGTGGTGACCATGTCCTCGGCCGAGCAGGACAAGTTCTTCAACCAGGAACGCAAGCGCTGGGCCGAAGTGGTGGCTGCGGCCAACATCAAGCTGGACTGATGAGGTCGGGGGCGCTTGGGCGCTCCTGATTTGATAGCTGCTGGCCCATGTCCGACATGGGCTGGGGGCCGATTTAGCTTGTAATTTGTTCGATTGGCCGTAGATTTTGCAAATTTGCATTTCATACGGCCAAAATCCCGCCCTCTTGCCTGTCATCCCCCCGGACTGTCATCCCGGACTTGATCCGGGATCCATGCCACATGAACCAGAGTCGCGTGTGCGCACACATGGATTGCGGGTCAGGCCCGCAATGACAAGTCACGTCACCCCCATGTCATCGCCGACCCCCTTGTCTGTCATCCCGGACTAGATCCGGGATCCATGCCAGATGAACCAGGGGCTCACGCGAGCAGTCATGGATTGCGGGTCAGGCCCGCAATGACAAGCGGGGAGAGTGCGTCATCCCGGACCCCTGCCTGTCATCCCGGACTCGCTCCGGGATCCATGCCGCATGAACCAGAATCGCGTGTGCGCATGCATGGATTGCGGGTCAAGCCCGCAATGACACCAGGGAACAGGGCAGACGCGTTAGAGCAAGGTGTCATACAGATCCATCCAGGTCGGATTGGATTCCTCGATCAGCGCCACCTTCCAGGCACGTTTCCAGTTTTTGATCTGCTTTTCCTTGTGAATCGCAGCATCCACGGAGGGCGTCGATTCGAACCACACGAGCTGGTGTACGGCGTAGCGGCTGGTGAAGCCCGGTACCAGACCATTCCTGTGCTCATACACCCGGCGAATCAGATCACTGGTCACGCCGACATACAGCGTGCCATTCTTCCCGCTGGCCATGAGGTACACGAAGTACTGCATGGGGGCGATTGTCACCCTCACGCTTGGCTTGTCATCCCGGACTGAGCCTGTCCCGGACTTGATCCGGGAATCCGGGATCCATGCCACATGAACCAGAGTCGCGTGTGAGCAGACATGGATTGCGGGTCAAGCCCGCAATGACAAATCATCTCATCGGACCTGCATGTCATCGCGACCCCACATGTCACCTCCGTCCCCGGACTGTCATCCCGGACTGAGCCTGTCCCGGACTTGATCCGGGAATCCGGGATCCATGCCAGATGAACCGGCGCCGCATGAGAGCAGCCATGGATTGCGGGTCAGGCCCGCAATGACAAGCGGGGAGGGTGCGTCATCCCCGCCCCTTGCCTGTCATCCCGGACTTGATCCGGGATCCATGCGTCATGCACAACCGCCGCGAGGATGCCGCCATGGATTGCGGGTCAGGCCCGCAATGACAAGCGGGGAGGGTGCGTCATCCCCGCCCCTTGCCTGTCATCCCCGACCCCGCCTTGTCATCCCGGACTAGATCCGGGATCCATGCCAGATGAACCAGGGGCGCACGCGAGCAGACATGGATTCGGGTCAGGCCCGCAATGACAAACCATGTCAGGCCTGCTGCGCCCGCGCCGCCAGGTGATCCGCCAGCAACTGCGCCGAGGGCGACAAGGTTTGCGCGTCGCGGTAACAGATGATGAAGCGGCGTTTCGCCCAGGGTTCGGCCATGGGGATCACCTTCAGGCCATAGGCATCGGCGTAAATGTTGGCCACCTCGCGCGGCACCAGGCTGATCGCCAGACCCGCGCGCACCACGCGCAGCGCGGCCTCGAAGTTGGCGACGATCACGCGCTGCGTCACGCTGCGGCCCAGGCGCGCGGCCGCGCGGTGCAGCATCACCTGCACGGCGCTGGCAATCGGCAGGCTCACATGTTCGTAGTCCAGCGTTTCCTCAAAGCGCAGGCTGGCACGGCCGGCCAGCGGGTGGCCATTGGGCACCACCATGTACAGGTGGTCGCTGCGGTAGGGGCGCGACTGCAGCGGCCCCAGGTCCACCGCGTCCCAGCAGATGCCCAGCGAGGCCGTGCCCTCGCGCACGCCGCGCACCACCTCCGGGCTGATGCGTTCTTCCATGTCGACCTGGATGTTGGCGTGCGCCGGCTGCTGCAGGAAAGACGCGACGTCGTCGGCCAGCGACTCGGCCATGGCCGAGGCCGAGCCGAGGATGCGCACCTGCCCGCGCACGCCGGCCGCATAGGCCTCCATGTCGCGTTCTATGCGCGCCGCGCTGGCCAGCATGCTGCGCGCGTGTTCCAGCAGGGTCTGTCCGGCTGCAGTCGGTTCCACGCCATGGCGCTTGCGCGTCAGGATGGGTGTGCCCACGGTCTGCTCCAGCTGCGTCAGCCGCTTGCTGATGGCCGAACCGACGATGCTGGCTTTTTCGCCGGCGCGCGCGATGTTGCCGGTCTCGCAGACCGAGACAAACAGCCTCAGGGTGGTCAGGTCCAGGTCGCGCATGGTGATATTCCTGTCTGGAACACTATGCGTTCCAAAATGGCAAAGAAATTTACATCAGGAAATTCTAAACTCCGGCATCACAGGAGACACACCTTGCCCGAAACAACTTCCGCACGCGCCGCCTTGCCGCAGCGCGCCATCATCCGCGAGATGGGCCTGCGCGACGGCCTGCAAAGCATCGCCCATGTGATGCCCACCGCGCAAAAGCTCGAATGGATTCGCGGCGCGTACGACGCGGGCCAGCGCGAGATCGAGGTTGGCTCCTTTGTGCCGGCGCGCCTGCTGCCGCAACTGGCCGACACCGCCGAGCTGGTGGCGTTTGCCAAAACCCTGCCCGGTCTCGCGGTCTCGGTGCTGGTGCCCAACCTCAAGGGCGCCGAACGCGCGATGGATGTGCAGGCCGATTTGATGCTGGTGCCGCTGTCGGCCAGCCACGCGCACAGCCTGGCCAACCTGCGCAAGACGCCCGACGAGGTGGTGGCCGACATCGCCCGCATACGCATGGCGCGCGACGCCGCCGGCTCGTCCACCCTGATCGAGGTCGGCATGAGCACCGCTTTCGGCTGCACCTTGCAGGGCAGGGTGGAGCCGGCCGAGGTGCTGCGCCTCATCAAGGCCGTGCTCGATACCGGCGTGGACCGCGTGAGCCTGGCCGACACCGTCGGTTATGCCGACCCGGCCATGGTGCAGCAACTGTTTGCGCTGACCCTGCCGGTGGCCGGCGACAAGCTCAACTGCGGCCACTTCCACGACACGCGCGGCCTGGGCCTGGCCAATGTGTATGCCGCGCTGCAAATGGGCATCACCCGTTTCGACGCCTGCCTGGGCGGCATAGGCGGCTGCCCGCACGCGCCCGGCGCCAGCGGCAACGTCGCCACCGAAGACCTGGCCTATATGCTCGCCAGCATGGGCATCAACACCGGCCAGGACTTCGACCAGCTGATTGCGCTGCGCGGCAGGCTCGCCGGCTGGCTCAGCAGCGAAACCCTGCACGGCACGCTGTGGCGCGCGGGTTTGCCGAAAACCATGCAGGCTGCGGATCTCGCAACTGCAGTAGTCTGATCAACATGGATCCCGGGTCGAGCCCGGGATGACAATCAATACCCCAACCGGATATTCAATGCCAGCTGCTGACCCCCAAGTACCACAACCCCTGACCGGCCTGCGCGTGATCGAGTTCACCCACATGGTCATGGGCCCGACCTGCGGCATGGTGCTGGCCGACATGGGCGCCGAGGTCATCAAGATCG
>LNFM01012435.1_pt1 | contig 11185 bp, 6 predicted proteins | sample 596031 | NCBI WGS metagenome assembly LNFM01 (sample SAMN04254537, study PRJNA301005) | activated carbon metagenome | isolation source: dual media filters at the Ann Arbor, Michigan drinking water treatment plant | place: USA: Ann Arbor | reverse complement strand
CGACCGCGAAAATGGGCGCCTCGGGATCCTTGTTCACCGCCACGATCACCTTGGAGTCCTTCATGCCGGCCAGATGCTGGATCGCGCCGGAAATGCCGAACGCCAGGTACAGCTGCGGCGCCACCACCTTGCCGGTCTGGCCTACCTGCCAGTCGTTCGGCGCGTAGCCCGCATCCACGGCAGCACGCGATGCGCCCATGGCGGCATTGAGCCGATCCGCCAGCGGTTCGAGCAGCTTGAAGTTCTCCGCCGAGCCCATGCCGCGGCCACCGGCGACAACCGCCTTGGCGCCCTGCAACTCGGGTCGGTCGCTCTTGGCAATTTCGCGCGAAATGAACTGCGACAGGCCGGCATCCGGTACGGCAGTCACGGTTTCGACCGCCGCACTGCCGCCTTCGGCCGGGGCCGGATCGAAATTGGTCGGACGCGCGGTCAAGACCTTGATCGGATCCGGACACTGCACGGTGGCAATCGCGTTGCCGGCGTAAATCGGGCGGGTGAACGTGTCGGCGGACTCCACGCTGATGATCTCCGACACTTGCGCGGCATCAAGCTTGGCGGCCACGCGCGGCATGACGTTCTTGCCGTTGGCGGTGCCCGCGGCAACCAGATGGGTGTAGCCCGAAGCCAACGCCACCACCTGCTCAGCGACGTTTTCGGCGAGAAAGTTGGCGAAGTGCGGCGCGTCGGCCACCAGCACCTTGGTCACGCCACTGATCCGAGCGGCCTCGGCACCGACGGCCGCGCAGTTGGCGCCGACCACCAGAACGTGCACTTCGCCGCCCGCCTGGGCGGCTGCGGTGACGATGTTCAACGTGGCGGGCTTGAGCTTGGTGTTGTCGTGTTCAGCCAGAACGAGGGCGGGCATTCGAATTCTCCAGATTAGGTCGTGCGGGGGTCGAGGACACGTGCGGCGGTCGACGGCCAGGCCCTCAAAGCACCTTCGCTTCGTTCTTCAGCTTGGCAACAAGGGTCGCAACATCGGGCACCTTGATGCCCGCCTTGCGCGCCGGCGGCTCGGTGACCTTCAACGTCTTCAACCTCGGAGTCACGTCCACACCCAGATCCGCCGGCTTCACTATTTCCAGCGGCTTCTTCTTCGCTTTCATGATGTTGGGCAGAGTGACATAGCGCGGCTCGTTCAGGCGCAGGTCGGAGGTCACCACCGCAGGCAGCTTGACCGAGAGGATCTCCATGCCACCATCAACTTCACGCGTCACGCGCGCTTGGCCATCGGCGATCGCGATCTTCGAAACAAAGGTCGCCTGCGGCATCCCGGTCAGCGCTGCCACCATCTGCCCGGTCTGGTTGGCGTCATCGTCGATCGCCTGCTTCCCGGCGATCACCAGGTCGGGCTTCTCCCGGTCGATCAGCGCCTTCAGCAGCTTGGCCACGGCCAACGGCTGCAGTTCGACGTCCGTCTCGACCAGGATGGCGCGATCCGCGCCGATCGCCATCGCCGTGCGCAGCGTTTCCTGGCATTGCGTGACACCGCAGGACACCGCGATCACTTCCTTCGCTGCCCCAGATTCCTTCAGGCGAGTGGCTTCCTCGATGGCGATCTCATCGAACGGGTTCATCGACATCTTCACGTTGGCGATGTCGACGCCGCTGCCGTCGCTCTTGACGCGGACCTTGACGTTGTAATCGACGACGCGCTTGACCGGCACGAGGATCTTCATTGACGGGCCAACTCCTGCAGTTGCGGATGGGAAAGGACCAATACCGACGTCCCGATTATACGAAGCAGGCCTCGATCGGCCCGGCTGCGCCCGAGGTTCGAGTCAATGCTCTACGAGGCGCTCGGCCAGCGATCGACACACCGCCGCGCCGGCGAGCTTCAACCCACCAAAGGCAGCACAACGCGCTCGATCCAGGTCCAGCCGCCTGCGACGAGCGCATAGCGAAACAGCTTGCCGATCGCAAAGAGCACGAGCGATGCCCAAGGATTGAAGCGCAGCCATCCCGCCGCCACGCACAAGGCGTCGCCGAACAGCGGCACCCACGAAAACAACAGCGCCCAATAGCCGTACTTGTGCAGGTAGATGACGGCCCGGCTGTTCGCCTTGTTGGGGATCATGCGGCCGATCAGGTACGACGTCGACCCGCCCAGCGTGTTTCCCAGGGTGGCGATCGCGACCGCCTGCAGGATCGCATCCGGGTGCTTGGCGATCACCGCAATGAGCACGACCTCGGACCCGCCCGGCAGCAAGGTGGCGGCGAGGAAGCTCGCGATGAAAAGTCCGATGAAGCCCGCTTCCGCGGAAAAGTTCAGCAGCGAATCAAGCATGGAAGCGTCGGTTCCGGGCGCACCGCGCGCGGTGCGGCAGGCAAGCCCGTGGGTCGTCCACGGCGGCGGCGGCCACGCAGACGCACTCGAACGAAGGTGACTCGCGCGAGGGCGGCGGATTGTATCGGCCCCCGTGCGACCCGATGCTAGATTGATCGGCGCCGTGGTGATCCTGCGGCATCGCTGTCTTGCGGAGCTCACCATGAACGTGCAGGACCCGAATGCGCGTGGCGCCACTCCTCGCCCCGACGCGCTCGCTGACTTCAGGACGCTGCTCGGCGCCCTGCCCGATCTCGGTGACCCGTACGCGGACGAGCGCAGCGCGATCGAGGGGCTGGTTGCACGGGCGCCTGCCGAAACATTGCGACGTGCCGGCGCTGAACGTGCGCTTCACTACATCGGCGCCGTACGGGGCGCCGAGACCGGCTGGCTATCGGCGCAGAACCTGCTCGCGTCGTTTCCACTGGCGAGCGTCGAAGGCGTGGCGCTGTTGCGGCTGGCCGAAGCACTGCTGCGCGCACCGGACCCGGACACCCAGACCTGGCTGATCGCCGAAAAGCTTGCCGCGTTCAAGGACGCGCAAGCTGCGAGCGACGGCCTGGTGCAACGCGTGCTGTCGACCGCGCTGCGGATTGCCGGCCACACCAGTTCCGATGCCGATCTGCAGGCCAGCGGCAACGCATCGTCGGTCCGCGCGTGGCTGTCGCGCACCGCGCTGCGGCCGCTGGTGATCGACGGCGTCCGCCGCTTCGGCGAGCAGTTCGTATTCGCGCCGGAACTGAAGGCTGCCGTCGCCCGTGCCGCCCGCCGACCCGACCCACGCGAGGTCTACTCATACGACATGCTGGGCGAAGGCGCCCGCACGCAGGCCGACGCCCGCCGCAACTGGGACGCCTACATCCACGCCATTGCCGCGCTCAGGCTGGCGGCGCAGCCTGGCCCCTGGCAGCGACGCGACGGCATCTCGGTCAAGCTCTCCGCCATCCACCCGCGCTTCGAGACGTTGCAACTCGATCGCGTGCAGGCGGAGCTGTATCCGAGCCTGCTTGAGCTGGTACGCGCGGCACGCGACGCCGACATCAACTTCACCATCGACGCCGAGGAGTCCGAGCGTCTGGCGCTGCAGATCGCGCTGCTCGACCGACTGATGAAAGAGCCCTCGCTCGGCGGCTGGGAGGGCCTGGGCCTGGCGCTGCAGGCCTACATGCCGCGCGCGCTCGCGGCACTCGATCACCTGTTGGCCCGGAGCCGGCAGCTGAAGCGGCCGCTCGCAGTTCGCGTGGTCAAGGGCGCCTACTGGGATGCCGAGATCAAGCGCGCGCACGAACTGGGCATGCCCGGCTTTCCTGTCTACACGCGCAAGTGGGCGACCGACATGTCGTACACGGTGCTGGCGGCGCGCCTGTTCGACAGCGACGCCCCGGTGTTCCCGCAGTTCGCAACTCACAACGCGCTGACGGTGGGCACGCTGGTCGAACTCGGCAAGCAGCACCCCGACAAGCGCTATGAGTTCCAGCGGCTGCACGGCATGGGCGCACCACTGTACGCTGCGCTGCTGGCCGAGGAAGCGCAGGCTCAGGTGCGTGTCTACGCGCCGGTCGGCGAGTTCCGCGACTTGCTGGCGTATCTGGTGCGGCGGCTGCTGGAGAACGGTGCCAACACCTCCTTCGTGCACCAGATCTCCGACGCCACGGTGGCGCCTGCCGCACTGGTCGACGATCCGTTCGAGGCCGCACGCACGGCACTCGCCGCCGGCAACCCACTGCCCGCCATCGCTCCGGGGACACGCTTGTTCGACGATCGTGCCAACTCGCGCGGGCTGGACGTGCAGCATGCGCCGACGCTGCTGCGCCTGCTCGACGAGCGGGCGCCGGCGCGCAACGGCAACAGCAGCGGCAACGGCGACGGCGACGGCAGCCCGGTCCGCAATCCGGCGCAGCTCACTGAGGTGGTTGGCCACGTGACCGAAGCCACCGCCGAGGCGGCCCACGCCGCCATCGGCCGCGCGCGCGCCGCATTTGACGCATGGTCCGCGCGAAGCATGACCGATCGCGCTGCGTTGCTCGATGCGGCCGCCACGGCGATGCAGGCTGATCAAGATGCGTTCATCGCGCTGCTGCAAAGGGAAGCCGGCAAGACGCTGCTCGATGCCCACCTGGAGGTGCGCGAGGCGGTCGACTTCCTGCGCTACTACGCACAACAGGCGCGCGCCCTCGACGGTGACCAACGCCTGCCCGGCCCCGCAGGTGAATCGAACGTCTTGCGCATCGGAGGGCGCGGCGTGTTCGTCTGCATCAGCCCATGGAACTTCCCGCTCGCCATTTTCGCCGGCCAGGTGGCCGCGGCGCTGGTGACCGGCAACGCCGTGATCTCCAAACCGGCCGAGCAGACGCCGCTCGTCGCCGCCCACGCAGTGGCGCTGCTGCACGGCGCCGGCGTGCCGGCCGAGGTGCTTCAACTTGTCGCCGGTCGCGGCGAAACCGTAGGTGCCGCGCTGACCAGCGATCCGCGCATCGCCGGCGTGGCCTTCACCGGATCCACCGCCACTGCCCGCGCGATCAATCGCGCGCTGGCCGCACGCGATGCGCCGATCGGCGTGCTGATCGCCGAGACCGGCGGCCAGAACGCGATGATCGTCGACTCCACCGCATTGCCCGAGCAGGTAACCGACGCCGTGATGGCGAGCGCATTCCGTTCCGCCGGTCAGCGCTGTTCGGCGCTGCGTGTGCTGCTGCTGCAGGACGAAGTGGCAGACTCGATGCTCGCGATGATTGCCGGCGCGATGCGCGAGTTGCGCATCGGCGACCCGGCCGATCCCCGCACCGACATCGGCCCGGTGATCGATGCTGAGCAACTCGCTGCACTCACCGCCCACCGCAACTGGCTGCGCAAGCACGGCAAATGCATCCACGAGTGCGACCTGCCACCAGGCTTGGCCGAACAAGGCCACTTCTTCGCGCCAGTCGCCTACGAGATCGCCTCGCTGGACGTGCTGACGCAGGAGCATTTCGGCCCCATCCTGCACGTGGTGCGCTTCGACAAGAATCGGCTGGACGCCGTGCTCGACGCGATCAACGGCACCGGCTACGGCCTCACCTGCGGACTGCACACGCGCCTCGACGCGCGCGTCGCGCAAGTCGCCGACAAGGTCCGCGCCGGCAATCTCTACGTCAACCGCAACATGATCGGCGCAGTGGTTGGCGTGCAGCCGTTCGGCGGCGAAGGCCTGTCCGGCACAGGCCCCAAGGCGGGTGGACCGCACTACCTGCTGCGCTTCATAACCGAGCGGACGGTGACGATCAACACGACGGCGGCCGGAGGCAACGTCGAACTGCTGGCCTGACAGCGGGCGGCGCCCGCGCGGTCCGTTCGCCCTGGCCGCGCAAGACGGTCGGCCCGGCTTGCAAAGACATCGCCACCCTGCACGGCCACGACGCCGCTGCCATCACCGATACGGCGCAGAAAGGGGGCGTCGGTGACTGAGCCCGATGCCGGCGCATCTGCAGGTGTCGGCCGACGAAGCCGTTGCGCTGCCACGACGATCCGAATGTCGCGCTACTCGTTTGTCGCTTCTTGGAGAAATCCGGACAAGCACTAGAACGTCGCGCGAACATACGTCGCTTCACTACTAATCGGCCGACTCGTAGAATTTCTAGGGGCTGTCTTGCAAAGGAAGGGCTCGCGCGAGGCAGTCAACACACAACACCACAACGACAATTGAGGAGAGTTGGATGTACGGCGTTCAGCGCTTGCTCCTAATCGTAGTGTCTTTGCTTGCCAGTGGCTGCGCGACGGTGCAGCAGCCTATTGCAATGTCTCCAACCGCCTTGCCCAGCGCATCGACGGTGGCTGTCGCGATGACGCCCCTGCCGGCCTCGGACTTGTTGCTTCCGGGTGCCGACTGCCTGCTCTGCATCGCCGTGGCCGTGGCGGCCAACAGCACGCTGAACTCCTACGCGAAGACGCTGCCCAGGGAGGAACTCGACTCGTTGAAAGACGAAGTCGCCGAGGCATTGCGCGGTTGGGGCGCTCAGGTGACGGTGGTGAAGGACGATCTGCAGATCGCGGGTCTCAGTCGCCCGTCGAGCAGCGCACCAAACACCGCCGAGTTCGACTTCTCTTCATTGCGTAGCCAGTACAAGGTGGATCGACTGCTATTAATACAAATCAGTGCAATCGGAATGATTCGTCCTTACGCGGCATACATTCCGAGCGGTCCGCCCAAGGCACTGCTACGCGGCCGCGCGTTCCTGGTCAATCTCTCGAACAATGTGTACGAGTGGTACAACCCCTTCGATCTGCAGAAGGCGGCCGATGGTGAGTGGAGCGAGCCACCCAAGTTCCCCGGGCTGACCAATGCCTACTTCCAGGTGCTCGAAATTGCAAAAGAAGACATCGTCAAGACACTGACGCGCAAATGATGCGACGACCGGGCATCGCACCGCCTCCCGTGCGCCGGGCCCGTCTCGCATGGCTGCTGCAGCGGCTTGCTGCTGCGGCGGCGGCATTGACCATCTGCCTCACGCATGCCAACAGCTTGGCCGCGTCACCCGATACCGCTCGCGCGCCAACCAACGCACGTGTCGCGGTGCCTGCCGATTCCGCATGGCTGGTCCATCTACCCAAGGCGGAGGCGGTCAGCTTTCGGGGACAGATCGATCAGGACAAGGCGGGCACAGGGCCCGGCGGGATGCTTTACCCTGCGCCAAGCTTGGCAGGATTTCTTGTCGCCATCGCAGTACACGGAGCGTTGCAGTCGTCGGCGCTGTCGGCACAGCAACGTCAGATGCAGGAGGAAGCAGACAAGGTACTGCAGCCGTATCGCTCCCTCCTAGAGGGAATCCGTCATCACGAACTATTCGGCATCGCACTGACGACTTGGCGCGACGGCAAGCGCGCTCGCCTGGTCGACAACGCCGACACAGTCGACCTCGCGTGGCGCATCCGCGTGGACCCGACGTTCACCATGACGCAGGACCAGACCGCGCTGATCCTGTACGCAACGATCGCCGTGTCCTCCCCCGAAAGCCCCACGGCGCTCGTCTACACCAATGTCATCTCGGTGGTGCAGCGGCCATTGCAGGGGGAAGGCCTGCAGGCGCAGTGGACCGCGGATGAAGGCCGCAATCTGCGCGACGTGGCCGGCCGCATGCTGGGCGAAGCCTTGACAGTCGCTCTGGCTGACATGAGCGAGCCCGTGACCGTTGGCGACACCGCCTTTCGCACCTTGCGTTACCGCGAAGGCGGATCGCTGCGGATCGAGCGCGCCGCGGTTATTGGTCAGGGCTGTGACCGCTGGGTCATTCGCAACCTGCGCGGGTGGATCAAGTCGGTGCCTGTGCCCGCGGTGACGAACAACCCTTCGACATGCCACGACTCGCTGCAGATCGCGACGTCTGCCGCGGTTGTCTCGACGCCTGTAACGACGGCGCCGGCGGCTGTAGCACGTCCCGGCGTAACCGAAACGGCTCCGCCGAATCCGTCGAACGACGCGGCGCCTGCAAGGTGATCGATTGAGATTGGACTTCGCGCCCGGCGTGCCCGCCGGGGCACACCACCGAACAAGCGCGGCACCGTCGACTCAGCCAACCCGCAAGTCGCGCACGATCTCGCGCGCCGCGTTGTGCCCCGGCGCACCGGTCACGCCGCCCCCGGGATGCGCGCCGGAGCCGCAGTGGTACAGGCCCTTCAACGGCCCGCGATAGCGCGCGTGGCCGAACACCGGGCGCATGCTGAAGAGCTGATCGAGCGACAACGCGCCGTGAAAGATGTCGCCGCCAATCAACCCGAAATCGCGCTCCAGGTCGAGTGGCGACAGCGCGCGATACCCGAGCAATGAGCGGCGGAAGTTGGGGCAGTAGCGCTCGACCACGTTGAAGATCGCTTCCACCGCGGCGGGCTTGAGCGCATCCCAGTCGGCCTCGGGCTTGAACTGCTGGCAAAAGAGCGAGGCCACATGGGCGCCCTTCGGTGCCAGCGAGTCATCCACCACGCTGGGGATCAGCATCTCGACGATCGGCGCGCGCGAGAAGCCATGCTCTTCGGCGTCGCGCCAGGCCTTGTCCATGTACGCGAGCGAAGGAGCGAACACGATGCCGCTGGCGTGATGCGGCTGCGCCTGGGTGCCGGGCAGCGCGGCAAAGTCGGGCAGTTCAGACAACGCAAGATTGATGCGCAGCGAGCCGGAGCCGCAGCGGTATCGATCGATGGCCCCGGCGAAGTCCTCGGTCAATGCGCTGCGCTCGATCAGGCGCTGGTACAGCAGCTTCGGATTGACGTTGCTCGCGACCGCGCGGGCACGGATCTCCTCGCCCGAGTCCAGCAGCACGCCGACCGCCCGCCCCTGCTCCACCAGCACTTGCTTGACTGGTGTGTCGACATCGATCTGCACGCCACGCGCGCGCGCTTCGTCGGCCATCAGCTCGGTGATGCGACCCATGCCGCCGATCGCATGGCCCCACTTGCCGGGCTTGCCATTGACCTCGCCAAAGCAGTGATGCAGCAGCACATAGGCGGAGCCGGCCGCGTACGGACTGGCGTAGTTGCCGACCACCGAGTCCCAGCCGAGCACGCTCTTGAGCGGCTCCGATTCGAAGGTCGCATCGAGCCAGTGGCCGGCGCTCTTGGTGAAGACGTCGATGAGATCCCGTTGTCCCGCGCGCGGCAGCTTGCCGACCTGCCACAGCAGGCGCGCCGCGCTCATCGCATCGCGCGCGCTTTGCACGACGAACGGGCCGCCCAGGTTGGGCGGCGCCTCCAGCACCCACTGCTTGAGTACATCTGCCAGGCGGTCGAGCTGCGCGTAATACGCCGGCAGTCGCTGTGCATCGCGCGCAGAGAACTTGGCCAACTCGGCCTGCGTGGCGGCCAGATCGCCGCCGAACTTCAGCGAGCGCCCGTCCGGCAAGGGCACGAAGTTGGAGAACGGCCGCTCGACGATGCGCAGCCCGCGTTCGGCCAACTTCAAATCGCGGATCACCTGCGGGTTGAGCAGGCTCACCGTGTAGCTGGCGGTGGAGTTGCGAAAACCGGGGTGGAACTCTTCGGTGACCGCGGCGCCGCCGACCACGCCGCGGCGCTCGACCACGCGCACCTTGAAGCCGGCGGCGGCGAGATAGCAGGCGCAGACGAGGCCGTTGTGGCCGGCGCCGATGATGAGTACGTCTGTGGTCGTCATGTCGGGCCGGATGTTAGCCGGCCGCCTCATGCCTCCTTGGCGCACCGGGCGAGTAGCGCTGTCAGCCGGTCAGCAAGAGCGCAATGCGATAGGTGGCGAACGAGGCCAGGTACGCCAGCCCGAACAGATAGCCTGCCATCACCAGCGGCCAGGTCCAGCCGCCGGTCTCGCGCTTGACCGTAGCCAAGGTGGCCAGGCACTGCGGCGCGAACACGAACCAGGCGAGCAGTGACAGCGCGGTGGCGAAGCTCCAGGTCTGGGCGATCAGCGGCGCCAGCGCCACCGCTGCGTCGTCACCGACAGCCGACAGGGCATAGACGGTGCCCAGCGCGCTGACCGCCACTTCGCGTGCTGCCAGGCCGGGAACCAGCGCGATGCTGATCTGCCAGTTGAAGCCAATCGGCTCGAACACCACGGCGAGCGCGCGTCCGAGCGTGCCCGCCAGCGAGTACTCGATCGCCGGGCCGGTAGCACCGGCCGGCGGTGCCGGGAAGCTGGCGAGGAACCACAGCAGCACGGTGAGCAGCAGGATGATGCCGCCCACCCGTCGCAGGAAGATCAGCACGCGCTGCCACAGGCCGAGCGCGATGTTGCGTACCGCCGGCCAGGCGTACTGCGGCAGTTCCATCATCAGCGGACGGATCTGGCGGCCGGCGTGGGTGAAGCGCTTGAGCATCCACGCCACCGCCATCGCACCGATGATGCCGGCGGCGTACAGCGCAAACAGGACCAGGCCCTGCAGCTCGATCGCGCCGCCCAATTCGCGCGCCGGAATGAAGGCACCGATCAGCAGCGCATACACCGGCAGCCGCGCCGAGCAGGTCATTAGCGGCGCCAGCATGATCGTCACCAGACGGTCGCGCGGATCGGCGATCGAGCGGGTGGCCATGATCCCTGGGATCGCACAGGCATGACTCGACAGCAGCGGGATGAACGAGCGTCCCGACAGTCCGACCGTGCCCATCAGGCGGTCGAGCAGGAACGCGGCACGCGGCAGGTAGCCCGACTCCTCGAGCACGAGGATGAAGAAGAACAGGATCACGATCTGCGGCAGGAACACCAGCACGCCGCCGGCACCGGCGATCACGCCATCCACCAGCAGACTGCGAACCCAGTTGTCCGGCAGCAGCGCGCCGGCCTGCTCGCCCAGCCATCCGGTGGCGGCCTCGATCCAGCCCATCGGCGCCTCGGCCCAGGCGAACACCGCCTGGAAGACGAGGAACAGCACCGCCGCCATCAAGAGTGGCCCGACCACCGGATGCAGCACCACGCGGTCGATCCGGTCGCTCGCCTCATGCGGGATCAGGTCGTCCAAACCGAGTTGCTGCAGGATGTCGCGGACCACGTCGTGGTCCGTGCGCGTGCTGCTGGAGACCGACTCGGTGGCCGACGCCGCCAACGCCGCGGCCTCGGTGCGCTTCCAGGCGGCGGGTTCGGCCAGCAGCGCGCGCAGCGCGCTGTCGCCATCGCGCGCCACACCGACGCAGCGCACCACCGGCACACCGAGCGCGGCCGCCAAGCGGTCGACGTCGATGCGAATACCGCGCGCCTCGGCCCGGTCGGCCATGTTCAGCGCCACCACGCACGGCAGCCCGAGGCGCTGCACGCCGAGCACCAGACGCAGGTTGCGGCGCAAATTGGTCGCGTCGACCACGCACACCACCAGATCCGGGCGCTTCTCGCCCTGGGCACGGCCGGCCAGCACATCGCAGGTCACG
>LNFM01012433.1_pt1 | contig 11186 bp, 8 predicted proteins | sample 596031 | NCBI WGS metagenome assembly LNFM01 (sample SAMN04254537, study PRJNA301005) | activated carbon metagenome | isolation source: dual media filters at the Ann Arbor, Michigan drinking water treatment plant | place: USA: Ann Arbor | reverse complement strand
TACGCTGTCTGAAAAAGGAAATGCGAGGTCCGATTTATTCCATTTATGGATTCGTGCGGTTTGCTGATGAAATTGTGGATACACTTCATGATTTTAATAAAGCCGATTTGTTAAAACGATTCACTGCAGATACTTATCACGCGATCGATGAAAAAATAAGTCTTAACCCAATACTTCATAGTTTTCAAAACACCGCCAACGAATTTAAGTTTGAACGCCCGCTGATTGATCAGTTCCTGAAGAGTATGGAAATGGATTTGGCGTTAACCTCGTACGATCAAAAAGGAATTGAAGAATATATACTCGGCTCTGCCGAAGTAGTTGGCCTGATGTGCCTGCGTGTATTTTGCAAAGGTGACGAATCCATGTACCAGCAACTGAAGCCCTCTGCGATGAAACTAGGTTCAGCCTTCCAAAAAATAAATTTCCTGCGCGATCTCAACGCTGATTTCAATGGCATGGGCCGCAGTTATTTTCCGGGTGTAGACCTCACCGATTTTAATGAGAACACCAAAAAGCAAATTGAAGAGGATGTTGCCAAAGATTTTAATGCCGGCTATGAAGGCATTAAGCAACTTCCCCGTTCGGCACGCTTTGGTGTATATGTGGCGTATCTATACTACATGGCGCTTTTCGAAAAGATAAAAAATACACCCAGCCATATTATTCTCACCAACCGGATTCGGGTACGCAACAGACGTAAGCTTACCATCCTGGCTTACTCCTATGTGAAGCATCAACTTAATCTCTTGTAGCATGGAACAGGTGATTTTGGTAGATGAGTACGATAATGAAATCGGACGCATGGAAAAAATGGAAGCCCATCAAAAGGGTTTACTTCATCGGGCATTCTCCATTGTAATTTTTAACTCAAAAGGCGAAATGTTGCTACAGCAACGAGCTATTGAAAAATATCACAGTGGCGGTCTCTGGACGAATGCTTGTTGCAGCCATCCACGTCCTGGAGAAACCCTGGAAGAAGCAGGTAAACGCAAACTCCGTCAGGAGATGGGATTTGATTGTGACCTGAATTACTCGCACAAGTTCATCTACAAAGTCGAGTTGGATAATCAGCTTACAGAATACGAATGGGATTATGTGTTAGTGGGATATTATGATGGAACTCCTGCGATTAACAGGCATGAAGCACAAGCCTGGAAGTATGAATCCCTTGACTCGATCCGGAAAGATGCACGCAAAAATCCGCATGCGTATACTTGTTGGTTTAGGCTTATGATTGATCAGCCTGAGTTGCGGTCCATCAATCAAAGCGCCTGAAATCAGATCCCTAGTTCGACCTGAAATGCGGTAGTCCAATAACCTGCTGAAAAAGAATCTGTTCTTAAATCGGTAAGATTACTATACATAAGACCTCCCTGCACTTTTAACCGATGGCCATAGAAATAACGAGTAACGCCCACCTCATAGTTTTCGATGTGCTTTTCATTTAAAGAAGGTGCCTCAGGATTATCGTATAGTTTTGATGAAGGCTTCGAGGTAGCATATCGAGCTGCAATCTCAAAATTATTTTTAAAGAGATAACTCATCTGCGACATCAAGCCCTGCCCGGCATATACGGCACTGATCTGCGCGCTGTTATTTGGATTAACTGTAATCGGATTGCTGGTGGTTCGATTCATAAATTCTGAATACCACGCCCACCCATTATACTTGGCGAGAAGGTCAAATTCAATCGCATCCATGGTGCGGGCGGCATATAAATCATTACCTAATTGTCCTTGCGTGCGTAGCGCCTGATCATTTCGCGAGTACGTTGCCGCAAGAGAAACTTTTAGACTTTCTTCACGGTCCAGGTCACCCTCCCGATAATCATTCTCACCCGTAAAGCGTCCAAAAGGTAAAATCTCGACACGCCCGGTGTAAGCCAGCCCGTTATTAGACAGATCTGAATTTCTCCCTTCGCCAGAAGTAAGAGAACCACGGAAGATCACATAGTTAGTTGTGTAATGACCAAAAAATCCGAAATCACGATCCAATGTAAATCGTGCATTCACAATAGAGCGATCAAAAAATTGCAGGTCCCCGGAGGATACCACCCGCTGACGGTTACCCGGAATTTTCGTTTGGCCAAAGCCAAGCCGTAACCGAGGACTAGGATCGTAATAAATGATCGCATCACGAATAATATTCGGACTATTATTAACTCTGTTGTCATCGGGTCCACGCCAGTCCATATCAGCACGTGAAAAGCCAAGTTGAAAATAATACGTCAGTTTAGGAGTGAGCAAAAAACCAGTGAATTTCATTCGCAATCTTCTCACTCTCATTTCAAATGCATCCGGAGCCAAATCGCTTTCGGATTTGGTGATATACGTTGCCCTGTTTTGCATGCGAAACTGAAAATTAAGAGAAAATATACTGTCAGTTGTAACAAAGCCTACCCCCCTTTGCTTCCTGGCGAACGCAGTTAAAGCAGGTTTTGTCTGCGCTATTCCCTGAATTGATATTGTGGCGAAAATTAGCAGGGCGGCCAACTTGGTAAGCGACTTAGGCTTACGCGGGGATAGGTTTTTCATACAATATTGAGAGTAGGCAATATTATCAAAATATTACCGAATTATTACCAACATAATATTTTGGTAATACTGAGATTCTTTACAACCAAGGTAGGAACTATCATCGGACCTGAACCTTTCAGGTACCTTGTGGCTCCACTGGCGTTAATCCATCACCTCGTATATAACAACCGGGTTGGTTTTATTCTTCAAAATTGCCTCACCTACTTTGCGACAATTAAACGATTCCTTCACTTTCTCATACGAAGCCTCATTGATGATGATCTGACCCGGTGTGGCAGTTGATTGCAATCTTTGAGCGGTGTTTACAACATCACCTATTACAGTATAGTCCAACCGTTTTAAGGTAGCCGAACCAATATTACCTGAAATCATTTCACCGCTGTTGATGCCAATAGAAACCTGCGGTGTAAATGAAAGTGTTGCTTTCAATTCTGGCAATGAATTGATTTTAGATCTCACGGCAAGGCTCGCATCGATAGATCTGTCTAGATGATAATCACCACGAAAAACAGCCATGATGGCGTCACCAATAAACTTATCAATATAGCCGCCCTGGGCAATTACTTCTTTTACAATGACGTCAAAATAGTTGTTTAGTAATTTTACAACGGTATCAGCCGATTCATTTTCACTAATAGAAGTGAAACTGCAGATATCAATGAAGACTACGGTGGCGTCTACCGTTTCATTCGCCATTAAGGATGACTCATATTCGCGGCTCCCCATAAAATTGTCCTGCATCAATAATGGAATCCAGCACCTTGCCCACAACCGGAAGTGTGCGCATGTATTTGTAATGCTTCACTAATTCTTTACCACCTACTTCTTCCACATGAAACTCCTGATTTCTTTCAAAGGCTTCTCTCATGTGTATAAAGGATGGGTCCTCGGTTAGCGGTGCATGAAAGGATGGCTGCATTACTCCTTCGCTACTCATCCACAATGTAATGCCTTGTTTATCTGGCGTGCCGGTAGGAAGATCCTCATCCCAGATGCAATACCCTGCACTCCATGCAGGCATGCCCAATTTCTGCATCTGCTGAAATAAAAGATTGGCTGCTGCCGGAAGTTCATTACTATTCTGCATGGCCATCGTTCTGGCTCGGACTCTCTCCAATGCCAATTGAATTTGGGATTCTCTTGCCTGGGTTTCTGCTTGTTGAAGATCTTTGAATCTTCTGTAAGCCAAATCAAAAACCTGTGCCGAGCGTTTTTGCAGTTCGATAGCATCGTTAGCGGGTTCTTTGGATGTAACCATTAATAACGCACCCCCGTTGAATTTCGAAAAATGATAATATCGTGTATCTTTTGTAGTGCCACTTTTTTTCATGGCGGCATGTACTTCGGGCGCCAACCTAAAAAGTATTTTATACCACTCCGCTTGCTCTGCACCGCTTACTTCAATCGTATAATCAGTTGCTTTGCTTTTAAATTTTTGAACAAATCTTTTTGCTATGGTACATGATTTTTTAGGGATTTTGAAGAAACCGAACGTGATGTTGCTTTTTAAGTCGCTACTCAAACGGAAAGCTCTCCAGGAAAAAATATTGTTGGCATCTTCTTCATACAAATGGACCGCAGAGGTCTCTAATTCAGGCTGACCGAGATAGCCCATTTGTTCCCGCATCACTTTAGCCACGTCAGTAAATTCCTCAGACCTGTGCATAGCCAATGCCCTGGCTCTTATTCGTTCCAGTGCGGCTTCAATCTTTGCTTCTCTTGTCTGTGCTTCTGCTTTTTGCAGATCGCTGAACCGCTTGTAAGCAAATGAAAATACGGCTGTAGCCCGCTGCAATAAATCCCAACTTTCCTGAGAGATTTCTCCGGACGAGGCCGCCCCCATAAATCCATTGGAGAATTTTAGTAAGTGATAGGTACGCGCTGGAATTTCGCCACCATAATACCCTTTTAGTACTGACGATTTACTTGCGCAATAGTTTATCCATTGTTTACGGTTTTCCCCCTTCATCACAATGGAAACGCGCGTCTCTTTGGAGTAAAAAAACTTTTTCATCTGACGGCCCACCCAGGTTTCATCCAGCCGCAACGTCATATGATCGGTGACGAGTTTTTTATTTTTCCCACGCACATCTTTGATGGCGTACCAGCACTCAGTAGTTTCGTTTTCGTTCACGATATAGATAGAACTCGTTTCCAGTTCCTCCACACCGAGTGCACCCATTTCCTTGCGCAGCACCTCGGATACAGCGGCTAGTTCTTCACTTTTTTGCATCGCCATAGTGCGGGCACGTACTCTTTCCAATGCCAGTTCTATTTGTGCTTCTCTGGCTTGTTCCTCAGCCAGTGATATATCCGTATATCGTTGATAAGCAATTTCAAAAACATTTCTAAAACGCTTCAGCGTCTGTACCTGCGCCTCCGGAATCGTTTTAAGTGTTGAAATTCCAATTGAACCGTTGCCAATAGAATAAAAATAGTAATGAATTGCGCTTGCCTTTCTAAGTTTTATGTCCGTCTTCTCCCCATTCAACTCACGGAACCGGATGAAGTCCCTTAACTTCGTGCCACTCAGCGAAACAGGCGCGAAGGCGTCTCGTGTTTTTCTAACCTGTTTTATGAAGTTTTCAATTACCGGATGACTGTCATTTTTAAAAAAGGTAGTACTCAGTCCTGCCTCACCCGAAAAATCGTAATTCAGGAAAGATGCATTGACATCGTCATACACGTTAATCATCGAATTTCTAAGTTCACTGAAGCCAAGTTTCTGGAGTTCGGTGTACAGACTCTCACAGATTTGTAACATATCTTCTGGTTTGCGCATAGCCATTGCTACGGTGCGAACCCTTTCCAGTGATGACTCAATTTCCAGTTCGCGGTTTTTGCTTTCCAGCTCTACCGTGCGTCTTTTTACGGCTTCACGCAACGTCACATTCTCAGCTTTGATTTTATCTAGTCCAAGAGTTTCTCCTGCGTCTGTTTTGGTATCCGGAAGCGAGCCATGTTGTTGTACCACCTTCCACGAGTTGTTTTTCTTTTGCAGGGTGGTGGTAAGCCGCAAAGGTGCATAGTAAGTCCATTCGGTATCTGCGAACGCATAGATGTCGCACGTCTCCTGCACCACCACACTGGTGCCTACCGCTTTCATCGTTATTTTCCGTTTGCGCAGTTCTACCTTGCCGAGAATCTGGTCTTTGGTATTATTGTACCACTTGATCGTTGCTTTTTTCGAAGTAAAAACCTCTTCCTTAGTGGTGCCTAAAAGCCAATATGATTCATCCAGGCAGGAGGCAAAGGTTTTAACATTACCGGTCAGGTAGCTATTCCAATAAGTATCGTAAACGTTTTGGATTTCGGCCTGGAGTTTTTTAGTGAGGGCCATGCGGATGCTGAAGGTTTGGTATTAGGTGTCCCGGCTAATATACTCAAAGATTTGAAGTAGGGGGAGCAAAAGTGAGGGATATGAACTCAATTAAAAACTTTATGTATTATTCGTACGCCAAACTTCTATGCTGCAACTCACCCATCTTAAAAAGGCCTACGGCTCGCGCGTTATTCTCGAGATTCCACAACTCAGCATCCCTGCAGGTGCCTGGTGGATTAAAGGGAACAATGGTTCGGGTAAAACCACGCTGATGAAAATTATCGCGGGCATCAATCCCTTCGAGGGTTCGTTGACACTTAATGGTACCGATCTGATTAATAACCCAATGGCTTACCGACAGCAGGTTTCCTTTGCGGAAGCGGAACCGGTCTTTCCAGGCTTTGTGACCGGGTGGGATCTTATTCGTTTTGTTCAAAAGACCCGGCAAGCAAAAGAAGAGTCAATTAAATCACTGGTGGATTACTTTGGCATCCAGAGTTTTCTGGGTTACCCAGTGGGAACCTATTCAAGTGGCATGACCAAAAAACTTTCGTTGCTGCTCGCCTTTATCGGTGATACAAAGCTCATCCTGCTTGACGAGCCTTTGATCACGCTTGAAGATAGTTTTCTGCCAACATTATTCTCGATGATAAATGAACGACAAGCTTCTGGCACTTCCTTTTTGTTAAGCTCCCATCAACCCATTCGGGAAGATCAGTTTGTACCCGATGGTAAAGTGATTGTAGAAAATCAAACCGCACAATTCATTCCACAATGAGGGCCATTCTTCATTTAATGATCAAAGTACTGGTGGTTCCATTCTATAAAAGTCACGCAGGACTGCTGTTCTTCGTTTTCTTCCTCATGTTTGGCATCGTAGAATCTACCCAGATTGTATTCTATCATCAGTCATTGATTTATGGTATGCTGACATCGGGAATCTTTTTATTGATTGTGTTGATGATCTGGTTGCTGTACCAGCTCAAGTCACTTCACTTCCTGCTCAAATCATCAGGTGAAGATTCTTATCTATTTCTTCATCACCTTGCCGTAATGCCTTCATCACAAAGCTTCTTTTGTTTTATGGTGATCTGCTTTCTCACCATCCTGCCGGTCTTCGTTTACACGATAGCAATCTATGTCATCGGCATTCAAAATCAGTTTTACGATAGCATTTCCATCGTCTTCATTTTTCAATTCACATTGTGGCTGATGAATGCGGGGGTGCTCAACTACACGATACGCAATCAACACATTGCAGCGCATATCACCTTGCCCTCACTAACGTTACCGTATCAGCGAACACAGCTCGGTATGTATATAGGCTATCTGTTCAAAGAAGAAAAATCAGCCGTCATACTCAGCAAGTTGTTTTCATTAACGTTGATCTACCTCATCAAAGAAACGCTGGAAGTAGGCGATGATTTCAGAATGATTGGCATCACGTGGTTGTTTGCACTAATGTCACACACGTACCTGATCAATAAGCTAAAAGTATTCGAAGATCAATCGCTGAGCTGGACAAGAAGCCTACCCATCTCTGCAACTAAAACGTTCATCACTTACTTTTTTCTCTATGCCCTGCTTATGATACCCGAACTTCTATTACTCACGGGCAGCATCGGAAAAGGACTTTCCTTAATTCAACTATTATTATTACCTGTCTTTTCAAGTGCGTTCCTGATTACGATTCACAGTTATTTGTTTAAGCCCAACCGGGATCCTGATAATTTTGTGACTTACTTGTTCTGGTTATTTATGATTTGCTTTATGTTAGTTTTGAGTAAAATGATTTGGGTGGTCGGAGCAACCTTGTTACTGATCTCTTTGCTATTGTTTAAGAAGAGATTCTTTCTTTATGAACCACTATACGATTGAAAAGTTACTTTCCCACAAGCGTCCCACTTCCGAGCGGAGTCTCCCGCCTCGGGGACTCCCGCAGAGTGAAAGATAAATTACATACATTACAATAACCCTTGTTTGAAACCTATTTCCCAGCGGAGTCTCCCGCCTCGGGGACTCCGCGCAGTGTGAAAGATAAATTACATACATTACAATAACCTTGTTTGAAACCCGATTCAATACATCAACACAATCACATTGAGTACCAAAAGACAAATACCAGAAAATCATGGTACATATTTTATCACCATCACTTGCCATCAATGGCTACCGCTCTTTGAAATAACCTCCGGTTATGATATCGCCTATAAATGGTTTGATCACCTCAAGACAAAAGGTCACTATCTTGTTGGCTACGTCATCATGCCCAATCACCTTTACCTGTTAGTTGCCTTTACAAAATCATAAACAACGATCAACACCATTATTGGAAATGGCAAGCGGTTTATGGCGTATGAAATTGTTAAGCGGTTGAAAGAAGAAGGAAATGAAGATTTATTAAACAAATTAACGGAAGCAGTAAGCAGTCGCGAGTACAAGCGAGGAAAACTGCATGAGGTATTTGAACCCTCGTTTGACTGGAAAGAATGCATCAGTAACCGATTCATTAATCAAAAATTAGATTATATACATGACAACCCTTGTCGTGGTAAATGGAACATGGTGGGTAATCCGATGGATTATGTGCATAGTTCGGCCAGGTATTATCTAACGGGTGAGCAAGGATGTTATGAAGTGTTTCATTGCGGAAAGCTGGAGGATATTGATTTAAGTAATGAGTTGATGGAATAGGTAGGGCTTCGAAAACGCGGAGTCCCCGGGGCGGGAGACTCCGCTTGGAAAAGTGGCGTTTGGAAATGAGCATGGAGAATGAACTCTGAACGCGCAGTAGAACCACTTGGGAAATGGGAGTAGTAAGCAATTCGATAGGAAAATCAACTCGCTAGAAAAATAGTAACTTAACCAGTCAATCAACCGTTAAGGATAACTTTAACCGACACCGCTCTCTTGACAAAGAAAAATATCATTCTGGCTGGTTTTATTATTGCCAAGTTCGTGTTGCAATACACGCTGATCAGCCCCGAATACGATCTGCAACGCGATGAATTTCTGCATCTGGATCAGGGGCATCACCTGGCGTGGGGTTATTTGTCTGTTCCACCCGTTACTTCCTGGATTTCCTATCTCATCCTTCTTCTTGGCAACACGGTATTCTGGGTGAAATTTTTTCCAGCCTTGTTCGGGGTCTTAACGATTGTGGTCGTATGGAAAGCGATTGAAGAATTAGGAGGAAATCTGACTGCGATGATCCTCGGAGCTACCTGCGTATTCTTCTCCGCGTTGTTGCGGTTGAATACGCTCTATCAACCTAACTCACTTGATGTATTAAGTTGGACTACCTTCTACTTTGTGCTAATCAAATATTTCAATAGCAAAAATCCAAAATGGTTTTTCGCGGCAGCGGTGGTATTTGCCATTGGATTTTTAAACAAGTATAACATCGCCTTTTTACTGATTGGCCTGTTGCCTGCCATTTTACTCACCGAGCAGCGCAACATGTTCAAAGAGAAGACATTTTATCTCGCCATCGGGCTTGGGTTCATACTTATTTTACCAAACCTGCTATGGCAATACCAGAATGATTTCCCGGTCTTCCATCACCTGAAACAATTGGCTGACATACAGTTAGTCCATGTTAACCGATGGGATTTTCTAAAAGGACAATTACTTTTCTTTTTCGGTTCCCTCCTGGTAATCATCGCTGCACTGTACGGATTATTATTTTTTGCGCCTTTTAAAAAGTATCAGCTATTCTTTTGGTCGTTGTTCTTTACACTCGCAGTCTTTATCTGGTTCAAAGCGAAGGATTATTATGCCATTGGTCTTTATCCCATTTACATTTCTTTTGGTTCCGTCTTTTTAGTGGAGATACTGAACAGTGGATGGAAGAAATATTTGCAACCGGTATTGATCGCCATTCCGGTGTTGGTTTTTATTCCCATGTATCAAATGGCTTTCCCTAACAAGAGTCCTGAATACATTGTGAATAATTCGGGGCCTGATAAAAAAATGGGTTTGCATCGATGGGAAGATGGCAAAGACCATGCGCTGCCGCAAGATTATGCCGATATGCTGGGCTGGAAGGAACTGGCAGAGAAAGTAGATTCCATCGCTGCCACCTTACCTGACCTTGATCAAACGCTAATCCTGTGCGACAACTATGGCCAGGCAGGTGCTATCAATTTTTACACAAAAAATAAAAAAGTGGTCGCATCCTCCTTCAATGCTGATTACATTGATTGGTTTGATCTTGATCAAAAAATCATGGATGTTATTTTAGTAAAGGAAATGGATGATGAAGATAAAGGAAGAACGGTAGAGATTCCTTTATTCGATAGCGTGTACCTTGCAGATAAAAGAATTAATCGCTTTGCACGGGAAGAAGAAATATCCATCTACGTGCTGCGTGGTGCAAAAGTAGATATCATGCAACGAATCATAGCCGAGCGAAACGAAAAGAAAAATTATGAGTAACATTGGTATCCGGCAAATGAAAGCCATCATCCACACCCGTTACGGTCCTCCCGAAGTGCTTCAATTAAAAGAAGTGCCGAAGCCAACTCCTAAAGACAACGAGGTACTCATAAAAGTATATGCCACCACGGTAAATCGTACTGACTGCGGATTCAGAAGTGCCGAATATTTTATCAGCCGGTTTTTTAGCGGGTTGTTCAAGCCAAACAATCAAACACTTGGCAACGAGTTTGCCGGTGAGATTGAAGACATTGGCAAAGCAGTAAAAAATTTTACTCCAGGTGATAAAGTGTTTGGTTATAACGACTCCACCTTTGGCGCAAATGCGCAATACATGGTAATAGACGAAGGCGCTGCTATCACCACGATGCCCGCATCCATCACCTATGCAGAAGCTGCTACTATTACAGAAGGTGGACATTATGCTTTATGTGATATCAGGGCAGCCAAAATAGCGAGCGGACAAAAAGTATTAGTCAATGGAGCCACGGGTGCAATCGGTTCTGCAGCCGTGCAGTTGATTAATTACTTTGGCGCTGAAGTAACGGCCGTGTGTAATACCCAAAATGTAGACCTGGTTAAATCACTGGGGGCCCATCAGGTTATTGACTATATGCAACAAGACTTTACAAAATTGGATGCACAATTTGACGTAGTGTTTGATGCGGTAGGAAAGAGTTCATTCGGAAAATGTAAACCGTTGCTGAAGAAGGGAGGCATTTATATGTCAACCGAACTTGGGTATATGTCGCAAAATCCATTTCTGGCAATTATTACACCATTGCTGGGAGGTAAAAAGGTATTGTTTCCGATACCCACCATCAGCAAAAAAGATGTTGAATTTTTAAAGGAGCTGGTAGAAACCAATAAGTTTAAACCTGTTATCG
>LNFM01012432.1_pt1 | contig 11187 bp, 9 predicted proteins | sample 596031 | NCBI WGS metagenome assembly LNFM01 (sample SAMN04254537, study PRJNA301005) | activated carbon metagenome | isolation source: dual media filters at the Ann Arbor, Michigan drinking water treatment plant | place: USA: Ann Arbor | reverse complement strand
GCCTCGCCCCGCGGCTGCGCCTCGCGCCGGTCACCCGCACCGTCCGCGCGCTGCGCCGGGGTGGCCTGACCGCGCGGGTGGCCTGCGACGAGCCGTGCGCCGTGCGGGCACGTCTGCGCCTCGCCCCGCGGGTCGCGCGCGCCCTCGGCGTGTCGCGCCTCCTCGGAGCCACGACCCGGCCGCGGCTCGTGGCGGACGGCCGCGTCGCCCTGCGGGTCCCCCTCGCACCGGGCGCCCGCCGCGCGCTGGCGGGCCGCGCGGGCCTGCGGGCCTCGCTCGAGGCGGTCGTCACCGACGCCGCCGGCAACCGCCGCACCGTCACGCGGAGCCTGCTGCTCACGCGCTGAGCGCCACCCGCCGCCGTCCGGGGGCGGGGGTTTTACCGCAGGTCCCGTCCGGGGGGACGCGGCGGACGCGGGCACCGGGCGCCCGTAGCGTCGGCGACGACGCGTGCCCCGTCGCCGACGCCCGCCCCCCGGACCCGGGTGCCGGCCGGCCCACGGGCGTCACGCCCATCGGATCGCGAGGAGAGAACCCATGGACGACGCCCGGATGCGCAAGGCCTTCTGGATCGGCGGGCTCGCCGCGGGGGCGCTGCTGATCATCCTCGGGGGGATCTGGATCTGGCAGGGGGCGTCGGCCCGCAGCGAGGTCCACGACACGATCAGCCGCGAGCAGATCGTCGGCAGCCCGGACATGAGCCCGGCGACCTTCGAGGGTGAGGTCGAGGGCGTGACCATCCCCACCTGCGACGTCGCGGACAAGGAGATCTCCAGCGGCGCCGACGCGCGGTGCTTCGCCGACTGGATGCGCGTCCACGCGCTGGAGGGCACCGGCGGCAAGACGTTCTCCGAGATGGGCCGCTTCCTCGACGCCAACGGCGACGACGTGTTCAGCGAGGCCGACGCGGCGACCGACCCGCAGAGCGGTCAGCCGGTGACCAACCCGGCCCGCGACCTGTGGGTGACGCAGCGCGCCCTGGCGACCGGCCTCGAGCTGGCGTTCGTCGGCGAGCAGATCTCGCTGTTCTCGCTCGCCACCGGGATCGTGTTCCTGCTCATCGGCATCGGCCTGATCGTGATGCTGACGATCGGCGGCGTGCTCCGCACCCGGGGCGACCCCGCCCCCGAGACGCCCACGGCCGTGTGACGGTGGCGTCCGGCGCCGTGGCGGACGTGGTCGACGTCGAGCTGCGTGACGGCTCGACGGCCCGCGTCCGCCCGGTGCGGCCCGGCGACCTCGGGGCGCTGACGGCGTTCCTGGAGGGTCTGTCGCCGGGCGCCCGGCGGAACCGCTTCTTCGGCGCCGTCGACCCGGCGCGGGCGGCGCGCGACATGGCGCTCGGCGGGGGCCCCGGCGACCACGCCCTCGTGGTGCTCACCGGCGTCCCGGAGCGGGTCGTCGGGCACGCCCAGTACGTCCGGGAACCCGGCGGGAAGGTCGCCGAGGTCGCCTTCACCGTCGCCGACGACTTCCAGGGCCGCGGCCTCGGGACCCTGCTGCTGGCCCACCTCGCCGAGCACGCGCACGCCGCCGGCGTCGAGCTGCTCGACGCCGAGGTCATGTCCGAGAACCACCGGATGATCGACATGTTCCGGGCGAGCGGCTTCCCCGTGCTGCTCCGCAGCGACCGCGGCACCCACTTCGTGCGGTTCCCGTCATCGCCGTCGCCCGCGGCGGCCGCCGCGTTCGAGGACCGCCAGCGGACCGCGGCCGCCGCGATGGTGCGCCGCGTGCTCGCCCCGGCGTCGGTCGCGGTGATCGGGGCGTCGCGCCGGCCCGGCTCCGTCGGCGGCGAGGTCCTGCGGCACCTGCGCGAGGGCGGGTACGCGGGGGCCCTGCACGTCGTCAACCACGCCGCCACCGAGGTGCAGGGACTCCCGTGCCTCACGCGGGTGGAGGACCTGCCGGAGGGCGTCGACCTCGCCGTCGTCGCGGTCCCGGCCGCGGGCGTGCTCGACGTCGCGCGCGCATGCGGCGCCCGGGGGGTGCGGTCGCTGGTGGTCCTGACCGCCGGGTTCGCGGAGGTCGGCGCCGCGGGTTCCGCGGCGCAGGCGGAGCTCGTCGAGATCTGCCGGGCGACGGGCATGCGCCTCGTCGGCCCCAACTGCCTCGGTGTCATCAACACCGCCCCCGGCGCACGCCTCAACGCGACGTTCGCGACGGGGATGCCGCCCGCGGGCAACGTGGCGATGCTCTCCCAGAGCGGGGGCCTCGGCATCGCGCTGCTCGAACGGGCGCGGGAGATGGGGGTCGGGATCTCGTCGTTCGTCTCGGTCGGCAACAAGGGCGACATCTCCGGCAACGACCTGCTGCGCTTCTGGGAGGACGACCCCGCCACCGGGGTGGTGCTGCTGTACCTCGAGTCGTTCGGCAACCCGCGGGCGTTCGCCCGGGTGGCGCGACGCCTGTCGCGCACCACCCCGATCGTCGCGATCAAGGGCGCCCGGGGCGCCGCCGGCGCGCGCGCGGCGGGCTCGCACACCGGCGCGCTCGTCGCGTCCTCCGACGTCACCGTCGACGCGCTGTTCCGCCAGGCGGGGGTGATCCGCACGGCGACGATGGCCGAGCTGTTCGACGTGACCCGGCTGCTGTCGGGCCAGCCCCTCCCGCCGGGCGCGCGCGTCGGGATCCTGACGAACGCCGGGGGACCCGGGATCCTGTGCGCCGACGCCTGCGAGGAGCACGGTCTGGACGTGGTCGAGCTCCCCCGCGACCTGCAGGAGCGCCTGCGCCCCCTCCTCGCCGCGGAGGCGTCGCTCGGGAACCCCGTCGACCTGCTCGCCGCGGCGGGCCCGGAGGAGTTCGGCCGGGTGCTCGAGGAGGTGCTCCGCCACGGGGGCCTCGACGGGGTCATCGTGATCTACATCCAGCCCGGACTCGGCGGCGTCGGTGGCGCCGTCGCCGCGGAGGTGCAGGCCGTGACCGCGCGCCTGCGACCCGCGGTGCCCGTGATCGCCGTGCTGATGTCCGCCTCCGACCGCGCGGAGGCGCTCGCGACCGCCGCGCCGGGGTCGCCGCCGGTCTACGAGTACCCGGAGGCCGCCGCGACCGCCCTCGCGCGGGTCGTCGGCTACGCGGAGTGGCGCCGCCGCCCGCCCGGCAGGGTCCCGGAGTTCCCGGGGGCCCGTCCCGAGCGGGCCGCGAGCCTGCTGTCGGCCGCCGTCGTGGCGGGGGCGGAGTGGCTGTCCGCGGACGACCTGGCGGCGCTGTTCTCCTGCTACGGCCTCCCGCTGATCGCGTCCCGCGTCGCCGCCACCCCCGGTGCGGCGGGGGAGGCGGCCGCCGCGATCGGCGAGCCCGTCGCCCTCAAGGCGATCGCCGTGGGGCTGGTGCACAAGACCGACGTGGGGGCGGTCCGCCTCGGACTGGCCGGCGCCGCCGCCGTCGCCGCCGCCGCGCGGGAGATGGGCGACCGCCTCGCCGCCCTCGGCCACGACGTCACCGGTTTCCTGGTGCAGCCGATGGTGACCGGCGGCGTGGAGATGCTCGTCGGCAGCACCACCGACCCGCAGTTCGGCCCCGTCGTCGTGTGCGGCATGGGCGGCACGGACGCGGAGATCCACCGCGACATCGCCGTCCGCCTCACCCCGCTGACCGACCTCGGCGCGCACACCATGGTCGCGGGGCTCCGCATGCTCCCCCTGCTGCAGGGCCACCGGGGCGCCCCGCCGTGCGACGTCGGGGCCCTGGAGGAGCTGGTGCTGCGCGTCGCGGCGATGGTGAACGCCCACCCCCAGATCGTCGAGCTCGACTGCAACCCCGTGAACGTGTCGGCCGCGGGGGTCGTGATCCTCGACGCCCGGGTGCGGGTGGCGGCGGCACCCCCCGTCGTCCCGTGGCCGTCGCTGCACGCCGCGCCGCCCCCGGAGTGGGGGGCCGCGCCGCCGTGAGTCCGCCCCTCTGGTTCTCGCACCCCGCAGCCATCGGGCACGTGACGGGTGGCGGCCACCCGGAGCGGCCGGAGCGGATGACCGCCGTCACCGACGCGCTCGCGGTGCGCGGGTGGCTCGGGTACGCCCGCCGCACCGCCCCCGCCGCGACCACCGAGCAACTGACGGCGGTGCACTCGCCGCGATATGTGGAGGCGCTGCGGGGCATGAGCGCCGGCGGCGGCGGCGCGCTCGACCCCGAGACGCCGGTCGGCCCGGGGTCGTGGGAGGCCGCGCGGCGCGCCGCCGGCGGCGCCTGCGCGATGGTCGACGCGCTCGTCGCCGGGGAGGCGCCGGTCGCCTTCTGCGGCGCGCGTCCCCCCGGCCACCACGCCGCCCACGACACGACGTCGGGGTTCTGCCTGCTCAACAGCGTCGCCGTCGCCGCCCGCCACGCCCTCGACGCCCACGGGCTGGCGCGGGTGCTGGTGGTCGACTGGGACGTCCACCACGGCAACGGCACGAACGACATCTTCCGGCGCAGCGACGCGGTGCTCTACGCCAGCATCCACCAGGGCGGGATGTTCCCCGGCACCGGGCCGCTGCTCGACGTGGGGTCGGGGCCGGGGACGGGCTTCTCGATCAACCTGCCGGTACCCGCGGGCAGCGACGAGGACGCGTGGCTCTCGCTGCTCGAGTGGATCGTCGTGCCCGCCGCCGAGGAGTTCCGGCCCCAGCTCGTGCTGATCTCCGCCGGCTTCGACGCCCACCGCGACGACCCCCTCGGCGGGTGCCTTCTCGACGCCGCCTCGTTCGCGGAGATGGCACGCCATGTTCGGGACCTCGGCGGGCGGGTGGGGGCGCCCGTCGGCGCGGTGCTGGAGGGCGGTTACGCCCTGCGGGCGCTCGCGGACTCGGTGATCGCGACGATGGGGGCGCTCGCCGACGACCGGCCGCCCCGCTCCGTCGCGCCGGACTTCGCCACCTCGCGGGCCGCGTCGGTCATCGGCCACCACTGGAGGCTGTGAGCCGCCCCACCCGCGGGGTGCTTGCACACGCAACAATCGCCGGATATATTTGCTCGCGCAACGATCTGTGTGCACCGCGCGAGGGGATGACGCCATGATGCTCGAGGGCCTCCACCACATCACCATGATCACCGCGGACGCGCAGCGGAACGTGGACTTCTACGCCGACGTCCTGGGCCTGCGCCTGGTGAAGACGACGGTGAACTTCGACGACCCGGGCGCGTACCACCTGTACTTCGGCGACGAGCGGGGCGCGCCGGGCTCGATCCTGACGTTCTTCGAGTACGCGGGGGCGGAGCGGGGCCGCGCGGGCATGGGGATGATCCACACGGTCCAGCTCGGGGTGCCGTCCGAGGACGCGCTCGGGTTCTGGGAGGCCCGCCTCGCCGCGGCGGGCCAGCACGCCGTCCCCGGGGACGGCGTGCTGCGGTTCGAGGACCCCGACGGGCTCGGGCTCGAGCTGGTCGTCGCCGACGACGGCAACCCGCCGTTGCGCGCCGAGCACCCGGAGGTCCCGGCGGCGTCGGCGATCACGGGGGTGGAGGGCGTCCGCGCGTTCAGCGAGTACGCCTACGTCGAGGAGCGCCTGCTGACCGACGTCCTCGGCTTCACGTACCTCGGCGACGGGCGGTACCGCCTCGACGGCGAGGAGCGGCACGTGCACTGGACGTTCGACCCGCCGACGGCGAACGGCCGCCCCGGCGCCGGCACGGTCCACCACGTCGCGTGGGCGTCGCAGGACGCCGACCACGTCGCCTGGCACGACCGGATCGCCGCGGCGGGCGGGCTCGTCACGGACGTCATCGACCGCGACTACTTCGACGCGATCTACTTCCGCACGCCGCGTGGGATCCTGTTCGAGATTGCGACGATGTCCCCCGGCTTCGCGGTCGATGAGGACCCGGAGCGCCTGGGCGAGGAGCTGCGCGTGCCGGCGATCCACGCGCACCTGCGGGAGCGGCTGGAGCGCACCCTGACGCCGATCGCGAACCCCCGCGCCGTCCGGCGGGCCGCCGGCGCGCGCTGATCCGGCCGGACCCGGGCGCGCCGGGGGGTAAGGCAGGAGACGTTGCGGTCGATGAGTATCCGGTCCCACCCTTCCCCGTACCGGAGCTCCCGCGCCCCATGACCACCCGGCCCCACGCGCCGCTCGACGCCGCGCCCGACGCGGACGACCTCGGCCTGCTCGAGCTGGTGCAGGACCTCGACGCGATCATCTGGGCGTTCGACCCCGCCACGGACCGGTTCACGTTCGTCAGCGAGCACGCGGAGCGGGTGCTCGGCTACCCGCGTGGCGCGTGGACGGACTTCGCGTCGTGGGCGGCGATGATCCACCCCGACGACCGCGCCGCGACGGCCTCGTTCTGCATGGCGCAGACCGCGGCCGGCCGGGACCACGACTTCGAGTACCGGGTGGTGGCCCGCGACGGGCGCGAGGTGTGGGTGCGCGACATCGTGCGGCTCGCGCACGACGACGCCGGGACGGTGGTGGGGCTGCGTGGCGTGATCACCGACATCACGGCGCAGCGGGCGGCGCAGGCGCGCCTCGCCCGCCTGACCGAGAGCCAGGAGGCGTTCGCCGCCGAGCAGGCGGCGTTGCGGCGCGTCGCGATCGAGGTCGCGCGCGGGACGAGCGCCGACGAGATCTTCGGGGCGGTGGCGCGCGAGTGCGCGGGGCTGCTGGGTGTCGAGTCGGCGATCGTCGCGCGTTTCGAGGGCCGGGAGGCGGTGGTCGTCGCGAGCCACGGCGGGCACTCGACGCTCGGCGAGCGCCTGCCGGCGACGGGCAGCGGCGCGCTCGCCCGGGTCGCGGCCACCCGTGCGGGCGCGGCGATCGCCGATTACGCGTCGCTACCGGCCGACTCCCCGCTGCGTGCTCACGCGCTCACCCACGGGTACCGGGCGAGCGTCGCGGCCCCGGTCGACGTGTCGGGCGCCCTGTGGGGCGCGGTCCTCGCGACGACGAAGCGCGACGACGGCCTGTCGTCCGACTCCGATGTGCGGTTGACGCGTTTCGCGGAGCTGGTGGCGTTGGCCGTCGCGAACGCGCAGGCGCACACGGAGCTGCACGAGCTGGCGACGACGGACACCCTGACCGGCCTCGCGAACCGGCGGGCGTTCGAGCAGCGGCTCGCGGACGAGGCGGCGCGCGCCCGGCGCCACGGGCACGGCCTGTCGCTGGTGATCCTCGACCTCGACCACTTCAAGGAGGTCAACGACGTCTACGGGCACCCGACGGGGGACGAGGTGCTGCGGCAGGTGGCGGCGCGGATGCGTGGCCTGGTCCGGCCGGGCGACACGTTGGCGCGGATGGGGGGCGAGGAGTTCGCGTGGCTGATGCCGGATGCCCGTGAGGACGCCGCGCGGGGCGCGGCGGAGCGTCTGCGCCACGCGATCGAGGCCGACGGCTTCGCGCGTGGGGTGTCGATCACGATCTCGGGGGGCGTGTGCGAGCTGTCGCGGACGGGGGGTCCGGCGGAGTTGTACCGCCTCGCCGACGAGGCCCTCTACTGGGCGAAGGCGCGGGGCCGGAACCAGGTGTGGCGGCAGTCGCAGGTCGCCTCCGCCCGGGCGGGGGACGGGCCGGCGGGGTTGGGCGGTGACCAGAGCCAGACGATCCGGGGCATCCGCGCCCTCGCCCGCGCTGTGGACGCGAAGGACCCGTCGACGCGTCTGCACTCGGAGCGTGTCGCGGATCTGAGCGTGAAGCTCGCGACGGCCCTCGGCTGGGACATCGGCCGGATCACGTCGCTCGCGGAGGCCGCCCTCATCCACGACGTCGGGAAGATCGGCGTGCCCGACGCGATCCTCCTGAACCCGGGCCGGTTGAGCGCCGCGGAGTACGAGACGGTGAAGGCCCACGCGGCCCTCGGTGCGCAGATCGGGGCGGAGGTGCTGTCGCCGGAGCAGGTGAGCTGGGTGCGCCACCACCACGAGCGCTGGGACGGCGGGGGGTACCCGGGTGGGCTCGCGGGTACGGAGATCCCGGCGGGCGCCCTGGTCATCGCGGTCGCGGACGCGATGGACGTGATGTGCTCGGCCCGGATCTACGCGGAGCCGCGGCCGCGGGCGGAGGCCCTCGACGAGATGCGCCGTGAGCGTGGCCGCCAGTTCGCCCCGCCGGTCGTCGATGCGTTGCTGCGCCTGGCGGCGGCCGAGTCGCTGGGTACGCCGGGCGGCGACTGACCCGCGGCCCCCGGGGGCGGGAGGTTCAGCGCCCGGCGCCGTGGAGGTAGGTGATGTCCCGTCCGGCGGGGTTGACCTCGGCCTCGCGCCGCGCCTCGACCTGGTGCGCCCAGTCCTCGGGGATGACGGGCCAGCGCCCGAGGACGTCCTTGTGCCGGAGGAACCACAGCAGCTCGGGCCGTGACCGGTCCCGCGCGGTGTGGAAGCCGCCGTCGCTCATGGGCGTCGCGTCGTCACGTCTCGCTGGGCTCCGGGTCGGGCTCGCGGGGCCGCAGGATATCCGCCGTGCGCCCGCCGCCCAGGGGATCCGCCCCCGCCGTGTGACGGCCGCCCGGCGGGCGGGGGAGCCACGGTGCCGGCGGGAAGCGGACCCCCGCCGGGCGTGGTTCGTGTGAGGTGACCGCTCGCCCGCGCGCCGGGCGAGGGCACTGTCCTGATTCCCGGGTGTCACCCCGCCCGTGGGGCCGGGGGGACGCGGGTGCCCCGGTAGCCGAGGACGGCGATGCCGAGTCCGGCGGCCGCCCCGACGAGCGCCTGCCAGAGGCCGGCGGCGATCGCGATGTCGGGCACGGGGCCGAACGTCGGGTCGGCGGCGGCGACGCCGGTGAGCTCGTCGCGCAGGTCCATGACCTGTCCGACGCCGCGCATCGCGCCCGCGATCGCGATGGCGTGGAGGGCGATCGCGACACCGAAGGCCTGCCGCGTCCTCCTGACGGGCTGGTGGCGGAACATGAACACGACGGCGAGCAGGGAGCAGATGAGCGCCGCGAGGGCGGTGACGGGGACGAACCGCACCCCGCTGAAGTCGTCGATGCCGATCTCGAGCTCGCGTGTCCCGGACGTGAGGCGCACCCACGGCAGCTCGGAGCCCGACAGGACGACGAGCGCGGACAGTCCCGTGAGGGCGGCCCAGGTGGTCGCGAGTCGCCGGGAGGGCATCCGGTGGTCCCGTCCCGCGCCCGTCGGCCGGGCGGGCGGTGCGGGTGGGCGGTCCCCGGGTCCGTCGGCCCGGCCGGTGCGTGCGAGGACGGCGATCCTCAGGACGGCGGGGGACGGGAGGGGCCGGCGTTCCCGCGTGTACGACGTGGCGACCCGGTGGACGACGGCGGGGTCGAGCCCCGAGAGGGCGCGTTCGTACTCCGCGATCCGGGCGGGGTCGGCCGCGAGCTCCGGCCATGTGCCCGCGAGGATCTCCGCGACGGTCGGCGGGCTCACCACCGTGGCTCCTCCCGTCCCTCGTCGGTGAGGGTGTCGAGGAACCCCCGGCCCGCCCCGGTCGCACGGACGTGGTGGCCGTCGATGCCGGAGGCGGTCACGAGGCGGCGCCCGCAGATGCCGAGGACGGGCGCGGCGATCAGCATCAGGACGGCGAGGGCCCCGACGGCCCCGTCCTCGAGGGCGATCGCGGCGACGCCGGTCGCGATCGACGCCGCGAGGAGGGTCCAGGCGCCCCACAGGGAGCGCCGCCGGATCGCCCGGTGGCGCGCGCAGACCGACATGGTGACCCGAGTCCTCTTCTGGACGCTGAGCGCCAGGATGATGTAGGGGATCACCCCGAGCAGGAGGAGCAGGTAGAGGGCGGGGTGGTGCCAGGTGAGGCGCCGGGTGATCGGGGCGCCGTCGCCGGCGGCGCCGCACCGGATGCACCTGCCGGGGAGGGTGCCGTCGCGTGCGACGACGAGGGTGCGGCCCTCGCGCCGCACGGTCCTCGGCGCCGGCGGCAGCCCTCGGGTGAGGGGCGGCAGCCCCGGGTGTGTCGTGCCCACGTGGTCCTCCATGACGACGTCGTCGGACGCGCCGGTCCGGGGCGCCCGATTCTGATCGGCCGCCGCCCAGGAATTCGTGAGGCGGCCGGGTCCCCTAGGACCGGGGCGTGGCGGGGACGACCCGCCGCGCGAGCCGGACGAGGGCGCGCGGCGGCGGCGTCCAGTCGGAGGCGTCCGCCGGGTCCCAGGCGTAGGTGGGGACGTCCCCGGTGAGGAGCCCGGCGAGGCCGGGTTCACCGAGGTCGCAAGCCGACCAGTCGTAGAGGGCCCGCAGCCGGGGTTGGATGATCCCGTGGTCGAGGAGCCGGCCGAAGCCGTTCTCGTCGGCGACGTAGGGGCCGACGTCGTCGCCGAGTGGGTAGCGGTCGGGGAGGACGCGCGAGAGGGAGAGGAAGATGCCGGTGGTGCCGAGCCGCGGATCGCCGATGAGCGGCGCGACGGGCGCGAGCCGGCCGAGCGCGAGCCGGGGCGCGGCGACGAGGGCGTGGGCGTAGAGCACCCGCAGCAGCACGACGTTGAGGAAGAACCGCTCGACCCGTCCCTCCCGGGCGGCGAGGTCGCCGTTCGCGAGGTAGGCGCGGACGATGGAGACGTTGTGGGCGCGGTACCATCGTGCCGCCGTCGGCCGGTGGATGAACTCGACGACGGCCTCGACGGCCCGCGACGACGGCCCACCGGGCGCGCCGGCGATGAGCTGCCGTGATTCGGCGATGTCCCGCAGGACGGCTTCGTTGAGGGCCCGCCACCATGCGCTGCCGGGCCGCGCCGCCCCGGCGGGTTCGAGCACCCCGCGGCGGAGCTGCCAGCGCATGAACGCGGTCATGGCCCGCCGGTACGGCAGGTGCCGCGCGTCGGGTGTCCGGCTCTCGTAGAGCGCCCGCATGAGGCGGATCCGTCCGGCGGGGTCGTTGCGGACCCCGGCCACCGCCGCCTCGGCGAGCTCGGCTGCGGACCCGCGCGGCACCGTCACGCGTCCAGACTATCCGCGGCGCGTGCGCCCCTGTTAGGTGTCGACGGAGCGTCCCCGGCCGGGGGCGTGTGGAGTCCGTGACCTGAACGGGGAGAGGTGGTCGGGATGGCGGAGGGGAAGAGGTCGAAGAAGGCCGCCGACGACGAGGCCGCGGTGACCGCGAAGATCGACTCGTTCGACGAGCCGTACCGCACGATCGGCCGACGCGTCCACGAGGTGATCCTGGAGAGCGTGCCGGAGCTCCGGCCGAAGCTCTGGTACGGCATGCCGGGTTACGTGAAGGGCGGTCCCGTCCTGTGCTTCTTCCGCGTCGACGACGGGGTCATGTCGTTCGGTGTGACGGAGAAGGCGGACATCTCGGTCGA
>LNFM01012431.1_pt1 | contig 11187 bp, 12 predicted proteins | sample 596031 | NCBI WGS metagenome assembly LNFM01 (sample SAMN04254537, study PRJNA301005) | activated carbon metagenome | isolation source: dual media filters at the Ann Arbor, Michigan drinking water treatment plant | place: USA: Ann Arbor | reverse complement strand
CAGGCGAAGAAGGAGATGATCGAGGCCAATCTGCGCCTCGTGATCTCCATCGCCAAGAAATACACCAATCGCGGCCTGCAGTTCCTGGACCTGATCCAGGAGGGCAACATCGGCCTGATGAAGGCGGTGGACAAGTTCGAGTATCGCCGCGGCTACAAATTCTCGACCTACGCCACCTGGTGGATCCGTCAGGCCATCACCCGCTCGATCGCCGACCAGGCGCGGACCATCCGCATCCCGGTCCACATGATCGAGACGATCAACAAGCTGGTCCGCACCTCGCGCCAGATGCTGCACGAGATCGGCCGCGAGCCGCAGCCCGAGGAGCTGGCCGAGAAGCTCGGCATGCCCTTGGAAAAGGTCCGCAAGGTGCTGAAGATCGCCAAGGAGCCGATCAGCCTTGAGACGCCGATCGGCGACGAGGAGGACAGCCACCTCGGCGACTTCATCGAGGACAAGAACGCGATCATCCCGCTCGATGCCGCGATCCAGTCCAACCTGCGTGAGGCGACGACGCGCGTGCTGGGCAGCCTGACCCCGCGCGAGGAGCGCGTCCTGCGCATGCGCTTCGGCATCGGCATGAACACCGACCACACGCTGGAAGAGGTCGGCCAGCAGTTCAACGTGACGCGCGAGCGCATCCGCCAGATCGAGGCCAAGGCGCTGCGCAAGCTCAAGCACCCCTCCCGCTCCCGCAAGCTGCGCAGCTTCCTGGAAACATGATCAGGCCCGCCCTCATGAAGCTGGTCGAACCCACCACCCGGATCGCGGTGGATGTGACCTTCCTGCGGATGGACCGGCGCCCGGCCGGCTCCATCCCGCCGCTGCCCGATGGGCTGATCGTCGAGCAATGCTTCCCGCGTTGCGGTGTGGCCCTGTATCGTGAGCTCTATGCGACGGTCGGCCAGGATTATGTCTGGTGGCTGCGCCGCACCCTGAGCGACCGGGATCTGGACGCGGTTCTGTCGGACCGTGCCATCAGCATCCATGTGCTGCGCGATGCCGAGGGGGAGCTGGGCTTCTACGAACTGGATCGCCGCGGCTGGCCGGTGATCAACCTGGCCTATTTCGGCCTGTATCCGCGTGCGGTGGGCCGGGGCATCGGCATGCCCTTCCTGTTCCACGCCATTGAGGCCGCCTGGCAGGAAAGCCCGGCGGCGGTGACCGTGAACACCTGCACTGCCGATCACGCCCGCGCCCTGCCGAACTACCTGGCGGCCGGCTTCGCCAGGCTGCGCACCGTGCGTGAGGAATGGCCGGTGCCGGACCGCCTGGGCCTGCCCATCCCGGACCGGCTGCGGATCTGAGCGGCCTTCCCCTGCGCCCGGCAGGACTTGAACCCGCAACCAAGCCGTTATGAGCGGCCCGCTCTAACCAGTTGAGCTACGGGCGCATGGGAAGCACGCTTGTGCGGCGATCCGCGCGCGCGATCAACCCCGAGGCCTCACCCCTGGGTCCAGCGCCGCGCCTCCCACAGCGCCCGCAACTCCGCTTCCATCGCCAGCGCCATGGCCCGGTAATCCGCGCCCAGCACGGGGCGCAGCGGCATGGCCAGGCGCTCCGCCTCGCGGATGAAGCCCGGGTCCGCCAGCATCGCGGTGAAGGCGGCGATCAGGCGCTGCGTCACCTCCTCCGGCATGCCAGCGGGGCCGACGAAGCCGCGGCTGGCGCTGCCCAGCACATCCACCCCCTGCTCGCGATAGGTCGGCAGGTCCGGCAGGCCGGGCCAGCGCGTGGCCGACGCCTGGCCCAGGCCACGCAGCCGCCCCTCGCGCACGAAGGGCAGCGCCTCGCTCACATTCATGGCCGCGATGTCCACCTGGCCGGAGAAGACCTGCGGCAGCATCTGGCCGATGCCAGGGAAGGGCACATGGGTCAGCCGCGCACCCGTCGCGGCCTCGAAGCGGAACATGGTCAGGTGGTCGTCGCTGCCCACGCCGGTCAGGCCATAGGTCAGGATCTCGGTCCGGGCGCGGCCGGCGGCGATGATGTCGGCCAGGCTCCTATAGGGGCTCTCGGGCCGCACGAAGAGCGCGCAGGGATCATCCACCACATTGGCGAGATAGGTGAGATCCGCCACCCGATAGCGCACCGGGCGCTCGATCGGGTGGGAGACCAAGCCCGGCATGGTGGTGGCGCCCAGCGCGTAGCCATCGGCGGCGGCATTGGCCGCGGCCTCATGCCCCAGCTGTCCGCCGGCGCCGGGGCGATTCACGATCACAAACCGCGCACCGGGCAGAAGATTGGTCAGAAACGGGGCAACCGCGCGCGCCATCACGTCCACGCCGCCGCCGGCCGAAAAGCCGACAAACACCTCGATCGGCCGCGCCGTGGGCCAGGCGCCCTGCGCGCGCGCAGGCCAAAGTGGGGCGGCGGTGAGGGCGAGGGCGGCGCGGCGGGTCGGCATGGGGGCGAATCCTTCGGCAGGGTTACGCCGTCGCAATGCAAGTACCGTGCAAGAAGAGAAAAAGGCCTCCGGCGGCCGGGGCCAGGGGCCCCGGACCCCCTCAATCGACCGGCAAGAAGATGAACACCACCGCCGCGACCAGGCAGCCCATGGCAGCGAAGTAGGTCCAGCGCAGTTGCTCGCCCAGGAACATCACGCTGAAGACGGCGAAGACGCCGAGCGTGATCACCTCCTGCATCACCTTCAATTGCTGGCCGGTGAAGGCGCCCGAGGCATAGCCGATGCGGTTGGCCGGCACCGCCAGGCAATACTCGAAGAAGGCAATGCCCCAGGAGACCAGGACCGCGACATAAAGCGGCCAGGCAGGGGCCTTGAGATGGCCGTACCAGGCGAAGGTCATCAGGATATTGCTGCCGATCAGCAGCAGCGGCGTCAGCCAATGGGCGCTCATGGTTCGGGCAACACCCCCAGCGGTTGCGGGTTGCGCGGCACGGGCGGCAGCCGCTTCAGCAGCCAGAGCATGATGCACAGGGCCGGCAGCGCCGCCGCCGTCGTCATCAGGAAGAAGTTTTGCCAGCCCAGCGCCTCCGCCCATTGGCCGCTCCAGGCGCCCAGGAAGCGCAGCGGCACGGCGGCGAGCGAGGAGAGCAGCGCATATTGCGTGGCGCTGAAGGCGCGGTTGGTCAGGCCGGTGAGGTAGGCGACGAAGGCCGCATCGGCCAGGCCATCGGTGAAGTTCTCGACGCCCACTTGGGCATAGAGCATGCCGATATCCCGCCCCGCCCAATACAGCACGACATACATGAGGTTGGAGAGCATCTGCAGCAGGCCGGTGATCACCAGCGCCCGCCCCACGCCGATCCGCGCCACGAAGAAGCCGCCGGCCAGCACGCCGGCCAGCGACATGACAAGGCCGAAGACCACCGCCACCTGCGCCACATCGCCGCGGGTGAAGCCGATGGCGCGGTAGAAGGGCGGCGTCATGATGCCGGCCAGCGCCTCGCCCAGCTTGAACAGCACCACGAAGAGCAGGATCGCGAGCCAGTAGCGCCGCCGCGTAAAGTCCACGAAGGGGTCCACCACGGCGAGCTTCATGCGCCGCGGCCAGGACATCACTTCGCGCGGGGGCGCCGCCGGTTCGGGCGCAAACAGCACCGCGATGAACCCGATCGCCACCAGCGCCGCGCAATAGGCGAAGGCGCCCGACCACCCCACCAGCCCGACCATCCCCAGTGCCCCGGCATTGGCCGCCAGCAGGGCGAAGCGATAGCCCCAGACATAGCAGGCGAAGCCATAGCCCTGGTCCTGCTCCTCCAGGATCTCGATGCGATAGGCATCGATCACGATGTCCTGGCTGGCGGAGAGGAAGGCGACCACGACGGCGACGGCCGCCGTCAGCCAGGCGGCACTGGCAGGGTCGGTGAAGCCCAGCGCCAGGATCGCCACCATCAAGGGCGGCTGGATGCTGGCGAGCCAGCCGCGCCGGCGCCCGAGGCCGCGCAGGAAAGGCGGCGCCGCATGGTCCATGAGCGGCGACCACAGGAATTTCAGCGAATAGGCCAGGCCGATCAGCGCCGTGAAGCCGATGGCGGCCAGCGAGATGCTGGATTCGGAAAACCACTGCCGCAGCACGAAGCCGGTCAGCGGCAGGGGCACGCCGGCGGCGAAGCCCAGCGCCAGCATGATGAGGAAACGGCGGTCACGGAGCAGGACGAGCATGCGGCGAGGCTAATGACCCGCCGCGCGCGCCGCCAGTTCCGGTTTCCGCGCGGGCGACATCCGGGCTAAAGGCCGGGACCATGCACATCACCCGCTTCTTCCTGATCCGCCACGCCCTCGTCGAGCCCTCGGCCCGGGCCATGCTCTATGGCAACATGGATGTGGCGCTGTGCGAGGCGGCGCTGCGCGAGGAGGCGGCGCTCTATTGCTGGCTGGCCGCCCGGCTGCCGCGCCCAGCGCGCTGGGTGGTGACGCCGCTCAGCCGCACCCGCGCCACCGCCGCCGCGATCTTCGCCGCCGGCTACCCCGAGCAGCCCTTGGTGGTGGAGCCCGACATGGCCGAGCAATCGCTCGGCGAATGGCAGGGCGTCACGCATGAGACGCTGACCGAGCTGCTGCGCAACCCGCCCCACCCCTTCTGGCCGCATGCCGCGGCCGAGCGCCCGCCCGGCGGCGAGAGCGTGGATGATGTGCGCGAGCGCGTGGCGCCGGTGCTGGAGGGCCTGGCCGAGAGCCTGCCCGGCCAGGATATCGTGATGATCGCGCATGGCGGCACCATCCGCGCCGCAATCTCCCACGCGCTGGGCCTGGATGCGCACCAGGCGCTGAGCTTTTCCGTGCAGAACCTCTCGCTGACCCGGCTGGAAAAGCACGGGCCGGACTGGCGCGTTGCCTCCGTCAACGAAGACCCCCGCCCCTGATGTGATGCCCAGGGAACGTCGCCTGGGGCCCGGCCGAGCCGCCGGAGGCTGTCTCCTTCATCACACCGGGTTCACGGCGTATTTCGCCAGGTCCATCGCCACGCGCCGCGGATCCAGCACCTGCGGAACCTCGAACACCGCCGCCCGCCCGGCCATGCGGGTGATGGGAAGATGCCGTTCGACCACCCCATATTGCTTGCGCCGGCCCGCGTAATCATCGAACAGGATCACCACCCCGGGGCGCGCCTGAAGCAGCGAGGCCAGGAAGCAAGCCACGCGGAAGCGCCCATCCACCAGGATCAGGTCCGGCACCCATTGCCGGCGCGCCAGGCGCTCCCAGGGGCGCGTGGCATAGAGCGGCCATCGTGTCGCGGTCGTGGGGTCGGTCGGGTAGCCCCAGGCGCCGGTCGGGCCGAGATCGGGGGCGCAGAGTTCGAAATCGCATCCGGGCTCTTCCTGCCGCAGCGCGGTCGCCACCGCCTGGCCGAAGGCAAGGTCTGATTCCACCGAGAGGATGCGCGGCACCCCAAGCCGGGCGGCGAGGCGGGTGCTGCCGCCAGCCCCGTATTCCAGCAGGCATTGCGAGCGTCGCAGCCGATCCTCGAAAAAATCCAGGCCCTCGGCCTCCATATGCGGCAGGCTCGGGACCGCCGGCATCCGCGTTTCCAGGGAGGAGATCACAGCGAGATCAGCCATTCTTGCACTCCGTGTCCTGGACGATTCCCCCGCCGATGTTCCGCCTTGGCCCAGGACCCGGGCGGCGTGGCGCTTTTCCGCTTTGCGCTTCCGACGCGATGCAACGCCTGATAGAACCAAAGAGTTGCGAAGGGTTATCGGGGGAAGCTCATGCGCCTTGTCATATTGGCCGCCACGGCGGTGCTGCTTGCGGCCTGTGCCGGCTCACCGGCGGGCAATGCGCCGCAATCCCTGGTGGACCGCTCCGCCCTCACCGTGCAGGACATCCTCTCCACCGAGAATGACCGGCTGGATGCCGCCAGCGTGCTGCGGCGCGCGCGTGGTGCGGTGATCTGCCCGCAGAGCTTCCGTGCCGCCTTCTTCGCCGGCGGGTCCGGCGGGAATTGCGTGCTGGTGGGGCGGGATGCCGCGGGCTCCTGGTCCTCGCCGGCCTTCTACGCGGTGGGCTCGGGCAGCCTGGGCTTCCAGGCGGGCATCCAGGACAGCCAGACGCTGCTGCTGCTGATGAATGACCGCGCGCTGACCGCCGTGATCGACCGCCAGTTCAAGTTCGGCGCCGATGCCTCCCTCGCCATCGCGCATCTCGGCGGCTCGGTGGAGGGTGCCACCACCACGGCACTGGGCGCCGACATCCTCTCCTTCTCGCGCTCGCGCGGGTTGTTTGCCGGGCTGGCGCTGGAGGGCTCGGTGCTGAACCCCATGCCGGATTGGAACGCCGCCTATTACGGACGCGAAGTGACGGCGAGCGACATCGTCCAGAGCATGGCGGCCCATAACCCCGGCGCCGATCCGCTGCGGGCTGCGCTGCTTCGCTTCGGCGGCCAGCCCGCCGCGGTCGCCGCCCCGCCGCCGCCGCCGCCACCCGCGGCGGCCAGCGCCCCGCGCGGTGGCGTCTCGCGCACGCCGCTGCCGCCGCCGCGCTGATGGCGGGCCCCTCCGTTTCGTTGCGCGCCGGATTGGTCTAAACCTGCGCGGTGCCCGAGACGCTGCCCTTCTGGAAGACCAAGACGCTCGACGCGATGACCCGCGCCGAGTGGGAAAGCCTCTGCGATGGCTGCGGCCGCTGCTGCCTGCACAAGCTGCGCGAGGACGACACGGGCCAGCTGCACCACACCGAGATCGCCTGCCGGCTGCTCGATACCGCGACGGCCCGCTGCACCGACTACCCCAACCGCAAGCGCCGCGTGCCCGACTGCATCCGCCTCACGCCCGCGCGCCTGCAAAAAATCGACTGGCTGCCGCCCACCTGCGCCTATCGCCTGGTGGCCGAGCGGCGGGATTTGCCCGAATGGCACCCGCTCCGCTCCGGCGACCCCGAAAGCGTGGTGCGCGCGGGCGTCTCCGTGCGCGGCCGCGTCGTGCCCGAGCGTGAAGCGGGCGCCACCGAAGACCACATCGCCACCTGGCCGGGCAACTGGCCGAAACGCGCGGGCGTGAAGCCCGCCATTGGATCCTTGGAAGGAACGACCCCATGAAGGACGCCCTGTTCGGCGGCGTGAACGCCGCTGTCCTCACCGCGATGAAGCCGGACTTCACGCCCGACCTCGACCGCATGGCGAAGCATGCCAAGTGGCTGCTGGCCAATGGCTGCAATGGCCTCGGCATCATGGGCACGACGGGCGAGGCGAACAGCTTTGGCCTGCATGAGCGCAAGCAGATCCTGGAAGGCCTGATCGCGCGCGGCGTGCCGGCTGGCGTGATGATGCCGGGCACGGGCTGCGCCTCGCTGACCGACACGGTGGAGCTGACGATCCATGCGCGCGAGCAGGGCTGCCGCGGCGTGCTGCTGCTGCCGCCCTTCTACTACAAGGGCCCGAGCGATGACGGCCTGTTTGCCTATTTCGATGCGGTCGCGAAGCGCGTCGGCGGCGGCATCGCGCTGTATCTCTACCATTTCCCGCAGCAATCGGCGGTGCCCTTCAGCCTCAGCCTGATCGGCCGTCTGCTGGACGCCCATCCCGGCGTCTTCAAGGGCGTGAAGGACAGCTCGGGCGACTATGCGAACATGAAGGCGATGATCGACGCCTTCGCGAGCCGCGGCTTCGAGGTCTATTCGGGCTCCGACGAATACGTCCAGAAGATCCTGGCCGAGGGCGGTGCCGGCTGCATCACCGCCGCTTCTAACGCCAATTCGCATTGGGGCGGCATCGTCTATGCCAAGCGCACCGGCCCCGAGGCCGATGCGGCCCAGGCCATGTTGACGGCCACCCGCCGCGCCGCCACCGCCGTGCCGCTGATCCCCGGCCTGCGCGAGATCATCGCGCGCAGCACCGGCGATGATGGCTGGCGCGTGATCCGCCCGCCGCATCTGCCGCTCTCGAAGGAGGATGGCGACAAGGCCTGGGCGACCTGGCAGGCGACCGGCGCGCTGCCCCTGCCGGGCATGCCGGCCCTGAAGCAGGCGGCGGAGTAGCCGCGATGAAGGAGCCGATGCGCTGCCGGGAGCCCGCGGTTCCCGTGCCGCAGATCGATGACGACAAGGTGCGCGTCATCCGCTGGGATTTCGGCCCCGGTGCCGAGACCGGCTGGCACCGGCATGGCTGGCTCTACGTCGTGGTCCCGATGATGGATGGCGAGCTGCTGGTGGAATATCCGGACGGCACGACGACGACCTCGATCCTCAAGAAGGGCCAGGCCTATCACCGCGTCGCCGGCGTCGAGCACAATGTGGTCAATGCCGGCCCCGGCCCACTGAGCTTCGTCGAGACCGAGGTCAAGGCCTTCCCGGGCTGAGGCCGCGCATCCCCGCCCCCGGGTGAAACACGCCTGGGTGACACACTGAGGAACGCCAAGATGTCCGAGACTTCCCTGCCGCCGCTGCTCCTCATTGGCTGCGGCAAGATGGGCGGTGCCATGCTCGCGGGCTGGCTTGAGCTTGGCCTGCCCACCGAGACCGTGGTGGTGGAGCCGCATGCGGCCGCCATGGCGGGCTTTGCCGGGCGCGTCCGGCATGTGGCCAGCATCGCCGAGATCCCGGCGGGCTTCAGCCCGGCGGCCGTGATCCTGGCGACCAAGCCGCAGGAGGCGCCGACCGCGCTGCCGGGCCTCGCTCATCTTGTGGCGCCGGAGACGGTCTTTCTCTCCATCATGGCCGGCCGCACGGTTGCCAGCATGACCGCCCTGCTGGGCGAGGGCGCGCGCATCATCCGCGCCATGCCCAATACGCCGGCCGCGCTGCGGCTGGGCTTCACCGTCGCCTGCCCAGGCCCGGGCGTCAGCGAGGCGCAGCGCGCCTTGGCCGACCGCCTGCTGGGCGCGATCGGCGAGGCCGCCTGGGTCGAGCAGGAGGCGCTGATCGACCCCGTCACCGCCGTCTCCGGCGGTGGCCCCGCCTATGTCTTCCTGCTGGCCGAGGTGATGGAGAAGGCCGCCATCAGCCAGGGCCTGCCGCCCGAGCTCGCCCGCCGCATGGCGCGCGCCACCGTCGCGGGCTCCGGCGCGCTGCTGGGCGCGAGTGCCGAGGATGCGGCCCAGCTGCGCCGCAACGTGACCAGCCCCAAGGGCACGACCGAGCGTGCGCTGGCCGTCCTGATGCGCGCGGAAGCCTGGCCCGCGCTGATGGAGGAGGCCATCGAGGCCGCCACCGCGCGCTCGCGCGAATTGGCCGGCTAGGCGACGCTGCCGGCGGGACAACGGCGCCATGGCGGTCATCAACGCAGCGCAGATTTCGGTTCCCACGGCCGCGAAATACGCCCAGGCCAGCTTTGAGGGTCGCTACGAATTCGATGTGATGACCCGCCGGCTGGAGCGCAGCGTGCATCTGGTGGAGAAGCCGCTGGCCTTCGCGCGCGTCCTGCAGCGGCTGCGCCAGCCCACCTGGTACATGGAGTATCGGGACCGCCCCATCACCCAGGCCTTCCGCCATGGCTTGTCGGACGCCATCATGCGGCTGGGTGCCACGCTGGTGCAGCATTCCAACATGCGCCGCCACAATCCCGATGCGCAATCCATCGCGCTGCGCTGGCACAGCCAGGGCCGGAAGGAGCGGATCTTCCACTACAAGGAAGCCTATCTGCCGCACATGACGCATTTCGACCGCGACGGGTATTCCGGGTGGTCGGAGATCGCGGCCGCGAAGAAATCCCTGCGCGCGGAATATCCGGAGCCCGCGGTGGCGGATGCCTTCTTCGCCGAGGATGTCCGCCCTTTCCTGGCCCAGCGCCGGTCCAAATTCGCGCAGTCGGAGGAGGCCTTCGATGTCGAGCCGGGCTTCGTCTTCGTGCCGCTCCAGGTGCTGAACGACGCCGTGATCGCGCTGAAGCACGAGGAAGACTACCTCACCTCCCTCGGCCATGTCCTGGGATTCCTGCACGCCCGCGGCATGCGGCTGGTGCTGAAGCGGCATCCGCAATGCCGCGCCCCGGAGATGGCCGCCTTCCTGCGGCAGATGGTGGATAGCCAAATGGCGGTGAGCACCACCGCCTCGATCCATGACATCATCCCGCGCGCCCAGGGCGTGGTGACCATGAATTCCGGCGTCGGTTTCGAGGCGCTGCTCTACGAGAAGCCGGTGGTCCTGCTGGGGCGGGCCGACTACGCCGAGATGGCCTTCGCCCTGACCGACACGCGCTCGGGCGAGGCGGCGATGCAGAAGGCGCTGGACTTCCTGCGGGCGGGCGAGGCGCCGGCGGGGCTGCGCCAGCATCTCTTCGTCATGCTGCGCAAATACCAGGTGGATTCCCGCAGCGAGGACGCCTTTGACAGGGCATTGCTCCGCGCCCTCTGCGTCTATCACCTGGAAACGCCGATGGCGGCGTGAGGGGCAGCGCCCCTCAGGTCTCCGCGCGGATGTTGTTGACGCGCACCACCTGGCCCCAGCGGGCGTAATCCTGGGCCATCATGCGGCCCATCTCCTCGGCGGTGCCGCCGCCCGGCTCATCGCCGCGGCTGGTCATGCGCTCGCGCGTGGCGGGGTCGGCCAGAGCTGCGTTGAGGGCGGCGTTGATGCGCGTGACGATCTCGGGCGGCGTGCCGCGCGGGGCAAAGAGGCCGATCCAGGCGTAGAAGGCGAAGTCCGCAAGGCCCTGCTGCCCGGCTGTCGCGATGTCGGGGAAGGCGGGGCTGCGGGTGCGGCCGGTGGCCAGCGCGCCGCGCAGCTGGTTGGCCTGGAGGAAGGGTGCGACGACCGAGGCGCCGTCGAACATCAGGCTGAAGCGCCCGGCGATGAAATCCGCCATGGCCGGGCCCGAGCCGCGATAGGGCACATGCGTCATCTCGGGCTTGCCCAGGCGGTCGCGGAACAGCTCCATGGCGATATGCGTGAGGCTGCCCGCGCTGGCGGAGCCGTAGTTGATCGAGCCGCGCGGCTGGGCGGCGATCCAGGCGCGCAGCTCGGCCAGGTTGCGCACATTCATCGAGGGATGCGTGCAGAGGATGAGCGAGTATTGCAGCGCGAGGCCGATCGGCACCATCTCGCGCGGGTCGATCGTCATGCCGTCCATGGTGTGGGGGTTGATCGCCATGGGCGAGATGTTGCCGGCCAGGATGGTGTAGCCATCGGGGCGGGAGCGCATGACGGCCTCGGTGCCGATATTGCCGCCGGCGCCGCCGCGATTGTCGATGGCGACGGCCACACCCAGCGCGTTCTGCATGCCCGTCTGGATCACCCGCGCGGCGAAATCGGTCTGCCCGCCGGGCGGGAAGCCCACGATCATCGTGATGGAT